>Ga0335075_10012805_pt1 | contig 12656 bp, 9 predicted proteins | sample Lox_Sample_24_FD_206723 | JGI IMG/M metagenome (GOLD analysis project Ga0335075, IMG submission 206723) | Soil microbial communities from Loxahatchee National Wildlife Refuge, Florida, United States - Lox_Sample_2.4 | ecosystem: Environmental > Terrestrial > Soil > Wetlands | place: USA: Florida... | reverse complement strand
TGTTCCCGCCGTATCGCTGGGCGTTCGGAGCGGTGTGCGTCAGCCCGGTCGAGGCATTCGAGTTCGACGCCGCCACCGTCCGGGAGTGCTGCTCGACAGACCCGGTGTTCGGCTACGAGTTGTACTCCCGGCTCACCCGGGTGCTCGCCACCCGACTGCAGAGCACCAGGACAAGACTGATCGCCAGATCCCACAGCGCGACGAGCATGTAACTGAAGGGCCGATCATGGCAGGGCACGCCGCCATACCGGTGGCCGGGCGCTCCGGTGACGCGGGAACAGCGGACTTCGCGAACGGTCGACTCGAATGGCGGCGGCTGCTCGCCGAGGCTGGCACGGTGGATCCAACGGACAGCCTGGAAGTGCGCTGGATAGCTCCCGGTCCGCTGACGCCCGCGATGCGGAGATGGTTCTCGCGCTTCCCTGTCGGAACAGAAGCGCGGGATGACATTTATCTACTGCAGCCCGCAGTGCGAGGGCTAGCGGTAAAGCTGAGGCGCGGCAGCACCTTGGACCTGAAGGCGTTCCTCGGCAGTCCCGGACCCATTGAGCTGCCGAATGGCGGCTGCGGCACCCTTGAGCTCTGGCGCAAGTGGTCCTTCTCTGGCGACAACTACGCGCTAGGAGCCGATGGCGGAGATCGGACCCTGGAATGGGCCGCAGTGCACAAGAAGCGGATCGGCGCCTGGTTTCCGTTGCCTTCCGACGATGCCACGGAACCTGGTGATCGCGATGCCGTCCAGACGGGCTGCGCGGTCGAACTCACCGAGATCAACCTCAGCGGCGCGTGCTACGTATCGGTCGGCTTTGAGGCCCGCGGCGCACCCGAACTGCTACGCCCGGCACTTGAGCACGCGATCGGCCTCGTTTTCGCCCTGGCACCTCCGGTTAGGTCAGGATTCAGCTTCAGCCTGGACAACTGCCAGTCTTACGCCCAATGGCTGGACCAGCAGCGGCCATGCCAAGCGGCATTAGCGTGATTCGCGCCGCCCGTCGTGATGTGCGGACCGTCGCCTGCTTTCCTCACGCCCGGGTCGTCCAGTGAGGTCCGGCCGTACGCCATTCAGTGTCCCAGGCGGCCATCCGCCGCCTGTCCAGCGTCCAGCGGGTCACCATGCCGGTGATGGTCAGCAGGATCGCGAGGGCAACGACGGCGAGCGCCTCGGCGAACTCTGCCTGGCCGGTGACCTGCGAGTCCTCCAGCGGCGGGGTGGTGGGCTGGCCGTTGGCGGTGGTCCACAACTGCTGGGTCGAGCCGACTGTCGTGTCCAGCGGAACGAATATCTCGCCGGTGACCAGCTTGCCGTCGTGGGCTGTCCAGCGGGCCTGCGCCTGCGGGTCTCCGTATGCGAATGCGCCGCCTTGTGAGTCCAGCTTCAGCACCCGGGCGGGGACCTGGTAAGAGGAAGCCTGCTCCGCCAGCTGGGCGTGGCGGGCCGTGGCGAGCGCCCATGAGCCGGTGGCCAGTGCGGCGAAGGGTGCGGCGGCGAGGAACGCGATGACCAGCACCGCCAGCGCGGCGGACTCCAGACGGTCCGAAGCGCGCCGCAGCGGATTGCGGTCCAGGCGCCACCCGCGCAGGAACCTGCCGAACCAGGTAACGCCGATGGTCTGCTGCCTGATGCCCATGACCCTCACCTCATCCGGGCGATGACGAGTGCTCCCTTACAGGGTCCGGTGCCGTGCTGCGGGCGGGCAGGGTCCTCCCTCTCTGCCCGCCGGGACCTTCGTCCTTTGTTTGCGGTTCGGGACGAAGGTCCCGGCGGCCGGGGACCATGGCGGGTACTCATCACCCGGGCGCGGGCGCAGCCTCGAAATGGAAAGCGTCTGCAAGGAGGATTCAGATGGTTACGAGGGTGGGAATCAACGGCTTCGGCCGGATCGGCCGCGCCTTTACCCGGCTCGCGCTGGACCGCGCGGACCTAGAGGTGGTCGCGGTCAATGACATCACCGACGCCAGGACCATGGCGCACCTGCTGGCCTACGACTCCACCTATGGCCGGCTTGGCCGGCCGGTGACATCCGGTTCGGGCGCCCTGATGACTGGCGACACCCGGATTGCGGTCCTGTCGGAACGGGACCCGGCACAGATCGACTGGGCGGCGCTCGGCGCGGACATCGTCATCGAGTCCACCGGCAAGTTCCGCACCCGCGAGGCCGCGGCCGCGCACCTGAAGGGCGGGGCGCGCAAGGTGCTGATCTCGGCGCCCGGCAAGGGCGTGGACCTGACCGTCGTCCTCGGCGTCAACGAGCGTGACTATGACCCGGAGCGGCATGACGTGATCTCGAACGCCTCATGCACCACCAACTGCGTGGCGCCGATGGTCAAGGTGCTGCACGACGCGTTCGGCATCGAGCGCGGGTTCATGACCACCGTGCACGCCTACACCGGGGACCAGATGCTGCTCGACGGGCCGCACAAGGACCCGCGGCGCGCCCGGTCGGCGGCGGTGAACATCGTGCCCACCACGACCGGCGCGGCCCGCGCCACCGGGGAAGTCATCCCGGCCGTGGCGGGGAAGCTGGACGGCGTGGCCGTCCGGGTACCGGTCGAGGACGGCTCGCTGACCGACCTGGCCGTCGTCCTGCGCCGCGAAGTGACCGCCGAGACGGTCAATGACGCGTTTGATGAGGCGGCCTACGGGCCCCTCGCGGGCATCCTGCGCTACAGCACCGACCCGATCGTCTCCCGCGACATCATCGGCGACCCCGCATCGTGCGTCTTCGACGCCCTGCTCACCCAGGCCGCCGGGACGCTGGTCAAGGTCTTCGGCTGGTACGACAACGAATGGGGCTACACCTGCCGCCTGGCCGACCTGGCAGTCCTCGTCGGCCGGCAGCTATAGGCAAGATCTACTTGAGGAGGACGTCATGACTACGCCACCTGTCGTCGTAGGGGTGGACGGCTCTGAGGAATCGCTGCGGGCGGTTGAATGGGCCGCCCGGGAAGCGAACCGTCAGGGAGCGGCGCTGCGGATCGTATCAGCGCCGGCGATGCCGCCCCGCATGTGGGCATCCAGCCCCGCCCCGGCGGGTGTCGCGAAGGTACTTGGCGACGCACCCCGCCGCGCACTCGGCGAGGCCATCACGCGGGCTAGGGAGGTCGCCCCTGGCCTGCTCGTGGACACCGACCTGCTGACCGGGCCGCCGGCGCTGATGGTAACCACAAGCGGTTCCGGCGCGCTGATGCTCGTCGTGGGCGCCCGCGGCGCGGGCGGGTTCGCCGCGTTGCTGCTGGGCTCGGTCAGCAGATATGCGGCGATGCACGCCTCCTGCCCGGTCGTCGTGGTCAGGAAAGAGACCAGCGCCGTGCACCGTGAGGTCGTCGTCGGCGTCCGCCATCCGTACGATGCGAGCGCGACCCTGGAGTTCGCGTTCGAGGAAGCCGCCCGGCGCCACGCGACACTGGTCGCGGTGCACGCCTGGTACTGGTCCCCAGCCGCGTTCGGCTACCCCGGAGCCAGCAAAGCGACCGCAGAGTACGGTGACCCGGGGGAGGTGTCCGCAGAGGTCAGGCTGAACCTAGCCGAGAATTTGCGGTCGTGGCGGGAGAAGTATCCGGACGTTCCGGTCCGGGAGGACATCGTGCAGGGGCACCCTGCCCGGGTGCTGGCCAATTACACAGCCCGCGCGGACGTCGTGGTGATCGGGCGGCACGGCGAGCACGACGCAGGCCCCGCCATTGGCGCCATCCAGCACGGCGTCCTGAACCACGCCCATGGCCCTGTCGTCATCGTCCCGGAAAGGGCTGACTAAAAGCGACCAATGGCCTCTGATTCCGGGCCGAACGCTCCTGCCGCTACCCGGCGTCCCGCGCCAGGCTGGGCGGTAGAGGTTAGGCCCGGGGAGGTCATGATGCAGACCAGTATGCTCACCAGGCGCACACTAGCCGCCAGCGTTTTCGGCGCCGGCGCGGCGGTTACCCTGGGTTCCGCCGTCTACCTGCTCTTCCTCCGGCGATGGTGCCTCGCCTGGGGCGCCCGCGAGGACGAGGTCGCCGCGAAGCTCCCCGGTGACGAACTGCTGCCGGACGCCAGGCTGGTGACCACCCGGGCCGTCACTATCGACGCACACCCCGAGGCCATCTGGCCGTGGCTGGTGCAGATGGGCAGTGGCCGCGGCGGCGCCTACAGCTACGACTGGATCGAGAACCTGCTGAGCCTGAACATGCACAGCGCTGGCGAGATCCTCCCGCAGTATCAGCGCATCGCGGTGGGCGACGAGCTCCCCATGGGACCGGGTCGGCCGGGCATGACGGTGGAAGTGCTGGACCCGCCGCGAGCTCTCGTCGTCCGGGCCGCCGATCAGAACTGGGTGTGGATCTTCGCGCTGGCGCCCGAGGGCAAGTCGACCAGGCTGATCAGCCGCAACAGGATCGCCACTTCGGTCTTCGCGCCGGCCGGCCGCCTCGTCTTCACGCTGTTGATGGAGCCAGGCAGCCTGCTCATGGAGCGCAAGATGCTGCTCGGCATCAAGCAACGTGCCGAGCGCTTGGAAGCGGAGGCAGGTGATGGGCGATGACCACGCTGCGAAATGGAATCGTCGTAGGGTACGACGGCTCGCCGGGAAGTGATCAGGCGCTGCGCTGGGCTGTCGAGGAGACGCGGACACACGGAGGCATGCTGACGGTCTGCCTGGCGTGGGTGCCGCAGTACCTGGCGACGCTCGACGAGCCGTCCGTGTACGACCTTGCCAGGAAACGCGGTGAAGAGCTCATCGCCGTAGGGCTCCGCTACGCCCGGTCGAGGCTGGGAACGGAATCGGTAGTGCCGCTGTTGGCTCACGGCTCCCCCGCGGAGGTGCTCTGTGGGCAGAGTGCTCACGCTGACATGGTGGTGCTCGGTGTCCGCGGGCAAGGCGGCCTTCCCGGGCTGGCGCTGGGCTCCGTTCCGTGGCAGGTCGCCGGGCACGCGCAAGGTCCTGTTGTGATCGTCCGCCCCCAATGGCAACAGGCCAACCAGCCGCAGGGCCTAGTAGTAGCGGGCGCGGACGGGTCCCCTGGATCCGAAGACGTCATCAGGTTCGCGTTCCTAGAGGCGGAGCTGCGCCGTGCTCCGGTGCTCGCGGTGTGCGCGCTTGCGGACGCGCCTGCGCGGATAGGCGAGGCATACCGCGTGGAAACGGACTTCAACCGCGTGCTGGGGCTGCACGAGAAGGAGCATCCCGAGCTCACGGTGCTCCGACAGGTATCGGCGAGCTCGCCGCGGACAGCTCTGCTCGAGGCCGCAGCGGGTGCGCAGCTGCTTGTCATTGGCTCGCGTGGCCGTGGCGGCCTCGATGGCATGAGCCTCGGCTCGGTAGCGCACGTCATGCTGCACCACGCGCCCTGCCCCGTCGCAGTAATTGCCGCACCCTGAATACACCACGTCGCGGCCCCGGCTATCCAGCAGTACCTGCGATAGCCGGGGCCGCTTCGCTGCGGATTACGGCTCGAGGACGATGCGCGCCCTGGCCTTGCCGTGCAGCACGTCTTCGATGGCGGCATTGACTTCGGCAAGCGGCCTGATCTCGTAGCTCACCCGGGTCCGTCCCGCGGCATGCAGGGCGAACACGTCCAGCAGGTCGGCGCGAGTGCCGACGATGGAGCCGATGACCGAGGTGCCATTCAGCACCGTGTCGAAGACCGGGATGTGCAGCGTGCCTGACGCGGGCAGCGCCACGAGAACCAGCCGTCCGCCGCGGCGCAGCCCGGCGTACGCGGTGGCGAAGGACCTGTCGTCGACGGCCAGGCCGATCGCGACGTCGGCGCCGCCGTGCCTGCGCAGCACCTCCGCGGGGTCCTCAGCCCGGGCGTCGATGACGATATCGGCACCAAGGTCACGGGCCAGCGTCAGCTTCTCGTCGGTGATGTCCACGGCCGCCACGGTGGCGCCGAAGATCTTGGCGTACTGCAGGGCCAGGTGGCCAAGGCCCCCGACGCCGGAGATCAGCACCAGGTCGCCCGGGCGCACGTTGCCGACCTTGATCGCCTTGTAGGTGGTCACGCCGGCGCACGTCAGCGGGGCGGCCGCGGGCGGGTCGATGCCGGTCGGAACAGGGGTCGCGAACGCGGCCTCGGCCAGGAAGTACTCCGCGTAGCAGCCGTCCACCGAGTAGCCGGTGTTCCGCTGCGCCTCGCACAGCGTCTCCCAGCCGGTCAGGCAGTAACGGCAGGTGCCGCAGGCGTAGCCGAGCCACGGCACAGCCACCCTGGCACCCACCACGGGGTTGGTGACACCCGCGCCGACGGCCATCACGATGCCGACGCCCTCATGCCCTGGGATGAACGGGACGGTGGGAGTGACCGGCCAGTCGCCGTTGGCGGCGTGGATGTCGGTGTGGCACAGGCCGGATGCCTCCATCCGGACCAGAACCTGGCCAGGGCCCGGCTCGGGCACCGGCCGGTTCTCGATGATCAACGGCTGGCCGAAGCCAGGCACGACGGCTGCTCGCATGGCGATCTCCTCCGGTTCACGCGGCGTACGGACCCGGGAAACCCCGCGTCCATCTCTCAGCCTGTCTCGATGCCCGCCTCGCCAGCAGAGCCGGAGCGCACCGAGCTTGGGGCCATAGGTCCCCATCGACAGCGGCCATCCTCAGCCCACCTGGGCGTTGCCGTAGGCGTGCGTGGCCTGCTCGATCGCGGACAGGTAGCCGGTCCGTCCCGGCACCGCCAGGCCGGCTTCGGCTGACAGCAGGCCGCGCAGCTCGGCCACAGTGCCGAAGCCCTTGCGATGCATCCACCCGCCTAGCCCGTCCAGCAGGTGCGCGACGTAGCCGAGACCGTGCCGCAGCAACGCCGAGGTGGTCATCACCACGTCCGCGCCGGCCAGCAGGTATGCCGCGACGTCGGCCGGTGTCTCCACCCCGGTCGTCGCGGCGAGCGAGCAGCGCACCTTGCCATACAGCAAGCTGATCCAGGCGCGGGGAAGCGACGCCTCGCCCGGTGACGACAGCCGGAACCCAGTTGAGACCGTGAAAGTCTCGGGATCGATGTCGGTTTGCATAAACCGGTTGAACAGCACCAGCCCGTCCGCGCCGGCCTGGTCGAGCACACTGGCCATCTCGCCGGGAGAACTGAAGTACGGCCCGATCTTGACCGCGACGGGGATCCGCACCGCCGCCTTGACCATGATCAGGATCTCGGTGTACCGGCGCTCGGCGTCCCGTGCCGGGATCAGGGGATCACCGGGCAGGTAGTAGATGTTCAGCTCCAGCGCTGCGGCCCCGGCCTCCTGCATGGCCGTCGCGTAGTCCGTCCAGCCGCCTGTCGAGACACCGTTCAGCGACGCGATCACCGGCACCCCGGGCCCCGCCGCCGCCACCGCCTGCGAGATCAGGTGCAGGTACCGGTGCGGCCACGGCTCGTACTCGGCGTCCGGCAGGTAGCTCAGCGCCTCGCCGTACGATTCCGTGCCTGCCGAGGCAAGCCGGGAATCCTGGTCGGCCTGGCGGCGCAGCTGCTCTTCGAACAGCGACGGCAGCACCACGGCGCCGACACCGGCGTCGGCGAGCTTCCGCACACCGTCGGCGGTCGATGTCAGCGGCCCCGCAGACGCGACCAGCGGGTTCCGCAGCTGCAAGCCCGGGTATGCCGTGGTCAGGTCCATCACGCGCTCCCGTCCGCCGCGGGGAACCGCTCGGGTCCGCGCGCGGCCATTTCCTCATAGGTTGTCCAGCGCTGGCGCACTTCCTGCTCGGCCAGCTCGGCGAGCTTGGCCGCCGCTTCCGGGTCGGTCCTGGCGAGGATCTGGAACCGCAGCTCCTGCCCGGTGTAGGCGGACAGCGGCAGCCGCGGCCGCGGCGAGTCGAGCAGGAACGCCCTGGTGACCGGGTCGTAGCGGACCAGGGGCCAGTAACCGCTGGCCACCGCCCGGTACTGCTGGTCCATGCCGTTGCGCAGCAGCTGGCCGTCCTTCTCGATGCCGTGCGCGATGCAGTGGCTGTAGGCGATGACCAGCGACGGGCCGTCATAGGCCTCGGCCTCGCGCAGCGCCCGCAGCGTCTGCTGAGGATCGGCGCCCATCGCCACCCGCGCCACGTACACGCTGCCGTAGGCGATCGCCTGCAGCGCCAGGTCCTTCTTCGGCACCCGCTTGCCGGCCGCGGCGAACTTGGCGACCGCGCCGAGCGGCGTCGCCTTCGACGCCTGCCCGCCGGTATTGGAGTACACCTCGGTGTCCAGCACGAGCACGTTCACGTCCCGGCCGCTGGCCAGCACGTGATCGAGCCCGCCCGCCCCGATGTCATAGGCCCAGCCGTCGCCGCCGACGATCCACACACTGCGGCGTACCAGGTGGTCGGCCACGCTCAATAGATCCCGAACGGACGGGTTCTCCGCGCCAAGCGCCTTCAGCCGCTCTGTCAGCGAGTTCACCCGCGCCCGCTGCGCCGCGTACTCCGACTCCCGGCGCTGCGGCGCGTCGAGGATCGCGTCCGCCAATTCCGCCCCGGCCATGTCCCGCAGTTCGCGCAACCGGGTCTTGGCCAGTGCGAGCTGCTGGTCGGCCGCGAGCCGGAAGCCGAGCCCGAATTCCGCGTTGTCCTCGAACAGCGAGTTCGACCAGGCGGGCCCGCGGCCCTCGGCATTGACAGTCCACGGCGTCGTCGGCAGGTTGCCGCCGTAGATCGATGAGCAGCCGGTCGCGTTGGCGACCATCAGCCGGTCGCCGAACAACTGCGACAGCAGCCGCACGTATGGCGTCTCCCCGCAGCCCGCGCACGCCCCGGAGAACTCGAACAGCGGCTGCAGGAACTGCGCACCCCTGACGGTGCCGAAGTCAACCCGGGACCGGTCGGCGAGCGGCAGCGTCTCGAAGAACGCCACGTTCCGCCGCACCTGGTCCCGGTCGTAGGACTCGAGGTTGATCGCCTTGTGCACCGGAGTTCCCGGACCCTCCACTGGGGCATCACCGCGCAGCGGCACCGGGCAGGCCTCCACGCACAGCCCGCACCCAGTGCAGTCCTCGGCGTACACCTGGAGGGTGAAGCTCCTGTCCGGCAGCCCGCGCGAGTCCAGCGGCGCGGCCTGGAATCCCTCCGGTGCACCGTCCAGCAGGGTGTCCGGGTAGAAGGTCGAGCGGATGACACTGTGCGGGCAGACGAACGAGCAGTTGCCGCACTGAATGCACAGCTCCGGATCCCAGACGGCGACCAGATCGGAGATGTTCCGCTTCTCGTACCGCGAGGTGCCCGGCGGGTACGTGCCGTCGGCCGGCAGCGCGCTCACCGGCAGCTCGTCACCGCGGCCCGCCAGCATCGCCGCCGTGACCGTCCGCACGAACTCGGGCGCGTCCGCGGGGATGAGGGATCCGGCGTCTGGCGTCCCGTCCGTCCCCGCGGTCGCCGGCACCTCCACCCGGTGCAGCCCGGCCACCGCCGCGTCCACGGCCGCGTTGTTCCGTGCCACCACGTCAGGTCCGCGCTTGCCGTAGCTCTTCGCGATCGCCTTCTTGATCGCCGGGATCGCCTCCTCCTCCTGCGGCAGCACACCGGAGATCGCGAAGAAGCAGGTCTGCAGCACGGTGTTCACCCGCCCGCCCAGGCCAGCCTCGCGGGCTACCGCGGCGGCGTCGATCGCGTACAGGGCGAGCTTCTTGGCCTGGATGTGCGACCGGGCAACGGCGGGAAGTGAGTCCCACACCGCTTCGGGTGGGACGGCCGTGTTGAGCAGCACCACTGCTCCTGGCGCGGCCCGCTCCAGGACCTCGGAGCGGCCGATCAGCCGCGCCTGGTGCACGCCGACGAAACCGGCCCGCCGGATCAGGTACGGCGCGCTAATGGGATCTGGTCCGAAGCGCAGGTGGGAGACCGTCTCCGAGCCGGACTTCTTGGAGTCATAGACGAAATAGCCCTGGGCGCACTGCCCGGCGTCGCCGAGGATCTTGATGCTGTTCTTGTTCGCACTCACGGTCCCATCGGAGCCGAGGCCGAAGAACACCGCCCGGGTCGTCGCCGGATCCTCGATGTCGAGGCCGTCGTCGTAGGGCAGGCTCGATCCGGAAACGTCGTCGGTGATCCCGACGGTGAACCGCGAGCGCGGCGCCGGGAGAGCGAGTTCGGCGAAGACGCCCGCGACCATTCCAGGGGTGAACTCCTTCGACGACAGCCCGTACCGCCCGCCGGTTACCAGCGGCATCGGGCGGCCCGTGGACGACGCTTCCGCCAGCGCGGCGAGCACGTCGAGGAACAGCGGCTCGCCCAGCGAGCCCGGCTCCTTCGTCCGGTCGAGCACCGCGACCCGTGTCACTGACGAGGGCAGCGCCGCCAGCAGCGCCGAAGCCGGGAACGGCCGGAACAGCCGCACCCGCACGACGCCCACCTTCTCCCCGCGCGCCGCCAGATGCTCCGCGGTCGCGGCGGCCGTTTCCGCCCCGGACCCCATAATCACGATTACCCGCTCGGCCTCCGGATGACCTTGGTAGGACGAGAGCTGATATGCCCGCCCAGTCAGCGTCGCCAAGTCGTCCATTGCCGACTGCACTGCGGCGGGCACCGCCGCGTAGTACGGGTTCACGGTCTCCCGGGCCTGGAAGTACACGTCCGGGTTCTGCGCAGTGCCGCGCACCACTGGGTGTTCCGGGCTCAAGGCACGTGACCGGTGAGCACGCACTAGCTCGTAAGACACCAGCGACCGCAGGCCGTCATCGGACAGCAGCGCGCAGGAATTCAGCTCGTGCGACGTGCGGAACCCGTCGAAGAAGTGCACGAACGGCACCCGCGTCGCGAGCGAGGCCGCCTGCGCCACGACCGCCAGGTCATGTGCCTCCTGCACACTGGCGGAACACAGCATCGCGAACCCGGTCTGCCGCACCGCCATCACGTCGGAGTGGTCGCCGAAGATCGACAGCCCCTGCGCCGCCAGCGACCGCGCCGCCACGTGGAACACGGCCGGGGTCAGCTCCCCGGCGATCTTGTACATGTTCGGGATCATCAGCAGCAGGCCCTGCGACGCGGTGAACGTCGTGGTCAGCGACCCGCCCTGCAGCGACCCGTGCAGCGCTCCCGCCGCGCCGCCCTCGCTCTGCATCTCGACGACTGTCGGCACGCCGCCCCAGATGTTAGGCCGTCCCTTGCCCGACCACTCGTCAGCCAGCTCGGCCATGGGGGAGGAGGGGGTGATCGGGTAGATGCAGCACACGTCGTTCAGCCGGTAGGCCGCCGAGACCGCCGCCTCGTTGCCGTCGATCGTCACGCGGGTCATCGCCCCTCCTCGCGGACCATCTCGATAGCGTGCACCGGGCATTGCTCGTAGCAGGCGGCGCAGCCGGTGCAGCGGTCGTAGTCGAACTCGTAGCGGTGCCCGCGGCCTAGCTTGATGACGGCGTCCTCCGGGCAGGCGGCGGCGCAGCCGTCGCACTCGAAGCAGTTGCCGCACGACAGGCAGCGGGACGCCTCGTAGGCGGCCTCCCGCTCGGTCAGCCCCCCGGTGACTTCGGCGAAGTCTGTTACCCGAGTCACCACCGGACGTTCTGGCTGATTAGAAGCGAGCGCATCGCTGAAGTACCACGGATGCAGCAACCCGAAGCCAGCCTCCGGATGCTTGAGCGGCGCCGCGTAGCGGCCGCCGCGCAGGTACGCGTCGATGTGCCTGGCAGCCTTCTTGCCGTGTCCGGTGCCGACGGTGACGGTCCGTTCGGCCGGCACCATGTCACCGCCGGCGAACAGGCCGGGGCAGCCGGTCATCATGTCCGGGCCTACGAGCACCGTGCCGTCCGGCTTGAACTCGACCCCTGGCACAGCACGCAGGAACCGGGTGTCGGCGTCTTGGCCGAGCGCGAGGATCAGCGTGTCGGCGGCCAGCGTCTCCAGCTTCCCGGTCGGCCGCGGATAGCCGGACGGGTCGAGTTCCATCGCCTCGACGGTCAGTTCCGGTCCGTCGAATGCCGTGATCGTGCGCAGCCAGTTGATCGTGATGCCCTCGCTCTCGGCGGCGGCGGCCTCCTCCTCGTGCGCGGGCATCCGGTTCCTGGTGCGCCGGTAGACGATCAGCGCGTCGCCGGCGCCGAGCCGTTTCGCGGTGCGCGCGGCGTCCATCGCGGTGTTCCCGCCGCCGTACACCGCGACCCGCCGTCCGAGCACCGGGTGCCCGCCCGCCGCGACCTCGCGCAGGAACGGCACCGCGTCGATGATCCGCCCGGCCTCGCGCGCCGGGATGTCCACGTGCTTGGACAGGTGCGCGCCGACGGCCACGAAGGTGGCGTCGAAGCCCGCGCGTTCCGCATCCAGGTCCGTCACGGTGTGCCCGCAGGTGATCCGCACCCCCATCGCCTCGACCCGGCCGATCTCCGCCGCCAGCACGTCACGTGGCAGCCGGTAGGCGGGGATGCCGTATCGCATCATCCCGCCCGGCTCGGCACCCGCGTCCCTGATCTCGACCTGGTGGCCGCGGCGGGCCAGGTGAAAGGCGGCGGACAGTCCGCTCGGGCCGGCGCCGATGATCAGCACCCGCTTGCCGGTCGGTTCGGTTTCTTTCATTCCGAACGGCCAGTGGTTTCTCGTCGCGAGGTCCCCGAGGAACCTTTCCACGGCATGGACGGAGACGGCGCTGTCCAGTTCCCCGCGGTTGCACGCGCTCTCGCACGGGTGGTAGCAGACCCGCCCGTGGATGGCGGGGAACGGATTGTCGTCGGTGAGCAGCCGCCAGGCCTGCTCGAACTCTCCGTCGCGGGCTGCGGC
>Ga0335075_10012803_pt1 | contig 12658 bp, 11 predicted proteins | sample Lox_Sample_24_FD_206723 | JGI IMG/M metagenome (GOLD analysis project Ga0335075, IMG submission 206723) | Soil microbial communities from Loxahatchee National Wildlife Refuge, Florida, United States - Lox_Sample_2.4 | ecosystem: Environmental > Terrestrial > Soil > Wetlands | place: USA... | reverse complement strand
ATTCCGATGGCGTGGCAGGTGTTGACGGGCGTCCGCGCGAGGAGGACGGTCGCCAGCCGCAGAAGGGATCGGGCGTACTGTTTGCGTCCGCTGCCGGCCGAAGCCAGGCGGTCGCAAATCATCTCGCGAGTTTCCGTGAGGCGATTGCGCGTAGCCCGGAGCAGGGGATGTCCGGCGATCGGAATCGCGAGCGCCTCGTAGACCAGGTTGCGGAGAAAGTCGTTGCGAACGAGGTGCGCGCACTCATGCGCAAGGACGGCTTCGAGGTCGGCGGGCGTGAGTTGCGGAAGCATCGCCGTGGGGATGAGGATCGTCGGGCGCCGAAAGCCGAGCACGACCGGCGAGAATATGCGCGTGGATGCGGCGATGGAGACTCCGCGCAGACCGAGGCGATCGGCGCAGCGAGCGCAGGCAACGGCGGCTTCGGCCGAATCAGGCAGAGACGCGGCTTCGCGACGGATGCTCCGCAGGCCGGCGCATCGCCACAGGAACCTGGCCAGAAACCACAGGCAGACCAGGCCGTACGCGGCGGTGAGGGCGGAGAATGAGAGCCGCGGCAGCGGCAGGCTGCCGAGAGCGCGTCCGGGGCCCATCACCACAGTGACGACGCCGTCGCCAGGATGAATGCGGTGGGGCCAGAGGAAGATAACGCGCGCCCAGGACCACGACGCGACGGACGCGGCAGGGAGCAGGGTTTCGAGAACGAGGATGGCAGCCCAGATGCGGTGCTCAGCCGCGGGGCCGAGCGAGCGGGCGAGGCGCGCAGCGATCCATCCCGCGGCGAAAAGCAGCGGCACCTGCCAGAGGGCGTTGGCGAAATACGAGAGGACCCACGACTCAAGCGTCGTCATCACTCGGCCTCCTCATCGCGGCTGAAGCGCTCAGAGAGCTCAGCTAATTTCCTGGCGTCGATCTGGCGGCTTTTGAGCAGGCTCATCACCAGTTCCTCGCTCGATCCGCCAAACATCCGGTCGACGAGTTCGCGCACGCCCTGCCCGAGCGCCCGGTCCTGCGAAACGCGCGCACTGTAGACATAGGCGCGGCCCTCCAGCTCGCGCTTCAGGCGTCCCTTGCGCTCGAGGATGTTGAGCACAGTCTGGACGGTGGTGTAAGCGAGCGGCGGTTTCAGCTCGGCCTGCACATCGCTGACGGTGCTGGCGCCGCATCGCCAGATGACCTGCATGATGCGCAGCTCGAGGCGGGTGAGGGCGCGGGGTTTGGGCTTATCCATGGAGGCAGTCTCCTAATGAGATAGGAGATTAGGCCTGAAGCTCCACGTTTGTCAACTATGAGTTTAGGAGATGAGTCTGAGATGTCCGGGAAAACGTGGGTCATCCCTGTCGCCCATCGGCAGACGGGCGTTCCATACGCTCTACTGTGTATACCGGCAGGACTTCCTCCTGGCGGCGGAGTTCGAGACCGAGATTGCCCAGGACCGCGAAAATGGTGGGGAGGCCGGCAAAGGGATTGGCGGCCGGCGTGACGTTCGGGGGTGGAGGCGGGAGCCGCATGGGGAGCCAGCCAGGCGTGTTTACAGTGAACTCTCCCTTAAGGCCGGTGCGATTGACGACCGGCAAATCCGTCCAGTTCTCGATATAGAGAGCGAGGTCGTCCATGTCGATCGCTTTGGCATCGAGGGGATGGCCGACGCCGGCGACAAACGTGTGGCACCCCTGCGGATCGCTGTCGAGGAGGCAGCCCTCTTGCGAGGTGGCTGCTCTCTGAAGGTCAGATCCGCCGCCGGCCACCGTGAGAGCGTAGACAGGCATTGCTTTCTCCTCGACCCGCATCACGAGCCCGAATCGGTCGGCAAGCAGTCGGCGGATCATTTGACGCATCCGGCTTTGCTTTTCGCTGTCGGGAAGACCGGGAGGTATGGCGTCGACCGGCGCTTTCGCTTCGACGTCATAGCGCTCACGAATGGTCCAGTCGGGAAGTGAGGAGAGCAGCGGCGAGGGGTTGACAGGGACGCTGTAGGCGTAACTCACGAGCATCACCGGCGGAACCGCATGGGCGATCAGGTCGCCGTTCGGCAGAATTTGCAAGCGCATCGTGGTTTCACGGGACGCAGAAGCGGGTTTGATCGTGACACTGTCAAAGACCTGTCCGTAGACAACAAGAGGGCATACGACGAGCCAGGGAACAACAACTTTCGCGAATCCGAACATAGTCCACACTCCTCTCCACTCGAATGACTATGGGAGTCATAGTTATACTCCACTTGAATGACTATGGGAAGAGCGCAGGCGGGCGATGAGTCCCCGCATCAGCTCGAGCGCCGATCCATGGGAGCCATGGCCGCACGCGGATTGAGGAGCCGGGGTCTCGCTAATAGATCAACTTGAGCGAGAACTGAATCTGCCGGGAGGTGCCCGCGGTTCTGCTGATGAGGCCGAAGCCGGAACCCAGAAGGGTATTCGCGGGCAGGCCCATGTTGACGATGTTAAAGAGGTTGAAGAACTCGCCGCGAAACTGCAGGTCGGCGCGCTCGAGGCCGCTGGCGCGATGGCCGACCGGCGTGGTTTTGATGAGGGCGTAGTCGAAGTCGTAGTAAGCCGGGCCGCGGAAGGTGTTGCGGCCGAGAGTTCCGAAGCGTCCTGAATTCGGCCCGCTGCCGCCGGGAATGCCAATGGGAATGGAGAAGTAAGCGGCGTTGGCCGCGCCGCGTCCGAAGTAGTCGTAACGGGGGCGTGTGGCGCTGTGCGCGGTGGAGAGGTCAGGCTTGCCGATTTGGTCGGGGCGATCGGCGCCGATGGTGCCGTATCCGGTCTGCTGGATACCCGAATAGATGGTGAACGGCGAGCCGGAGGTGATGGTGGAGATGGAGAGCAACTCCCATCCCTCGGTGAATGCATGGCTCGCGCCGGAAAGGAAGCCGGCCTGCTGGAGATGCAGGTCCTGCGCCGCGCTCACCGTGAAGGCGTGGGTGACGTCGAAGTTCGATGGGCCCCGCTCGGGATGCGTATTGAAGGGATCCTGGGGATTGAAGAGGGTGACCGCGCCGGTGTTTCCGGTTCCACCGATGACGCCGCTGACGTCGTCGAGCGATTTCGCCCAGGTGTATCCGGCCTGGATCCCCGGACCGCCGTGGGCGACCGTGCCGGAGAGCGATGTTTGCAGCGCGTTATAGGAGGAGTGCGCGGTGTTGGTGATGACCGACTCGACGCCGAAGCCGCCGGTGACGTTGCCGTTGCTGTCGAAGTTGGTGAAGGGCGCGAAGCCCGGACCAGCGCCGGGATACGCGTTGGGCGAGGCCATGCGCGGCAGGTGAAACGAAGCGGTGCCCACGTAGGCTGCGTCGGCGGTGAGGGCTCCGAAGGCGCGCTCGAGGCCAAGGGTCCACGTCTGCAGGAATCCATCGCCGAATTTGCGGTCGATGGCGCTGAGATTGAGCAGCGACAGCTGATGTCCGGGCGCGAGCGCGGCCAGATCCTGCTGGTAGCGATTCACGTCCATCACGGTATTGGCCGGAACCTTCTTTGTGTCGCCGCTGGCGAGGATATTGACGCCCTGCGGCGTGTAGGCCGGCGGCAGCTCGTCCGGCGTGATCTGAAATCCGTAGGAGATTTCGCCGCTCCTGGCGGCATTGACGCGCGGATAGACGGCGAACGGCGTGGATCCGGTCAGGAAGTTATCCTGCCAGATGTTCGGCGGGATGACGGTGATCGCACCTCCGGCGTGGACGCGGATGGCGTACGGCGCGTTCCAGTCAATCTGCACGCGGGGGCCCCAGCCGTTCCAGCCTGATTGATAGCCGGGCTGCGGATTGATGACGTAGACCTGATCGACACCAGCCGCCGGAAACGGATTGAGGAAGCTCGAGGTGCGATGCGCGCGCTCGGTGATGGGCGTGTAGACCTCGTAGCGGAGACCGTAGTCGAGCGCCCAGTTGGGATTGATCTTCCAGGTATCCTGCACGTAGGCGTTCACGTCGTTGCGATTGATGGCGGCAGGGCCGATATGCGCGCCGTTGGAGAAATAGGGCGGCGCCACGGCGATGGTGTAACCGTAGGGATAGCCGAGGAGCAGGCTGGAGAGCGTGTCGGGCAGCGGATCGCCCGGCTGGATGTTGTGCCGGCCGCTTGACGATGGGATGAACACGGGAGAGTAGACCGTGCCGCCGCCGAAATCGTATTCGCCGTTGGGGCTGATGCCGAAGTAGGTCGTGTCGCGATTGAGGCGCGCTTCGATGCCGCCCTTGATGTCGTGCTTGCCGGTCGTACGCGCCATGTTGAGCTGACCCTGGAAGAGATTGCCGAAGGCCGACATGACGGATCCGGCGGCGGAGTCGAACGGCTCGAAGAGGCCGTCGGTGAACTTCACCGCGGGATCGGTGTGGTTGGGCGTGGGAAACGACGGCGTGGAGCGGGTGATGCTGAACGAGGCCGACCACAGAAATCGCGGCGAGACGGTGCGCGTATAGCTGAAGACCACGTTGCGCTGATGATCGACGTACTGCACGGCGAAGGTCGGATCGAGCAGCGTCTGATCGGGGTTGGTGGTGGGGCCGGTGAGATTGTCGTAGGTGAAGCGGCCGAGGAACTGACCTTTTGGGCCGAGTTTCTGATCGAGGCGAATGGAGAACTGATCGGCATTCGTGCTGACGTTGGAAGGCGCGGCGTAGGTGCGGGCTCCATAAGCGCCGGTGGGCAGGTTGGGCATGGGATAGCGCGCGAGAATGCCGGCGATGGCCGAGTTAACCGGGACCTGCAGCGTGTCGGTACTGCCGTCGGAATACGTAACCGTGTCGGCACCAGAACGCTCGGCGGCGGTGGGCACGGCCAGCACCTGGGTGGTGCCGAGGACCTGACGGAATCCCTGATACTCGCCGAAATAGAAGGTGCGGCCGCGGCCGTCGTAGATGTGCGGGAGAACGAGGGGGCCGCCGTTGGTGAATCCAAACTCATTGCGGCGGAAGGGCGGAATGCGGCCGGGGTCGGCGATGGACGGATGGTCGAAGTAGTTGCGCGCGTCGAGCGCGGAGTTGCGGAGAAACTCGAAGAACGACCCGTGGAAGCCGCTGGAGCCGGAACGCGTGACGATGTTCGTGAATCCGGCAGCGCCGCGGCCAATCTCGGCGGGCATCCAGCCGGAGCTGGATTGCAGTTCCTGGATCGCATCGACATTGAAGTTGGTGAAGATGGTGCCGCCCATCTCGGGATCGGTGATGTCGGCGCCGTCCATGGCGAAGGCGGCTTCGACGCCGCGCTGGCCGTTGATGGCGAACTGCTGGGTGAAGTTGGTGGCGCCGTTCGAGTCGGTCATGGTGCCGGCGGCGAGCAGCAGCAGCGTGGAGAAATCGCGGCCGTTGAGCGGGAGCTGGCTGACGGACTGGCTGGAGAGCTTTTCGCCGCCGGTGGCCGTGGCGCCCGATGCATTGGCGGCGCTCTCGGGATTCGCAGGCGGAGCGACCGGCGTGGGCGCGGGCGGCTCAACGACGGTGAGGGTGTTCAGATCGGAAAGGGTGAGGACGATCGGCGTGCCACTGCTGATGCTGAGGTGCAGCGGGGCGGTGGCGGGGCGGCTGGGAAGCTGGACCGTCAGGATGTACGCGCCTGGCAAAAGGCCGGGGATGGTGAAGCGTCCGTCGGGCCCAGTGACGGCGGTGTGCTCTTCATTTCCAGCGTTGAGGAGGGTGATGGCCGCTCCTGCAACCGGCTGACTCGCGGAGTTGCGCAACGTGCCGGACCATGACGGCTGCGGTGCGGCGGATTGCTGCGCCGCAAAAGCCGGCGCAGCGAGGAGTCCGGCAAGAATGAAGCTTCCGGCAAACCGGAAAAAAAGATGGCGAAGACTCGATGCTTCCCTGCACCGCGCTGAGATCCCGACTGCACGTTTCCCGACCACGTATGCCCCGTTTCCTGAACCCCGAGAAGGCTATCAGGGCTCAGGCCATGATAGCCACTCAAACGTTTCACTAGAACCGTTGCGGCATTATAGCCCGTGCAAACAGGACCTGGCACCCAGGAATTGAAGCGGGCGGCATCGAGGGTGACTTTTCGGTGAAAGCGGCTGGCCGCAGGCCGAGCTGCAGCGGAGATCCGAACCGCTACAATGCTCGGCATGGCGCAAAAGCGAGTTGCGAAGAAGGCCGCAAAGCGAGCGGAGACGAAGGCGACGCGGAAAGCGGCTGCGAAAACATCGGCGAAGCCCCTGAAGCGAGACCGGAAGACCTCTGTTCCCACGAAGAAACTGGTGAAATCGCCGAAGGACCCAGGCCTCGAGCTGGCTCCGGCGCGCATCGAGGACTTGCTGCGGCGATTGCGGGCAGCGTATCCCGACGCCGAATGCGCGCTGACGCACACCAATGCGTGGGAACTGTTGGTGGCGACGATCCTCTCGGCGCAGTGCACCGACGCGCGCGTGAACATGGTGACGCCCGGACTGTTCAGGAAATTTCCTTCTCCGGCCGCATTTGCAGAGGCTTCATTGCCGGCGATTGAAGAGGAGATTCGCTCGACCGGTTTCTACCACAACAAGGCGAAGTCGATATCCGGAGCGGCGAAACGCCTGATGAGCGAGTTTGGCGGCAAGGTTCCTGACACGATGGTGGAGTTGCTGACTCTGCCGGGCGTGGCGCGCAAGACGGCCAACGTGGTGCTGGGGGTGGCCTTCAAAAAGGCCGAGGGCGTGGTGGTGGACACGCACGTGCTGCGACTCTCGCACCGGCTGGGGCTGACGCGGGCCGAGGATCCGAAGCGCGTGGAAGAGGATCTGATGCGGGTGATCCCGAAAGACCGGTGGATCGCGTTTTCACACGAGATGATCCACCACGGTAGGCAGATCTGCATCGCGCGCAAGCCGAAGTGCGTCGACTGCCCGCTGGAAACCCTGTGCCATGCGGTGGATAAAACGTGGAGCAGCGTGTAGGGCAGCAAACGCCTGGAGCCCACAATCAAATGCGTCCGGCCCGACGCTAAGTTCCAGCTCCTCGTTCCCGGCTCACAGGAAATCGGTCTTGCGGGACTGGATAAAAAAGGTCAGTCCGAGCAGCAGAGCCACCATCAGCAATTCCGCGCAGAGAACCGTGCAGGCCGTCGGGGTCCAGTGCACCCGGCTACACCACATTTCCGGGGAGATGCCGCGCAAATGGGCGAAGAGGTAGCCAAAGCCGTTGAGGCCGAGGCTCGAGCAGAAAATGCCAATCGTGGTCCATGCCTGCGATTCGGTGATGCTGCCGGCCACGACGATCCGGCAGGTGGTGACGAGCATCTCGACGGCCATGAGGTCGTTCATTTTGGCTCCTTCGAGGATTTGGGATTGGCCGAGCGGGAATCGTCGATTTCGTCGAGAGCTTTGCGGAGGCGGGAGACGATTTCGCGGTCGCTCATGCCGATGGTGACTCCGAGGCGGGCTGCTTCTTCTTTGTCAAGAACGAAAGACCGGAAGACCCGGCACCGGCGGATTGCGCCTGCCGGCTGAAGCGGCGCGAACGGCGGCCCGGTTCGGGCAATACCAGGTTTCGCGAATTGCATCTCACAGAAAAGGAGAGGAGAAGCAATGAAGCGAATCGTTACAGTCCTTTGCTGCGCAACCTTATTGGCCGTTCCGGCGCTGGCTCAGAAGAAGGCCGCCGCAGGCGCCGCAATGACCGATCAGGAATTTGTAAACTTTGCCGCCCAGACCGACATGGTGGAAGCCAATCTGGGACAACTGGCGCAGACCGCGTCGTCGTCGCAGGAGGTGAAAGACTTCGGACAAATGCTGACCACAGACCACACCCAGGACTTCGGGCAACTGAACACGGCGGCGCAGCAGGCGAGCCTGACGGTTCCGAATGCGATCGACTCGGCCCACAACAAAGAGATGATCGATCCGTTCCAGAAGCTGAAGGGCGAAGCGTTCGACAGGAGGTTTGCGCACGAGATGGTGGCGGGGCATGAAAAAGCCATCGCCGTCTACACGAAGGAATCGCAGGACGCGACGAATCCGTCGATCAAAGCCTATGCCGCGGCGGCGCTGCCCACCCTGCAAAAGCATTTAGAGGCCGCCAAGGCGCTGGGCGGCACGAAGACAGCGAAAGGCGCTGCTAAGTCAGGACGGTAGAGAGCGAGCTGTTCATCGTCAGTTGCCGGTGGCTCCCTGGCGGTTGTCAGGGGCCCGTGGACGGCGGCCAGCAGCAGGTATCCTGAAGGACGACAGGCATCCTTCCCATGGCCCTGCTGCTTTGTCTTTTGCTGGCGCTTCCCTTCTGGCATCCCAGCCACGCGCCGGCCGTGTATCGCGTGCAGATCGATACCACGGCCGGCAGCTTTGTGATCGAAGGGCATCGCGACTGGGCGCCGCATGGCGCGGACCGCTTCTACGAGCTGGTGCGCGACGGCTACTACAACAACTCGCGGTTCTTCCGCGTGGTTCCGGGACGCTGGGTGCAGTTCGGAATCGCCGGCGATGCGCGCGTCGCCCAGCGATGGCGGCATCGCACGATTCCCGACGACACGCTGATCCAGCACAACACCGAGGCGTTTGTGGCCTTCGCCAACACCGGACCGAACACACGCGCGACGGAAATCTATATCAACACCGGCGACAATACCCGGAACGACAAAGAGAACGGCTTCGCCCCCTTCGGCAAGGTCGTCGAGGGCATGGACGTGGTGGAGAAGCTGTACGGTGGCTACGGCGAGCACTCCGGCGGCGGCATGCGGGCCGGCCATCAGGACGCGATGTTCGAGGGCGGCGACGCCTATCTCGACCGCGAATATCCGAAGCTGGACAAGCTGATCCGCGCGGAAATCGTACCGTCAAGGTAAAGGACTGCGCGCTGTTCCGGATCTTTGACAAAATCTTCAGTTAATCCCGGCTATACTGAATCGCCCGCTGGTTCCTCGCTCGGAGGAGGTCATCGATGACGCGACGCGGTTTTCCGGGCCTCTTCATCCTTGCTGCTCTCAGCTGTCTCATGGCCGGTGGCCTGTGCGCCCAATCGCGCATGCTGGCCTGCGAGTCGCGTGGCGCCCCCTGCACGCAGATGAACATCGTATGGAGCTTCAACGGAACGCAGGGCACGGCGACGCCGGGAGGAACGCTCAGCATCGAAAGGTTCGACGCCGAATCCCTCGTGGTGCGCCGCGCCGACTCGTCGGGGCTGACGGCGGTTTACACCGGCGCGGTTCACGGCACCCGCATTGAAGGCACGGTGGAGTGGACGTGGCCTGGGCACGATGGCTATCCGGCGAGCGGCAAATTCGCAGCGATCCTGCAGGATGCCCCGGGAGCCACGCCCAGCGCGCCAACGGCTGCGACGGACGGGACGAATGCGCTGCCCGAAGAATTGCTTGTCTGCGAGAACAACGGGCCGTGCAACGCCGCATGGATCCTGCATGGCAACGAGGGTATGGGTACCTGGTTTGCTCGGAATCCCGTGCACGCGAAGCTCACCGTGGTACGCGCGGAGCCGGATAATCTGCTCATTCGCCGCACCGATACGACGGACGGGGTGACGGCCAGCTACGCGGGTTCGCTGCGTGGCGACCACTATTCAGGCGTGATTGTGCTTGACGGCACGAATCAGCCCGGCGCGACTACCGGCACATGGACGGCGACGATCCCGCAGACGAAGTGCGCCGGCGACATGGATGCGCCATCCGCGCTCGCCACCGGGCAGACAGCTCTGATGTTCAAACGCAATCAGGATGCGCTGAACTGCTACACGGTCGCTGCCAATGACGGAGACGCGCGTGCCCAGACCGCGGTGGGCCTGCTTTACGACCAGGGCAGCGGAGGGGTCGAGCAGGACTACAGGCAGGCGTTCTATTGGCTGCACAAAGCCGCGGATCAGGGCGTCTACCCGGCGCAGCGCAGGATAGCGGAAATGTATGCAGCCGGCCTGGGAACGCCACGCGATGCAACCATGGCCCACATTTACACCGCCCGCGCCGATGAGCAGAAGCACGATTACGAGCGCCAGCAGGATCTGAACGAACGCGAAGCGGACCGACGTGCTCAGGTGCTCTCAAGCTTCGTGCTGGGGGCTTCCTTCGGATTGTTCTTCTAGGGCAACGAATTTCGATCAGACGAGAGGCCGTCAGGGAGACACCGGCTCGGCGATGTCCTTGCTCTGCGGCAATCCACCCTGGCAGTCGCCGGAAGCATTCGTCTCCTGAACGTCAACGATCGTCAGCACGCAGATCGTCTGCCTTTTGAGAATCGGCTGGCCCGTTGTCGGGTCATTGAGCCCTACACTGACCATGCGCGTGATCTGGAATTTCTGTCCAGCTCTGACGCCGCCGTTCGCCCCCTGGTTGATGTAGACTTCGCCGCCAGCGATTCCGGCGACCAGCGCCGTGATCGGGTTCGGCGCTGCGACCGGCGCTGAGGTAATACTGCCGGTGAGCTTGCCGGCGAGATCGCTGGAGACGGCATTGACCGCCTTGTTCACTTCGTCGTCGGCAATCACTTTGGGATCGCCACCGCTCGTCTTCTGACGCGCCGGCACGCGAATGAGGCCGGCCTGAAAACCCTGGGAGCGGGAAGTCTCGCTCACGGGCACGCTCTCTTCAAAGGAAGAAGCCGGCTGCGAGAGAATCACCGCTGACTCCACATCGACGAGGCGGACGTTGGCGCGCAGAATCACCGTTCCTGTCACCTTCGAACCCCCATTGGAGTTCTGCTGATTCGTCGACCAGTTTGCATCCGTCACGTGAACCAGCACCATCTGCTGCGCGCCGAGCAGCTTTCCAATGCGGACCGCCGCATCTGCCGAGAAGCGATCGCTGAACTGCGCATTCTGCTCCTTGATGATGCGGTCGATGCTGGCCCGATCGACGAGCGTCACACCGGGCTGCCCTGCCAGTTTGGAATTGAGAGCATCGGCGAGCCTGCTCTCCATGGCCGCGATTCCCTGATTGCTGCTGGCGGGCTGGCCGCCGGCCTCGATGATAGCGATTCGCCGCGCGGAAGCGGGAAGCGCCGGTGCCACGGAGGTCGCAATGAATACCAGCAGAAGACAGATCTTCGACAGCATAGTGCCCTCCAGAAATATGAGCCCGGGGAAATTGAGACTCTTCTGCCTGTGCGCGGAGCGGTACCAACAGGGATCAGGCAGGGATATGCGGTTCTGAGATGCGTGCGATTATAGCCCAGACAGAATGCAGTCTGGCAACAGGGCTTCCAGCCGAGCTGGTGATCCAAATGGGTGGGAGTGCGGCACGATGCACGGGAACGAGCTTCGTTACTGTGCGTGAGCAGCCGGGCTGGAAGCACGCTGCCTACGCGACTGCGACGACGATCTTGCCCCGCGCGTGGCCCTCTTCGAGAGAGCGCATGGCGTCAGCGGTTTCCGCGAGCGGAACGGTGCGATCGATGACGGCAGCGATTTTACCGCCGGCCATCAGATCGCCGAGCAATTGCAGATCGGCGCTGCGGGCTTTGGCGGAAAAGAATTTCGCTTTCTGGCTGACGAATCGCGGCGCCACCTTGATGGTGACCATGCCCGCAATCATCGGGACAAAGCCTTTGCGGGGCGCGATGGCGATGAGGATTCCTTTCGGCGTCAGGACGCGGCGCAGCTCGCCGAAGGAGTGATTGGCGATGGCGTCGAAGATCACGTCGTAGCGCTCGGGCAGGCGGGTGAAGTCGTCGCGGGTGTAGTCAACGGCGTGGTGCGCACCGAGGGAACGGACGAGATCCACGTTGCGCGTGCTGCAAACGGCGGTCACTTCCGCCCCGAGCCAGCGGCCAAGTTGCACGGCGAAGACGCCAACGCCTCCCGCGGCTCCGTTGATCAGGAGCTTCTGCCCTGGCTGCACGGCGGCGTGATCGCGCAGGCCCTGCAGGGCGGTGAGGCCTCCGATGGGGATGGAGGCTGCGTGCTCAAAGCTCAGGTCGCCGGGCTTCCGCGCGAGTTTCGCTTCGAGCACGCGGGCGAATTCCGCGCATGTTCCCCGGCCCGCGCCGAAGACTTCATCGCCGGGCCTGAACGGTGAGACGGCGTTGCCTACGGACTCGACGACTCCCGCAACATCGACCCCCGGCACCGAGAATCCCCTGAACGTGGAGAATCCGACGAGTTTGGTCAGGATCGCAGGCGCGCGCATCAGCCGCCAGTCCAGCGGATTGAGCGCGGCGGCGCGGACGCGCAGGAGGACCTCGTTGTCCGCGGGAACGGGCGTGGCAATCTCCTCGTACTGGAGAAACTCGGGCCCGCCGTGACGGTGGCAGGTGATGGCTTTCATGGGCGACTCCCCGGGGAAAGACAGCGGCAGGATAGCCTCTCGGCCCGCGAAGTCAATGACCGCAGGCGCACGCGCGGGAACGGGAGTACCGTCAGGAGAAGTTACCCGTCCCCACGCTGAGTCCCGCGCCGGATCGAATGAATCCAACGTGCGGGCGCTTCCGGATCCCATCCCCGGTTCCGGAGCGCGGAGTTTCCATGAATTTCGCACAGAAAGAAAATCCACGGGCGCGGGCAGAGGCTTTCGCCACGCACCTGGGGCTTCGTTTGCCCATCCTGCTGGCGCCCATGGCGGGCGCGTGTCCGCCCTCGCTCTCCATCGCAGTGGCGAACGCGGGCGGCATGGGCGCATGCGGTGCGCTGCTGATGGGTCCTGAGGCCATCGCTGCGTGGGCCGAAGAGTTTCGCCGCGAAAGCGAAGGCGACTTCCAGATCAATCTGTGGATTCATGGTCCGGCCGCGGCCCGCGACGCCGGCGCGGAA
>Ga0335075_10012802_pt1 | contig 12658 bp, 8 predicted proteins | sample Lox_Sample_24_FD_206723 | JGI IMG/M metagenome (GOLD analysis project Ga0335075, IMG submission 206723) | Soil microbial communities from Loxahatchee National Wildlife Refuge, Florida, United States - Lox_Sample_2.4 | ecosystem: Environmental > Terrestrial > Soil > Wetlands | place: USA: Florida... | reverse complement strand
GCCTTGCGGAAGGTGGGGGGAATGCCCGCCTTCGGCAACTGGCCGTGCAGCGGCTCGGCCGGCAGGCCGTCGTGCAGCAGGCGGCGGGCCTCGAACAGTTTCGTGAGGTCGATGCCGGTGCGGAAGCCCATGCTCTCCAGCATGAACACCAGGTCCTCGGTCACCACGTTGCCGGACGCGCCCGGCGCATAGGGGCAGCCGCCCAGGCCCGCGAGGCAGGAATCGAAGGCGCGGATGCCTTCCTCCAACCCCGCCAGAGCGTTGGCGATGCCCAACCCGCACGTGTCGTGCAGATGCAAGCCGTACAGCGTCGGCCCGATCGCCTCGCGTGTGGCCCGCACCACTTCCTTGATCTGCGCCGGATGGGCGTAGCCGACGGTATCGGCCAGCATGATCTCGTCCACGCCGGCGTCGGCCAGCCCCTTCGCCATCGCCACGGTCTGCGCCGTGGTGACCACGCCATCGATGGAGCACCCGAACGCGGTAGAGCACCCGGCGACTACCGGCACCTTGCGCGGCTGCGCCTTCACCCAGTCCATGACGCCCTTCATCATCTCGATCGATTCGGCGGGCGTGCGGTTGAGGTTGGCGCGGCTGTGGCCCTCGCTGACCGAGACCGGAATGCTGATCTTGTGCACTCCGGCGTTGTAGGCGTTCTGCACGCCGCGCAGGTTCGGCGCCAGCGCCTGCACCGTCAGCCCCGGGACGGTCTCCAGCACGCGGGCGACGATCTCCGGCGTGTCGGAGAGCTGCGGGATGACTCGGGCGGGGACAAAGCTGCCGACCTCGACCTCACGGATGCCCGCGGCGGCGAGCGCGGCGATCCAGCGCACCTTGTCGTCGGTGGTCATGCGGGTCTTGGCGATTTGCAGCCCGTCGCGCGGGCCGACCTCGCAGATGGAGACGAATTCGCTCATGAGCGGGACCTCTCAGCAGGTCTGGGTGGGGCGGAAAGTGAGGCGCGGTGTGGCGGATGGCAAGGCGGACCGAGTCACAGGGAGGCTTTCACCGCCTCGTTGGCGGCGTCCCGCAGACGCCGGAGTGCCGCCTGCACCTCCCTTGGATGATGCAGCCGCAGAACCACCAGACCGGCATACTCCGGCCGCGCCAGCCGTTCTGCCGTGTCGCGGCGCCGCCGCGCCCATGTCGCCCAGGCCCAGCGGATCGGATGGCTCGGGCGCAGCAGCTTCCGCCATTGCTCGCGATTGCCCGCCCAAAGCTCGGTCCGCAGCAGAACACGCACCAGCGAGCGGCGGATCACGCGTGCCATGACGACCCGGCGTTCATAATCCAGCCACACCACATGCGTCGCGCGCTCCCACACGAGCGCGCGCACCCGTTCGTAGTTGCCATCCAGCACCCAGGCGTCGGCCTCGATCGCTTCCGAGACACGGCAGAAGAATTCCAGCGGATCGTGCCGGATGAGGTCGTGCCACCCGGCCTGCCAATTGATCGCGTCCAGTTCGATATGCGGCACCCCAAGCTGCCGTGCGATAACGCGGGCGAGCGTGGTCTTGCCCGCGCCCGACGTGCCGGTGACGACGATGCGCATCTGCGCCGGGCGCGCTGTCGGTTGAATGGTCATTCACGGTCACCACGCCGTTCCCTGCCGACGATAACCAAGACACACTCCGCAGCACTGTCTTCTATGTATCGTGGAGTGGAAGCGAGACACGGACACGGCCGCGGCGGATTGTCACGACAGACCGCGACAGGTCTGCCCCTGCCGGACCAGCAAGTCCGCCATCAATTTGACCCGTTCAGCGGACGGGACATCCGGAAGGCGGACTATCCCCGCATGCCGGGCACGATGGAGATACACCAAGGCGGCAAAGTCGCTGTCTATGGTGATCAGGATCCGCGCTTCGTCTGCCGCCGTCCGCAAAAGCGCCGCATCGCCGGGATCGGGCTTCTGCTACCACGCGACGCGCACATCGTGCCTTCGGTCTGGAGCCAATTCGCTTTCTCCTGGAGACTCGCTTGACAGGAACTGGTCCATATATCGGGCTGGCACAGCGAGCCCGTCGATGTACCATGCGCCTTCGCGCCGGCTACCCGGCGAGCGTGCTGCCAAGGAGCCTTCGCAATGACGATCTCGATCCGCCAGATCCATCCCGTGTTCGTGGGCGAGGTCTCCGGCGCCGATTGCCGCGAGCCGCTCTCGCCCCGGGACATTGCGGCGATCGACGCCGGCATGGACCAGTACGCCGTGCTGGTGTTCCGCGACCAGCACATCAGCGACGCGCAGCAGCTCGCCTTCACGCAGCAATTCGGCGCGCTGGAGAACTATCGCACGCCCGGCCACATCCGCCGTGCGGCCGACTCGCGGCTGGAGCCGGGAATGGCGGATTTCTCCAACCTGGACGCCGCGGGAAAAATCATGTCGGACCAGGACCGGGTGTGGTTCTTCAAGCTGGCCGACCGGCTGTGGCACTCCGACAGTTCGTTCCGTCCGGTGCCGGCGAAGTATTCGCTGCTGTCCGGGCGCATCATCCCGTCCTGGGGCGCCAATACCGAGTTCGCCGACATGCGCGCCGCCTACGATGCGCTGGACGACCGCACCCGCGCCGAAGTCGACACCCTGATCTGCCTCCACTCCCTGCTCTATTCGCGCGAGGCGATCGGCTTCACCGAGATGACGGAGCAGGAGAAGGCGGCGTTCCAGCCGGTGCGGCAACGCCTGGTGCGGACCCATCCGGTGACCGGCCGCAGGTCCCTGTTCCTGTCCTCCCATGCCGGTGCGATCGAAGGCTGGACCGTGCCCGAAGCCCGCATGTTCCTGCGCGACCTGACCGAGTTCGCGACGCAGCCGCGGTTCGTCTACGCCCATGAATGGCGGGTGGGCGACCTGGTGATGTGGGACAACCGCTCCACCATGCACCGGGCCCGCCGGTTCGACCGTACGGAAGTGCGGGACGTACGGCGGACCACGCTGGCCGGCGACGTGGCGACGATCGAGCAAGCGGCGTAAGCGCGCAGCCCCCGGAGCCGAAACACGACAATGCCCGGCATCGGCCGGGCATCGCGTCGTGGGCGGACTGCTGATTTAGGGCGAGGCTAGGGCGCCCAGTGTGCCGGGACCCAGTCCCAGCGGCCCCAGCGCGGGTGCCACACCCAGCGCCCGGGCACGTAGTGGCCCCAACCGGGATGGCGCAGCACGTAGCGTCCGCCGAACCAGACATACCGCACGCCGTTCCAGTGCCAGTGCCCTGGCTCCCACACATAGCGGGGACCGGGGCGCGCCGGCATCACTTCGACCCGCGGCGGCGGCGGAGCGGCCGGCATCGGTGGGGGACCCGGCTGCGCCATGGCGCTGCCGATGCCGATCAACAGGGACGAGGCGAGGGCCAGGGCCGTCGCTTTCATGTGTCGACTCCGTTCAGTTGTTGATGGACCATGCCACGCGCTGAGGTAACGCGGTGTCCCCGAACGTAACAGGCCGCCGGGACATGAGCACGCCGGCATGCGCGCGCGCAGGCCATGCGGCGCGCACGGCGCGGTCACGACCGCGTGAAAATGATCAGGATGCGCGCCCGAGCCTGTCGCACGGCGCTGCTGCACCGGCAAGCTAGTCACCTGAAGGCAGGTGTCGGAAGACTTTACAGTCGACCCGGCGTCAGGGCGGGGGACCCGCCCTCGCAGCAACCGCTAACTCAACAATGCGCCAGGCGCACGCCCTGTCGGCATGCGCCGCCGGAAGTAGCCGAGCCCTACCAGGCCGACACCGAGCACGGCAAAGCTTGCTGGCTCAGGTACGTCGCTGACGTTCATCTCGTAAACCCCGCCGGACGAGTCCGGCGTGATAACAAGCGAATCGCCGAGCTGCACGTACGGGACACTCGCGGCGTCGTACAAAGTCGCCTGGCCGGCCGAACCGGGCGACGCCGGGGGTGAAGTAATGCTGTCATACCACCAGTCGAAGCTCGAGCCATCCTCCGCTGCCACGACGACCCAATACTCATCGTCTGAGGTAGCCGTGGTGACTGACGCAACAGTTGAAGCCAGCGCTGTGACGGTCACCAGGGAGGGGCCTGATAAGGTTGTCGAGAGCGATGAATCAGGGATCGTCGCCAGCAGTTGGTCCGCGCCGGTGATGCCGGTGAAGGTTCCACCAGTGTCGAAGTCAGGGGCACCAGCGGTGCCTGCCGAATTGCCCGAGCCGTTGTCCGGCGCGAGATATACCAAAATTGACCCGCTATCGCTGGGGTTGTCCGCCGATAACTGGAGCTGGATTGAGAGCGCGCTGGGATTGCTCGCCGTGAACGAGTCGGCGATCAGCGGCGTATTGTCCGATGTGGCGCCGTCATAGCCGGCCGGCGGGTAGCCGGTATTGTCGAAATACACACTGGCATTGGCGGAGTTCGCCGCCAGGAACGCACATACGCCGAAGGCCAAAAAACGCGGATTCATCGTGCCAGCTTCCCACGAAGAAAATCTGTTAAACAGTAAGCAAACCCCATGCCAGCTCCTCGGTGCGAGCAGAATCAAGCGATTAGCCATCCGCCCAGGCGGCCAGGCGCACGGGGTGTAAAGAAATCCGACGCTCCTCTGCCGCCCTCCCGTGTTGGCCCGCCTCGCCGCGACCACGCAAGAAGGCAGGGCCGGTCGCCGAATGGCTGGCCACATCCCGCGCGTGACCCCGTAAGGCATCGGCGTGACACCGTTTCAAATTCATGGTCCGGCCAGGCGGGAGCGGCGGTTAACCGCCGTCTCGAAATTGTTTGGAACGGCTTGTTTTTGATTGACAGCTACACAGCGACGTGGTTTTGCTATCGGCGCGAAACTATGCGGACAGCGCGGTAATTGCCAGAGGCCGGCTGGGCGTACGGCGCGAGGAGGTGTTGCGATGGCAAGGTCATGCTTCATGGGGGCGGGGGGCGCCCGCATTCGCGCCGCGCGAGGGGATGTGCCCGTCGAGAGCATTGCTCCCGGGGACGAAGTCGTGGTCGTTCGCGACGGGATTGAGGCCCTGGAGCCCGTCAAGTGGGTCGGCAGCGCCCGAATCGATCTGATGCGCCACAAGCGGCCGGAAGACGTGGCGCCGATCCGTATCCGCAAGGACGCAATCGCGGAAGGCCAGCCAAACGCCGATCTGTGGCTTTCTCCGGAACACTGCCTCATTATCGATGGCCGTTGCATTCCGGCTAAGTACCTGGTGAACGGCGCGTCGATCGTGAGTGAGCGCAACCATCCGCCGCTGACCTATTACCATCTTGAACTCGAACGGCACGGCATCCTGCTGGCCAACAACACGTTTGCCGAAAGCTACCTCGATACCGGCAACCGCGACACGTTCGATACGAGCGAAGGCGTGCGCCAGCTTCACCCGACGCTTGAGGTGAATCCCGATTCGGAACGCTGGTTGACCGACGCGTGCGCACCCTTGGCGAGAGTGCCGGACGAGGTTGAACCCGTTTGGCGCGCGCTGGCCGAGCGGTCCGAGAAGATCGGCTGGCCGGTGCCGGAGCCGCGAACCGTGGACCGGTCGGAACTGCACGTCGTTGCCGACGGACTCGTCATTCGGCCGCAATCCGACAATGACGGCCGCTACGTGTTCGCGGTGCCTGCGGGCGCGCAATCCGTCTCTTTGGTTTCCCGGTTCTGCATCCCGGCCGACCGGATGATCCCGGCGCTTCGCGACACGCGCCGGCTTGGCGTCTGCGTCCGCTGGATCGCGATTCGAACCGGCGATGATCAGACTGTCGTGGCGGCTGACGATCCGTCCCTGCAAGACGGTTGGAACGACGCGGAAACCGATGGACACGTCGTTTGGCGTTGGACCGACGGCAACGCAACGATTCCCTGGCACGACGTTACCGGTCCGGCGGTCCTGAGCGTGCGTTGTTTCCCCGTCGAGGAATACCCGATCTACGACCAATACGCCCAGCTTGTTGCTTGATCGCTGTCGATCGCCCGCGCACGCAGGCCGCTCGTCGGTTTCGCGGGCGGTTGCGGTCGGCTGAGGCGGATTTCGCGGATTCCAATGCGAATGCGGGGAGCCGGTCGAGGCTACCCGCACTTCGTGGTTGAGCAATATCGTAGCCCGCCGGCCGGCAATACAGCCGGGGTAATCCGCATTGGCGGGCGGAGTTGGCGGTTGTGGGTCAAGAGGACCGCATAGAAGACTTGCCGTTCTGGCGGCGCAAGCGCCTGGAAGAGATGAGCGCGGCCGAATGGGAGTCGCTGTGCGACGGGTGCGGCCGTTGCTGTCTTCATAAGCTCCAGGCCGATGACACAAAAGAAGTTTACTACCTCGATCTCGCTTGCAGCCTTCTCGATACCGCCAACGTCCGATGTGTCGATTACAAGAACAGATTTGCCCGCAACGTCGGCTGCTGCGATGTGCGGGCCGTCGTCGCAACGCCCGAGCTGAACTTTTATCCGCCCACCTGCGCCTACCGCCTTCTCGGCGATGGCCAGCCTCTTCCGTGGTGGCATCCGCTGGTATCGGGCGATCCATCGACTGTCTTTAGCGCCGGGATATCTGTAGCCGGCCGCGTCATTCCGGAGAGCAAGGCCGGAGAACTCGAATACCATACCGTGGATTGGCCCAGGCAGGGTTTGCCTGATCATGTTCGAGATCGCTGGACGCAGGCGATGTTCGGCGGTGTCAATGCATCGGTCCCAACCGCCTTCACTGCCGGCCGGCAGGTCGACATTGATTTGATGGCCGATCACTGTTTCTGGCTTCTTGCCAACGGCTGCAACGGGCTCGCCATCCTCGACAAGGCCGGCGAGGTTGCCAGCCTGGCCATCGATGAACGGATGGCGATCCTCGAAGGTCTGGTTGCCCGCGGGATCCCTCCATCCAAGCTTCTGGCCGGCATCGGTCCGGCATCTCCGGCCGATGCAGCCCGCATCGCCGGGCGAGCAAGCGAGCTCGGCGTTCGTGGCGTTCTGCTTGCTCTTGCAGTCTCCGGAAAGACGCGTCCGCCCGATATCCTGTCCGCGCGCGTTCGATCCCTGATCGATGTCGTGCCACCCGGCCTGCACCTGTATTTCTCAATGTCGGTTGCCGATGGCGCAATCGGCGCCTGTCTCACGGCAACGGAAGCGTTTCTAATGGAAGCGCCCGGCCGGCTGCGCGGAATTGTGGATGAGGCGCGCGGATGCAGATTGGGCCTCGCGACTCTTGATCGCTTCCGCGACTCCCAGCTTGAGGTCTATGCCGCCGATGCTGCCTCGCTCGACACCCTGATAAGGCATGGCGGTGCCGGGCTGGTTGGCCTGGAGGCAAATGTAGTTGGCAGGCTGTGCGCAACGCTCATGCAATCCGGCACCCCGGCCGAGGTGTCGAAAATCAGGGGCGCCATTGAGAATTTCGCCAAAACATTGCGGCAGAGCCCCGCCGTGCCTGCCCTGAAGTCCTTACTTGCACGGCACAGCGGCCGGCCGGAATGGGAGCGGGTCCGTTTGCCTTTGCGGACGCTGAGGGAAACCGATCGTACTGCATTGCTCCGGGCGTTCGATCTGACCGGCATCAGGCTGCAGCCTGCCGGAAAGCCGGCTGTTGGCGCAGCCTGACGCCGGTCTATGGCGTGCACAGAGCAATGGCTGCAAGGCGCTACGTGAGGCAATGCCATCCACGTCTCCCGCCGGCAACGCTTCCCTCGCCGCCTATTGCTCGCCTGCGTAAAATGATCCGACAAGATCCGGGACGCGACCCGGGACACGACCTGCGACCCGACCCGGGGCGCGACCTGGACGCCGTTGCACCCTGTCGAAAGTCGGATATCGCACGCTGACTGGAAAAGCATGCACCTGACTGTCATTGCGAGAAGCGAAGCGACGAAGCAATCTCCCGCCCGCTGAGCCGCTGCAAAGCTCGCCCCCCCGGCGGATCGCTTCGCTTCTCGCAATGACAGCGGTCTCCACGATCCCGGTCACGGTGAAAACGCTCTAACCGGGCCAGTGCATGTGAAACCCGGCGTACCGCAGCACGTAAGACAGGTTCGGCACCAGGGGACAATATCGCGGTCCCGCAGCCCGCAGCAGTGTTACCGAACGCACACCGACCCCAAGCACGCGATCATCTTGGGAATCGCCCATCGATGCAGGGCTAACCGCCGCGCTGGCATGCACTCCCAACCGCAGCATGCGTTTTCCGTTGGTCAGCTCGGGCGGTATATCCCACGAGATCGAACCCGTAACTTGCTCGAACGCCTGATGACGATACCCATCGATACTGACAGCGATCGTCCCGCCCGCCGGCGACGGGGTAACATCCAGCGTTACTGCAATCGGTCCGTCGCAAGCCAGTCCAACGACGATGTTCAGGTACGCATCCGTGCCGTTGGTCCAACGCCCCCAATCCTCCGGCACGTGCCAGCCACGGTCGAATATCTCCCCATCAAGCGCACTGCCCGACATCGGCACGGGCATTCCAAATTCGACATAGCAGCCCTTCTCATTCGCACGCCGCAAGGGCACGACCGTTTCCGGCCTCGCCCACGCGGGCGCGACGATCCGCTCCCAAACGTCAAGCCGACGCTCCACGGTCTCAGCCGGCAACGGTGGCAGCGCATCCAGCAAGGCCGCGTAATCGGGAATATCCGCGATGGCCCGAAACGCGCGCTGCACCGCACCCCGGCGTTCCTCCAGCCGTTGTCGGTCGCCGCACAGGGCCAGAACATCGGCGGCAAATTCCCCCGCAGAGTCAAACGACGGCAATTCCCCGGCGACTGCTCCGCTGAGCCCTCGCAATCCTTTGCTGGTGGTCACAAGCGGATGTCCCACGGTCAAGGTCGTCAACATCTTGACCGATATTCCCGTCCCGCTCTGATCCGGGATCGCGGTTAGGCTGCATCGCGATCTCAAACTCTCCAGGTCGTCCACAAATCCCAGAAAGTGCAGCAGAGCGGACGGCGCAATCCTGTCCTGTATCCGCTGCCCCGCACGCCCGGCGATCGCCACCGAGATTGAAGACGGCTCAAGATAAGGCCGCCAGACCTCGTCGAGAAACCATCGCATGGATTCAATATTGAAAACATGCTCATCGCCGACCAGCAGCACGTTATGCGCCGGAAGACCGGCCTGCTCCGCCCGGGCATAACTGCGTGGCAGTACCAGCATGCTGCGCGGATTCAGCACGCCCAGCCGTCCCAGCTCCGTCTCGCTCACGAATGTGCAGATATCGGGAATCCGCATGATCCGTGCCTGGAACCACTCCGCCGCCGCCTCGGCGAATCGTATTTCCGTCTCGCATTTGCCGTCGCGGCGCCTCCATTCGCGTTCGGAAATCACGCAGTCATCGTGAGTATCCAATATGATCCGGGCTTCGGGGGCGAGCGTAAGCGCAAGGCCAACCTTCTCCACGTGGTTTGCAATCACGGCCGCAGCCCGTCCTGCCGCTTTCTGGACCGCGGAATCGGTAACGCGCGCCTGCGCTGCGGAAGCAAGAAAGCTGGTCCAATAAACCTCGAGATCTTCGCTGTCCTGTCCAGCCAGCGGTTCCGTTGGCACCGCGAGAGCCTCCACGTGTGCTCCGGCGTTCACGCTGTTTTCGGCGATCGCGGAATTCAGCAAAGCTGCCAGCTCGGAACCCCGCCGCGATTGCCCATCGGAAAACAACCTGATAGTAAAATAGCCAGCCCGCACAAGGCTCTCGACCTGATTTTCAAACGCCGTCGTGCTGCCGCAGCCACGCCAGATATATTGTATCTGCAACGCAATCTTCTGCCCGGCGCCCGCCTCCGATCGCACCTGTGCGATATCCTCGCCGATCCGCCCGACCGGCAGGGACAACATCCGGGAAAGCACCTGCGGATCGCCCTCATCAGCCACGAACACCGACCGCGCAAAGGGCCAGCCGGTCCGCACACGGTCCGCAAACCCCCCGGCGGGAGCCGCCGTGCCGGCAGCCAGCAGGATCACCGCCAGTCCCGGATGCACCCCACGGCCGGCCAGGATCTGCGTCAGCCGCAGCCGAAAAAATCCGTCGAGGCGATCCGGCGGGACCGGCCCGAACAACACCACCTTCGACCGCGCGATATGTCGCGCCAGCAGTTCAAATTCCCACGAATCGTCGCTGTCGGGTCCGTAGCCGGGCAACGTCGCGACCGTCGGCTCGCCATACAGCCGCCGTACTTGCTCGAAATGATCGAACGTAATCCCAGGCATGGTTCCGCTCCCTGGGCCGGCGCCCTCGTCTGCGACCGAAGATCAATGCCGACCTAAGCCAGTCGCCAAGGGCCATCAAGACGCGCGTTGCAGCGCCGCCGCAGCGCCGCACGTCACAAATCATCGTGGACAGACGCCAAAACCCGCAGCAGAGGCCACACCTCCGGCAAACCCATCCGCAAAACAACGGCCCCGGACCAAAGCCCAGGGCCGCCTTTCCGAAGACCGGCAACCGAAGACCGAAGACTGACTTACTTCAGCCAGCCCGCCAGAATCGCCAGCAGCAGGATCGCAACGATATTGGTGATCTTGATCATCGGGTTCACCGCCGGCCCCGCGGTATCCTTGTACGGATCGCCCACCGTATCGCCCGTCACCGCGGCCTTGTGTGCCTCGGACCCCTTGCCGCCGTGGTGACCCTCCTCGATGTATTTCTTCGCATTGTCCCACGCGCCGCCGCCCGACGTCATCGAAATCGCAACGAACAATCCGGTGACGATGGTGCCCAGCAGCATCGCGCCCAGCGAGGCGAAGGCTGCGGCCCGGCCGGCGATGATGTCGATCACGATCCACAGCACGATCGGCGCGCACACCGGCAGCAGCGACGGGATCAGCATCTCCTTGATCGCCGCCCGCGTCAGCATGTCCACCGCGCGGCCATATTCCGGCTTGGCGGTGCCCTCCATGATGCCGGGAATTTCGCGGAACTGCCGCCGCACCTCCACCACCACGGAGCCCGCCGCGCGGCCCACGGCGGTCATGCCCATCGCGCCGAACAGATAGGGCAGCAGGCCCCCGATGATCAGGCCGATCACTACGAACGGGTTCTGCAGCGAGAAATCCACCTTCAGGCTCGGGAAGTAGTCGGTCAGCCCCTGGGTATAGGCGGCGAACAACACCAGCGACGCCAGCCCCGCCGAGCCGATCGCATAGCCCTTGGTGACGGCCTTGGTGGTGTTGCCGACCGCGTCCAGCGCGTCGGTGGTCTTGCGCACGTCTGCCGGCAGGTCCGCCATTTCGGCGATGCCGCCCGCGTTGTCGGTGACCGGCCCGTAGGCGTCCAGCGCCACGATCATCCCCGCCAGCGACAGCATCGTGGTCACCGCCACGGCGATGCCGAACAAGCCGGCGATCATGTAGGTGACGATGATGCCAACGCAGATGACGATCGCCGGCAGCGCGGTCGCCTCCATCGACACCGCCAGCCCCTGGATCACGTTGGTGCCGTGCCCCGTGGTGGAGGCCTGGGAAATCGAGCGCACCGGCCGGTATTCCGTCGCGGTGTAGTATTCGGTGATCCAGACGATGGCGCCGGTCACCGCCAGCCCGATCAGTGCGCAAAAGAACAGATCGAGGCCGTTCACGGTGCCGCCGCCGGTCATGGCCAGCGGGGCGCCAAAACCGATGAACCAGGCGATGATGATGGCGATGCCGACGATCGACAGCCCGCCGGTGACCAGCAGCCCGCGGTACAGTGCCTTCATGATGCCGTTGTCGGGGCCGAGCTTCACGAAATAGGTGCCCACGATCGATGTCAGGATGCAGATGCCGCCGATCCCCAGCGGCAGCATCAGCAGGTGGTCGCGCACCTCGCCGGTGAAGGAGATCGCCGCCAGCAGCATGGTGGCGACTATGGTCACCGCGTAGGTCTCGAACAAGTCGGCGGCCATGCCGGCGCAGTCGCCGACGTTGTCGCCCACGTTGTCGGCGATCACGGCCGGGTTGCGGGGGTCATCCTCAGGGATGCCCGCCTCGACCTTCCCCACCAGGTCGGCGCCCACGTCCGCGCCCTTGGTGAAGATGCCGCCGCCCAGCCGGGCGAAGATCGAGATCAGCGACCCGCCGAAGCCCAGCGCGACCATCGCGTCGAGCACATTGCGAAGCTCCCCGTCGGTGATGGTGCCGCCATAGGCGCCGCGCAGGATCGCGTAATAGATGGACAGCCCCAGCAGCCCGAGTCCCACCACCAGCAGCCCGGTGATGGCGCCCGACTTGAAGGCGATGGCCAGGCCGGCGCCCAGGCCATGCTTGGACGCCTCCGCGGTGCGCACATTGGCACGGACCGAGACGTTCATGCCGATATAGCCGGCCGCGCCGGACAGCACCGCGCCGATCAGGAAGCCGATGGCGACGTGGATGCCCAGGGTGACGCCCAGGATGATCATGATCACCACGCCGACCATGGCGATCGTGGTGTATTGGCGGTTCAGGTAGGCCTGCGCGCCCTCGCGGACCGCGGCGGAGATCTCCTGCATGCGGGCGGTGCCGGCATCGGCGGCCAGCACCTCGCGGGCGGTGACCACGCCGTAGACCAGCGCCAGCAGTCCGCAGATTATGATCAGGATCAGGGCCAGTTGCATCTGGGGTGTTTTTCCTTGTTGGAACCTTCGGGGTCGCGCCCCGGAACCGGTTCCGAATGGGAGGGCGATGGGTGTGGCGCGGCGATATGCCAGAAGGTTTCAGGTCAGGCAAATCGAGGAACCGCCGCCGGGCCAAGTGCTCTCTGTTACGGGCCCCACGGGCGGGATGGCTTGCGCGC
>Ga0335075_10012801_pt1 | contig 12658 bp, 10 predicted proteins | sample Lox_Sample_24_FD_206723 | JGI IMG/M metagenome (GOLD analysis project Ga0335075, IMG submission 206723) | Soil microbial communities from Loxahatchee National Wildlife Refuge, Florida, United States - Lox_Sample_2.4 | ecosystem: Environmental > Terrestrial > Soil > Wetlands | place: USA... | reverse complement strand
GAGACGGAGGAATCGTGGCTCTTCCCCAGTTGACCGACGAGCAGCGCGCGGCCGCGTTGGAGAAGGCTGCCGCCGCACGTCGAGCGCGAGCCGAGCTCAAGGATCGGCTGAAGCGCGGCGGCACCAATCTCAAGCAGGTGCTGAAGGATGCTGAGACCGACGAGGTCTTGGGCAAGATGAAGGTTTCTGCGCTGCTGGAGGCGTTGCCGAAGGTCGGCAAGGTCAAGGCGCAGGAAATCATGACCGAGCTCGAAATCGCCCCGACCCGCCGGCTGCGTGGGCTTGGCGATCGCCAGCGCAAGGCACTGCTGGAAAAGTTCGACTTTTCCTGACCTCGACTGACGTGCAGGCCGCATCGGCCTGTGCTGGGGGTCTCCCCGCTTGCGCGGGCCAGCTTGGCAATCGAACCGGCACCCTCCGGGAGAGCCGGTGAGCGCCGACGGGGGACCGGACGGTGTACGCGACGAACGTCTTGGGGCTACGACTGCAAGTCAAGCCGCAGGACGCGTGGTTGTGCTGTCCGGTCCATCCGCGGTAGGAAAGTCGACGCTGGTCCACTGCCTACGCGAGCGGATTCCGAACTTACATTTCAGCGTTTCGGCGACCACTAGATCGCCGCGTCCGGGTGAGGTCGACGGCGTCGACTACCACTTCGTGACCTCGGCCCACTTCCAGCAGCTGATCGACGAAGGCGCCCTGCTGGAATGGGCCGAGATCCACGGCGGTCTGCATCGGTCGGGCACCTTGGCCCAACCTGTCCGCGACGCCACCGCCGCGGGATACCCGGTGCTCATCGAGGTCGATCTGGCCGGGGCCCGCGCGGTCAAGCAGGCAATGCCGGAGGCGGTCAGCGTGTTCCTGGCTCCGCCGAGCTGGGCGGCCCTGGAGGCCCGACTGATCGGCCGGGGGACCGAGACGCCCGAGGTGATCGAACGCCGGCTCACCACCGCACGTAGCGAACTAGCGGCTCAGGACGACTTCGACGAGGTGGTGGTGAACAGTCAATTGGAGACCGCGTGTGCGGAATTGGTATCCTTGCTGGTGGGAACCGCGCCGGGCACGGCGTGATTCACCATCCAGACTCGATTCACCTTTAGTCGCACTTTGTTCTTAGGTTCTACGCCGCCAAGGAGATTAGCTACGTGAGTACCTCGCAGACCGACGCGTCATTAGCCGCCGTTCCCGATCAGTTCGATCCGGCATCGGGTGGGATAGGCGCCTATGACACGCCATTGGGCATCACCAACCCGCCCATCGATGAGCTGCTCGAGCGCGTCTCCAGCAAGTACGCGCTGGTGATTTACGCGGCGAAGCGAGCTCGGCAGATCAACGATTACTACAACCAGCTCGGTGAGGGCATCCTCGAATACGTCGGGCCACTGGTGGAGCCGGGGCTTCAGGAGAAGCCGCTGTCGATCGCGATGCGCGAGATCCACGCCGACCTGCTCGAGCACACCGAAGGCGAGTAGCGGGATCGGGGCGGGCCTGCTGTGATCGGCTCGGGGAGCCTGGCGGGTGACAAGCGGACGGACCGCAAGCGGATCATCGTCGGCGTCTCCGGGGGCATCGCCGCGTACAAGGCCTGCACCGTCGTTCGCCAACTCACCGAGGCGGGCCATCAGGTCCGCGTCATCCCCACCGAATCCGCGTTGCGCTTCGTCGGTGCCGCCACCTTCGAGGCGCTGTCCGGCGAGCCGGTCCACACCGATGTCTTCCAGGACGTCCCCGAGGTGCCGCACGTTGCCATCGGCCAGGGTGCCGATCTCGTCGTCGTCGCGCCCGCCACCGCCGACGTACTGGCCCGGGCCGCGCACGGTCGCGCCGACGATCTGCTGACCGCGACGCTGCTCACCGCCCGATGTCCGGTGCTGTTCGCTCCGGCAATGCACACCGAGATGTGGCAGCATCCGGCCACCGTCGACAACGTGGCCACGTTGCGCCGCCGCGGCGCCGTGGTGCTCGAGCCGGCATCCGGGCGCCTGACCGGTGCGGACAGCGGCGCAGGCCGACTGCCCGAAGCGGAGGAGATCACCACGTTCGCCCAGCTGCTGCTGGTACGGCACGACGCGATGCCCTATGACCTGGCCGGGGTCAAGGTACTGGTGACCGCCGGTGGCACCCGCGAGCCCATCGACCCGGTCCGCTTCATCGGCAATCGCAGCTCAGGGAAGCAGGGCTACGCGCTGGCGCGGGTCGCCGCCCAGCGTGGCGCCGAGGTCACCCTGATCGCGGGGCATACCGCCGGGCTGATCGACCCGGCCGGCGTCGAGGTCGTCCATGTCAGCTCGGCCCAACAACTGCGCGATGCGGTGTCCAAGCACGCGCCTGACGTTCGTGTGCTGGCGATGGCGGCCGCCGTCGCGGACTTCCGGCCGGCGCACGCCGCGACCGCCAAGATCAAAAAAGGCGCCGCAGACGACATCGCACCACCGACCATCGACCTGGTCCGCAACGACGATGTGCTGGCTGCCGCGGTGCAGGCCCGTGCCGCCGGGCAGCTGCCCAACATGCGGGCCATCGTCGGCTTCGCCGCCGAAACCGGCGACGCCAACGGTGACGTGTTGTTCCATGCTCGGGCCAAGCTGCGTCGCAAAGGCTGCGATTTGCTGGTGGTGAACGCCGTCGGTGAGGGCAAGGCCTTCGAGGTGGACAACAACGACGGCTGGTTGCTGGCATCCGACGGTACCGAATCTGCCTTGCAGCACGGCTCCAAGACGCTGATGGCCAGTCGTATCGTTGATGCGATCGTCACGTTCCTGGGCGGGGGCGGGGGCGACAGCACCTAAGCATCTGGCGCCCTGGGCTGGCCGGTAGAACGGGCGGCCCGACGATATAATTTGTCTAACTAACGTTTTCACTGTGACTTGGAAGGATGAGGGTGTGAGCGAAAAGGGTCGGTTGTTCACCAGCGAATCGGTGACCGAGGGGCATCCCGACAAGATCTGTGACGCAATCAGCGACTCGGTCCTCGACGCTCTGCTGGCCGAGGATCCCCGCTCACGTGTCGCGGTGGAGACGTTGGTCACCACCGGGCAGGTGCACGTGGTCGGTGAGGTGACAACCTCGGCGACAGCGGCCTTCGCCGACATCACCAACACGGTGCGTGCGCGCATCCTCGACATCGGCTACGACTCCTCGGACAAGGGCTTCGACGGGGCGTCGTGCGGGGTGAACATCGGGATCGGCGCACAGTCGCCTGACATCGCGCAGGGCGTCGACACCGCCCACGAGGCACGCGTCGAGGGTGCCGCAGACCCGCTGGACTCACAGGGCGCCGGTGACCAGGGCCTGATGTTCGGCTACGCGATCAACGACACCCCGGAGCTGATGCCGCTGCCGATCGCGCTGGCGCACCGGCTGTCGCGGCGGCTGACCGAGGTCCGCAAGAACGGGGTGCTGCCCTACCTGCGCCCGGACGGCAAGACGCAGGTCACCATCGAATACGAGGACAACGTCCCGGTGCGGCTGGACACCGTTGTCGTCTCCACCCAGCACGCCGACGGGATCGACCTGGACAAGACGCTGGATCCCGACATCCGGCAGCACGTGCTCAAGACCGTGCTCGAGGACCTGGCCCACGAGACGCTGGATGCGTCGTCGACGCGAGTGCTGGTCAACCCGACCGGGAAGTTCGTCCTCGGCGGCCCGATGGGTGACGCCGGCCTGACCGGCCGCAAGATCATCGTCGACACCTACGGCGGCTGGGCCCGTCACGGCGGCGGCGCCTTCTCCGGGAAGGATCCGTCCAAGGTGGACCGTTCCGCGGCGTACGCGATGCGCTGGGTGGCCAAGAACGTCGTCGCCGCCGGCCTGGCGGAACGGGTCGAGGTGCAGGTGGCCTACGCCATCGGCAAGGCGGCCCCGGTGGGCCTGTTCATCGAGACCTTCGGCACCGAGGCTGTCGACCCGGTCAAGATCGAGAAGGTCATCCCCGAGGTGTTCGATCTGCGGCCCGGCGCAATCATCCGCGACCTTGACCTGCTGCGGCCCATCTACGCCCAGACGGCGGCCTACGGGCACTTCGGACGCACCGACATCGACTTGCCGTGGGAGCAGCTGGACAAGGTCGACGATCTCAAGCGCGCCATCTAGCCTTCTAGCGCGTGAACCGGTAATCGTCGAGGTCGAAGCGCCGGCTGCGCCAGTACATCTCGAACGTGGTCGAGGGCCGTAGCGCCGCGTCGCCGTTCTTGTCGAAGTAGTAGCTGTTGGCCCGCCGGCAGCTGTCCTGCCAGAACACCTGGCGGTGCCGTCGGCGCATGACCTCGGCGAAGTAGCGGGCGTTGGCCTCGTCGGTGATTTCGACCCGGGTGGCGTCGCGCTGACGGGCCCGCTTCAGGCACCGCAACATGTGGTGCGTCTGCGCTTCGATCAGCGCGAAGAACGACGACCCGACGTAGCCGTACGGACCCATCACGCTGAACAGGTTCGGGAAGCCGGGCACGCTCACGCCCTCGTAGGCCTGCACCCGGTGCTCGTCCCAGAACTTGGTCAGCGACACGCCGCCGCTGCCGGTGACCGCAAAGGTCGGCATGCTCTCGGAGTCCAACACGTGAAAACCGGTGGCCAGCACCAGCACGTCGACCTCGTGGCTAGTGCCGTCGGTGGTGGCCACCGCCGACGCCGTGATGTTGTCGATCGGCTCGGTCACCAGGTGCACATTGTGGCGGTTGTACGTGGACAGATAGGTGTTGTGGAAGCCGGGCCGTTTGCAACCGATCGCGTACTGCGGGGTGAGTTGCTCGCGCACCGCCGGATCCCGGACCTTGAGACGCAGATAGGCGCGGCCGACCGACGCCATCCACCGGGCCAGCGGGTACACCGTGAAGTACTGCGCCGGGATCGGAAAGGTCACCTCGACGTAGGTCTGGCTGATCAGCCGCTGAAGTGTCTTCGCGCCGGGCAGGCGCAACGCCCAGTGCGCCAGTTTGGGCAGCGGCACGTCGAACTTCGGGAAACACCAGATCGGTGTGCGCTGAAATACCGTGAGCTCTTTGACGATCGGCGCAATCTCAGGGATCAACTGAACTGCTGAGGCGCCGGTGCCGATCACGGCGACCCGCTTGCCGGTCAGGTCCTGGCTGTGATCCCAGCGGGCGGTGTGCATGATGGCGCCGGCGAAGGAGTCGACGCCGTCGATGTCGGGCAGCTTCGGCACTGTGAGCACACCGCTGGCGTTCAACAGGAATCGGGCGGTGACTTCGCCTCCGGGATCGGTCTGCACCCGCCACAAGGCCCGCTCGTCGTCGAACTCGACGGCGAGAACCTTGGTGTTGAACCGGATCTTCGCCCGGATCCCGTACTTGTCGGCGCAATGGTCGGCATACGCTTTCAGCTCGTTGCCTGGTGCGTAGGTCCGCGACCAGTCCGGCCGCTGCTCGAACGAGAACTGGTAGGAAAACGACGGAATGTCAACGGCGATGCCGGGATAGGTGTTCCAGTACCAGGTGCCGCCGACGTCGTCGCCGGCCTCGAGGATCAGGTAGTCGTCGAATCCTGCCTGATCGAACTTGATGGCAGCGCCGATGCCGGAGAACCCGGCGCCGACGATGAGGATGTGGTAGTCGGGAGAATCGCCGGTCACGTTACCGACGGTACCGCGTCCGGGGTGTGGGCCCGCTAATGCAGCGCCGCTTTCAGGGCCGCGAGCCCGCGGTTGGTCGCCTCGGCGGCCGCCGGTATGAGCAGCGCGAAGCTGACATAGCCGTGCACCAGGGTGGGCTCGTTGCTCAGTTCGGCGGGCACCCCGGCGGTGTTGAGTAAGGCTGCGTAGAGGGCCGCGTCGTCGCGCAGCGGATCATGTTCGGCGCTGCCGATGAAGGCAGGCGGCAGCCCGGAGAAATCCGTAGCGTTGCACGGGGCCAACGTGGCCGGCAGCGACTTCGGGTCGCTGATGTCGATGCCGGGCAGGTACCAGGTCAGGAAGGCGTTGATGACGTCGCGGTCCAGGATCGGTGCGTGGGCGTTCTCGGTGAATGACGGCAGCGACAAGTCTGCGGTGATGCTCGGATACCAGAGCAGCTGAAACACCAGCTTGACCGCGGCGTGATCGGCGCTGGCAGCACTGTCGCGGGCCAGGTGCGCTACCACGGCGGCGAGGTTGGCCCCGGCGGAGTCGCCGGCCACCGCAATCCGGTGCGGGTCGCCGCCCAGCTCGACGGCATGCTCTGCGACCCACTGCAATGCCGCCCAGCAGTCGTGCACCCCGGCCGGAAACGGGTGCTCCGGGGCGAGCCGGTAGTCGACGGACACCACGATGGCCTCGGCGCCCACGGCGTGCGCGCGAGCGACCGGGTCGTGGGTGTCCAGATCACCGAGTGCAAAACCCCCGCCGTGGTAGAAGACGACAACCGGCAGGTCGCTGTGCCGGGCGACCGGCGGCCAGTAGATCCGAACCGGGATGTCGGTGAGGTCGCCATGTCCGACGGTGCGATTCTGGGTGCGCAGATCCGGCAGCATTTCCGGAGGCGTCTGCAGTTGGCGCAGTTTCGCCCGCGCGACCTCGACGCCGTCGGTGGCCTTGAACGTCATCGGGAACGCGTCGAGCAGTGTCTTCAGCGTGGGGTCTATCTGTGGTCGGGCGATGGTCGGCTCCCTCATGGACCCACCGTACGCACCCGGCGATCAGACCTCATGCAGGGCGGCATGCAGGGCGGCCAGCCCGCGGTCCAGCGCGGCTGTGGCGGCAGGCACCACCCCGGCATAGCCGACATAACCGTGCACGAGCGTCTCGGCGTTATCCACCTCGACGGGAACACCAGCGGCGGCGAGCAGCTCGCCGTAGCGGATCCCGTCGTCGCGCAGCGGGTCGTGTCCGGCGACGCCGATGTAGGCGGCCGGCAGCCCGGCCAGGTTCTCGGCTCGCCCCGGCGCCATCCCGGCCGGGGGATTGGACAGGTCGATTTCGCCTGCGTACCAACGGGAGAAGGCGGCGATGGCCGCAGTGTCGAGGATGGGTGCGTCAGCGTTCTCGGTGAACGACGGCAGCGACGGGTCCCACACCGCGGAGGGATACCACAACAGCTGGAACAGGATCGGCGGGCCGTCGTGATCGCGGGCCCGTTGTGCGGTCACCGCGGAGATAGTGCCGCCCGCCGAGTCCCCGGCCACCGCAAGCCTGCTGGCGTCGGCCTTGATCTCACTGCCGTGTCCGGCGACCCATTGCGTTGCGGCCCAGGCATCGTCGACGGCAGCGGGGTAGGGGTGCTCGGGTGCCAACCGATAGTCGACGGACACCACCACGGCGGAGGCGCCGACGGCATGCTGGCGGCAGGTTCCGTCGTGGGTGTCGAGATCGCCGGCGATGAAGCCACCGCCGTGGAAGAACAGCACCACCGGCGGGGCTTTGACGTCAGTGTGATCGGTTGGCGGCCAATAGATCCGGATGTTGATCGGGCCAACTGGCCCGTCGATTGTCCGGTTCTGCACGCGCAACTCCGGGTGGAAGGCCCGTCGCGGCAGGTCCCGCAGCTGCCGGCGAGCTTCTTCGACCCCGCCGTCGACCGATAACCGGAACGGGACCGCATCCAGTACCTTCAGCAGAATGGGATCAACGGTGGGCATGGAGACACCGTACGCATCACGGATAGTGGTCGGTTCCTGGGTAGCCGCGGGTTGGGCCGGTGTCGCCTACGGGGTGTTTTTGACGGTGACAGCGTTGCGTTCGCCGCCGGGCGTTGAGCTGACCGGGCAGTGGACGGCCCAACCGGCGTTCAAGGCATCGATGGCCCTGCTGCTGGCGTTCGCCGCGGCGGCGCATCCGATTGTCCGCGAGCGGCGCTGGCTGATGCCGGCCCTGGTTTTCTCGGCAGCCGGCGACGCGCTACTGGCGATCCCATGGTGGACGGCGTCCTTCGTAGTCGGCTTGGGTGCATTTCTGTTGGCGCACGTGAGTTTTCTGGGTGCGCTGGTCCCACTGGCGAGATCGTCGGGTCGGTCGCGTCCGCGGATGGTCGCGGTGGCTGCGACGTGCGTGGCGTGCGCAGCGCTGCTGGTGTGGTTTTGGCCGCACCTGGGTCGCGACCGGTTGACGGTTCCCGTCACGGTCTACATCGTCGTGCTGGGCGCCATGGTGTGTACGGCACTGTGGGCGCGGCTGCCCACGATCTGGGCCGCGGTCGGTGCGGTGTGTTTCGCCGGGTCCGACGCGATGATCGGGATCGGCCGGTTCGTGCTGGGCAACGAGGCGCTGGCGGTGCCGATCTGGTGGGCGTACGCGGCGGCGCAGATCTTGATCACCGCCGGCTTCTTCTTCGGCCGGGTGTCGGCGGCCTCTGCTACACCTGGCGGGTGACCACCCGTACCCGGCAGCCCGCCGCATTCGAACCGATCGCGCGGGTGCTGCCGATGTTGTCGGTGCCGCATCTGGATCGCGAATTCGACTATCTGGTGGACGCCGAGCAGTCCGACGATGCCCAGCCTGGCGTGCGGGTACGGCTGCGATTTCACGGCAGGCTGGTGGACGGATTCATCCTGGAGCGCCGCACCGACACCGATCACGTCGGCAAACTGGCCTGGCTTGACCGCGTGGTGTCCGCCGAGGTGGTGCTCACCCCGGAGATACGTCGGCTGGTGGATGCCGTGGCGGCGCGCTACGCCGGAACCCGCGCCGACGTGCTGCGGCTGGCGGTGCCGCCCCGGCACGCCAAGGTGGAACGCGAAAAGTCAATGCCACCAACACTTTCGGCTTGTCTCGATGTCGAGCGGACAGGTTGGGAGGTCTACGGCCGCGGCGGACAGTTCCTGACCGCGCTTGCCGAGTCACGCGCCGCCCGCGCAGTGTGGCAGGCACTGCCCGGCGAGCTGTGGGCGCAGCGATTCGCTGAGGCGGCGGCGCAGACGATGCGGACCGGCCGCGGGGTGTTGGCGATCGTCCCGGATCAGCGGGACGTCGACGCGTTATGGCGGGCCGCGACGACGCTGCTCGACGAATCCGCCGTGGTGGCGTTGTCGGCGGGATTGGGTCCGGCCGCACGCTACCGGCGCTGGCTGGCCGCGCTGCGGGGCAGCGCCCGGGTGGTGATCGGCACCCGCAGCGTGGTTTTCGCGCCGGTGGCTGATCTGGGATTGGTCATGGTGTGGGATGACGGCGACGACACCCTGGCTGAGCCGCGGGCACCCTATCCGCATGCCCGTGAGGTGGCCATGCTGCGCGCGCACCAGATGCGTTGCGCCGCAGTGATCGGCGGCTACGCCCGTACCGCGGAAGCCCACGCGCTGGCGCGCAGCGGATGGGCGCACGACATCGTCGCCGCGCGCCCAGTGGTGCGTGTCCACAGTCCGCGGGTGGTCGCGCTCGATGACGGCGGCTATGCGCAGGAACGGGATCCGGCGGCCCGCACCGCGCGGCTGCCGTCGGTTGCGCTGCGGACCGCCCGCTCGGCGCTAGAGGCCGGAGCGCCGGTGCTGGTGCAGGTGCCGCGGCGCGGCTACGTTCCGTCGCTGGCTTGCGGGCGCTGCCGCGCTATCGCGCGTTGCCGGCACTGTACGGGCCCGCTGTCGCTGGATGACCGCGACGGGACGGGTCCGGTGTGCCGGTGGTGCGGCCGGGCGGACGCCGCGCTGCGGTGTGCCCGCTGCGGGTCGGATGCGGTGCGCGCTGTCGTGGTGGGTGCGCGGCGTACCGCCGAAGAGCTCGGCCGGGCGTTCCCGGGCACGACGGTCATCACGTCGGCCGGAGAAGCGGTGGTGTCCGAGGTCGCCGGTCGCCCGGCGCTGGTGGTGGCCACCCCGGGCGCCGAACCGCGCGCATCGGGCGGATACGGGGCGGCGCTGTTGCTGGACAGCTGGGCGCTGCTGGGGCGTCAGGATCTGCGCGCGGCCGAGGACACCCTGCGGCGCTGGATGGCCGCGGCGGCGCTGGTGCGGGCCCGCGATGAGGGCGGGATAGTGGTTGTGGTCGCCGAATCGTCAATTCCCACAGTGCAATCGCTGATCCGCTGGGATCCGGTCGGCCACGCGGAGGCGGAGCTGTCGGGCCGCACCGAGGTCGCCTTGCCGCCGAGTGTGCACATGGCCGCCCTCGACGGCGCCGCCGAGGCGGTGGCGGCGCTGCTCGACGAAATTCAGCTGCCGGATAGCGCCGACCTGCTCGGCCCGGTGCAGTTGCCGTCGGGGGCTCGCCGACCGCCGGGTATTCCGGCCGACGTTCCGGTGACCCGGATGCTGGTGCGGGTTCCCCGCGAGCAGGGCCTGGCACTGGCGGGCGAGCTGCGGCGCGGCGTAGCGGTGACCAGTGCCCGGCAGACCGACGAGCCGGTCCGGGTGCAGATTGACCCGCTGCACATCGGCTAGACGTGCCGGGCCGCTTCCTGGGCGAGCTGCACGCGCGAGCTCAACCCCAGCTTGGTGTAGATGTGGGTGAGATGCGTTTGCACGGTACGCGGTGAGACGAAAAGCCTTGTGGCGATAGCATTGTTGGCCAGCCCCTCGCTGACCAGTTGCACCACTTGACGTTCGGTCGGGGTGAGCGAGGCCCAGCCGGTGGCAGGTCGTTTGCGCTCACCCCGGCCGCGCCGCGCGTAAGCGATCGCCCCTCGGTCGACAGGGTGGCGCCCTCGGCCCAGGCGGCGTCAAACTCCTTCTCGCCCAGGGCGTCTCGCAGCACAGCCACGGAGGCTTCGTAGCCGGCGTCATCGACTTTCGGGCGGATTTCGCCGATGCGTTGCCGGATGGCATGTGCCGCACCGAATAGCCGGGTCGCGTCGCGGGCACTGGCGCCCCCACCAGTGCGTCCTTCCTCGCCGGCTACGCGCATCGCGAGCCAATCACCCCCGACGTGAGCGCCGCGCGCCTGCTCGGCGAGGATCTGGCTTAGCCGCCACTGATCGTCCACGGCACGGGCCAGGCCGATCGCCTCGGCGAAGCACGCACGGGCCACCTCGACGTCAATGCCCAGGTTGGCGGTAAACCCCTGGGCGGTCAATGCCCGGGCCAGCAGGGCCGGGTCACCGACTTCTCGCGCGATCGCCACGGCCTGTCCTGCCTGATCTCGGCTGTCGGCGGCACCCAAATACGTGTCGAGAACGGCCTTGTCGGCGAGCGCCCGGGCTCGCACCGCGGCCGCTGTGCCCCCGGGCTGCAGCGCGTCGAGATCGGGGGGGCTTCGAACCAGGCAAGCCCTTCCCGGAGGCGGCCCCGCGATACCCATAGCGGCTGCAGTGACGACGCCATAGCCAACGCCTGTTCGGTATCGGAGTTTTCCTGGCTCCAGGTGAACGCGGCGCGCAGGTTGTCGATCTCTGTCTGTGCCTGCTCGAGAAGCCGTTCATGATCACTGCCTGCCGGCGCGTCGAGGAGGGCTGCAGCCTCGTGTAGTGATCGCGGTGGCGCCTGCGCACAGCGTCGGCTTCGCCGGACTCGCCGAGCTTCTCGAGCGCGTATTGGCGAACCGTCTCCAGCAACCGATAACGGGTGCTTCCACCGATATCGTCGGCCACCACCAGCGACTTGTCGACCAGTAGCGCCAGCTGATCCAGCACCTGATAACGCTCCACATCGCCACCGCCACAGACGCTTTGCGCCGCGTCGAGGTCGAAACCACCCATGAATGCCGCCAACCGGCGGAACAAGACCCGCTCGGGTTCGGTCAATAGCGCGTACGACCAGTCGACCGAGGCGCGCAAGGTCTGCTGGCGTCGCACGGCGGTGCGCGCGCCACCGGTCAACAGCCGGAAGCGGTCATGCAGGCTGTCGAGGATTTCAGTCAGCGACAACGCCCGCACCCGTGCGGCCGCCAGCTCGATGGCAAGCGGAAGTCCATCGAGTCGTCGACAGATCTCGGTCACCGTCGCGGCGTTGTCGTTGGTGACGACGAAGTCCGATCGAGCACGGCAGGCCCGGTCGGTGAACAGCTCGATGGCTTTGTCTGCCAAGGGTAGTGATGGCACCCGCCAGCTCAGTTCGCCCGCGACGCCGATTGGCTCACGGCTGGTTGCCAAGAGTGTTAATCCGGGACAGACTCCCAGCAGCGCCGCCACCAGTGCCGAGCTCGCATCGAGCAGATGTTCGCAGTTGTCCAGCACCATCAGTATCTGCCGATCGGCGACGAAACGGGTCAGCGTGTCCATCGTGGACCGGCCCGGCTGGTCGGGCAGCCCAAGTGCGCGGGCCGTCGTGACCGGTACCAGATCGGGATCGGTGATCGGTGCCAGATCCACATAGCGGACGCCTTGGGGAAACGGGCCGAATTCGCCTGCCAGCTGGGCCGCGACCTGGACGGCCAGCCGGGTTTTGCCTACGCCACCGGCGCCGGTCAACGTCACCAGCCTGTTCGCGGCCAGCAGGTCACGCACCTGGGCGACAGCCGTATCGCGGCCCACAAAGCTGGTCAACTGCACGGGAAGATGTTGGGATATAACAGCTTTAGGGATGCGCAGCGGCGGGAACTCGTTCACCAGGTCGGGGTGGCACAGCTGCAACACGCGCTCGGGACGAGGTAGATCGCGTAACGGGTGCCTGCCGAGATCGGTCAGCCACGCGTCGTCGGGAATCCGGTCCAGGACAAGCGATTCGGTGGAGCCCGAGAGCAGGGTCTGGCCGCCGTGGCCCAAATCGCGCAGTCGTGCGGTCCGGTTGATCGTCGGGCCGGCATAGTTACCTTCGTCGCGCAGCTCGATTTCGCCGGTGTGCATGCCGATCCGCAGCCGGATCGGGGCCA
>Ga0335075_10012799_pt1 | contig 12660 bp, 12 predicted proteins | sample Lox_Sample_24_FD_206723 | JGI IMG/M metagenome (GOLD analysis project Ga0335075, IMG submission 206723) | Soil microbial communities from Loxahatchee National Wildlife Refuge, Florida, United States - Lox_Sample_2.4 | ecosystem: Environmental > Terrestrial > Soil > Wetlands | place: USA... | reverse complement strand
GTTGAAGAGCATTCTCGAAAACTCTTAGTCTTCGCTGTATATGACTGAGCTTCTTTAGAGGAGCATATCGACAGTTCTAGCGAATCCTTGAGTACTCGCATTTGGATCGTGGAAGAGATCGCTGCGTAAAGACACATGATTTGTGGATCCTAGATTTGCACTGCACTTCCCTGCAGACCATGACTAAATTTTCTGGGGCTATATATTAAGTTCTTTTCCATTAAGACCGTCGAATTTTAAGTCCAATCAATTATGGCCCCTACTCAGACCGAGGTACTTTACAGTGAAGGAGTGGGTCGATGGGGATATCTATACTACGATGGGAAGAACGCGACAATTTTCTTTCCCAAACCCGAGAGATCGAGTTCTTGCATTGCTTGATCTGGCGGCGGAATCTCGTATAGCAGGAATGACTGTGGAGCGCGTCTTTGATGTGAAGACTTATACCAGAGCCTAGCGACATGCCTCATTCTAAAGCAAAAGAATCTATCCACAACTTGTTATGCTAGATATCTTCGGGAGCCTTCAGCCTTAGGACTCCTGTAATTGGTCCCCAATTGGACTCAGTGGATGTTCGAAGACAACCTATTGCAAGTGAATCCTTTCCCGCTACCCCAATGTTATTGAACTAGCGACCAAACAGCTGGTCAAGCATCTATCCTGGACAATACTTTGAAAGTAGCAGAATTAGTAACTGAGACTATCGCCTCGGTTTTCGAGGGAGCCACAGGAACTATTACTAGTCAGACGAGAATGGAAACATGTAGTGGATATGCGGGGCAATGGTGTTGGAATTACAGCTCGCGGACCGTAAACCGTGTCCAGCTGGACTGCGTGGAAATTACGGACCGTCAAAGCTGAGCATTCAGCAGACGTCTTACGGGCGGCAAAACGCTTATGGATGGTTGCCACTTCGTCCGTAGATAAATACGAACCTACGGTCCTTAAGATCTGTAGACAACTCAAGTAATTCAATCTATTCTATGCTGCGCATTATATCACTATTCTACTTGTGATTTCAACAAATGAGAGCAACTTTTACGTTGAGTACGAAAAGCTCAGCTTACTTGTAGATCCTTACATCATGCGTAGTGCGGTACCGCGATATATACCAGAGTCAATTCACCAAATGAAGAATCCACGCTTAGTCTCATCGAGGGTTCCAAATATCTCCAGTACGCACTTAAGCGAAAAGTTGATCTGCTGGAAGGGCGGCCCTACGACCTGGACGCAGAGGGGAAACGTCTCTCTCAGTATGGCCCGCAAAGTTCAATTAGGCAAGCTTATATGGGGGAATAAAATTAGTTAGAAGAGGAAATTTCTGTACTACCAAAGCAATGTACTTAGGTTTGTTGTTAAAACGTGGAAGAGGAAGATATTATATAGGTCTTCTTTGGTGGTTTCGTCCCATTTATTCTTCCCACTGATGGTGAAAATCACTACGCATTCATTGGTGACTGCTATATAAATGGGATTATGAACGGGGAAATGGTGCTGAGAGATGATCTTTCAGAGCAGACTATGAAAATGGGCTCATATTTTTTTCAATCTGTATGCAATCACGAGAAGTCAGAGGAATGAGGATTGCGATATGAGAGCTGATCATACTAATAATAGCTCTGGCCTAAATAAGTGCAAAATAAGGCGAATGTGACAGATTACCCAAAAAGGATATCATTCCCATTCGAACTTATCGTGATAGGTCGGCCAGATCATAAGACTCTCCCGATATCGCATATATGTCATGTGAGCCTATTACTAAGTTTCTATTCGCAAGGTGTTCAGGACATTACTCATGTATTGAATTCTCTAGGCTATCAAGAGTGGGATAGGAGGCTGCTTCCACCTATCAACCTCTACCATTAAGATCAACTAGGATGTCACAGAATTGCTCTTTCTTTGGTATTGAATCACGGCCTGACAATCAGAAACTTTACACAACACAACTAATGTTCTTGAAAGTCCGGCCAGCTCTTCGAATCACCAATCCAAGCTTCCAGCTAATGAGGAACTGCTCGGCTTTGTTCTGATGGGTCCTGTGTTGACCGAAGCCTTCTCAAGCGCTTTGCAAACTTTGTTGATGTTAGCATCTTTCAGCAGCGGAACGGCCCGGTCGATTACATACGATCAACATCTTCTTGCCCCTTTTCGCTAAGACTAATCTGCCTTGCAGCCGGCCTGATCTCCATTCCTTCGGATCTCTCGAGCTTCCGATGTTCAACTAAGAGGGAATGGATCGCATTTTGCTCGTCTAGTTGCACTGCAGTAGTCAGAGTATTGCGATAAGAATCTCAATCATACGTACCATCTTCAAGGTATAAATTTCCTTCGATGAGCCGCTTATGAAGAGCTTGAAGCCGCTCGATCTCTGCAAAAGTAGTTTCTTTTAACTTCTTTGCAGAAGATTCTATAAATGGTGACTCTAGAGTGGCCCAAGCATATAGCTCATATTCCAGGGTGGTTTTCATTGCCGATTGCGGCATAATCTTAACAACAAGCCAGATTGCTTCTGCTGGATACAGGCTTATTGAAGTGGCCAGGTCAGCCCGGACATGCAGCTGTCTCTTTTGCCTGAAGATGCGGCTAAAAATGCCAGAACTTCGGTCGGAGATATCCTCAAATATACGTACAGTATTATTGTCGCTGGAATTCGATGTAACTTTCGCGCAGCGTATGAGTACAAGAGATGCAAAGCTCCTTCATTCAAACGCATTAATATTTGCACTTACTGGCAAGTTTCCAATTGAATCCTCCCTCATATCGCCACTCGGCCACTTTCTTTGACCGTGCCATATTCCGGACATCGGCTCCTGTGTCCAACTCTTCTAATGTCAAACTCACTACGCTCTTAGCTGCATCAAGATTGACAAACACCAATCCTTGAGCGCTGATTTCTAAATGAATTTCCCACAAACCATTCTTCTCTTTATCAAACTCCGGTACTGTGTCAAACTCCGGCGCTTTCGTCAATTGCCCCTTTGTATTATAACTCCAGCCATGATATCGACATCCGAGTATAGTGGATGAACCCCGTTGTTTTCGAGTGACTTCATATGCCCTGTGTCTGCATACGTTGTGAAAGGCGCGGAGCAAATTATCTTTGCCAAGGATCAAGAAGAAAGAGAAGCCTGCAATATGAAAGGTTGTGTAGTCGCCTGGTTTGGTAAAACAACTACGATGGGTGGCATAAATCCAGCTCTGCTACTTTATTAGTATAAATACAGGGCTTCAGTTGTTGGAAAGAACCTTAGAGAAGATGGCACGCCTCTCAAGTTGAAAGATATGGTCGTGATACCACCAGTCAGGTGAAAATGTTGGCTCTGTCTTGATGGTAACAGCAGGTTCCTGCGAGGAAACGGCATCGATAGAATTTATGCTCTTAAATAACTGCTTCCCATCTCCTATGCCATGTCCAGCAAGCCAAATGTGCAGGTCCGGGAGCGTCTTCGTTGCCAACTTGAACAACGAAAATGCGTACATAACTAGGAGAATGACCGTGATGGCTAGAGGGGATGATGGCAGATCAATGCTTGCCATGATGAAACTTCTGGATGATGTTATAATTTAAACTTCAACTCCATAACTGGAATGAGGTCCGTACTTAAGTCCTCCGAAGATTAATGCACAAAGGGAGAGTCTATCTTTGTGAATTCCGTAGCGATCGAGTTCATTTCGTCTAACATCTAAACAATGAATTTCCAATTTGTACGGATGCCTTCTCCGCATCTAGTTTGGAATGACGGGATTCTAATAGTAGAGTTCGGGTCACAACTCAGGCTAGATTTCGTCTCCGGTTTCCGCATTAGGAGCTTGATTCCAAGACCAACTGCCATGTCAATCGCGTCTCATGATTAGACACATTAAGCAATGACCATATCGGGGTGTTTCGTCATAATTACAAATAGTAATCTGTAGAGACAGGCTATCCTACGTGTCATTACACAATAGACTGAGTTCAAACGACGGAGATCACAAGCGCTTGTCCCTGAAGTCCGAGGTCGGACACCATAGCGCCCTCGCTCGACTCACCACCAGCCAAGATCTTAGTGGCTTCATCCTCAACAGCCACCTGGTCATATATCATCTTCCGTATTTGTTGCTGATAGAAAGCCACGCCGGTTTCCTTCTTCGGATTCAGTATTCCCTCTCCGTAAATTCCCTTTTCGAGATTGGACTGGACCTTCTCACAAAGCTCAAAATCCTCCATGGCAACTTGTCTCACGAAGTTAAAGTATTCCTCAAATTCTTCATCGGAACCTTGATGGTAATAGTCGAATTCCATTATACTCACGCCAGGGTCAGATGTTGGGCATGCCCTGAAGCAGCTCATACCTCCACCGTAGACATTGAGAGTGCTGGTCGGGAAGAAATATCTGTTTTCATAAGCGTCTGCGGCAATCGTTAACAATGTGGCATTCTACGTACAAGAAAAGGCCATCGTTAGGCTTCATTGGATCAGCGATATGCTGTGAAAAGTTGGCGTGATTGGTAACAGAGTAGAATGTCGGTGGGTAGTATTTAGAAAATGTAGGATGTGTGTATTGGCAGTGAAGGCACTCCTGATATCCGTCAATCCTGGAATAATTAGTGTTCTGTTAGTGATATACACCTAATTGCATGTTTACATTGTTTTCCAATTGAATCTTCCAGAATATCTAATCGAACGCCGATGAGGAAGCTTAGTGAAGTCCACTTTGTTGATCAAGGAGTCAAGTCCCGCGAAGAATTCCTCAAAATTAGGTGTTTCAGCTGAAATTGTCGCGAAAACAAGTCCACTAGCCGTCACATGGCTTCGAATCTGGATTGTCTATCACAACAGTGAGCCCACAGTTACTATTGCGGAGATTGAATCGCAACCTTGTCTTCTGCATATACAATAATGCTGTCCCTAGAAAATTCATCTTGCTGTTCGCTCTTTTTCTCGACGAAGATCGTGACTTGGGCAATCTCATACGAGACTCTGCCCTCCAGTCCGCTCTTATGAAAGCGAGTGATGGGCCCTAGCAGATGCCAACACTGCTGCGGTCAGCCAGACCACCATACAGTAATTCGAGAGAAACCCATACCTTGAAAAAGACAGCCCGGCGTTCAAGCTGGTATAGCGGTACGCTGCAAAACCATGATGCCGGCAATGTTCTCGCGAGGCTTTCCATTGCTCTCTCGGCAATATTGGTGACGAAATTTTGAATATTGTAAGATGCTGAAGAAACGGGGACTTCTAAGGGGCATATATAAGCCCATGGACGCAAAAACTATTCAGTAGATCGTCCAATAGAGTATAATTAGAATTGGCAGACTTTTCTCAATGAGGGTATCCAGTCCATCTATATTTGGACCTGAAAGTATTATAACTTGTTTAGTGCATCTAATTCCTCGAGGCTATTGACGGCCTGCTTATGGTGGGCGAAGCCGACTCCATAAAGGCTGCTTAGGTAGTGATGACAGCAGCAGGGTTTCTTCAGCTACTTTTGAACATCATGATGGGCTTGAGTATTGCCAATATGAGATTAGCGTTTGGACAATCATCTTGTAATCTACACAAAAGACTCGCCCTTCTATAGTAAGTCGATATTTATTAGTTTTCACCTTCCTTACTTTTTCGGGGGCCCGTTACCGGTACATGAAGCAAAATGGCGTGGACGCTGATGCCTAAGAATTTTGTCGGCGACTTTCGAAAAATGTTGGTGATTGGGTTATGTAATGTTGCTCAACACTCTGTCACTTCACAGATGAGAAGTGCATCGCACGATATGATAAAAAGCTACTTGATCACTTTGAGTATATGCTCGCTCGCCAAAAGGTCGTTAAAATTCCATGTTTTTAGTCAATCTTGTCCTTCACTTCCCTACGACTAACATTATTCAGATGTGAGACATCATTTACTACGGTTATATGGACAGTTACATTTACTGCGATTGCGACTCTAGCCCGTATATCAGTTACGATTTCCAATGTACAAGCGCACAGCACGGACCAGACTTCGAGCGCTATAACAAGGAATTACTGCTGCAGCTACTGAAAACTGTTGGAATTTTGACTGGATGTACGCAGCGAATACATCGGGGAATGAATGACTTTAAATTTTCAACTACATAGGAATAACTACAGTAATATATAGACATTCAAAGGAGCGTAGAATTTTCTGGTATAGTAATAAGCAGATCTTATAGGGGTCACATGTCGATGGAGTTATTAATGATTAACGAGTGACATTGACATGTAGTTCCCTAGGTATAATTGGTGGTAATAAGTCCGTTAGTTCGTACAGAACTTGTATAGTACCAACAAAACACTTGAACTATCCCTTGAACTGAATATTTTGACCCTCGGCGGAATTGGTTCCAGCAAGTCCACTTTTATTAATGCACTCATCAATTATCTGAAGTTCGAAACGTTGAACGATGCCATGAACCATGAGCCATTAAGCTGGGTTATACCTTTGGGTTTCAGAACACAATATTATGATATTCTAATCCAAATGCGGATATTTTGGAAAGACCCGTTACCATTCATAATGAAGTGAGTGAGAAGACATAGGGCAATCATATAAAGAGTCGGTGAGAGTACATTCTATACATATTTATGGAAACAGAACGGCGGAAAAATCGAGGTGAACTTGATGGCATCTGTTCAAGTACACTTGTCGCTATTTAGAATTTACAAATCCCTTTAGCAAAGTCTGTGACCTTCTGGAGCTCTCTTCGGATAAAATTTCGATCTATTATCGCCAGAGCACTGAAATCAATTACAAAGAAGTTTTGACCTTAGTCTATAAGAGTCAGCTCGAGACTAGACACGCGAAAAGAGTCATTTGTGGAGCTATTACTAGCTGTCTTAGGACTTTCTAAGGGTAACCATGCGGCCCCCACAGTTGTGAGTCTCATGCACAGACTGCTAATAGTTGAAAATCCCATATACTACCGTTCCGAACTATTATACAAGAAGTCATGACCCACAACAGGGATAGCAGGAGGTGGAGGAACGAGGAGAGTAGGTCGTCAAGCATAGGGCGAAGGAATAGGTCTAAGCATATTGCTAGTAAAACAGAAAATTCTATGAAAATCAAGTTCAGTGAGAGGGATGGACCTGAATATAGGGATTATTATAGAGAGAGGTATAAGCTTCCATGGGTATGGAGGGTGATAGGATAAATTCATATTAGGACGCTATATATATATATATATTGAGCTATAAGAGAGAAGTTGTCTTCTAATTATTATGTAAGTTGAAACGACTTAACTATTGGAATCACAGGGTTATAAGTAGTAATTTTAAATATACAGCATAGAAATTAATTATAATAATTTTGCATGGGAAGCTGGTCCCATATATATACGCAGACTGATCAATATAGAAAACCCAAGGTCTCTGGAAATAACCAAGTGATCTGCAGTCCAGACAGACAACAGTCTAGAATACCGTGGTCCAGAAAAGACAGCAGTCTAGAACAACGGCTTCGCCGATTGTAGTGATCTAGCCCTAATAACAGAATTCCGACAAAGTTGGACCAATAGAGCTGTATATTCCAACATTAACTATATCCTACGAGGGCTTTATGACATAAAATAGCCTCCAACACGTAGAAACAGTCACGCAGGATAGCTTGGCTCCATGACTTTAGCAGCATTATACCGGTTTTGTGGAATACTATGGCATCGTATTAGCCGTACAATATTGGTTCAGAGCACTTGGTATTATGCCGCATGCAACAGCTTTTCTGCCAGGTTTTGTTGATGGGACATGTTGAAGTTAAGGGTTGCATGGAGAGAAACTGGCGGGGTAAGTTTAAGCCTTACAGCCTAAGGCATAAATTACAGTGAGTACCCTGTAGCGGTGGGGTGATTACGTTGCGAGTGCGGGCACACCGCCTCCATTTGGTACTATCGGCGCAACTAGATCTTCTTTGCCTCCAATCATTGGGTTATCAAAGGCTCTAGATAATACTATTGTTAGGAAGACGATCGAGATGTCCAAAGCTGTCGCGGCGCCTAATGCTGACAAGATTCCGGTCATGGCATCGCCCGCCGTGGAAATAGTGAAAGACGACAGCAACCTGGACGAACTACCAGGGATAGAACATGCAAGCGGATTCGAATGCGTTGCTTAGCTATTTATTTTAGCTAACGTATCTGCAGGAGGAAAGTGATGATGATGACAGAATCCTTGACCAGGACTCTGCCATCGCTGACTTAGGAAGTTATACGTCAGTACATGAACTTAAAGACTAGCATAATGGGCTACTGCTGATGAACTTTTGAGCTCAGAGCATCGGTTTATACTAGCATATCTGGCCTGGATGAGATGATCGAAGAGAATGGACGGACGTATCATATGTATAAAGATGGCAGTACGTGTCCTACCACTTGAGATAAAAAAGCAGACTAACGCGATTGTGAAGAATACATGTTGCCAAATGATGAGGTTTGATTCTAGTTTTATTGGTCTACTTAATAAATTATTGATATCGAATCACAGATAGAATTGAATAGGCTAGGTGGATTCATTCTTCGCCCGTATGCTAGTATTGATGCTGAGCTTTAAAAGATATGCAACATAAGATGTGGAGCATTACGCTCAATGGGAAACTCCACCTCGCTCCGATTGGCCCCACACCAGAGAACGTCCTCGACATTGGTACAGGCACTGGGATATGGGCAATTGAGTTTGGTAAACTGAACTTCTTCTCCATTCATGCCAAATTGTTCATATCATCTAGCCAACGCCTATCCTTCCGCACAAGTCATTGGCACCGACCTCTCGCCGATTCAGCCCGCATAGTACGCTTCGCCCATCTCCACAAAGTCTGCACTAACCTACCTCCAGCGTACCATCTAATCTTCAATTCGAAATTGACGACGCAGAAGACGACTGGATCTTCCCCATGAAGTTCGACTACATCCACGGCCGAACGCTCGCAACATGCTTCACAGACCCCGCGAGTGTCATCGGCAAAGCCTACGACGCACTTGTTCCTGGTGGCTATCTCGAGCTACAGGACATGTCTTTGCAAAGGAGCGACGATGACAGCATGAAAGGCTCTGCTTTAGAAGAATGGCAAGCACATGTCAGGGAAGCAGGGGTCAAAATCGGGCGCGTTTGGACTAATGTACCGAACTATAAACGCTGGATGATCGAGAAAGGCTTTGAGGATATCATGGAGCATCATTTCAGGTGGCCCTCGAATCAGTGGTCTAGTGATCGCCGCGAAAAACTACTTGGGGCGTGGACACAGGCGCAGATTGACTATGGGATGTTGGAGTCTGTGAGCACAAGGGTATTTATGAAGCTGTTGGGGTGGTCGAAGGAGAGGCTGGATGATTTTCTGTCTAATGTCAGAAGGGATTCAAAGGATCCAAATATCAAAGCGTATTCGCCCGTGTAAGTCCGAATTCGCGTCATAATCAGCTACTGTTGTTTTATATGATGCTGACGTGTTATATTAGATCGGTAGTGTATGGTCGCAAGCCTTTAGGTTCTTAATTTTTAGTTGTGGACACGGCCTGGACGATCTTTCAGCTGTTCTACGAGGCATAGAGCATACTATTGAGCCATCACACTTTGCCTTGACCCTTAAGGTTTTGTTATCCGTAGAACTTCGCGCTTTATATTGGTAAAATAATTATTAGATACAAGTGCATGGATGCAAAAGCCCTTTTCAATAAATGAATAGACCCAAGAATTGTTAATTTATGAGAATGTTAGTGCAAGGTTTAAAAAATGTGGTCATTTGATCTCACCTGCCCTTGCATTACGTGTTCATTATAATATCTAACATGCTGATGGTTCTCTTTTTCGATATCCTCTAGCCTACCAATGTGTTAGCAATATAGCGGATATGGTAAGATGTAACGATCACTGAATGCTCCCTAAAAGACTGTTGAATTGGATTACTATATCAGGCTTAAGGCCCAGTATTTATAAACTAAAGTAACTAAAGTGGGCTAACTGTTGCCTGCCTCCAGCTTACGACCCCAGTCGTCATCCAATTACGTAGACGCTCTAGGCGCCAGAATTATACCCTACAAGGCTCAAGGTGCCTGTTTACTAACACAATGGTTATACCGATTAGGGTTGCATAGTTTATGTAAACCTCAGAGGTTTATAGTAAATACGGGTTTTGTTCCTTACCAAAGCGGTTCCTTACACAAGTATCACGTGTGCGGTGTTTACCACCCACCAGAGTCTAAAATATATTCTAGGCAATTAGGCGGATAGACCAATAGCGAATAAGTCGATCTGGTCGAGCTATTACTATCATTTAAAGCGGAGGATCAAGATCGGGTTCGGGATGATGAGTTTAAGCTTAATATCGATCGTCAAGCGCTCGAATAGCTACAGAATATACGAAGGTTAACGCCAAAAGTAATGGAACACAATATCGAAAGCCACCACAACGCCACGACTAGGGTTGGAAATCAGCTCATATTCAGATATATGGATTATATGGTGTTTTCAAAGAAATCCCAATCAAATGAACTGACATTTACCCACTCTCTAGTCTCACCAAACACCTCGCCTTCTCTAAATACACCCCCCTTATACTTATTATCACTATTCAATAGAATAACCATCTGAATACGCCTGATAATCCTCTAAATCTAGCCCTGAATGCACTCCTGTGATAGATCTCTCCGGCTTTTCCCCACGCCTTCTCTGCGTCCTTCGTGATGCTTGATGCACCTCGTTTTGTAGTCTCCCGTTTCATCCACATCTAGGTAGGCTCGATCATGTTGAGATCTAGTGAATTGCCTGACCAGAGAAGTCGTAAAATGTTTTGAAGGCCATATTTGATTTGCTGAAAATGTAAAGCTTGCGATGGATAATTGTCTTCTTAGGCTATAGTATCAAGCCGGGATTCCGTGCACTTCTTTGCAAATAGTTTAATCTTCGGCCGAATAACTTTACAGCAATATCGAATAGTATCTATGCCGCCAGCTTTGCCAGTACGGATCATGGCTCCACGAGCAGCTGTGAACTTCCAGACGGGTGTACGGCCATCAGGTTTGCCAGGCCAGTTGAGGTTGAGCCGGCGCATTGCTGTCTCCAGCGTCCACTCAATACGAACATCCACCTCGTGAGCAGCGCTATATTCATCAATTACCATTTGAGCAGCTTTCTTTTGAGCAGCTGTCTCCTTTTTCCAAATGTGGAATAGCCCCTTATGATCATATGAAAATGAAGCCCAAAGCATGAACTCTAAAGCCTTCTTCCATCTTGAACGAACACACGTCTCATAATGTGCTTCCCGTAGCCATCTCCAGATCCTGTATTTCCCTCGTCGTGAATAAGGAAACAGAGTTTCATCTGTTCAAATAACTCGTTTCCAATCTTTAAGTGACCAATGTTCATGAGCTTGGCAAATTCATATCGTGCCCTCATCGTAACCTCTGTCATTCCTCGCTTTGTAGACTCTTTGCAAGACCTAAGCCTCTCTTTTTCCAGCAGCTGGCGAGCAGAAGTTACAGAGATACCTAGCTTTGCTCCAATTTGACTAGTAGTCATGTTCCGACCTTCTTCAGAAGCTGTAGCATCCGCAATGAGCAATCGAGTTTGTTCATAAGCCATAACAGTTGGACGACCAAACCAGGCTCCGTCTTCAAGATGAAAATCAAACAAAATGGGAGAATCTTCAGGGTTGTAACTACGAGCCTTTGCAATTCGTTTCCATCAATATAAAGACGACTTTGTGACTTTAAATCTTTGGCAGACAACATCTATAGGTGTTACGGACCCTAAGTCAGGTGACAGTTCCGTAACAGCCTTAGCAGCAATCTGAACCTGCCCTTGCAGGCAGGGTTCCATAGCTCTGATAACTGCAGTTATTACAAGCACTATTGCGGCTATTGCGGACAGGTCTGATGGGGTTGCAGGGTTACAGACGACTTTTGCGGACCGTTAGCTAAGCGATTCCCGCCCGTTAGCTGACGCACGTGACTGACCACCTGTTTAAAGGGAGTCTCTTAGTAGACACTCTCCTTCTCTTCTTCTCTAGCTTTAGATTCTTGTATTATAGGACTACCAATAGCATCGGCCTCACCCATCCGCGGCGTCCCGGTACCACTTATTGACTGAGTCCGTGACAATAAGAATGCCAGCGACCTAAAGCGCAAGGCATTGCACACGGAGAGCAAGGCCATATCGCTCGTACCAATTTTAGGAAGAACAGAAGGCATAATAAAAGAGAAGATAATGATTCTAATTAATTTCTATGAGAATAGCCATCTATCTATACAAGAATGCATATTGTATCCTGATCCTTCTTAAACCCGACATCGGATGACGGTGTAGAAGGCAACTAGCGGTGTAAATGAAAATTCTTTGACTCTGCAGGCAATATTAACTAAAGCTATTCAATTGTGCGTACTTGTAGTATGCAGCGTCAGAGCTAGTTAGCAAACCCTGTTGTTGTGGCGTACGCTGTGGCGTACGCCCAGTCTTGGCATTTCCATTACTTTTGGCGTTAACCCTCGTATGCACGTGACGATAGGCTGTCGGAAACTTACCGGGATGTCTTGATGTTTACGGCAATCTTAGAACGAAAAATCGATTTTTTTTACGTGACTGTAAGCTTACGGCCATGCAACTCTAATACCGAACCACTTCTCGTAAGACTAGCGAACCAAGAAGTCGGCCTCGGCATCAGAATCACAGCCCTTGCAG
>Ga0335075_10012798_pt1 | contig 12660 bp, 7 predicted proteins | sample Lox_Sample_24_FD_206723 | JGI IMG/M metagenome (GOLD analysis project Ga0335075, IMG submission 206723) | Soil microbial communities from Loxahatchee National Wildlife Refuge, Florida, United States - Lox_Sample_2.4 | ecosystem: Environmental > Terrestrial > Soil > Wetlands | place: USA: Florida... | reverse complement strand
GCGTTTCCCGGTACTGACCCCAATCAAAACCCCCTCAGCGCACCAGCACGTCGATGAGCAGCATGGCTGCGATGGCGACAGCGGCGATCCGCACGCGATGGACCCTGTCCCAGATCCGATGTATCCGTTGCCAATCGGGAGCTCCTGCTGCCACGCGGTTATTCAATGGAACCAGGAAAATGATCGACAGCAACGAAATAAGGACCCAGATCGCATCCGCTGCAAGCAGGAGTTCACGACCAGATGCGTGCCAATGAAGCCAGGTCTGAATACCGAGCATTAAGGCACAGGCTGAATACCAGACCGGCATCGCTCTTCCAGCGAGAAAGGCGCAACGGCTAAGCATCTTCAACTGCGGTTCGGGTTCAAGCCGCCATGCGGCGGGGTTTACGAAGGCAGAGACCGAGAACTCGACGCCTGCCAGCGTTGCAACGAGAAAGACGATGACCATGTTGAACAAGTGCACGCGCGGCTCCTGTTGACTCCTTGCCTTCAGACGCTGTTCAATTGGCACTGGATGCAAACAGGAGCACTGACAAATTTGTCAGTGAAGCAACGCTATGGGAGTCTCAAAGAAGGAGAGCTCGCCCTGCCCGATCGATGCCGCGCTGAGCGTCATCGACGGGAGATGGAAGGGCACCATACTGTGGCGATTATTGGATGGGCCGATGAGAACGAACCAACTGCGGAAGAGTATTCCCGGGATCACGGAGCGAATGCTCCTCCGTCACCTGCGGGAATTGACGGATGCTGGAATTCTGGAACGCCACCAGGAACGAGGTTTCCCTCTGCGAGTGAGGTATTCGCTGACGCCCTACGGGATGACATTAGTACCCGTGTTGGAGGTTCTGTGCACCTGGGGCAGAGAGCATCTCAGGCATGCGCGAGTCGCGTGAGCGCCTGCTGAGGATTTTGCGTGCGCATCCATCCGCAAACCCGAGATGCCGTCACTCGATCTGTACCGGGAACCCGGCTCATATTCACCGACCGCGGGGGGATTGTCAATTAATTCCTTCAGGCCAGCGCACTCATCCGGAATGGTATGTGCGCGAAAGGAAGGATACTTACATCTGAACGGGCTGATGATCAGCAAACCTGCAGAAGATGATCGCTGTTGCCGCGGCCGGGTGGAGGCCATCGCGCCGTGGCGACCCAGGCCGGGCCGCATGTGTTCCGACGCTGACGCCTGCCGCGCTGCCGGCTTCCCGTTCCTGATTCGCATGGGCCGCATCAATTCAGCACCAAAAGATATCTGAGGCGGCGGCGGCCGGCCCTCGTGGATCGGGAGAGTTTTCATCGCAAGGTCAACCGCCGTTTCCTCCGGACATCATCCGTGTGCGGCTGCATATCTGTCGGCGCCGATCGCGCCAGACGGGGCGAACAACATTCATCGCGTCGCAGCTTTGCATAACGCGCATAGTTCGCCCGTGATACCTTTCCCCTGCTCGACGGTAAAGATACGATCGACGGCGGGCAGGCTAAGCGTCTCCACCTTTCCGCTCGGCCAGTGAATCTCGACCGAATCCACCCTGGTTGCATTGCCTAATCCGAAGTGAACCCGCATGTCGTTGGAGGAGAGGTAGCTTCCGCCGCTGAGAACGTCGCCGCGCTGCCGGATTCCGCCCGCTGTCAGGTAGACCGTGGCCCCAACAGCATCGTGCGGACTTCCGGGACCGCCGATGAGTTTCAGTTCCACCCAGTGGTTGCGATCGGGATCGACATTGCGCAACAGAACCGGAACGCCGTCGACGGTGTTGATCACGACATCGATTTTGCCGTCGTTGAAGAGATCTCCGAAGGCAGCGCCCCGGCTCACGCTCACTGTGGCCAGTCCCGTACCCTCTACGGCAGGCACCACTGCGAATTTCCCGTTGCGCAGATTGCGGAAAAGCAGCGGACGCTGCGCGTAACTCATGCCCCAGTCGGGGTGCTGGTCGGCCTGCGGGTAAACGTGCCCGTTCACGATCAGAAGGTCTTTCCAGCCGTCATTGTCGTAGTCGATCCAACCGTCTCCAAAACCGACAAAGGGCATGGTGGGGGCCGCGATCCCGGCGTCGTAGCTGACGTCGGTGAAGTTGCCCTTGCCGTCGTTTTGAAACAGGATGTCGTAATCGTCGGAGAATTCGGTGTTCACGACGTCCAGATGGCCGTTATTCAAATAGTCGCCGGCCGCAATGCCCATATTGGCGGCCTCGCGGCCATCCTGGTTATAGGCATAACCTCCCATGTCGCTGTCGTCCTGGAACGTGCCATCGCCTTTGTTGATGTAGAGGTAGTTTGGGGTTGAATCGTTCGCGACCAGCAGATCGGGTTTGCCGTCGTTATTTACATCGGCAAACAACGCGCCGAGCCCGTAATAGCGGTGCGGATCGCTGACGCCGGCTTTCACGCTGACATCGGTAAAAGTGCCGTCGCCGTTGTTGTGAAAGAGATGGTCCATCGCGCCCTGCAGGCCACGCGGACCGCACATCACCGGGGCGCCGCGGTATTGGCATGCCGAATACGACACGGTGCTGGTGCCCGAAACGGGCGGATGGGCAAAGTCGAAGGAGATATAACCGGCAACGAAGAGATCCAGGCGCCCATCGCCGTCGTAATCGCCAAAGGTGGCGCCCGTGTGCGCGATGGAGATGCCGCGAGTATCGCTGCCCAGCGCCACGCCTGCCTGTTCCGCGACATCCGTGAAGGTGCCGTCGTGATTGTTGCGATACAGCCGGTTCTTTCCCAGGTTCGTCACGTAAATGTCGGGCCAGCCATCGTTGTTGTAATCCCCCACGGCACAGCCCAGGCCCCACCGGCCATTCCCGACTCCCGCCTTTTCGGTGACATCCGTGAAGGTTCCATCGTGGTTGTTATGGAAGAGCGCCGCGCGCGGAGGTGTCGTCTTGCCCGACTGCGCATCGAAGGTCGATCCGCTGACGAGATAGATGTCGAGCCAGCCATCGTTGTCGTAATCGAGCAGGCAAACCCCCGAGCCTTTGGCTTCGACGATGAAGCGCTTTTCCGGAGTGCCATTGGTGTTGTGCCAGGTCGTCAGCCCGGCCTGGCGCGCGACATTCTGGAAGATCACCGGCCCGCTTTTGACGAATCCGCCGGCTGTGATGGGCCGATGCTCGGCATCGAATTCCGCCTTTTGCGCTGCGCCGCTGGCCATTCCACCCCGTTGCGCCAGCAGCGCCACAAGAGGCACAGTAGCCAGCGCCAGAAGGAAGGTGGCCGGGAGCAGAACTTTCGCCCGCAGAAGTGCGACGCGCGCAGTTGATAGTTTGCCGCAGATCTGTTTAGGGCGGCCGTTTTCCGGAGAAGTCATGGCTTGCGTTTTCCCGGGAGGGTCGCAGGAAAACATTTACTGAAGGTAGGTCCCTATCTTCTTTCATGTCAAGCAGGGAACGCATGCAGCGGTCTGCGCTTACTTCCCCATCAGACGACGAAGAATTCCGCGCTATCCCGCCAGACCCACGCGCTGCAGCAGGTTGGTGAATCGCGGATCGGAGCGCAGCGGGTCCAGACAGGGGTCGACTTTGAGATATACGAGACCCACATCGTGCGCACGGTAGGCCGCTTCCAGCCAGTCAAAGGCCTGGTTCTTTTCTCCCAGGCCGGCATACACCAGAGCGATCTCGTACCGTCCCACGTTGTCCTGCCGCACATCGGTTTCCAGGCGCTGAATGATACGCTGCGCCGCCTCGGTCTGGCCCGCGCGAGCCTCGACGTCGCCGAGATGGCCGAGCGCATACGCCCCGTCACCCGCCTGCTGAAAAGCTCTGATCGACTGCGGATACATCCCCCTGGCGGCATCGATCGCTCCGCGCAGAAACTTCCAGTCCGGAAGATTGATCCTGAGTCCCTGCACGGTATTCGTGACGGCCAGGGCCTGATCGTAGTCGTGCGCAAAGTAATAGATGAAACCCTCGGCGTGGAACGTGCTGCTCGAAACCGGATCCAGCGCAACGCTTTGTTCGATCTGCGCAATCGCTTCCTGAGGCTCGCCCATCCGCACCAGGTAGAACGCGTATTTTTCATGCGCGGTCGCCGAACTCGGATCGAGCTGGAGCGCGCGGCGGAATTCCGCTGCCGCTGCGGCCCAGTTCCAGTCCAGAGTCATCGCGGTATTTGCCAGCTCCGCATGGGCTTCTGACAGAGAGTCGTCCAGAGCGATGGCTTTCAGCGCTTCCATTTTCTGCTGCGTGAAGGCGTCCTGATACGGCAGCTGACCCGACTCCCCCAGCATTCCATAACAGCTGGCCAAAGCAGAGTGGGCCTGCGCGTAGTCAGGGCTTCTGGCAATCGCCTGGTTGAAATAGCCGATGGCCGACTGGCAGTTGCCCGCGTTGCGTAACAGAAGTCCATGCAGGTAATCATCCTGGGACACAGCGTCGACCAGGTTCTTGCGTGCCAGTCGCGCCTGCTCTTCGGGGGTGAGTTTCGTGCTGATTTCTTCAGCGATGTCCTGCGCCACCTGCCCCTGCCACGCAAACACACCCCCTACATCCTGAACATAGCTGCTCGCCCAGACGGGCCTGTCCATCCGTGCGTCGATCAGCTGAACGCTGATGCGCACCTGATTCCCGTCCCGCAGCACTCCCCCTTCGACCACGGCGTCTACCCCAAGCTCCCGTGCGATTTGGGGCAGCGGCTTCTGCGTCCCCTTAAAGCTCATCGACGACGTGAAGGAGATGACCCGGAGAGTCGAAACCTGGCCCAGATCATTGATCAGTTCTTCGGTTAACCCATCGGCGAAGAAGTCCTGGGAGGACGCGCCCGAGAGGTTATCGAAGGGAAGGACCGCGATGGAGCGGATGACATCGGGATGATTCGGCACGCGGCGCCACCGGACAAACGCCCACACACAGAGGACTGCGAGCACCAATGCGGCGCCCACTGCCGAAACCATGAAGCGTACCGTGCGAGCTTGCCTGGCGGTCACCTGCTGGAGCTGCTGCCTGGACCCCGCGACCATGGGATTCTCGGTGCGATCCGGCTCGAGATCTGCCTGCGCGGCCGTTGCACGCGGCGGCGGAGTGGATTCGTCGGCAAAATGGAAACGGGGAACGTAGGAACCGCTCTGCAACTCGATCCGTACAGAACGTCCCTGGACTGCGCCTTCGGTGCTGTAGTATTGCGCCAGCTTTTTCCGCAATTCGCTGGCGCGCACGCGGACCACGGAGTCGTTGCCTGTGTCGTAGCCGATGGGGCGTCCGAACAGCTCCGCTCCAATCGTCCGTTCGTGGAGGCTGTCCGTTTCGCCTTCGAGAGCATGGTGCACGATCAGCCGCAGAAAGGCCTGTGTCCGTTTGCTGCCCGCCATGGTCCGGCTGGCCAGGATTTCATCCAGATGTTGCCGTACCAGGGTCGCATGTTCCGGGCTCAGTGGCTCGACCTGGTGCAACGATGATGGAACAGCGTTTAACATCGAGTCCCGGGGAATCCGCGTACCTCGGTCCCCTACTATACCATCTCTGAAATTGGCCTCCGAAGCCACATAACGTCCCTTCCTCAGCCCCATGCCGGCGCCTCGAATCGTGCGCCAAGCTGCTGAAAGTAAGCGGCTTTCTTCACGTAACGTCCGGCTGAGCCGTTAATTGCTTTACATCGGTCGCGGGCGAGTGCTGAAATTCCGCTGCTTTCAAACCTTCAGCCTTGCTGGATGCCCAGATACCGGTTGTGGCGAGCTGACGGGTGCATAGCTATGCCCCGAGAGGGGTGTTTTAGTGGCGAACCTGGACTTGGAACGAGCGAAGCATTTCGGGGGGACTGCACGGCAGGCGGGTGCCCGGCGCGGGCGTGCGCCGCGGGCGCTCCGGACTCGAAGCCAGTGCAGTACCCTGCCGCGGCTGATAGCCGCGTCCGCCGTGCTCGCCGTGACGCTGCCGGGTTTTCTCCTCTGCACAGCCAATGCCGCCGGACAGATCGTGAACGCTGCCGCCACCGAAGCGCTGCAGAAGGGCGCCGCGGCGATGGCTGCCGGGAGTTTCACTGAGGCGGTGGCCGATTACACAGTCGTCACGCGCGCGATGCCGGCGTTTGCCGGCGGCTACCTGAACCTCGGGCTCGCGCTGGAGCAGGCGGGTCAGCTTGCACCGGCCAGGATGGCGCTCGAAAGGGCGCTTGCGCTCCAGCCGGATCTGCGCGGAGCGAATCTCTTTCTCGGCATCATCGCCTACCGCGAAAACCGTTATCAGGATGCCGAAGCCAGGCTCTCGCGCGAAACTCGCCTCGATCCCCGTGACGCGAAAGCGTTCATGTGGCTGGGCGTGTGTTATTTGGCCCAGAACAACCCGCAGGCCGCGATCACGCCGCTCGATCGGGCCTACGCGCTCGATCCGAAAGATGCGGACATTCTCTATCACCGCGGCCACGCATATTTATTGATGGCGGACGCCTCGTTCGCCGCGATGTTTCGGCTGAATCCCGATTCCATGCGGGTGCACCAGGTGCTGGCGGAAGCGTATGCGAAGGGTTACCGCACGCAGCAGGCCATCGGCGAATTCCTGGTGGCGATCAGGATGGCGCCGCAGCAGCCTGGACTGCACGAAGAGCTGGCCGACCAGTACTGGGTTGCGGGAGACCTGGATAAAGCCACGGATGCGTATCGCCAGGAGTTACAGATCGACCCGCATTCCACGACCTCGATGTACAAGCTGGGCAGTCTGCTGGTGCTCAACCGGAATCCCGCGGAGGGTATCACGCTGCTCGAAAGCGCGCTGCGTGCGGACCCATCGCTGAGCGACGCGCACTACTACCTGGGAACCGGGCTGATGAGCCTGAATGAGAATCAACAGGCGATTCAGGAATTCGAACGAGCCATCGCGGCCGACCCGGGCAACAACCGCGCGATGAGTTCGTACTACAAGCTGGCGCTGCTCTACAGAAAGTTGGACGACGAGCGGGCCGCCAATGACGCGATGCAGAACTTCCTGCGCATGAAGGACCAGACCAGCGCGCAGCAAAGCCGCCGCACAGCGCAGATCGTTCGGGATCGAACCTCGCTGCCGGTGGAGAATCCGGAGAGCGGCGCCACGACGGCCGCTCATTAGCAGTGAAAAAAGATCTTCAGCGAAGGCCGCTCGCATAGATCGAAATCAAAAACAGGAGCGGCAAAAAAATGGAAGCGGCAAAGGCCGCAGAGAAAACGTTTCCTGGAGAGGCTCAACCTATGTCATCTCGACTTGTTTCCAGCTCCAATCTGTTGCGCATCCGCTCTCGTGTCCGCACCGCGTGGCTGGCCTTGCCTGTCCTGCTCGCGCTCTGCGCTTTGCCCCTCTGCGCTCAGCTCGATACCGGTTCCGTCAGCGGTGTCGTCACCGATTCTTCCGGCGCCGTGGTGCCTCACGCCTCCATCCGCGCGAAGGAGATTGCCACCGGCGCCGTGTATTCCACGACCAGCTCCGGGGTGGGGGCTTACCTCCTTCCCGCGCTGCATCCGGGCGTCTATGAGATCACGATCAGCGCCGCCGGATTCAAGACCGCGCTCTACACCGGCGTCAACGTCGCCATCGGAACCCAGGTCACTCAGAACGCCACCCTCGCGGTCGGCTCGCCGGTGGAAACCGTCACGGTGAACGGCGCCGGGATTCATCTGGAAACGACCACGTCGGAGATCGACGACAACATCACTCCGCGGGAGGTCGAAGATCTCCCTCTGCAGGTCACTGGAAACCTGCGCTCGCTGTCTTCGCTCGAATTTCTGGCGCCCGGTGCCGTCGGACCGGGCACTTCGTCAGGGGGCGCGGGAGCTACCCAGATGACCAAGATCAATGGCGGCCAGGAAGAGGGCACCGATTACCTGGTGGACGGCATCACCACCAACCGGATGGAGAACGGATCGGGCAGCTTCGACATCGTCGCGCCCTCGGTCGAAGCCGTCAACGAGTTCCACATCGATCTCTCCGGCCTGCCCGCCGACCTGGGACGCACCACAGGCGGTCTGGCCAACTTCAACACGAAAAGCGGCACGAACCAATACCATGGCGCGCTTTTTGACATATACAAGAATGCCGCTCTGGACGGGAATAACTGGTTCAACAACGGCTACCTGGCGCAAACGCCGGAGAGTGACACAGCCACGCGCAACCAGCTGCAGCGGCCCGCCGACACGAAGAATGACTACGGAATCTCGCTGGGAGGCCCCGTCCAGATCCCGCACGTCTTCAATGGCCACGACCGCACCTTCTTCTTCTTCGCGTGGGAGCAGCTGCGCTACAACACCGGCTCGGCTGTTACCTCCACCATCCCCACTCCGGCGGAGCTGGGCAGCAACGGCCAGTATTTCGACTTCACCTCGACGCTCGGCGCGCAGATTCCCGGAGCTTCCGACGGCTGCAACTCGAAGCTCTACTACGGGGAAATCTTCGATCCCAATTCTGAGATGCAGGTCAACGGCGTGCCCTGCCGCACGCCACTCACCTATAACGGGCAGCTGAATGAAATCCCGATCGGCCGTGAAAGCAAGGTGGCGACGGCGGTTCTGCAGTATCTTCCCAAGCCCAATCTCAGCGGCGGCACCAACAACTTCGTCTACGATACGTCGGACTCGATCGCGCAGACCGTCTACAGCGTCCGCATCGACCAGAACCTGAACGAGAAACAGAAGATCTGGGGATTCTTCGATTCTCGCGAGAACACCGACGAGGGCAATGGGCTCAATTTGCCGCCTCCCATCAACTCCGCAGGCGGGGGCGCGGTGAACCAGCTGGGTAAGCTTTTCCGTTTTGGCTGGGACTGGACCCTGACACCCCGTGTTGTGAACTCACTCACCATCGGAACCAATCGCTCAAATAACTACAACCTGTCGCGCGCCGCCAACATCGGCACCGACTGGGACAGCAAGCTCGGCATCGCCAATGGAAGCGGACCCGTCTTTCCCGGATTTGTCTTCGTCGGCAGTCCTTATCCGGGATTCGGAGAGAACATCGACAGCCAGGATGTGGACAACACAATCGCGCTGAACGATATCGTGCACTACCAGCGCGGCGCGCACAGCTTCACCTTTGGCGGCGAGTTGCAGTACCACCAGTATTCCTTCGTGAGCAAGATCGGGGGAACCTGCAGCGGTAACGCCGGCTGCTTCACTTTCTGGGACAATCAAACGGCTTCCGATACTACCTACTGGGGCCAGGACGGCAATTCCTTTGCCGCCTTCCTGATTGGGCAGGCGGGCACCGCCAATGCGCTTTCGCAGCTCCACGCCCCGCGCTGGATCACGCGTTACAACGCCCTCTTCGCTCAGGATGACTGGAAAGTGCTGCCCAACCTCACGCTGAATCTCGGCGTGCGCTGGAGCTACGACACGCCGCGGCATGAGGCCGACGGCGATACCTCCATCATGGACATGACCGCTCCCAACTCCGCAGCCAACGGCATTCCCGGAGCGCTCGTCTTCGCCGGCAAAGGCGCGGGGCGCAATGGGGACGTCGGCGAGACGTGGGCCAAAACCTACTACAAGGACTTTTCGCCTCGCATTGGTTTTGCCTGGTCGCCCATCACCCGCGATGTGATTCGGGGCAATGGAGGCATCTACTACGGGCCGCTCGTTTACGCCGATTTCGGGCAGGGGACGATGCAGGGCTTCACCCTCAATCAGACGCTGTTCACGGCCGACCCTTTGTCGGGACCGCAGGTGGATGCCGGTCTTCCCTTTCTGCCTCCCACTCCTGACCTCGATCCCACGCAGCTCAATACCCAGGGGGTGGACAATATCGAGCCGACCTTCGGGCGTCCGGCCAAGGTCGAGACGTGGACGCTGGAGAACCAATACGAGATCAACCCGAATCTGTATGTTTCGCTCGGCTACCTGGGGATGCACTCCACGCGCCTGCATGGTCTGATCGATTATCCGAATGACATTCCTCTGAAGGATCTGGCGATGGGCACGTGCCTGGAATGGTGGGCTGAGGCTCCGTGCCCCAACGGTTTCTCGTCTCCCCCGCTGGACCCCTACGCGAACTTCTATAACGAGTGGGGCTCTGAAGTCTGGGTCGAGCAGGCGCTGCGTCCGTTCCCGCAATATGGCTACATCAACCAGGACAGCTATCTCCAGAACGTCGGACAGTCCAGCTACGACGCGCTGGAAGCCAAGATGGAGCATCGCTTCCACGATGGATTGAACGTGTTGGCCTCTTACACATTCTCGAAGACGCTGACCGATGCCGATGCCATCCAGCCCTACTACAGCACGCTGCAGAATCAGGGCGGTACGCAGAATCCTTACGACCACAAAGCGGAGAAGGCGGTCAGCAACGAGGATATTCCCAACAACTTCGTGGTCAGCTACCTCTATGCCTTGCCGGTGGGGCGCGGCCAAAAATTCCTCGGCAGCAGCCCGAGAGTGGTCAACGCGGTCATCGGCAATTGGCGGGTGAGCGGCATCCAGCGGTACATGAGCGGCCAGCCCATCAGCTTCTGGGGAGCCAACGGGATCCCTGGATTCGACAACGGCATTCGTCCCAACCGAGTGGCCGGACAGCCGGTGCGCCGTTCGGGAAAATACAATCCTTTCCTCTTCAACGCCAGTCTCGCCAACGGCACCGGATACGACCACACGTCGGAAACCTGCCTGACCGGCTACTGGAATTGCGCGTTTATCACCGATCCCAACCCGAATCCGGGCGTCGATATTCCGTATCAGTTCGGAGATATGCCGAGAAACTCGGCAGATATCCGATCCTTCGGCTTCTATGACGAAGATATTGGAATCAACAAGACCTTCGACATCCGCGAAGGAGTATCGGCAGAGTTCCGCGGCGAAATGTTCGATGCGTTCAACCGTCACGTCTTCAACAAGCCGGATTCCGGCGTTCAGGATACAAACTTCGGCCAGGTTGGAAGTACCCTGAACGGTCCGCGGAATGTCCAGTTTGTTCTGAGAATTACCTATTGACGGGTTAGGACCGGGTGCGCTCCGCGTGCCCGGTCCCAGCCTGAACGCCGGCTGCCGCTCGATCATCCCATACGCAGGACCACGGGAGAGGGAGCCGCGCCGAAACCCAGCGGATCTCAATCCGTTTCCCGACGACGAGGCGAGGAGAGCCTGAATGAACTGTTGTCGTAGCGTGATTCTCGCGCTCCTCGCGTGTCTGCTCACCGGTTGTGGCGGAGGTGGAACCGCTTCTGGCGGAGGCTCTTCGAGTCAGACTCCCGACATGGGAACGCTGACGCAGGTGGACGACAGCTATCAATTCACCTTCGCCAACGCTTCCACCGGCATGGTGCTGGGCATTGCTGGGCAGGCCCAGACCGCGGGCGCCGACGTGGTGCAGGAGCCCTCCTCCACCACCACCGCGGACATCGACTGGCATTTCATCCCCATGAACAACAGCCAGTACAACATCGAGAACATGCTGACGCACCAGGTCATGGGCATCAGCAATGCATCCACCGCTGCGGGAGCCCAGGTGCTGCAGTGGGCCGACAACGGCACCAACGACCATCTCTGGGAGTTCTATCTGCTCAAGGATGGCAACTATCTCTTGAAGAACGTGAACAGCGCGCTGTATCTGGAAGAAGACGATTCGTCCTCCACATCGCCGGCTGCGATCGAGCAGGGCGCGCGGGCGACGACCGGAACAGGATGCACCTGTCAGGAATGGACCGTAACCTCCACGGGCAACTCGCCCTATCCCGCGCCGGCCACCGTGAATGTATCGTACGTTGCGCCCGATTCGCCGGCGATCGGGACGCACGACCCCTCGATTCTCAACACAGGTTCTGGCTATGACCTGTTCTCTACGGGCGGTTCGATCCACGAGCACCAGTCCACGGACCTCGTCAACTTCTCCGATGGCGGTTATGCGCTCTCCTCGCTTCCTGCATGGACAAACGCCTACACGGGTTCCAGCGGCGATCTCTGGGCTCCCGACGCTTCTTCGCACAATGGCGTGTACTGGATGTATTACGCGGCCTCGACGTTTGGCAGCAACAACTCCGCCATCGGACTCGCGATGAGTTCGACCGCCCAGCCCGGCACCTTTGTTGATTCCGGAACTCCGGTCTACACTTCGACGGACTGCCCGGGAGCCAACGCCATCGACCCCGCCTCCGTCGTCGATGCCTCGGGCAACGCCTGGATGGCTTTCGGTTCGTATTTCAGCGGCATTCAGATCGTCCCCGTGAACAACAGCACCGGCGTTCCGACGGGCGCCGCATGCCAGACGCTGGCCTATCATCCCTCCGGCACCGGCATTGAGGGCTCCTATATCTATCCGTATAACGGCTATTACTACCTCTTCGCTTCGGTCGACACATGCTGCCAGGGGGTAACCAGTACTTACAGGATCATTGTCGGTCGAGCCACGTCGGTTACCGGACCTTACACCGACCGCGGCGGCCTGGCGCTGACCGATGGCGGCGGCACGATCCTGCTGAGCGCGCACGGCAACGTCAACGGTCCAGGGGGAGAAACCGTCTTCACTGACTCGAGCGGGGCGGTCCTTGTCTATCACTACTACGACGGCAATAACAATGGGGATCCGGCTCTGGGCATCAACAGCCTCGGCTGGACCTCCGACGGATGGCCCTATGTGGAGTAAACCGCGCGCCCTGCCGGGGACGCGGGCGCCGCATGGCCGGTACGCGATTCGATCGCTGCAAACGTCCAGCGGGCACTTTGGAGAAACCATGCAATTATCTTGTTTCCCTCTTGTTGTTGGCGCCGTGCGGCGG
>Ga0335075_10012797_pt1 | contig 12661 bp, 9 predicted proteins | sample Lox_Sample_24_FD_206723 | JGI IMG/M metagenome (GOLD analysis project Ga0335075, IMG submission 206723) | Soil microbial communities from Loxahatchee National Wildlife Refuge, Florida, United States - Lox_Sample_2.4 | ecosystem: Environmental > Terrestrial > Soil > Wetlands | place: USA: Florida... | reverse complement strand
GTTTAGCGCTTGGTTGGGGAAGTGCCCGGTAGCGTCTGGGTAGCGTTAGAAATCGTCCGGCCCCCCGTCGCCGCCTCTTCAGTTTTCCCAGCGCGATTTTGCATTCGTCTAGCGAATTCGCGCCTCTCTTCTGCTTGCAAATGCAAGTTGCGGAATATGTATTCGAAATCAGCCTTGAGCTCGTCGAAGATGGCGATACATTCATCATCGCTCTTGCCATGAAGGCCCACACTCGTGAGCTTGTAAAGTTGACCCAACGGGTTAACGCCTCCGGGCCTAACGGCTGCGGGAATCAGTTCTGACGCGATCTTCAGTTTTTCTTCGTATCGTATCTCCGTCTTGACCTTGAGCAGGTCACGGATTTCCTTATCGTCCACGTTATAGGTACGCGACAACTCGGCCATCACGTCAATCAGCTCATCGGTCTTCTCATCGACAACCCGCCGCAAATACGCCATTGCCGCAATGCCGTAACTCTGTGCGCGGCTTATTAGGGCTTTCTTGTAGTGGCCCGAGGAGGAGCCCAGTCGATCGTTCAGCTCTGCTGATATCTTGATTTCCTGTGGTGGGACTTGGCCAATCTTTCGAACTGCCCTATGGCGCCATTGAGAACTCCCATGGATCTGGGACCAGTTCAGCAATTCATAGAAAACCGCAAGGCTGTCCCGTCGCAAAGGCAGCATGTGTAGCCAACGATTTTGAAATAAATCTTTGGGTCTGTATTAACGCTCTGATCAATCTTCCCGCTGCTCAGCCACGTGGTTTCCTTCTTGCATCGGGTACACAAGAGCGTGATGCTATTCGGCGGTTCGAAATCGATTATCTCAATGCGTGTGTACAGAGGCGCGTTTTCAATAAATTCTTGCGGCGTCATGAGGTCTGAATACCTGGCTCTCCTCGGATGATAGCAATCGATTCGACGGTTCTGCCTGGGCCAGTCCCTTCGCCCTTAGCCGGATCTAGCGAGAGCACACCATCGAGACGTTTGGCGGCCTCCAATTAGAACTCCGGCGAAAGGTGCGCGTAACGGTCTGTCATGCGCGGGTCGGAGTGGCCGAGGAGTTTTTGCAGCGTGTGCAAATCCACGCCGTTCTGTCTAAGCATGCTCGCGTAGTGATGCCGCAGGTCGTGGAGGCTGAAGTCCGAGACTCCGGCAGCGTCACACGCCCGAACGAAAGCCACCGTTACCTGGGCTGGCGTGACGTCTGGGAAGAGCAAGCCCCGCTTACCGTTGCCATCCGCGCCCATCGACACGAGAACCTGCAAGGCAAGATCATTGATGAGAGCAGGGCGCTCCTTCCCGGACTTCGTATGGCGCAGTCGGATTTCTCGGCGAGGAATGCTCACGTCTTCCCATCGCACTCTCAACAACTCGCCGCGTCGCGTTCCGGTCGTCGTTAACAAGCCGACAATCGGCCGCAGCCATTCGGGGCAGGCTCGCAGTACTCTGCCCAACTCCTCCGGCGACAAGTACCGAACACGGCCCTCCGGCGCTTTGGGCACGGGAGCGCGCAGCGCTGGGTTCGCCGCGATCTTCTCGGCGTCGAGAGCGACGTTGAAGAGGCGCTTGAGCACGTTCACTTCCTTGATGATCGTGCCGTCGCTGACCCCGCCGATGCGACTGTTGATGTATGCCGCGACATCCTTGCGGCGAATAGTGGCCAGCTTCATCGAGCCGAAGAAAGGCTCCAGATGCGACTCGACGATGCCGCGCTGCCGCTCGTACTCGTGTTGCGAGAGCTTGCCGTGTACGACCTTTGTCGCGATGCGGCGCTGCTGATAGCGAAGGAACTCCGTCGCGAAGGTGGCGAAGGTTTCCTCTGTGAGCGGCGTATAGCCTGTGGCCAGTTGCTTGGCCACTTTGGCCTTCTCGTCGGCAAGTAATTGCCTTGCCTGTGTGAGCGTGGGTGCGTTGAGCTTGCGCTGTATGCGACGGCCCTGCGCGTCCGTCCACGCGGCCCAGTAGCCCTTCCGGTCGCTGCGTTCATAGACTCCATCGCGGTGAACTGTGGTCAAATTCTTCGGCATCTTCCTGTCCCTCGGAAGCGAATCTTACGTGGATTCATTACCCCGGCGCTACCGCTCTACAGCAGAGGCGGATAGCAAAATCGCTTAAATCTTGGGCTTCCACAGAAGTACACATAAAAATTAAATTTCCCGTTACCGCCGATAAACGGCGATAACACGGGTTCAAATCCCGTCGGGGACGCCAAATAAGATCAATGACTTAATTATTCGCCCCGTTCATAGCGGTCGGCATTCATGCCCGTCCGCTAACTGCGCTCTTCGTTCCCTGAAGATTCCCGGCGACCAATCTGTCCGCGATGCAACGATCCTTTATGTGGGGTTTCCTGCAGTTCGTCGCGGACCACCCTGAAATCCGACCGGAGTGGCTGCAATAAAAAATTTACCGGGTACTTCCGCCTAAGCCGCGGAACAGGCCCAGCCGCGGAGTGCGCGCTCTCAAAGCGTCTATCGGTCCAGCGTTTGAGCCCCCGCGGTATCGCCAATGCAGCCGCTGAAGCCCAGCAATCGTTGCCAGCCAAAAGTCACCGTCCCGATCTACGAGGACCACGCGAACTTTGTTACTCGCCAGCCCGTCGTTCTCTATCAGCGCATCGACTTCATCGCCGGATTTTCTTGTCAAGCCGGCAGTCCGCCGCTCGCTATCCAGAGCTGATGATGACGGTCGACCTTCACGCTGACGAAATCGTCCAGGCCAGGCTTATTGACCAGCGTGAAGCCGTTTCCGTCGAAATGAGATAAGTGATGACCATCGCCGGCCCAGACATATGAAATACATTTTCCCGATCGGCAATCCATAACGATCGATTGCTGATTGCAGTTCCTCGTCGATTGAATTGATCAGGGATCTGCTGCCGCATTTCATGGCGGCCCTTCCCCGAGCAACTCAGACGTCGGGACGCAAGTCACAGCCTTATTGCCGGCGCGACTCTATGTTGATGTCTAACGCCGAACGCAGTGTTGACTGAGGATCAGTGTGAGCATGATTTTAGGTTTTTCGTGTCTCAAGGCGATGATGGAGTGTGGCCTTTGACAATCGCGGTGGCTGCAGAAACTGCGAACGGTTAACAGCATATGGCGCAGCGAGATTGACGGTGCCCGGCGCACCACTCCTGGAGGGTTGCGCAGGATCCACGCCTAGTTGGCGGGCGTGCAACTACCTGATGCTCGGCATGATTTACGTGGAGGACAACCCCCTGTTGAAACAACCGCTGAAACAGGAACATATTAAGAACGAACCAGGTGTCTTCGCGGCCTCTACGCGAAACTCTGCTGATTAGCGGGGACCACCTACGCATCTTGCGGATTTCGAAGGCCTGTCTCGAACTCGGACAAGGAGTTGTGCGCCCTGTACGCCGATCAGAACGGCATAGGCTCGGAAGGCAATCGTGAACGTTGCAGGCTCAGGGGAGTTCTCCAGTGATCTTACGATCGCTGACTACGCTTCGGAGAACAGGTCGTAAAGCTGCGCGCAGATTTTGGTTGTCAACCGCGAATGGCTGGCGCAAACTGTCACTTCTGCCAGTATGCCATCCTTCGTGCGCGGCATACTCTCGTTGCGTCAAGCAGCCGCTTGGGGACTCAGTCCTGAATTGTCGAAATTATGGGTGTAAGGCTCTCATTTGTCGCTTTCTCAGGTGTCGTCAACAAGGAGCGTGTCAATGCGCGCAACGCGTGGATTTGAGATGTACGGACCATGCAGGGCCGAGGGAAAGAAGCGCCTCATAAAAAACCAAAACTCGACCAACCCGTACTCAGGTGTGGTCAAGCTCGGAGCGCTTGCGCTCATCGTGATTGCTGGTTGTGCGAAGAAGGAAGCAGCGCCGCCGCCCGCTCCACCCGAGGTCACGGTAACCGAGGTCGTCCAGAAAAATGTGCCCGGTTACGCCGAATGGGTCGCGCAGCTCAACGGTCCGGTGAATGCCGACATCACCCCGAAAGTCCAAGGTTATCTCCTTACGCAGAATTACCAGAACGGCTTTTTCGTCAAAAAGGGCCAGCTCCTCTTTACGATAGATCCGCGGCCCTTCGTGGCCACGCTTGATCAGGACAAGGCGCAGGTCGCCGTGGCCCAGGCGAATCTCGGCGAGGCCGAGAAAAATGTCGCCCGCGATACCCCGTTGGTCGCGCAAAACGCGATTCCGCAAAAGCAGCTCGACACCGATCAGTCGACCCTGGCCGCGAACCAGGCGCAATTGGACGCAGCCAAGGCGCAGATGGTGCAGGCGGAATTGAATCTCGAATGGACCAAGGTCTACTCGCCGATTGACGGCATCGCGGGGAATGCCAATTCCCAGATCGGCGACCTGGTGGGAACGGCCACCAAAATGGCGACAGTCTCCCAGGTCAATCCGATTTGGGCATACTTCAATATCCCCGAAAGCGCTTACCTCGCCAACGCTGAGCACATTAACCGGGCAATCTCCGGAGGGAGCAGGAAGGGGGTGCCGGTCAACATCGAATTCATCCAGGCAAACGGAGACACCTACCCGCAGAAGGGCGAACTCATCTCAGTGAATCGCCAGATCGCTTCCCAGACAGGCACCATCCAGGTTGCCGCCGCCTTCCCCAACAAGGATGCCATTCTCCGTCCCGGCGGCTTTGGCAGAGTTCGACTCGAAACAGGCGTGACCCAGAACGCGTTGCTGATTCCGCAGCCCGCTGTGATCGAAGTGCAAACGGCCTACCAGGTCATCGTGCTCAACGCCGAAAACAGGGCAGTGATTCGCCCGGTCAAGGTAGGAGATCGAGTCGGGACGGATTGGATCATCACCGAAGGACTAAAGCCCGGCGAGAAGGTCGTGGTCGAAGGCATTCAGAGAGTACAGATGTTTGCCGCGGCTGCGCCGCCGGCGATGGTAAAGGAAGGCATTCCGGTCGTGGCTAAACCGTACATGCCGGCCGCGGCGACCCTCGGGGGCAACTGATCATGTCGAAATTCTTCATCAACCGCCCCATAGTAGCGATAGTCATCGCAATTCTGATGGTGCTGGCCGGCGGGGTCGCTGTGCTCGAGCTGCCTACGGCACAGTTCCCCAACATTGCCGACCCGATGATCCAGGTCCAGGCCACTTACCCTGGCGCAGACGCCCAGACGATTGCGGAGTCCGTTGCCACACCGATCGAACAGCAAATGTCGGGCGTCAGTGGCATGAACTACATGTACTCGTTGAGCGCAAGTTCCGGCGGAAAGATGACGCTGTACGTCGACTTCCAGTTGGGAACTGACATCAACACCGACCAGATTCTGGCGCAGATGCGGAGCGGCCAGGCCAACTCGCAGCTGCCCGCCGAAGTAAACCAGCAGGGTGTAATCGTTCAGCCGGGAACGACGGCGCCCTTCATGCTCCTTGATCTCTACTCTCCCAACGGCACATACGACAGCATCTTCCTGGCCAACTACGCCACCATCAATCTGCAGTATGCGCTCACCCGTATCTCGGGCGTCGGCCAGGTTCAGATATTCGGCGCCGGTCCCTATGCCATGCGCATTTGGGTGAATCCCGACAAGTTGGCAAGCCTCGGCGTGACCGTCTCCGACATTACCAACGCGGTCAAGGCTCAAAACAAGGTCAATCCCGCGGGCCAGATTGGCGGCGAGCCCGTCCCACAAGGTCAACAATTCACCTACAACGTGCGAGCTCCGGGGCGCCTGCCCACGGCTGAAGAGTTTGGTGAGATCGTCGTCCGTGCTCAGCCCGACGGGTCAATCCTGCGGTTGAAAGACGTCGCGCGTGTGCAACTGGGATCGCAATACTACTCCTATATCGCGCGGTTGGGAGTGTCCGGAGAGAATAAGCCCTCTCAACCCGCTGCGCTCATCGCGCTCTACCTCACTCCCGGCAGCAACGCGCTGCAAACGCGAGCCGCCGTCCTCAAAATGATGAGCGAGGCAAAGGGCAGGTTTCCCCAGGGGTTGGATTACATTACCGCGCTCGACACGACGCTTGCTGTCAGTGCCGGCATCCATGAAATCTACAAGACTCTGATCGAAGCCCTGATCCTCGTCATCATAGTTGTCTACATTTTCCTCCAGGGCTTCAGAGCAACACTGATTCCGTTGCTCGCCGTTCCTGTCTCTCTCGTCGCGACCTTCATGGTCTTTCCCTTGCTTGGCTTCTCCATCAATACCCTGTCGCTTTTGGGTATGGTGCTGGCCATCGGACTGGTCGTCGACGACGCCATCGTGGTCGTGGAGGCCGTAGAACACAATATCGAGCTGGGACTGAGTCCTCACGACGCCACCATCAAAGCGATGGAGGAAGTTTCGTCGCCAGTCATTGCAATCGCGCTCATCCTGGCGGCGGTGTTCGTTCCGACGGCCTTCATTCCCGGCATTACGGGACAGCTTTACAAGCAGTTCGCAATCACCATCGCGATTTCGGTGCTCTTCTCGGCCTTCAACGCGCTTACCCTCAGTCCCGCTCTTTCCGCCATGCTGCTACGTCCCAAGAAGGAGTCTCGAGGACCCCTGGGCGCATTTTTTCGCGGATTTAACAAGGTTTTCGGCCGCGCCACTGACGGGTACGTAAACATTTGCCGACACCTGATCCACAAAGCTGCATTGGCGTTCCTTCTTCTCGCCGGACTGGCCGTGGGTGCAGGTTATTTCGGTAAACAGCTCCCGGGAAGCTTTCTCCCCGATGAAGATCAGGGATATCTCTATGCCGGGTTGCAACTGCCCAATGCCTCGTCTCTGCAACTCACGTCAGACGCTGCGCGCGAAGTCGAAAAGATCATGATGGACACGCCTGGTGTCCAATACGTCAGCACGGTCAACGGATACAGCTTACTGAGCGGTGTCGCCGCCACCTACAGTTCGTTCTTCTTTATCTCTCTCAAGCCCTGGGATGAGCGCACGACTCCGGAGGAGAGTTACGAAGGGATCAAAGCCCACCTTCAGAAGGCCCTTTCAAGGGTCCCCGGGGGCCTTGCGTTCTCTTTCCCGCCGCCAGCAATCCCGGGCGTGGGCACATCCGGAGGCGCTACTTTCATTCTTGAAGACAGATCGGGCGGAAGCCTCGACTTTCTCGCGAAACAGACCCAGATCTATATGGCGGCTGCGCGCAAACGCCCGGAATTGGCGGGGCTCTTTACCACAGCCCTGTTCGGCGTTCCCCAGGTTGGGGTAAAGGTAGACAACGCCAAAGCGATGACCCAGCAGATCCAGCTGTCCGACCTGTACCAGACAGTACAGACGTTTATGGGCGGCTCCCTGATTAACTTCTTCAACCGCTTCGGCCTGCAGTGGCAGGTATACGTTATGGCCGACGGCGACTTCCGCACCAGGGCGGAGAATCTCGGCAAGTTCTATGTAAGGAACGCATCCGGCGATATGGTCCCGCTTAGTACGCTGACCACAACCGATGCGCGCAGCGGCGCCGAATTCGTCATGCGCTATAACCTGTTCAACTGCGTGCAGATTAATGCCGCGGCCGCGCCCGGATATAGTTCCGCTCAGGTCATGGCTGCCTTGGAAGACGTCTTTCATCAGACCATGCCTGGCCAGATGGGCTTCGACTACTCCGGGATGTCCTACCAGGAGCAGAAAGCAGCGCAAGGCGTTTCACCCGCTGTTATTTTTGGCATGGCCTTGTTTGTGGTGTTCCTCATCATGGCCGCCCAGTACGAGAGCTGGACGCTTCCCTTCAGCGTATTGTTGGGACTTCCGATAGCCGTCTTCGGCGCGTTCTTAACCCTCTACTTGCGCCGCTTTGACAATGATGTGTACGCGCAGATCGGTCTGGTTATGCTGATCGGACTGTCGTCCAAGAATGCCATTCTCATCGTCGAATTCGCCAAGCTTGAGTACGACAGCGGCAAGTCGATTATTGACGCCACACTAGCCGGCGCCAGGGTGAGACTGCGGCCAATCCTGATGACTGCATTTGCCTTCATTCTTGGCTGCGTGCCCTTGTGGCGTGCATTCGGAGCAGGCGCCATTTCACGTCAGGTGCTGGGAACGACGGTTATTGGCGGCATGCTCGCATCCACGATCATCGCGATTTTCTTTGTTCCGGTTTCCTTTGATGTTGTGGAGCGCTTTGGCAACCTCTTCAGCAAAGAAAAAGAAAAGCCACAGCCCTTGCCGCAACCAGTGCTCAACGCCGAGCCGAAAGGAGGGCACGATTAATGCGAACGAAGATGCGGACCGGAACATCATCGCTTGGCCTGCTGTTGTTGCTCTCCCTCTCCGGCTGCAAAGTCGGCCCCAACTACAAGCGTCCTGCCCTCGACGTCCCCGCACAGCATCGCGGAACCGCGCCCGGCCTCGCCCAGCAGCAGCCCGTCAGCCCTTCCTTTGCAGAGATGAAGTGGGCCGCCGTCTATCAGGACCCGACGTTGCAGGCCCTCATCAAGGAAGCGCTCACTAACAACTACGACATTCGCATCGCCGCCAGCCGCATCGTGCAGGCGCAGGCTTCTCTGGGAATCACCCGCGCCAACCAGTTCCCCACGCTGGGTGGCACCGCCAGTATCCAGAATGAGCAGGCCACGCCGCTTTTCATCGGCTCGCCCTGGCTCGACACGCTCGGTCTGCAAATGAACTACATTGTCGATTTCTGGGGGCAATACCGTCGCGAAACCGAGGCGGCGCGTGCCAATCTCCTGGCCACCCGATACGCCCAGAATGTGGTCCAGATCACGCTCATCTCCGAGATAGCCAGTGCCTATTTCGCGCTCCGCCAATACGATGCCCAGCTGGCGATCTCCGAACAAACTGTTGTTGCCGATAAAGACATTCTCAGGTTAAACACCATCAACTTCAAAGGTGGCGAATACTCGCTCTCCGACGTCGATCAGGCGCTGTTGCTGGTCCAACAGGCCGAGGCGGAGGTCATTTCGCTCAACCAATTGATCCCGCAGACAGAGAACGCGATCAGCATTCTGCTCGGCAGGAATCCCGGCCCCATAAACCGCGGCATCGACCTTGTCGATCAGCCGCATTTACCCGATGTCCCCGTCGGCCTTCCTTCCGCGCTTCTGGAGCGCCGCCCCGATGTGCGTGAGGCGGAAGAGGCCCTGGTCGCGGCCAATGCCAATGTGGGCGTCGCGAAAGCGAACTTCTTCCCGCAGTTTTCCATCACCGGATCCTTCGGTGCGTCCAGCACCGCCCTTACCAGCTTTCTCCAGGGTCCGGCGACCTTCTGGGCCGTGGGCGGCGCGCTCGCGCAGCCCATCTTTGAAGGCGGCAGGATCACGAGTGGCTACCGTCTGGCATGGGCCCAACGGGATCAGGCCGAACTGCAGTATAAGCAGACCGTGCAGCAGGCTTTTGGAGATGTTGCGAACAGTCTCGTGGGCTATACCCAATCGCGACAATATCGGATGAAGATCGCGGAGCAGACCGCCACCTACAAGGAAAGTGCGCGACTCGCCAACGTCAGGTTTACCGGAGGGTACGCAAGCTTCCTCGAAGTGCTGACCATCCAACAGCAGTACTTCACCTCCGAATTGAACCTGATGCAGGCCTGGTATACCGAATTGCAGAATTACGATCAGCTCTATCAGGCCCTCGGCGGCGGATGGGAGCAATAGATGCTCTGAATTCGTGACCGGCCTGCAGTGCTGCGCGACGCAGGCCCCGTGCAGAGTTGTCCAATGAAGAAAAGGATCGTGAGAGTTGGTTTCATCGCTATCTTCTTCCTGCTGCAAGCCGCTCTGACTGCGGCCGCCCAGAATCCATCACCTGCTCCGCCGCCGGGCAATCAATCAAGCAGCGACCAGGACAATCCCGAACAGGAGATCACTGAACCCGGCCAGGTAGTGATCGATGGGCAACCCGTTCTACGAGTCTATGAGCCGGTCGGTACCTTAACCCTGGACGGTCGCGCGGAAGGAATCGCCGCGCGTATCGTCACGCTCGCCAGGGACAGCGGCATCCCGCCAGAGTCGATTCGTCTCCAGCCCCACAATGCATGGACCGAAATCGTAGCCGAGAATACGTTGATTATGGCGGTCACCGATGCAGACGCAAGGGCCGCCGGCAAGACGCGCCAGGAACTTGTCGAGGACGACGTGGCGAGCATCCGCCGAGCTATTCAGATCTATCGGGAAGAACACAGCTGGAGAATGATACTGCGGGCCGTCCTTAAGACCGCGTTGGCCACGCTGGTTCTGCTGGTTTTGCTATGGCTCATCCGGCGAATTCGATTTGTCGCCCGAACCCGCATCGAGAGACGAATTGCCACCAGCGCCAGCGTCGAAAAAAAGTCAACCTGGGATCTCTCCGTCGCATACCTCGGACCAACCATGCTGGCGGTTGGAACCTTCCTGCGATGGATTCTCGTTCTCGGCCTGCTGGAAGCCTATTTTACCGTGACTTTGGGCTTCTACTCCTCCACCCGCGCCATATCCCTCACGTCGACCAAGTGGATATTTTCGCAGTTAGAGCTTTTGGCCAAGTCTGGTTTGGACTACTTGCCCAATCTGTTGGTCCTGGCAGTAATTGTGCTGCTCACCTACTACCTTCTCCGGCTGGTTAAGCTGATCTTTAGCCAGATCCGCAAGGGCGATCTCAGAATTCCCAGCTTCTATCCAGACTGGGCCGAGCCTACCGACAAATTAATCCGCCTGCTGGTACTCGTGCTTGCCCTGATCGTTGCATTTCCCTATCTGCCGGGCGCCAAGAGCCCGGCTTTTCAGGGAATCTCCATATTTGTCGGAGTGTTGTTGTCGCTAGGCTCCTCTTCGGCAGTAGCCAATGCAATCGCTGGAGTAATTCTTACCTACATGCGTTCTTTCCTCGTTGGCGATTGGATCCAGATTGGCGACACCATGGGAGAAGTCATCGAAAGAAACCTGCTTGTGACCCGGCTGCTCACACCCAAAGCGGAAGTCATAACGTTTCCTAACTCAGCCGTCATGAGCGGGTCCGTGAAGAACTACAGCACTGAGGCAAAGAAAGCAGGGGTTATCTTCTATACCGCCGTTTCGATTGGTTTTGATGTGCCGTGGAGGACCGTTCATCAGCTGCTGATCAACGCTGCGCTGGCTACCGAGCATGTGCTGCGCCTACCCGCACCCTTCGTTTTGCAGCGGTCGCTTGATGACTTCTATGTAACTTACGAGTTGAACGCCTATACCGGCGCCCCGCGTGAGGTGCTGAATATATATTCCGATCTGCACCGTAATATCCAGGATAAGTTCAATGACGCCGGGGTAGAAATATGCTCTCCGCATTTCTCAGCGCTGCGCGACGGAAATGCCATCGCCATCCCGGAACAATATGTCAAGCCTGACTACAACCCTCCCGGGTTTCGCTTGAATCGGACTGAAGCGGCAAACAACGGGACCTCGCCTCGCGTCGCCAAGCCTGCCGGCGGCCAGTAAATCGGAGAAGTCCCCTCGCCAAGGCCCGGACACTCACTGTTTCTTCTGACAGTATCCACAGCGAACTCACCGGCATACCCTGTACGATTGATGTCTTGTGAATCGTTCCGGCGCAGACAGCGCAGGAGCAACAGTCAACAGAGGTGATCATCCATGGCCGATAAGGGCAACGGCGAGAACGGAAGCAAGCTGAGCAACAAGGAGTATGCGAAGGAACTTCGTCGGCTTCAGGCAGAGCTGTGCAAGCTGCAAAGCTGGGTGAAATATAAAGGGCTTCGCGTGATCGTCCTCTTCGAGGGGCGTGATGCCGCCGGCAAGGGCGGTACCATCCGCGCAATCACCGAGCGAGTGAGCCCGCGTGTATTTCGCGTCGTTGCATTGCCGGCTCCCTCAGACCGGGAGAAATCCCAAATGTACATACAGCGCTATATCGAGCACTTTCCCGCTGGGGGAGAAATCGTGATCTTCGATCGCAGCTATTACAACCGCGCCGGCGTGGAGTACGTGATGGGCTTCTGCACCAAAGAGCAACATCGCATTTTTCTCGAGCGCTGCCCCCTGATGGAAAAGTACATCGTGGATGCCGGAATCATTCTTGTCAAATACTGGCTTGAAGTAAGCTCCGACGAACAGGAACGGAGGTTCAAAGCACGCATCAATGATCCGCTCCGCCAGTGGAAGCTAAGTCCGATGGACCTCGAGTCGTTCCGCCGTTGGTACGATTATTCTGCTGCTCGTGACACCATGCTCAAGACCACCGACAGCAAGCACGCCCCGTGGCACATTATCCGCTCTGACGACAAAAAGAGAGCCCGGCTCAACTGCATTTCCCATTTGCTGAGCAGTATCGCGTATGGAAAGGTTCCGCACGAGAAGGTGAAACTGCCACCTCGGGACAACCGCAAACGGTATAACGATCAGGCTTCACTAAAGGGAAGGCATTTCATTCCTGAAACGTACTGATGGATCTGCAGCGGCGAACTGGTACAGAGCCTGACCGGTCAGAGACCTCGTGTACCCTGGCTAATCCCGCAGCTACGAGCGGCCTTGGCCACAGAACAGCCATTTCTGCGGGCGAATCCGCCACTATCACGGTCCACCCATCCATGTATATTGCCAGCCCACCGATACATTCTGGTAGTTTCCTCCCTATTGCGTGTAGGCTCCGTTACTGTACCTGGCTTTGATGGATTGATGTTCATTCAATGGAATAGAGACGGTACCGCCGACCCCGCGAATTTCTCGTAGGTGTCTGAGGAGTTGGTACGCCGCTCAAACTCGTCGAACCACCAAACCAGAAGTT
>Ga0335075_10012796_pt1 | contig 12661 bp, 9 predicted proteins | sample Lox_Sample_24_FD_206723 | JGI IMG/M metagenome (GOLD analysis project Ga0335075, IMG submission 206723) | Soil microbial communities from Loxahatchee National Wildlife Refuge, Florida, United States - Lox_Sample_2.4 | ecosystem: Environmental > Terrestrial > Soil > Wetlands | place: USA: Florida... | reverse complement strand
CGCACGCAGCTCGAAGACCATCGCCACCGCACGTTCCCGCAGCTCGGCGGGGTGCTGCTTCCGTGATGCCATGAGCCCCAACTTTCCCAGAAGTCACAGCCTCCAAGGAACCCGGGGCGGCTCACTGGATACGAAGCCGTCATTCCGAGGCGGCAAGAAGCTGCTCCTGCTCGTTGGTGGGCGCGGCGGTGGCGGTGCGGCGTATCCGGGTGGCGTCGGCGATGTCGACCGTACACAGCGGGGCCAGGGTCGACACGCAGGAGGCGGCCAGGCGCTGCAGGGTCTGGGTGTGGTCCAGGTCGGAGGTCAGCGCGGTACTGGCCGTGAGGAGGAAGGCGAGGTCTTTGCGGCCTCTTCCTTTGCCCCGGCGGCCAGGCGGGCGTGTTCGGCCTGGTGGCGTTCAATCGCTAGCGCTGCGGTTCCGGCGAACATCCGGGCTATGGAGAGATCGGACTCCCGGGGGGCGCGCGGTGTCCGGTGGTACATCGCGAAGGTGCCGAGCAGCGCGCCGTCCCTTGCCAGGGAACGCCTCTCGTACCGCCAGGGCGTTGCCGAGCATGAGCCGGGCGTCTCGTCCCGTATAGGGCTCACCGGTGCGGTACACACGGTCGAGGAGCCCGATGAAGCCCAGTCCGGCCAGTTCAGGCACCAGTTGTCCCAGCGGCACCCCCGGCACGGGCCGGCTGCTCGCCGCCGATCATGTTGAAGAATGCCGCACTGGCGGCCTCCACTACATGAGCCGTCTGCCTGACGCGAGGACGGTAGTCGCCGACGCCGGGCGGTGCCGTTCCAAGGCGCCAGAGGCACGGGCCGCCGCCCCCGCGAGCGGCCCGTGCCCTCCCTGATGGTCAGGCTCCGGGGGCTGGCGGAACGGCCGAAGCCATCACCGCGGGGGCGCGTTCCCAGACGCGGTGCAGGCCTACCGCGGCTGCCAGCTCGTCGGTGAAGGACTTGCCCACGGTGTCTGCGGTCACGACCCCAACACCTCCAGCGGGAATGCCGGCCGCCTCGAGAACCGCCGTCGCGTCGCCCCACGCGCCCAGCACCTTGGCGTGCCGGAATGCTTCTTGCAGGAGCAGGACCAGCTTGATATCGCCGCTCGGAGTCGTGCCGCCCGCGACGACGACGGCGTCGAACTCAATGGAACGAGCAGTGAGCAGCGTCCTTTCCACGGCTTCCTGGCGGGCACCGTGGGACAGTATGCCGCCGACGGGCGCGACGACCAGGACGGAGGCACCCAATTTCGCCGCCGCCTTGCGGAGCTTGTCGATGCCGGCGAGGTCGGCTCCGGCATCGGCGATCACACCGATCTTGCGGCCCGCGATCCGCCCGGGCTCGGTCACCACCTGCGACAAAGCGGGCGACAGGGTCACGTCCTCGGGCGGGCTGCCCGCCGGGGCCGGAAGGCCGAGCCCGGCGGCGACCTGTTCGCACAGGCCAGTGTCGACGTTGGCCAGGACCTGGAGCTCGCGCTCCTTGACGGCTTGCTCGTAGCACTTGCCGAGCTCGAAGGTGAAGGCCTCGACGATGTGGGCCTGCTCCAGCGGTGTCAGGCTCCGGTAGAACATCGCCGCCTGGGAGTAGTGGTCGCCGAATGACACCGGGTTGGCCCGGATTACCGTTCCCTCGACCGGGCGGGCGACCTGGACGTAGCCGCCGTCGGCGGTGTCGCTGACCAGGGGCTGACCGCCGTCGAGGCTGTTGGGCCGGTACGGGGCCAGGCCGGTGTGCACCGCGGTCTGGTGCATGCCGTCGCGCAGCATGTCGTTGACCGGGCAGTGCGGCCGGTTGACCGGGATCTGGGTGAAGTTGGGACCGCCGAGGCGGGTCAGTTGCGTGTCCAGGTAGGAGAACAGCCGGGCCTGCAGCAGCGGGTCGTTGGTGACCTCGATGCCGGGAACGAGGTTGCCGAGGTGGAAGGCGACCTGCTCGGTTTCCGCGAAGTAGTTCTCCGGGTTGCGGTTCAGCGTCAGCTTGCCGACCAGCTGAACTCCCGCGAGCTCTTCGGGAACGAACTTCGTGGGATCGAGCAGGTCGATACCCTCGAAGGAGTCGGTGCCGTCGTCGGGCATGACCTGGATCCCCAGCTCGTACTCGAGGAACGCGCCCGTCTCGATGCCGTCGGCCATGTCGCGGCGGTGGAAGTCAGGGTCGATTCCCGCCGCGATCTGCGCTTCCTCCCACACCAGGGAGTGCACCCCGGCCAGCGGCTTCCAGTGGAACTTGACCAGGTGAGTCTCGCCATCGGCGTTGACCAGGCGGAAGGTGTGAACCCCAAACCCTTCCATGGTCCGGTAGGAGCGCGGGATGCCGCGGTCGCTCATGTTCCACAGGACGTGATGTGTAGCTTCGGTATGCAGCGAGGCGAAGTCCCAGAACGTGTCGTGGGCCGACTGGGCCTGCGGGATCTCCCGGTCCGGGTGCGGCTTGGCCGCGTGGATGACATCCGGGAACTTGATGCCATCCTGGATGAAGAAGACCGGGATGTTGTTGCCGACTAGGTCGAAGGTGCCATCGGAAGTGTAGAACTTCACCGCGAACCCCCGGGTGTCCCGGACCGTGTCCGCCGAGCCCCGCGAGCCCAGCACGGTGGAGAACCGGACGAAAACCTCGGTCTCCCGCCCCTTCTCGGCGAGGAATCCCGCCTTCGTCACCGAACCCGCGGTTCCGTAGGACTCGAAGACGCCGTGTGCCGCGGCGCCCCGGGCATGCACCACCCTTTCCGGGATGCGCTCATGGTCGAAGTGGGTGGTTTTCTCGCGCAGGTGAAAGTCTTCGAGCAGCGTCGGGCCGCGGTCTCCGGCCTTCAGCGAGTGGTCGGTGTCCGGCAGGGGGAGGCCCTGGGCGGTAGTGAGGTACTCGCCGGTCGGCGGCTGCTCCGCCGGGCTGATCGACCCGGTAGACCCTGGCGGCGTACCCGGGGATACCTGCTGGCCGTTTGAACGTGATGAAGACACAGCTCTCCTGTTGCTGAGACGGGAGGCGATTGTCTTCACCTGTCCTGGGCAGCTTACCCGCTATCAGCCAGGGTGAGCCAGCGTCGCGGCTAAAGGGCGCACCGCGCAGCGGCCTGGCCGTGGTGCCGCCAACGAAAGGAGCAGGCAGTGGAGCCCAACGAGCTAGCGGGTCTCGGCCAGTTCCAGGAGGACCTGGACGGGTCCAGTGACCGGGTCTTCCAGTCCCTGGACATCCTGGCCCGAGCCCTGCACGTTAAAAACGCCGAGCTTGAGCCCGCCCTGCAGGCCATCGTGTCTACAGCGGTGACCACTCTGAGCTCGGCGCAGCACGCCGGGCTCATTACCGTTTCCCGCGGGATGCTCATTCCGCAGGCCACGACCAGCCGCCCGCCCCAGCTCCTGGACCAGCTGCAGCAAAAGCTCAACGACGGGCCGTGCATCGACGCCGCGCTGCAGCAGACCCTGATCCGCATCGAGGACATGCACCGCGAAAGCCGGTGGCCGGATTTCGCGGCAGAGGCAGAAAGCCTCGGTGTGTGGAGCATGCTCTGCGTTCCGCTGCGGGTCCACGAGCAGTGCCTGGGCACGCTCAGTCTCTACTCAGAGCGCGTCACGCCATTCACCGGCCACGACGAGCGCGTCACGACGCTGTTCGCTACCTTGGCCGCCATTGCACTCGCCGAGGCGCAGCGAACCGACCAGCTGCACGCCGCGCTCGCCAACCGGGACGTGATCGGCCAGGCCAAGGGCATCCTGATGGAACGGCACCGGATCACCGCCGAAGCGGCCTTCAGACGTCTGTCTCTGGCCTCGCAGAATGTGAACATGAAACTAACGGCGGTCGCGAAGCACCTTGTTGAAACCGGTGAGCTCGTCGGCGCGTCACGCCTGGAGCGGTGACCGAGCCGCCAACTTTCTACCTGTAGCGTGCGGCCGGAATCCACGACCGGCGCTCACAGGCGTGAATCAGAGCGACCCCGGGTAACAGCACACGCCTACCGAGCTTTCTCGAATGAGGCCTATGTGCCGACAGCGAGAGCCTCATGGTGCTCCTCCCGCGGGCGTGGCGAGAACCCGTTCCGCGACCGCGACCCGGAGGGTTTCGAGCCTGGCGGACTGGCGTTTCGCGCGATCGAGTAGATCGTCGAGCCGGTCCGCGTCCAGGCGGCTGTCCCGCTCGGCGAGGACGCGGAGCGACCGCCATCCGGCGGCCTTGCCTTCCACGCCGAGCCGGAGGAGTTCCGTCTCCTCGAGCGCGCTGAGCGGGGATCTCGCCAGCAAGTGACCGTTGAGCTTGACCCGTCCAGCCTTCTCGCCTGCCCACCCCGCGAAGACCTTGTAGGCGCGGACCGGGATGCCGAGCGTGCCCATGATCTTGATCAGCGCGACGCGGTCCTGGGTGATCTCAGCCGCGAGGGTGCTCAGGACCCTCGCGGACTCCGATCCAGGGTCGGCCGAGGCCGCCATGCGCCGGGCCAGCCCGACGCCGCCGGTCGCGCCGGCCAGGTGGTCGTTGAGGTAGATGCCGAGGAGGTCATGCCCTTTATGCTGTGCGGTTGTCCTAGCCATGGTCTTCTTGTTTCCAAACAGAGCCGATTATGCGTGGCGGCTCAACGTGATCTCCGGGTCAGCAGCCCCCAGCACGCCCAGCACGCCCAGCACGCCAGGATCGAACCTCGCAGGTAGTTACCCGAAGGATCGTATCGGTTGAGCTTGTCCTGGTGCCCGACCTCGGGCGGTGCCCGTGGAGCGCTGGCCCGCGTTCGCCCCCGCTGCCGTCGAACTGGGATTCCGGGCGGTGTTCGCTGCCCGCTGCAGATCGGCGCTATCCGACTGGGCGTCCTGCTCGCGCAGCGGGACTCGGCAGGCCCTCTGGCGAGCGCTGCGCTCAGTTGCCTGCTGGCCCTCGCCGAGGCCGCCACCGGGCCACTGCTCACACTTGCGTCGAAGGAGCCCGGGCCGCTGTGGCTGCCCGACCACCTATTTACCTGTCCGCCAGAGGTCCACTAGGCCACCGGGATGATCAGCGACCAGCTCCAAGCGCCCCTGGTCGGTGCTGCCGACGCCCGCATCGCGTGCGGCGCATCGAGCCGGAAGCGCGCTGCCGAGGTGAAGCGCTCGGCTCGCTGTGCGAGCTGCCCCTTGCTGGCCGTGAGCCGGCCGTTGTCCTCGCTGCCGGCCAGTGGGGGGTCGCGGGACTGGGCTCCGGAAAGCGGCTACGGCCCGCTGCAGCGGCTCCGTCAGGTTCTCGATCCCATATGCGGCAGTCACGAAGCGTCCTCATTCCCGGCCTCGGCGTGCTTCAGCGCGATGCGGGTCAGGTCCACGCGTGACCTGATGTCGAGCTTGCGGAACACATGGCGCAGGTGGAACGCCACCGTGTGCGTGCTGATGAACAGCTGATTGGCTATCCGCTGGTTTGTCAGTCCCTGCGCGACCAGGCGGGCCGTGGCCAGCTCGGTGTCAGTGAGGCTCTCCCAGCCCGCCGCCGGCCGTTTCGCGGTTTCCCAGTGCCGGTGCCGTATCCCCAGCTCGCGCAGTCGCCGGCGCGTGCGCGCTTCGTCTCTGCCCGCGCCCAGCTTTGCGTACTCACGCAGCGCCTCGTCAAGGGCCCGGGCGGCCTCGTCCCCGTTGCCCGCCTTGGCGAGCAGGACACCCCGGTCTTCGGTCGCGCGTGAGCGGATCCAGGGGTCCGGCAGTTGCGCGGTCGCATGCCTCAGCCGGGGAATGTCGGCGGCCAGCAGCCCTTCGGCGTAGTCGGCCGACGCGCGGATGACTGCGAGCGTGGGGTTTGCCCGGGACGTTTCGCTGATGACGGAGGCGATGTTCGCTGCCTGCTCGCGGTCTTCCACGGCGAGGGAGGCGCGGACCAGCCAGGGCGCGTTGCCCGGATCGGCCAGCAGGACAGACCGGTGCTCCTCCAGTTCGTCCAGCACCCCTGCCAGCACGTCCAGTGCGGCCCGCGGGCCGCGGCGGGCCTCGAGAACCTGGGCTGTTACCAAGCGTGCCGCGTCCTCCCCGTAGGCCGATCCGTACGAGTGGCCGTCACCCGACAGCCTTTCCGCGTAGTGGTCAGCCGCACGCAGATCACCCTGGCGTAGGGAGACGGTGGCGAGGACCAGCAGCTCGAGCGCGTCACGCCCGTCAGGCCCATGGGCGGTCGTCGTCCCTGAGGCTGACTGGGCGAGCGCCGCCGCGTCGTCGAGCCGACCCGTCGCCAAGGCGATCCGGGCGCGCATTGCCTCGGCGATTCCGTCGGGCCACGGGCCCGCCGACGACGCCTCGACTGATTCCACGGAGTTAACGATCGCCGTAGCTTCGTCGGGGCGGCCGACGTCGATCAGCCTCGCGGCGAGGAGGATCTGGGGGTTGAAGTGGGCGGTCTCGTACGGCCCTCCCGCGGCTTTCCCGGCGGCCTGGGCGATCAGGTCCAGCGCCTCCGTGGGCCTGCCCGCGTCCCAGGCGGCCATCGCGAACGCCACCATCGCGGCGATTACGACCTCACCGCGCTTATCACCTGGCTCGGCGAGGATGGCCCTGGCTAGCTGATCGACCTGCCTGTTGCCGCGCAGCCCCGCCCACGCCCACAGCAGGGCTATGGTCGCGTCGTCGCGCAGGCCCGGTGTGATCTCGAGGGTGCCGAGTACGGCCTGGGCCTCCATCATCGCCTCCGCAGCTCGCCCGGTCAGGGCGAGCAGCGAGGAGAGCGCGCACCCCAGCGCGGCCCTGTCCAGCGCGGGCAGGGGCACGGCGAGTGCCGAGTGGACTAGGATCTCGGCCTCGTCCCACTGCCCCGCTGCGGTCAGCGTCCTGACCGTGGTCGCCGTGCGGGCAGACCGTGCCGGGTCGGACGGCGGGGTGAGCACGAGCGCTCGGGTCGCCAGGTCAGCCGCGGCCCGGGGTGTGAACGGCAGCAGTTCCGCCACGGCGCGATCGAGCCCGGCCAGGGCGACGGCATCACCAGGACGGGCTCCGTTGAGCAGGTGCTGCGCCGCGGGAACGGCCGAACCGCCCCGCGCGAGGAGCATATGCCCGACCTGCCAGTGCAGGGCCTGCCGGATGGGTGCAGGCAGCAGCTGCGCTACTGCCTGCCGGACGAACTCGTGCTGGAACGCAAGCCCGTCTGGTGTCGGCGCAAGGAGGTGCGCAGACACCGCCTCATCGAGCACGTCCAGCAAGGCACCCGGCGACTGGCTCAGTATCTCCGCGACATCCTCGATTCGGAAGGAGCTCCCCAGGAGGGAAGCTGTCTCGGTGAACTGGCGGGTGCGCGCGGACAGTCCCTTGAGCCAGTCGGCGGCGAGTATCTGGATCCGCTCGGAAACCTGGGCGGACGTCAGACTGGCTCGCCCGTCGGCCACAGTGATGGCGTTCTCGTCAAGCAGCCCGCGGAAAGCCTCGGCGAGTATGAAGGGGTTTCCCGCGGCGCCGACCGCGAGCTCGACCAGCGCCGTATCGGGGGCGGCGCCGAGTACATCGCTGATCACCGCGATCTGGGCCTGTGGGTCGAGCGGCTCCAGCATGATCACGGCGGCTCCTTCGACTTCCAGCAGATCGAAGAGCTGTTCCGCGACGCCAGGGTGCGGTGACCTGACCATGGCGAGAATCCAGGACAGCGGACAAGAGGCCAGCAGATGCCGCAGCGACCGAAACGCGTGCATGGTCGCCTGGTCAGCCCACTGGACATCGTCAACAGTCACCAGGACGGGACCGGCCGCCGCCATCGCCTCCAGCCTGGTGAACACCGTGGCGAGCGAGGGGGCCGCGGTCGCCGTAGCGTGGACCGCGCTGAGCAGCGGTGCCAGCGGCGTGGCCTGGCTGAGCTCATCGGCGACCACAGTGACCACGGAGAACCCCCGGGCCCGGGCTTCCCGGGCGGCCGCGGCGAGTAGCAGTGACTTCCCGGTGCCGGGGTCGCCTTCCACCAGCAGGACCTTGCCCTGGCCTTCCGCCGCGCTCGCGAGCAGGCTGACAACTACGTCGTGCTCCGCCGCCCGTCCCCGCATCGGGCTCGCGTCAGGCGAATCAACTTGGTCGGCCATGGCGTCCCCCAAACGGAGGCCAACCAAAAATCTATCAGGCCGATGACTAAGAATTGGCTAAGGAGAGCTTGCTGCACGATCACCTCGAGACCGGAGAAGGCGTCGATGCGCATTGTGGGCCTACCGCATAGTGCATCCGGCTGCGAGCCGTCACCGGTCCGTGAGGAATAAAAATCAAGGATCATCCGAACGGGCCGTGGTGACTCCCGTCCGCAGTGCGAGGGTCCGGCGCATGCGCGGCGACGAGGACGGCGCCGGAAACCAGCGCGGGTGCGGAGGATCAGCCCGGGGAGCGATCCGCCGATCCCCCGCACAGGGGCCGCCTAAGGGGAGACCACGAGATGGCTCTCCACGGCGGAGATCCCGGGGGCCGAGGCCGCTGCCGCCCGGGCCGCGGTGGCCTCGTGGACGGAGTGCACGTGGCCGTACAGCTTCGCGGTATGGTCGGAAACGTCTACGCTGATGCGGAGCGCGTCCACCTCGGCTTCGCGCTTGAAGGCGTCCTCGATCACTTCTTGGACCTTCAACGGGGTCGCAGGCGGCTTGACCGTGATGGTGTCGGTCACGCCGATCACTCCGCGGACCTGGCGAACCATCCGCTCGACCTCGCGCCGCTGGTAGTCGTAACCGACCTCGCCGTCGAGCGTGACCCAGCCGTTCCGCACCTGGGCGTGCACCTTGCCCTCGGGCACTTGCACGTTCCACTCAAGAACGTGCGCGATCGCCTTGGCGATGTCGGAGTCGTCCCGCGGGGCGCCGGCCAGTTTGACCTGCAGATCGTTGGCCACAGCCTTGACACCGTACACTCGCTCCGCCGCCCGGGCGGCGGCCAGCCTTTCCGCGTAAGTTGGCACATTACCGGTCAGGGTTACCGCGCCGTCCTGGATGGCCACGCCGATGGCGTTGGGGTCGGTTATCTGGGGATCCCACTGTAGTTCGCTGATGACGTCATCCCTGAGCTCACTGTCTGTCTTCATCGGTCCACCTCTCCTGGTCGCTTGTTCGCTTCGTTACCAGACTGCTGCTCGCGGTGCGGAGCCACATCACTCGTCCGGGTAGGGTCACGGCTCGCGGTGAGAGCGGCGATCAGGTCGCTGAGGCCGGCGCCCCGGCTAGGCCGTTGGCTGCTGCCAGGTCGGTGCCTTCAGGTCCTCCCCGTGCAGGATTTTCATGAGCTGCTGCTCCGCGTCGTGGGACAGCGAGGTTCGCAGAATTGTCCCGCCGTAAGGCCGCAGCGCCTCCACGAACTTGTCGTAGGTCGCCCTGCGGAGGATAACCAGGATCGCGGATGTCCCGGGCTGGAGCGCGTCCTGGACGCGCTGTTTGTAGTCGTCCTTGATGCCGAGGTTCCCGGCGGCGCCGAGCGCGGCTCCCATCATGCCTCCGGCGACGCCGACCAGTGGGGCGAGCGGGAACAGGAAGAGCAGCCCGAGCAGGACTCCCCAGAACAGGCCGCTGAGGCTTCCCCAGGCCACCGCATGGTGGGCGGGCGTGGTGACATGGAGCTTCCCCTTCTGGTCGCGCCTGATGACGGCGGCGTCTTCGAGGTCGACCAGATAGTCGCGCTCCAGCTTGACGAGTTCCTCCCAGACGTTCTGGGCCGTGTTCTCGTCCGGGTAGCCGATAACGATCAGGTCGCTCATCGCCGTACCTCCTTCGGACCTCAATGCGCGCTGGCTATAGGCAAGCGTGACCGCGCTGGCTCGCGCGCACATCAGCACATCGGCTAGTCCGAGTGCTTCGGTCTGTGGTCGCGAGCCGGTCCCGCAGCGAGAGCGGCCGGGAACCACTCGCGGGGGACTGACCGGATGAAGGATGTGGCCGCGCGGGCGGACGAGGAACATATGTCCCGCGGCCGGGTGACCGTGCGGTCGCTTTACCCGGCCGGTTACCGCGGCATGCCCGCAACCGGGGGTAAATGATGAATGGCCTGGCTACTCATGGCATCCGAGGATCGGCGAAGCGCCGCGGCTACCTGCTCATGGCCGGGCTGCTGCTCGTCATGATGCTGGGCGGGACGCTGCCGGTGCCGCTCTACGTGCTTTATGAGAAGGAGATGGGCTTCGGGCCGCTCGGCGTCACCGTCGTCTTCGCTGCTTATGTCGCGGGAACGCTTTTCGCGCTTGTGGTCCTGGGTGACCTGAGCGATCACATCGGCCGCAAGAAGGTACTCACGATCGCCGTGGCCTGCGCGGCGGTCAGCACCGCGCTCTTCCTCGCGGCTTCGGGTCTCGCGGCTTCCGGCATCGGGGTTCTCATCGCCGCGCGCGTCGTGAGCGGCATGGCGGCGGGACTAGCCACCGGCACCGCCACCGCGGCCCTGACCGAGCTTCAGCCGCGCGGGGACCATCGGGCTGCCGCGGTGACTGCCTCAGGCAGCAACATGACCGGGCTCGGGCTCGGGCCGTTGCTGGCGGGCCTTTTCGCCGAGTACGTGGCCATGCCGACCCGCAGCGTGTTCTGGGCGTACCTGGGCGTGTGCGCGCTGGCGGTGGCGGCGCTGCCGCTCATCCCGGAGACGGTGCGAAATCCTGACCGCGCGTTCCGCCTGCGTCCCCGTATCGGCGTTCCGCCGGGGATGCGGGCCGTCATGCTCGGTGCGGGCCTCGGCGTATTCGCGGCGTTCACCGTCCTCGGGCTCTTCAGCAGCCTGGTGCCGACGTTCCTGCACGGGATACTGGGCGTGCACAACTTGGCCCTGATCGGCGGCGGCTCGTTCCTGATCTTCGTCATCGCCGCGATCAGCCAGGCGGCTTCCGCGAGGTTGCCGAGCCGCCGAAGCGTGAGTGCCGGGCTGCCGCTGCTGCTCGTGTGCCTGGCCGGGCTGGAATCGGCGCTGTTCGCCAAGGCGCTGTGGGTCTTCGTGGTCGCGACGGTCGCCGGCGGCATAGCGGTGGGTTTCGTCTTCCGCGGCGGCCTTAGCGAGCTGAACCGGCTGGCCGATCCCGGTCACCGGGCGGCTGTGGTCTCCGCGTTTTTCGTGGCGGCTTACGTCGGCCTCGGCCTGCCCGCCGTCCTCACGGGCCTCATCTCCCTCGCGGTGGGTCCCGTCGACGCGAGCGCGTACGTCTCGGGCCTGGCGGCCGCCGTTGTCGTCGTGGCCTTCGCCGTGGTCAGGCGCACCTTCGGCGTCACGTCCGCGCCCCGGCCGCCGGCCGCGCCATCCGACAGCTGGTGCTGCCCGGCGGAGCCGGCCGACGTGGTCGGGTAGGTGGAATCCCGGCCCTTCTGGGCGGCGGGGTATGTCAAGATGCCAACGGGACATTCGAGCGGCCAGCCGCCAGCCGGCCGGCCGCCCGCTTGGCCGACGTGTCCGCCCACCGGCCGGTGGTGATGATCGCCAACAGCACGACCGTGGCCCCGCACCCGGCGATGATCCACCAGCCGGTGCGGCTGGCGTCGGAAAAACCGGTCCGGAAGGACGCGTGCAGGGCCGAGAGCACGGCCGATCCGATCACCGCGACGCCGAGGGAGGTGCCGACCTGGCGGCTCGTCGAGGCGATCGCGGCGGCGACTCCCGAGTGTGACCGAGGCATGCCCGACACGGCGCTATTGGTGATCGCGGGGTTCACCATGCCGACGCCGATACCGAAGGCCAGATAGCACACGATGAGCCAGCTTGCCGGGGTGCCTGCGGTCAGCCGGGTCAGCATGATCCCGCTGGCCGCGATCGCGATGCCGGCCACCGCCATCGGCAGCCGCGGCCCCCGGATGCCGGTGATGCGGCCAGACAGGGGCGCGAACACCACGATCATCGCCGCCATCGGCAGCAGGTACAGCCCGGCGTGCAGCGCGGAGTAGCCGCGCACGTCCTGCAGGTAAAGAGTGTTCAGGAACAGGAAGCCGCCCAGCGCGGCGAACGCGCACACCGCGGTCAGCGTCGCCCCGGAGAACTGCGCGCTGCGGAAGCATCTCATCTCGATGAGCGGCTCGTCGTGGCGAAGTTCGTAACAGATCAGTCCGGCGAATGCCGCAGCGGCAAGGGCGAAGAGGCCCAGGATTTTGGCTGAGGCCCAGCCGGAGCCGGGACCCTCGATGATTGCATAGGTCAGCGACGCGAGCGCGGTGATGACAAGCACCTGGCCGACCGGATCTGGCCTGAGCGCGCGAGGCGCCTTGGACTCGGGTACGAACAGCCCGGAGAGCACCAGCGCCGCCAGGCCGATCGGGATATTGACCCAGAAGATCGCGCGCCAGCCGACCAAGGCGATCAGGGCCCCGCCCACGATAGGGCCCAGCGCCAGGCTGATGCCGAACACGCTGCCCCAGATACCGATCGCCCGAGCTCGCTCCGCCGCATCGGTGAAGGTGTTACTGACGATCGATAGCGCTACGGGATTGAGCATCGACCCGCCGATCGCCTGCAGCACCCGAAATGCCACCAGCCAGTCCAGTCCTGGCCCGAGGCTGCACAGCAGGGAGCCGAGGGTGAATAGCACAAGGCCGGTCTGGAATACCTTGCGGCGGCCAACCCGGTCGCCAGTGGAGCCGGACAGGATCAGGAAGCTCGCCAGCGTCAGAGTGTAGGCATCGACTGGGCCGCCCCGGCAGCTTTAGAGGCACTTTCTTGCCGACATGATTAACTTACCAGATTTCCCTGGTGCGCGTAGTAACTTTCCTCGAATTCCTCGGGCGGGACATATCCGCAGGCAGAGTGCAGCC
>Ga0335075_10012795_pt1 | contig 12661 bp, 9 predicted proteins | sample Lox_Sample_24_FD_206723 | JGI IMG/M metagenome (GOLD analysis project Ga0335075, IMG submission 206723) | Soil microbial communities from Loxahatchee National Wildlife Refuge, Florida, United States - Lox_Sample_2.4 | ecosystem: Environmental > Terrestrial > Soil > Wetlands | place: USA: Florida... | reverse complement strand
CGGATGCTCTTAGGCGCTGACTTTTTCGAGCAGTTCGAGGTGCCGCTCCGGCTCCATGCATTGCAGCTCGAACGCGAATTCCGCGTGAACTGGATTCGCCTTCGCGAGGCGATTCTCGCTGCGCCGCCCAGGAAAAGCACCCGGCTCGCGATCATGAACTCCTCCGTTTCGAGTTTCTGTACTCTGTTCCGGCACGCCCTGTGGGCGCTTAGCGGACAGATGCCCGGCCGGAAACGCGAGGCAGTTGATGGAATAGCGGCCCTCACCGGCGGTAACCCGACCGGCTTTCGCACCATCCTCGATCTGCGGGAGGGCAAGATCAAACCGCGATCTATTGATATAGAAGAGACGCTGCGATCGTATCTGGAGTTGGTAGAGATCGCCACAAACGAGGTCGATCGCCGCCTCGAATCGCAGTGAGAGCTTTTGTAGCGCCGGCGTCTCGCCGGCGATTTTGTCTTTCGAAGACTCACCGTAGGGGCTGGAGCTTTCCTGGAAACTGCTGTGGGCCCGGTGTGTTCTGGCATCCACTGCGCGGCTCGCTCTCTGCGGGTTTGGTTTCCTGCGCTTTCTGAAGTTAGACTTGGTGTTCATTTCTAATTTGCTTTCTGTCTCTGTGCCTGCCGAGGCGGGCCTCGGTATCAAAGTGGTCTTGAATCTGGAGGGAAGAATGAAGTTTCTTGCCGCGCTCGTTGCAATTGTGGTGATCGTCGTCCTGATTTGCAGTAGCGTGTACATCGGCCACCGCAATCAGATGGTCGCCCTGAACGAGCAGGTGAAATCGAATTGGTCGGAGGTTGACGTCAACCTCCAGCGTCGCGCCGACCTGATCCCAAACCTCGTCGAAACCGTGAAAGGCTACGCCGCGCAGGAACAGACCGTCTTTGGCGACATCGCAAAGGCCCGATCATCGCTGCTGAACGCGCAGACTCCCAAAGACAAGATCGCCGCGAACGGCCAACTCGACGGCGCTCTGGGACGCCTGCTTCTGATTGTCGAGAATTATCCCCAGCTCAAGTCGAACGAGAATTTTCTACGATTGCAGGACGAACTGGCGGGCACCGAAAATCGTATCGCCGTCGCACGTAAGCGATACAACGATTCACTCCAAACCTATAACACCTACATCGGCCAGTTCCCGAACAACATCATCGCTGGCCGTGCGGGTTTCCAGCGCAACGATGCATACTTCCAGGCGGCTGAACCTGCGCGCGAGGTCCCGAAAGTCGCGTTTCCTGCTGCAGCACACTAGGAGCGACACGCGGCTGCCGGTTAACGCCGTCGTGTCTTTCCGCCGCTTTCTTGTTACGACGAACTCTGCCAGGACTGTTTGACCTCGACGAGATAGAGTTCCGCTCCATCGGGGTCGACGAAATCCGCCGCTCGAACCTCGCCATCGTCTACCAGCGAAGTCCGAAAGTTCACTCCCTTTTCCTTCAGCGCCGCGATAGCGTTTTGAATCGGCCCCTGTGACTGAATCCCGATCGTGATCTTTCCAGCCGGCGACTTCGTCGACGCTGGGTGCAGCCCGATCGTCAGGCCATTACTTTCCTGAACGATCGCGAATTCGTTGCCCCAGCGCTGTGCAAGCTTGAGGCCGAGAATATCTGTGTAGAACCGCACCGAGGCATCCATGTTGGAAACGAAGATCGTTACCATGGGGCATGACCTCCTGACAGATTGGCCCGAGCATACACCCTGAGGAAAGGAGCTGGCGAGATTTCCTGCGCGCCGGGAGGGTCTAATTGTCTGCCGAAGCTCTTGCCTCGATGACGACGAGCAAATCCTTTGCTTCCACGCTCTGGCCAGGTGAAACAAGCAGTTTCGCGATTCGCCCATCGATCGGCGCATACATGTTCGACTGCATCTTCATCGCTTCCAGCGTCATCAGCTTCGCGCCACGTTTCACGTCTTGATTCACCTGAATCGCGATGCCGGTGATCACGCCTGCCGCCGGCGCGCCAACCTGCCCCGCATCCGCCGGGTCAGCCTTTGGGTGCGAGCGTTCCACGACGCGTAGGGAGTGGTCGCGCACGTTCACTTCGCGCGGCTGCCCATTCAATTCGAAGAAGAGCGTGCGGGTGCCGTCCGGATGCGGCTCGCTGGCGGTCAGATACTTGATCACGAGCGTTTTGCCCGGTTCGATCGCAACCGTGATTTCTTCCCCCGACTTCAAGCCGTAGAAAAACGCGTTCGTCGGCAACACGCTCACGTCGCCGTAGGTCTGCCTGAATTTCTCGTATTTCGCGAACACTTCGGGATAAAGCAGATGGATCAGCAGTTCATCGCGAGAGATTCCATGGCCCGCTTTCGCGGAGACGGCCGCCGCTTCAGCGCCAAAATCGACGGCGGGGAGGCTCGCGCCCGGACGCCCGCGCAACGGCTTCGCTCCGCGCAGGATGATTTTCTGCAGCTTCTTCGGCCAGCCATCCGGTGGCACGCCAAGAACGCCGGAAAACATCTCGACCGCCGAATTGGGAAACGAAACGTTGTGATTGACGTCGAGCTTCAGAACATCTGCCGGCTTCATCTCCCGCGCCATCAGGAACAAAGTCATGTCTCCCACAACTTTGCTTGATGGCGTAACCTTCACGATGTCGCCAAAAAGTTGGTTCACTTCGGCGTACGTCCGCTCCACTTCGCGCCAGCGATGATCGAGTCCCATCGCAGCAGCCTGCTCGCGCAAGTTTGTGTACTGCCCGCCCGGAATTTCATGTTCGTAGAGGCGCGCCGAGCCGGCTTTTGGCCCCGAGTCAAACGGCGCGTAATGGGTCCGAACCGTCTCCCAATAATCCGAACATTCGTTCAGCGCGGCGAGATCGAGCTTCGTGTCGCGCGGTGTGTTTTGCAGCGCAGCGACGATCGAATTTAGGTTCGGCTGGCTCGTCCCTCCGCTCATCGACGCTACCGCCCCATCCGCCACATCGACGCCCGCATCCGATGCCTTCACCACGGATGCCGCGTTGATTCCGCTCGTGTCGTGCGTGTGGAAATGAATAGGAATTGCAATTTCTTCGCGCAAACGTCGCACCAATTCAAAGGCGGCATAGGGACGGCACAGACCAGCCATGTCCTTGATCGCCAGGAAATGTACGCCAAGCTTTTCAAGTCGCTTCGCCAGCGCGACGTAATACTTCAGCGAATAGCGCGGGCGCGTTGAATCGAAGATATCGCCCGTATAGCAGATCGCCGCTTCACAAACAGCCTGTGTTCCCATCACTGCTTCCAGCGACACCTGCATGTTCTCGATCGAGTTCAGCGAGTCGAAGACGCGAAAGATATCGATGCCCTGCCGGTGCGCTTCATGGACGAACTCGCGTATCACATTGTCCGGGTACGACGCGTAGCCCACCGCGTTCGATCCGCGCAGCAGCATTTGGAAGCAGATGTTCGGGACGATGCGGCGCAGTTCGCGGAGGCGCTGCCAGGGATCTTCATGCAGAAAGCGAACCGCTGTATCGAACGTTGCGCCGCCCCACATCTCCACGCTGAACAAATTCGACAAACGGTGCGCCACGGCCGGAGCTACAGCAACAAGATCGAATGTTCGTACACGCGTTGCCATCAGCGATTGATGCGCGTCGCGTAAGGTCGTGTCCGTGACCAGCAACCGCTTCTGCTTGCGGGTCCATTCCGCGAATTTCCTCGGGCCCAGCTTGAGCAGAAGCTGGCGCGTCCCGGCAGGTGGTTCGCCGCGCGGCGATGGCGGGATCAGAGGCTGCTCCAGATTCTGCGGAGCTTTCTTCCCTTTCATTTCCGGATTGCCATTCAGGATCACGTCGCCCAGATAGCTGAGCAGCTTTGTCGCGCGATCGCGACGGCGCGGCAGCAGGAATAGCTCGGGCCGATCGTCCAGGAACGACGTCGTGATTTCACCGCGCCGGAATTCCGGGTGATTGACCACGTTCTCCAGGAACGGAATATTGGTCTTCACGCCTCGAATGCGGAATTCTCGCAGCGCACGGTCCATTCGCTGGCACGCCTCAGGAAGAGTCGTGCCCCACGCCGTCGTCTTCACCAGCAGAGAGTCGTAGAAGGGAGCGATCGTCGCGCCGGCGTATGCAGTCCCCCCGTCAAGACGGATCCCGAACCCAGCGGGCGAGCGGTAGGTGGCGATTTTTCCATAGTCGGGCGCGAAATTCTTTTCAGGATCTTCCGTTGTGACGCGGCACTGCAGCGCGGCGCCGTGCAGCGGCACAGCTTCCTGTTTTGGCAGCGCTATCGCATCATCGTGCAGCGTGTGTCCCTGCGCGATCAGGATTTGCGCGCGAACAATATCGATGCCCGTCACCGCTTCCGTGACGGTGTGCTCCACCTGGATGCGCGGATTGACCTCGATGAAATACCACTTCCGCGAGTCCACGTCGTAGAGGAACTCAACGGTGCCCGCATTTCGATATTTCGCTTTGCGCGCAAGCTGAACGGCGGCGTCGCACAACTCCGCGCGAATCGATGGATCGAGATTCGCCGCCGGCGCCACTTCTACGACTTTCTGATGCCGCCTCTGAACGGAGCAATCGCGTTCGTATAAATGAAGCAAATTTCCGTGATGATCGGCGAGTATCTGAACTTCGAGATGCCGCGCGCGCGGCAAATATTTCTCGATGAACACCGACGCATCGCCGAATGCCGACCGCGCTTCGCCCTGCGCTTCTTCGAGCCGTGCCGCAAGTTGGCTCTCGTTGTGAACAACGCGCATCCCGCGGCCGCCGCCTCCCATCGCGGCCTTCACCATCACGGGATAACCTATTTCCGCAGCAATCTTTTCGGCTTCCTCTGTCGAGAGCACAGCGTCTTCCGTACCAGAAAGCACGCGAACGCCTGCCGAAGCCGCTAGACGTCGGGCTGCTGTTTTGTCTCCCAGAAGTTCCAGAAGGCTCGGCGTGGGGCCGACGAACGTGATTCCCGCCGCTTCGCATGCGCGCGCGAATGCCGGATTTTCAGACAGGAATCCGTAGCCAGGGTGAATCGCGTCGACGTTCTTTTCTTTCGCGAGCGCGACGATGCCATCAATATCGAGGTATGCCTCGACCGGCCCCTTTCCGTCTCCAGTCAAATATGCTTCGTCAGCTTTGAAACGATGGAGGCCGAGACGGTCTTCTTTCGAGTAGATCCCGACGGTCTGAAGTCCCAGCTCGGTGGCAGCGCGAAAAATGCGAATGGCGATCTCGCTGCGGTTAGCCGCGAGCAGCTTTCGGATGGGTTTCCCTTGCGTCATATTCGATTGCATTTCGCCCGGTATGAATCGCGCCATTTTTTCACGGCAGAAGCGAACCGTAGATCATAAATATCAATCGGCCAAATTCCAATTCGCAATACCACGGAGGCACAAGAAAATGGAAAAGGGAAAATGGGAGTTCTCTACGATTGTGCAACGTGGGTTCCGTTGGTTTTCTTCCTGCAACTCTAGAAACGATTCACTGAGTGGCGGGGGCTCAGCCACGTTGAAGCGGTGCCATTTTCGCTTTTCTGTTTTCCATTTTCCCTTTTCAGACGGAACGAGTATTCTTCCAGTTTCTCCTCATGGCAAAAAGCCCGAAAGCACCTCAGCCCGGTAACACCGACCGCCGCATCGACGCCCTGCTCACACTGCTTGCCGAAAACGCGACGATCGTCATCAGTGGGGCAAAAATTGCCCAGGGGATAGGAGTCTCTCGACAAGCGGTGTGGCGCTGGATTCAGGTGCTGCGCGACTTGGGCGTGCGGGTCAAGGGCCACCCTCGTACCGGCTATCACATCGAACGCATCCCCGACATTCTGATGCCGCAACTGCTCAGCCATCGTTTGTATGGAACGCCCTTCGCGCGACGAATCATCCACTATTTCAAAGCGAACTCCACAAACACGATCGCAATGCAACTCGGTGATCAGGACGAACCGCACGGCACCGTTGTAATCGCCGAAGAGCAAACGGCCGGACGAGGCCGCGCAGGACGCTCGTGGATTTCTGAGAAATCCGCTGGCATTACCTGCTCCATTCTTCTGCGGCCTCCGATCGTCCCTGCACAAGCCCCATTGCTGACCTTGGTCGCGGGCCTCGCTGCCCGGGATGCTGCTGCCGAAGAGCTCGACGTCGTTCCCGACATTCGCTGGCCCAACGATCTGCTCGTCAAGGGCAAGAAATTCTGCGGCATTTTGACGGAGATGCACGCGGAGCCGGACCGCGTCCACTTCGCAGTAGTAGGGATCGGTATGAACGTCAACCAATCGAAGATGCCGCCTGCGATCGCCGACATTGCCACGTCTCTGCGGATCGAAACGGGCAAGACACACTCGCGAATCGAGATCCTCATCCGGTTGCTCCGCCACCTCGACCGCTACTACAATGAATTTCTCGAAAAGGGGCCGAGTCCGATTTTGCGCCGCTTTTCTGAGGTTTCGAGCTACTTTCAAGGGAAGCATGTTCGCATTACGACGAGCACCGAGATGTTCACGGGAATAACGGCTGGGCTCGAGCCGAGTGGCGTGCTTCGCGTTCTGCGCGACGATGGGCGAGGTATTGAAGCGGTAATTTCCGGCGATGTGGGAGATGCTTGACCGATGCTGTTGACGCTGGACGTAGGCAACACCAATACTGTTCTCGGCGTTTTTCGCGAGTCGAAGCTGATCGCGCACTGGCGGCTCACAACTGCGCGCGACCAGACCGTCGACGAGTACGGCATCCTCACGCGCAATCTCTTCTCCCTGGCGGATCTCGACCCGAAGGAGATCAGCGGTGTCATCATCAGTTCAGTAGTGCCGCCGTTGAACTGGACGCTGGAGGAAATGTCGAAGAAGTATTTTCATCAGACGCCGTTGTTCGTTGAGCCCGGTGTGAAAACGGGTATGGCCGTGCTCGTCGATAATCCGCTGGAGGTCGGCGCCGACCGCATCGTCAACGGAGTTGCCGCTTTTCAGCAGTACGGTGGCCCGCTGATCGTCATTGATTTCGGTACAGCAATCACGTTCGACGTGATTTCCGCGCGCGGCGAGTATCTGGGCGGAGCAATCGCTCCTGGTATCGGGATCGCTTCGGAAGCGCTTTTTGCGCGCGCCGCACGGTTGCCTCGTATCGACATCAAAGACCCCGGCAAGGTGATCGGCAAGAACACGGCGGCGCACATGCAATCTGGCCTGTATTACGGCACGATCGATATGGTCGACGGCATGGTCGAGCGAATCAAAGCCGAACTGGGTGCCGACGCCGCAAAACTGAAAGTGATCGCGACCGGCGGCCAGGCGGGCCTTATTTCCCGTGGCTCGAAATACGTCCAGGATACGGACGAATTTCTTACCCTGAACGGGCTGCGCATCATCTGGGGGCGGAATCAGGAAGGCGCTCACGAGAAAGCGCCTGCGCAGAAGAAAGCTCCGGCTGCGAGGCCGCGCGTGTGAATTGGCTGCGCCGAACTCGAGCGGCCATCAAGGTTGCAACGTCAGATCTGATGGACCGGCAGCTGACGGTATCAAAATTACCCATGTCTTCCCGACGTGCCGCAGCCGCTTTTAAGCAGCGCCTAACCCTCGAAAAATCAATGCAACGTAAGTCACCTGCTCCTCCGGATTCGACCGTGTCTCTGGAGGTCATTGATCGATACGCGTGCCCATCAATTTCTCCCGTAAGTCCTTTTAGAATCAACACAAGTCCGAAAATTGATCGATACACTTTTAATCGCTTTGTGTTCGCCCCAGGATTGCACCTTTCATGGTGCAATCCGGTCGTGCCGCCAATATCGAGCCCCACGGCTTCTCCCTACCGCCGCATCCTCTCCCCCAGGGTCGTCTGGTTGCCCTAACTCAATCCCGATGGACGCGTTCAACTACTTCAACTACTACACCGAGATCGAAGAGCACTTCTGGCGCAAGCGTGGCGCCCACCTGCTCGTGTCGCCGCTCGATTGGGCGATCGTCGAAACGTGGCAAAAAGCCGGAATTCCGCTCCCGGCAGTGCTCAAAGGCATCGATCGCGCATTCGAAAGCTGGGGCCGTTCGCGGCGCGGCACGGCCGGACGTCCGCTGAAGAGTCTCGCCTACTGCGTCGACTCGGTCCTGGACGCGGCGGCCGAAGCCCAGGAAGCCGCTGCCGGTACCGGCCCGGAAATTGCGTCAGCCGGGAAATCGAACGAGACCTTCTCGCGCAATGAACTGGAGCAGTATTTCGAACGCAACGCCCAACGCCTGCGGCAAGCCGCAGATAAGCAACGCACTGCGCGCCCGGGCATTGCCGCCCGGCTCCGCGAAACCGCCGCGCGCCTCGACGAAATACGCCCGCTGCTCGATCCGGCCGCGCCGCTCGATTTGGAAGATCTCGAGCGCCGGCTGACTGTGCTGGAGGAAAGGCTTAGCGCCGGCCTTTCAGCCGATGCCGGTGAGGACGACTTGCTCGCAATCCGTCGAGAAATGGATCGCTCGCTGGCGCCGTACAGGCGTAAGATGTCTGCCGAGCAGCTGGCCCAGCTCGAGCGGCAGTACACGCAGAAGCGTCTGTATGAGCATTTCAACGTGCCGCGGCTGAGCCTTTTCTATCTAACTTAGTGCCGTTGTCTGACTAAAATGAAGCGCCGCTCAGGTTTTAAAGCTCGGCGAACGCCGCCCGCTGCAAATCCGCGCTCTTCTGCCGGACATCCCTTCGACATCATCATCGAAAAACTCGTCTACGGCGGCGATGGCCTCGCCCGCCATGACGGCGCGACTGTATTCGTGCCGTTCGTGCTTCCTTCCGAACGCGTGACGGTCGAACCCGCCGAACGCAAGAAAGATTTCATTCGAGCGCGCCTCGTGCGTGTTGTAGACCGCTCTCCCGAACGAACCGATCCGCAATGCCCTCACTTTGGCGCTTGCGGTGGCTGCGATTACCAACACATTCCTTACTACGCACAAATCCGCTACAAAGCGGAAATCCTGCGTGAGACGCTGCGCCGTACCGGCAAGATTGACTGGACGGGCGATATAACGACGCACGCGTCGGAACCATGGAAATATCGGAACCGCGCGCAATGGAAAGTTCGGCCGGCAAAAACCGCGACCGGCACCGCGCCCGCCGGAGCCGCGTCCGGCCCCCCAATGGAAATAGGATATTTTCGCGCTCGCTCTACTTCGCTGTGTGCCGTCCATGATTGCCCAATCCTGTCGCCCATCCTCCTGAAAGTGCTCCTTGCATTGCGTGGCGCACTCGCGGCTGGCTCGCTTCCACCCGAATTGCGCGAAATCGAGGCGTTCACAAACGAGGGCGCGAACGTCGCAGAACCCAGCGTGCTGTTGACGCTGACCTTTTCCGGCTTTCCCTCCCACGCAAAAGAACACGCGGAACAAATTCAGGGGCTTGCGCCTGAAATTGAAAGCGTGCTGTTTCACGATCCGCGCCGGGGCCGCATGGCCCTGTTTGGCCCGGGATTCCTGCACTATCAGCTCGCGACGCAGAGCTACCGCGTGGGTCACTTCTCGTTTTTCCAAGTGGATCGCTTTCTGGCCGAGGAACTGGCGCGCGAGGTTTGCGAAAACGGCCCCGGAGGCACACTCGCACTCGATCTGTTCGCGGGGGTTGGACTCTTCGCTCTCCCACTCGCCGACAAGTTTCAGAGAGTAATTGCAGTCGAGTCGAACCCGGCCGCCGCGCGCGACTTGGAAACCAATGCTGTGGGCACTCCGAAGATCGAGATTCGCACAGCGGACGTAGAAGACTTTCTGCGGACCTTCAAGGGAGAGCCCGATCTGATTGTCATTGACCCGCCTCGTGTGGGCCTTCCGCCAGAAGCCGTTCGCCGCTTAATCGAAATCGGATCGTGGCGAATCACGTATGTCTCGTGCGAACCTCCGACGCTCGGCCGGGATCTGCGCGTTCTGCTTGACGGCGGTTATCGCATCTCGAGCATCGATCTCTTCGATTTATTTCCTCAATCGTTTCACATGGAAACCGTCGTGCGGCTGCAGCATTCATGAGACTACCGGCGCTCTGGCTCGCGCTCGCCTTCGGCGCTGGCGTTTTCGCTGCATCGCCCCTTGGTTCGGTCGACGCGACACCTGCGCGCACACTGGCCGCCGCAACCATAGCTGCAATCGGCGTCGCCGTGGTCGCTCTTGGCCGCAAACAGCTTCTCGTAGCGTGGATCGCCACGCTCGCCGCGTGGATTGCGGTCGGTGCTCTGGCGGGCACTCTGCAAGGCCTCGCGGTGCCGTCCAATCACGTGACACGCCTGATCGCTGCTGGGAAGCTCGACACTTCCGACGCTCTTCGCTGGCGCGGACGTCTGCGCGACGATCCAATTCAATTGCCGTGGGGGTATCGATACGAAATCAACCTTGAACGAGTGGAGATTACCGGCACCGGCCTTCCCGTGAGTGGTGGCCTGCGCGCCAATCTCTACTTCGAGCCACACACGGCTCGAGCGCTGCGCGAGCTTCGCGCCGGTGACCGCGTGGAAGTCCTGATGCGGGCTCGTCCGCCGCGAAATTTTCTCGACCCGGGTGCGCCCGACATTCGCGGCACTCTCGCGCGTCAAGGCATCGACCTGATCGGCTCGTTGCGCAGCGCTGAATTAATTCAATTCATTGACAGGCCGCAGCCCACGCTTCTGCAGCGCTGCGCCCATCTCCGCGGCGTTTTGCTGGCACGCCTCGACCACCTGTTCTCTTCTAATCCCCAAGGTGCCGCCATCCTCCGCGCGATGTTTGCTCGGCGACCGCTCGTTCCTGGAATCCGATGTCGTCACCAAGTTCCAACAAACATCCGCCTACCACGTGCTGGTTGTCGCGGGATTGCACGTCGCAGCTCTCCTCGTATTCATTCTTTGGCTGTGCCGGCGCCTGCGACTCCCGCTAGGTGCCGCAAGCTTTCTCGCGCTCGCCGTCGTCGCGGGCTACCTGCTTGTCGTGCAGGATCGCCCTCCGATTCTGCGCGCTGCGCTGATGGCCGCTTTCTACTTGATCGCTCGTCCGCTGTTTCGACGAGTCGATCTGCTCAACACGATCGCGTTGGCTGCGCTTGCCGTGCTCGTGTGGAAACCTTCTGCCTTGACCGACCCCAGCTTCCAACTTTCGTTCCTCGCTGTCGGAGTGATCGCCGGCCTCGCACTGCCATGGATCGAACGCACGAGCCAGCCATATCGCTCCGGCCTCGCGCACTTGGCCGACCTGACGCGGGACGCCACGCACTCTCCGCGCGTAACACAATTTCGTATCGAACTGCGCGCCGTAACGAACCGGTTCGCCGCCCATCTCCCGGCGCACCTCGCGTCTCATGCTGGCAGGATTCTGTCATTGCCGATTCGAGCAGGCCTCCGCCTGTGGGACATCGTCGTTTTGTCTCTTGCGATTCAACTCGGCATGATGCCTTCGCTCGCGCAGCAATTTCATCGCGTGGCGCTCACTGGCCCAATCAGCAACATCCCGGCGGTGATCTTGACCGGAATCATCGTGCCGCTCGGCTATGTATTCCTCGCGCTGACGTTTGTTTGGCACAGTGCGGCGGTCGCTCTCTCGCACCTGCTCAGTTTTTGCGTTGCGGTACTGCTCGGCTGCGTGACATGGTTTTCGCGCCTGCCTCGTGTCTCCTACCGGATTCCCGGACCGCCGGTTTGGTTAGTCATCGCATTTTTCTCCGCGTTGATTTTGTTGGCGTCGATTTCGCGCCGCGAAACCCGGCGGCGCGGAAAACGCGCCATTCGTCGGAGGCTTCTTCCTTTCGCGACAGGACCAGAGAGAATTGCTGCTGCCATCTTGGCCGCCCTCGCGATCCTGGTCGTGTCGTATCCCTTCGCGCCACGGCTGCAGCGAGGCAAATTCGAGATGACGGCCCTCGACGTCGGCCAGGGAGATTCGATTTTTGTCGCGTTTCCCAACGGCCGCACTATGCTCGTCGATGGAGGCGGTCTCGCCGGATCGGAATGGTTCAGTGGCTATCGCTCAGGTCCGGACATCGGGGAGGAAGTCGTTTCGCCATACCTGTGGTCTCGCGGATTAAAGCGGCTCGACGTCGTCGCGCTCACGCACGCAGACCACGATCATATCGATGGCCTGCTTGCTGTGCTCCAGAATTTCCGCGTGGGACAGCTCTGGGTCGGCCGCGATCAGGACAAACCCGAGTTCAAAAGCCTCATTGCCGAGGCGCATGCACTGGGAATTCCAGTCCTCCATGAAACCGCCGGTGCCAGATTCAACTGGGGCGGAACGATCGGTGAAGTTCTATGGCCGCAGGACTGGCACGCGGTCTCATCAGCGTCGAACGCCGACTCGCTGGTGATGCACATCATCGACGGCGATCGAAAATTCCTGCTGACCGGTGACATCGAACACGACGTTGAATCAAAACTCGTTGCTGAAGACGCACCTCTCGGAGCAGACGTTCTCAAGGTGCCGCATCACGGCAGCAAAACATCCTCGTCCGAGCCATTTCTCGAAGCCGTGCGGCCGAAACTGGCGGTAGTCTCGGTAGGTCAATACAACCCGTTCGGCCATCCCGCTCCGAGCGTTGTGGAGCGCTACGAACGGGACGGAGTGCGCCTGCTGCGAACCGATCGCGACGGCGCCCTCACCGTGATTACAGACGGACACCAACTCTCCGTGCGAAGGTTCGCCGATTCGAACTGCAATTAAAATTCTGAAGCAATTAAGAGTCTGTATTGGTGGTTTTCCGGTTCGCCTCACGAAGCCGATACGCGTTGATGATCCGCCGGGCTTCATTCGC
>Ga0335075_10012794_pt1 | contig 12662 bp, 8 predicted proteins | sample Lox_Sample_24_FD_206723 | JGI IMG/M metagenome (GOLD analysis project Ga0335075, IMG submission 206723) | Soil microbial communities from Loxahatchee National Wildlife Refuge, Florida, United States - Lox_Sample_2.4 | ecosystem: Environmental > Terrestrial > Soil > Wetlands | place: USA: Florida... | reverse complement strand
TATCCTGGCGTGGCGCCGACAACCGGTGGCGGCACGTCGGCGATCACCCCCCGGACGGTGCCGAACTGGTCGCGCCGACGGTCGAGGACGGCTACCTGCTGCTGTCCCACGCGGCGGGTGCGCGATGACCACCACCGACGGCGCAGCCGCGCTCCCCGGTGCGGGTGCCGCCGGCCCGCCCGGCCAGCACACCCCGGCCGGCCTGACGAAACGGTCCCGGGCTGCCCGGCGGCGGACGGTGCTGGCGCTGGCCAGGGTGGAGGCGCGCCTGCTGATCCGCAACTGGCTGGTGCTGGCCGGGGTGCTGGCCGGGGGCATCGTGATCTGGACGTTCCTGTGGGCGGCGCAACCGTTGTGGTGGGACGCCGACTGGCAGATCGGCGAGGGGCAGCTCACCCTGGCGATGGCCGTCCTGGTGGCCGCGCAGCTGAGCGCCGGGCGGCCCCGGCGGGACGCGATGACCGATCTGTACGCCAGCTTCCCGGCTCGCGCCAGCACCCGCACCCTCGCTCAGCTGGCCGGCCTGGCCGGAGCGGTGCCCGCCAGCCTGCTGCTGATCGGGGCCGCCGTCGGCTTTGTGCAACTGCGCGGCCCCATCGGCGCGCCCAGCGTCGCGGTGCTGGCCGGCGGGCTGCTGCTGGTCATCGCGGCCGGGGCGGCCGGGATCGCGATCGGGGCGCGGTTCTCGCATCCGATGGCCGGGGTGCTGGGCGCCCTGGTGCTGGCCATTACGTCCTGGCAGTCGCAGCGGTTCCCGGGAGCGATCCCGTGGCTGCTCGCGTGGCCGCTCGAGTCGAACGGGGCGGGTCAGCTGGATCGCCTGCCCGGCCCGCTGGCCGGGTACCCGCCCGCCGCCGCGCACGCCGCGGAACTGGCCGGCGTCGCCGTTCTGGCCGGAATCGTGGCGCTCGCGGTGACGACTCGCCGGGCCCGGGCCGGGCTCGCGGCGGCCGGTGCCGTGGCCATGGCCGTGACCTGCCTGGCCGGGGCCGTGCAACTGCGGCCGATCCCCACCGCCGACCTGAACCACCTGGTGGCCGAGGCCGCCAGCCCGGCCTCGGCGCAGCACTGCACGACCGCCAGCCAGGTGCGGTACTGCCTCTACCCCGGCTTCGGGCGCGACCTGCCGGCGCTGGAGGCGCCGGTCGACGAGGTGCTCGCGCACCTGCCCGCCCGGCCCAGCCAGCCGCTGACCGTCCTGCAGGTCCTGACGATCTTCCTGAGCGATCCGGTGCTCACCCATGGCCACCCGGCCCAGCAGATAGCCCGCTGGGCCGCGCAACTGCAGCACGCGCAGCCGGGTGTCAGCGACATCCCGGCGGCATCGGGGATCTACTTGCCGGTCGGGTCCTGGCCCGCCGGGGGCGGTCTGCTGACGGTCGCGCGTTTCGACCTGGCCCTGGCCGCCGCCGAGTGGGCGGTGCACCTTTCGGGAACCAGCGGCATCAGCAGCAACGGGCTCGAGTCCTGCGTGCCGGTCGGCCAGGCGCGGGAGGCGGTCGCGATCTGGCTGGCCATCCTGGCCACCCACCCCTCGGCCAGCGAGCTCCAGGGCGGCCTGCCGGCCGGGCACCTGTTCGGCACGGAGGTCGGCAACACCATCGTCCCGACCTGGAACTACCCCGGCGTGGGCAACGGTTACGTCACGCCGCCCGGGGGCGGCCCGCAACTAACCGCCGCCGGATATCTGCTGGCCAGCGCGATGACGAGGCTGCCGCAGCAGCGGGTCGCTCACGTCCTGGCCGGCGTCTGGGGCAAATGGCTGAACTGGCGCACCACCGACGCCCAGCTCGCCGCCGCGCTCGCCATACCGATGCCCAGCGTCCCGGCCATTCCGCCCCATCCGTCGCCGGGGAGGGTCGCACCCGGGCCGGGCCCGGAGGGCCCGGGACCCCAGAGCCCGGTATGCACCGGCTGACCGCGGCTCTCCGCGACGACCAGACCCGCCCCGCGGCCCGGCCGGGCGGGTCCTGGCTCGGCGCGCTGCCGCCGCTGACCCGGCCCATCATCCGGACCATGCCCTGGGTCATGCTGATCACCGCCTGCCTGATCAGCCTGGCCTACCTGGCCGTCCTCGCCCATTTCGCCCACGCCCCCAGCCCGCCGCTCGGCCCGGACGCGGCGCGCCTCGCCTTCCTTCCCGCCGTCGCGGCGCTGGCCTTCGTCCCCCGCACCCCGGTCCGGCCGCTGACCCAGACCACCCCCGTCCCGGCCTGGGTGGTCCCGGCCGGGCACCTCCTGCTGGCCGCCCCGATCCTGGCGGCAACCTGCTGGGCGCAGCTGCGCATCATCGCCGGAACCGTCCCGCCCCACACGCTCGGCCCCCTGCCCGCCGTCTACCCGCTGATTGCCCAGCTCACCGGGTGGTGCGCGGTCACCGTGGCCGTCGCGGCCTGGGCCCGCCGGTCCCGCTACGCCGACCTCAGCGGGGCCATCGCCGCACCGGCCAGCCTGGCCGCCGTCGCGCTGGCCTGGTACGCGCCCATCACCAGCAGGTTCGTGGCCGAACCGCCCGGGAGCCCGCACGGCGTGACCATCGTGTGGTACGCCGTCGCATCAACCGCGCTGGCCCTGACCGGCGTGGCCATGCGGGACCGGTGGCACCGCTACTCACGCCGGCCGCACCGGCCGGGCCCGGCTGGCCATGATCGCGCGGGCTACCCGTTCAGGAAAAATCGTTGAGTGGGGGGCTAGCCCCATGACGCGACGGGGGCCAACCGCATTCCGCCTGCCTGGCCGGGGTACGTACCGTTTCCGCAAGAGTTGACGGAACGTTCGGAGGATGTGATGGCCGCAGACCGCCAGGCTGAGATCGCCGCCTCGGTGGGTGCCCTGAAAGACCTCGGCCCCGGCTATGACCAGGCGCTGGCCGAGGGGCTCGTGGAACGCATCGGCGCGGAGATCGACAAGCGGATCGCGGCCGAGATCGATAACCGGGTCACGGCCGAGGTGGACAGCCGCATCCAGACGAAGCTGGACCAGTACGTGGGGTGCAGGCACCAGCGCCGCCGGGCCAAGAGCGTGGCGCGGGCCGAGCGGCGCACGATCCGGGCGCAGCGGGCGGATCATGCCGGCCGGCAGTCCATCATGCTGGCCCTCGGGTCCATGCTGGTGGCCCTGCTGGTGACCGCGATCGTGCTCAAGGGCTCCCCCGGCTTTGCCGCCATCATGCTCATGGCCCTGATCTGGGTCATCGTCGGGGGCATCAACGTGGCCTACGCCATGCGCAAGCACATACAGCAGTAGCCGGCGCCGGGGCTCGGCGGCACAATCCTCCCGGCCGATGGATGTGGCGATGTGGTAGTCAGGTGTGCCAGAAACGCACAACGATCACCCAGGATGAGGCGAGCGCCGTCAGGCATCTGGCCCGTAGGCCGCGGCGATGTCTTCGGAGCCGGACCACCGGCTGTAGGTAGGCGACTGCGGCCAGCCTTCGGGTGAGTCCTGCCACTCCTCCTGCCGCCCATAGGGCAGCAGGTCGATCAGCCCAAAGGCGTGACTGAGCTGTTCGGTGCCACGGCCGCTGGTGTGCCAGGTGCGGTACACGGTGTCGCCATCGCGCAGGAACACATTGACCGCGAATCCGCCGCCGGGTGGTGCGCCGACGTCGCTGCCGAACGGGCTGTCCGCCGTGGAGTACCAGGTCATTTTGTTCCCGACCCGCCGTTTGTACGCCAGCGCCTCGTCGATCGGGCCCTGGGTGACGATCACGAACCGGGCGTCGTAGTCGTCCAGGAACTCCAGCCGGGTGAACTGCGAGGTGAACCCGGTGCAGCCCGGGCACTGCCACTGCTCGCCGGGGAACCACATGTGGTTGTAGACGATCAGCTGTGACTTGCCGTCGAACACGTCGGCCAGCCGGACCGGCCCCTGCTCACCTTCCAGGGTGTAGTCGGGCATCTTGACCATCGGCAGCCGCCGGCGCTGCGCGGCGATCGCGTCGAGTTCCCGGGTCGCGGCCTTCTCCCGGGCCCGCAGCGCATCGAGTTCGCGCTGCCAGGTGCCTGCGTCAACGACGGGTGGTAGGGCGGTGGCGGCCATGGGCTCTCCTAACTCATCGGTAGGGGCGGAAGAAGGCGCGCAGTTCCTCGGCGTAGAGCTCGGGCTCCTCGAGCGGCGCGAAGTGCCCGCCACGCGGGAGCTCGGTCAGGCGTACGACGTTCGCGGTGCGCTCGAGCCACGCCCGCGGCGGGCGGCCGATGTCGGCCGGAAAGAGCGAGAAGCCGGACGGCACCTCGACCCGGCGGGCGTGCTGCGCGGGCGCGATCGCGGCGTTGGCGTGGTACATGCGCATCGACGAGCCGATCGTCTGCGTCAGCCAGTAGATCGTGACATTGGTGAGCATCTCGTCCTTGGTGAAGCGGCGCTCGACGTCGCCGCCGCAGTCGCTCCAGGCCCGGAGCTTCTCGACGATCCACGCGGCCAGCCCGGCTGGCGAGTCGGTGAGCCCGAACGCGGCGGTCTGGGGCTTGGTCCGGTGCATGGCGCCGTAGGCACCCTCGGCCGCGCCCCAGGCGGCGGCGCTCTGCAGCCAGGCGCGTTCCTCGGGCGCCAGCTCCGCTGGGTCGCCGGTGAACACGGGCAGGCCCGCGTCCATGCGGTGCACCGCCACGACCCGGGCCGGGTGGTCGAGCGCGAGGTAGCGGCTCACGCCGCTGCCGATGTCGCCGCCCACCGCGCCGAACCGCGCGTAGCGCAGGACGCTCATCAGCTCGGCCCACAGGCCGGCCACGGCGATCGAGTCGAGGGGCGGGCCGGCCGGGCGGCCGGAGTAGCCGTAGCCCGGCATGTCCGGCACGACCACGTCGAACGCGTCGGCCGGGTCGGCGCCGTGCGCGCCGGGGTCGGTGAGCAGCGGGATGAGCTTGACGTAGCGCCAGAACGAGTCCGGCCAGCCGTGGCAGAGGACCAGCGGCAGCACCGGCCCGGCCTGCGCGGCGGGCGCGGCGGCGGGCGCGGCGGCCCGGGCGTGCACGAAGTGGATCGGCAGGCCGCCGAGCGGGACGCGGAAGCGGGGCAGCCGGGCCAGCGCCGCCTCCTGCGCCGTCCAGTCGAACCCGTCCGCCCAGTAGGCCACGAGCTCGCGCAGGTAGGCCAGGTCAGTCCCCAGCGACCACCCGGCGTCCTCGGGGGCATCCGGCCAGCGGGTCGCGCGCAGCCGCGCGCGGAGGTCCTCGAGTGCCCCGGGATCGGTGCGCGGGCTGAACGGCTCGGGAAGCGCGGCATCCGGCATAAGAGGCATCCTACGGACGCGCGCCGCGCCATTCCGGCAACGTGCCGGGCGCGTGCCGGGCGCGCGCCGGGCCGCGCCCGGAGCCGGCCGCCCGGGTGGGTAACGATCCGATGTTTCTTATTGCATTGTGACGATGTAGGGCGTTGTGATGGGCACGTGATTGCCGGACCAGTCGTTGCCCGAACGGGTAGCTGCCTCCGTAAAGGATCGGAATGAACTCTGGCCCGGCCCATTTGGCGCTCGGCACAACTGACGCAGGCCAGCCGGTCCAGGTCATGGTGGCGGCGGACGGCATCGGCCGAACCTTTGGCAGCGGGCATACCGCCGTTCATGCCCTGCGTGGCGTGTCGTTCACGGTAGACCGTGGCCAGCTCGTTGCCTTGCGCGGGCGGTCCGGCTCCGGCAAGACCACGCTGCTGAACATCATCGGCGGCCTGGACGCCCCGACGGCGGGCCGGGTGTGGGTGGACGGCCGCGAGGTGAACCGGATGAGCGAGCGCGAGCGGCTGGCGCTGCGGCGGGACCGGGTCGCGTTCATCTTCCAGTCCTTCGGGCTCGTGCCGATGCTGTCCGCGGCGGAGAACGTCGGGATTCCGCTGCGTATCACGGGCCTGCGGCCCAGCGAGCGCCGGGAGCGGGTCGCAGCCATGCTGGCCCTGACCGGGCTGTCCAGCCATGCCGCGCACCGCCCGGATGAGCTGTCCGGCGGCCAGCAGCAGCGGGTGGCCATCGCCCGCGCGCTGGCTGGCCGACCGGGCCTGCTGATCGCGGACGAGCCGACCAGCCAGCTCGACCTGGAGACCGGGCGGCAGATCATGCAGCTGCTGCTCAGCGTCGTGCGTTCGGAGGGGATCACCGCCCTGGTCGCCACCCACGACGAGGCGCTCGTCGACCTGGCCGACAAGGTCATTTCGCTGCGGGACGGAGCCGTGGCCGGCATCGAGGACGGGTCCGTGAGCGGCGAGGGCGGATAGGTGCCGTCTATGGGTGGGCTGGGGGCATCCTTTCTCGCTCGCCGGGCCATGGCCTCGTGGTTGCTGCTGGCCTGCATCGCGGTCACGGTCCTGCTCACCACCGGGCTCGCGGCTGTTCTCTGGACCTTCTCGGCCACGGTGGTGCCGGGCGGAGCGCTGAGCGCCCTGGCCGACCCGCAGGGCCGGGTGATGAGCCTGTCCGGGGTGGTCGACTCCGCGGAAGCTGCCGCCGACTCGCAGCTGATCCGGACCAAGCTGCGCACGGCTTGGCCGGGGGTCGGGTTCGGTATGGAAAGCGCGCTGTGGGCGGACCCGGTCCAGCTCCCGTCGCCCGCCGGCGTCCTCACCACGCAAATCCAGGCCGCGTCGCTGCCCGGGATCAGCGCCCAGGCGACGCTGACCGCGGGGAAGTGGCCAGGTCCGCCGCACCACGGCCGTCCGGTGCCGGTGGCCCTGCCCGCCGCCGTGGCCAGCCGGCTGCACGTGACGCTTGGCTCGGTGCTGACGGGCGCCTCGCAGCCCAGCCAGGCCCGGGTCTCGCTGCAGGTCACCGGGCTGTTCCGGCCCAGGAACCCGGCGTCGCTGTACTGGAAGCTGGACCGGCTGCCGACTTCAGGGATCAGTGTCCAGCATTACTCCGTCAGCACCGCAGGGCAGAACGAACCGGTTATCTCCGTCAGCTACGGCCCGGCGGTGGTGAACCCGGCTGCGTTCGGCGCGCCGCTCGCCGCGGGAGAGGGCTCGTGGCTGGTGCTGCCGCAGGCGCGGCCCATGGCCCGCGGGAACATTGAGGCGCTCGCCGCGGGCACCAACGAGGCGGTCTCGCAGCTGGCCGTGGTCCTCCCGGAAGGGCTGCAGGTGACCTCCGGTCTGCCCCAGATCCTGGACGGTATAGGCAGCACCATCGTGCTGACCCGGTCGCTGTTCACGATCGCCGCACTGGAGTTGCTGCTGGTGGCCGGGGCGGGACTGGTGCTGGCCGCGCGGCTGCTGGCCAGCCTGCGCGAGGACGAGTCCGCGCTGCTGCGGGCGCGGGGCGCCACCAGACGGCAGCTGGTCCGGCCCGTGCTGGCCGAGGCGGTGGTGCTCGGCACCGTGGCTGGCCTAGCGGGCGTGCTGGCCGGCACCCGCCTGGCCGGCGTGCTGGCCGGCCTGGGCGACCTGCGCCTGGACGGCTATCAGGACCACGGCATCAGCCCGCTGGCTTGGGCGTGGGCCCTCGTAGTGCTGGTGCTGTGCGCCGCGGTGATGGCCTGGCCGGCGCTGCACACCCTGACCCCCGGTGCGGCCCGGCTGCGCCAGAGCCGGCAGGCCCGGCTCGCCGGGATCGCCTGGGCGGGCGGCGATCTGGCCCTGGTCGCGCTGGCCGCGGTCTCGATATGGGAACTGCACGGCTATTCGGCGGTCGCGCATCCGGGAACGGGATCGCTCGGGATCGATCCCGTGGTCGCCCTGGCCCCCGCCCTCGCGCTGGCCGGGCTGGCGCTCATCCCGCTGCGCGGGCTGCCGCTGCTCGCCCGGGCGGCCGACAAGGCGACCGACCACGAACGGCGGCTGGCCGCCGCGATGGTGAGCTGGCAGATCGCGCGCCGCCCGATCCGCCAGGCGGGCCCGGCCCTGCTCGTCGTCCTCGCGACGGCGACCACGACGCTGGCGGTGGCTGGCTACGCCAGCTGGCGGCAGTCGGTCGCGGACCAGGCCGCCTTCGCGGTTGGCTCGGACGTGCAGGTGGACTCCGCGGGCGGGGTGCCGCCCGGCGCAGCCCAGGAGATCACCGGGGCACCGGGGGTCACCGCTTCGACGTCGGCCAGCGTCATCGGCCTCGGCAACGGGGACCAGCTGATCGCGCTCGATACGAGCACGGCGGGTAAGACGATCCTGCTCCGCCCCGACCTGTCGCCGCTTCCGCTGAGCGTGGCATGGCGGCGCATCACCCCGCGGCTGCCGGGGCTGGCGCTGCCCGGCCAGCCGGATGACCGGCTGGAGGTTCTCGCGGCCCTCGGGGTCGTCCCGCACAGCAGCGCGGAGACGGCACAGATGGATCTTGGCTCACCCGTCGTCACGGCCTGGGTCCAGGATTCCACCGGCACCACCTACCCGATACCCGCGGTCGGGAGCTTGGCGGCCGGGAGCCTGCCCGCCGACGGCCGGCCGCACGCCCTGGTTTTCGTGCTGCCAGGTCCGCGGGCCGCCAGCTACCCGTTGCGGCTGGTCGGGCTCACGCTGAACTATGCCCTGCCGCCGTACGACCCTGCGAGCCCAGCGTCGGCCCCGACCGCCAGCTTGACCATCGAGTCCCTCGCGGTGGCCAAGACGGCCCGCGGCCCGTTCGGCAAGCCGTTCAGCCACGGTGACGCCCTGACGGCGTGGGATTACTCGGGATCCGCGGCGCACGTGCCCACCGGGCCTCCGGGCCAGTTTCAGGCGATTCCGGCATCGGACGGGTCACCGCCAGCGATCAAGCAGTGGTCTGGCGCCGCCGGAGGTGCACAGCGCCTGGAGTTCAACACCGGACACGATCCGTCATTGGCGGTCATGGCCAGCGCCGGCCTCAGTCCCGGGTCTCCCGCCGCGGTCGCGCTCACGGCGGCGTCGTCCACCCAGGCCGTCCCGGCCATGGCCACCACCGGTTATCTGGCCGCCCACCGGCTCCGCATCGGCTCGACCACCTCGGTTTCGCTCAACCTCGCCGACCAGAGCTTCGCGATCACGGTCCGGATCGTGGCGTCGGTGGCCCGTTTCCCGACCGTCTTCGGGCCGAACCGCGCGCTGATCGTCAACCTCGCGGACATCAACGATCAGCTCATCGCCAGCCAGTCGCCGACCTTGCCGGTGACCCGCTGGTGGCTCCGCACCGCTGACGGCCGCCAGCCGCACCTGCCGGCCGACCTCGGCCTGTCGGTCGCCGACCGCGCCAGCCAGGAGGCGGCCCTGCTGAACGACCCGCTGCTGAAGGGCCCCCGGCAAGCCATGCTGGCCATCGGGTTGGCGGCGGTGCTGCTCGGCGCGGGTGGGTTCTCGGTCAGCGTCGCGGGCAGTCTCCGCTCGCGGCGGACGCAAAGTGCGGTGTTCGCCGCGCTGGGGGTGGGGAAGAACGCCCAGGCCGGGCAGTTGTGCCTGGAGCAGTGCGCACTCAGCGTTCCGGCCGCGGCCGCGGGCCTGCTGGCCGGGATCGGACTAGCCCAGTTGCTGGTGCCTGCGATCACGCTGACTACGGATGCGGCCGCACCCGTCCCGTCGGCCCTGGTGATACTGCCGCTCGGCCCGGCCGTGGCTCTGGCCCTGGTCACCGCGGCGGTGCCGGGCGCCGCCGCCGCCCTGTCGGTCCTGCGCAGACCCGACCCAGCGGCGCAGTTGCGGGCGGAGGCCGGATGAGAACGCGGTGGTGGCGGGTGCGCGTGGCCTGGGTGGCGCTGACCGGTACCGGGGCCGCGGCCAGTGTCGCCTTCGGCTTGCTCGTTTTCGCCTCCATACTGGCCAGCCTGGCGATCCCGCGGGAGAGCGTGGGGCTGCGCAACCAGGCGCTGCAGCACGTGATCGCCGCCGCCGGGCCCGGCGACCGGTCCGTCACCGTGACGCCGGACCTGGTCAACCCGGTGGACGAGGAACCCGTCGAGCCTGTGGCCACCGATATCGCGGCGACCGGCGCCTTCTTGCGGTCCCAGCTGGTCGCGGGCGGGGTGCCGCTGGCCAGCAGCCCGCCCGCATGGTCGAGCGTGACCACCGGCTACATACAGGTCACCGGGGCGGCCCGGGCCGCCGGATACGGGCCGCCGCAGTTCGAGATGAGCTACCGCACGGCCCTGGCCGGTTACAGCCATGTGGTGGCCGGACGGCTCCCGGCCAGCGGCTCGACCGGGGTGGTGCAGGTCGCGGTGACCACCGCCACCGCGACCAGGTTCGGCCTGCGGGTCGGCGCCCGGCTGAACGCGGGGCCGGCGGTCATGATGGTCGTGGGGATCATCCAGCCGGTGCTCCCGGCTTCGGCCTTCTGGACCGGGGATTCCGTAGCCGCCAAACCCGCGCTGACGCCTGGCACGTCGTCCCAGCCGCACTGGACCGGGATGCTGTTCATCGGCCCAGGGGCGCTCCCGTTGATCGAACCCAGCCTCAATCCCCAGCTGAGCGCGACCTGGTGGTATCCGGTCGCGCTCGGCCAGCTCACCGCGGGCCAGGTGGGCAGGCTGGCGGGGGGTCTGGGCAGCCTGCTCTCCTCCCAGCTGACACTGAGCATCGCCGGAACCCTGGTCACGGCGACGATCACCTCCCAGATTCCCTCGATCCTGTCGCCGTTCATCACCGGGGAAAACGCCGCCGGCCCCGTGCTCGAATTGCTGTATGTGAGCCTGTCCGTCATGGGCGCGGTGGTGGTGCTGCTCGGCGCCCGGCTGGTGGCGCAGCGACGCGCCGCGGAGTTCACGCTCATGCGCGCCCGGGGCGCGGCGCTGCATCAGCTCGCCTGGCTGGTGCTCCGCGTGAACGTGGTCATCGCCGCGATCGCCGGGGCGGCGGCCGCGATCCTCGCCATCGCCCTCACTCCCGGCGACGGCGACCCGGTGGGCTGGTGGCTGGCTGGCGTCACGATCGCCATCACCCTCGTCGGCCCCGTGCTGATCAGCGTGGTCCCGCAGCGCGTGGCGGCTCCTGTCTCCGGCCGGACCATCCGCCGGGCAGGCGGCCGCAAGCTCGCGGCCCGGCGGATCGTCATCGAGATGGTGCTGGTCGTCGTGGCCATCGGCGGGCTGATCGCGCTCCGGAATCAGGGCCTGACCTCCGGGAGCAGCGGCCTGTACACGAGCGCGGTGCCGGTGCTGGTCGCGATCCCGGTGGCGGTCGTCGTGCTGCGCTGCTATCCGCCCCTGGCCCGCGAGCTGGCCCGGATCGCGGGCCTGTCGCGGGGGGTGGTCGCGTTCGTTGGCCTGGCGCGGGCCACCCGGACCCCGCCCGGCACGGTCTTGCCGTCGTTCGCCCTGGTGCTGGTGCTGGCCATGGTGGCGTTCCCGGCCATGATCAGCACGTCGGTAACCGGCAGCCAGGTGGCCGTCTCCTGGCAGCAGGTGGGCGCCGACGCGTACATCCAGGCTACGGGCAATCAGGTGATCAACCCGGCGCTGCAGCGCCAGATCTCTTCGGTGCCAGGCGTCGTTTCCACCGCTCCTGCGGTGGTCGACGTCGGGACGATGCCCTCCGGGTCCGAGCTGGCCGTGATGTTCGTCGACCCGGCTCAGTATGCGGCCGTGGCCGACGAGGCGCCCGGCCCGCGATTCCCGCTGGCCGCACTGTCGGGGAACGCCGGGAGCGGCCAGGCCGCGGCGGCCGTCCCCGCGGTCGCCAACGCCGCCGCCGCTCAGCTGGTCGGCAAGGGGCCGGCCAACGTCAGCGTGGGGACCAGCACCATCACGATCCGGCCGGCCGGACGGATTGGCGGCGTCCCCGGCGCCTCCGCCGTCTCCGGTGTGGCCGCGGTCGTGGTGCTGCCGCTGCGGGCCCTCGGGCCCCACCCGCCCGGGCCGAATCTCATGCTGGTCGTTGGGCCCGGGCTGAATGGGGCGCAGCTGAGCGCAATCGTTCAGCGGGCGCTGCCGGGCGGCTCGGTGACGTTGCGCGCCACCGCCCTCGCCGCGCTGACCACGGCGCCGGTGCTGCAGGCGGCGCAGACCGCCCTCACCCAGGGGCTGGCTACCGCGGCCGGATTCGGCGTGCTGGTCCTGCTGCTGTCGCTGCTGCTCACCGCCCGGTCCCGGGACATGACGCTGGCGCGCCTGGCCACGATGGGGCTGTGGCGCTGGCAGGCCCAGCTGCTGCTGGCGGCCGAGACGCTTCCCCCGGTGGTGGCGGCCGCGATCGGTGGCGTCGGGTGCGCCTGGCTGCTCGCGCCGGTGGTCGGGCCAGCGCTCAACCTGGCCGCTCTGGGCGGGACCGGGTCGGCCATCGTGGTGACTCCCGCCGTGTTCCCGCTGGCCGCGTCCGCGGCCGGGCTGGTGCTGGCCGCGCTGCTAGTCCTGGCCGCTCAGGCCGTGATCACCTACTACCGTGGCAGCGCCCGGGCGCTGCGGATCACTGATTGAGAAAGGCCCAGGCCCATGAGCTCACCCATCCCGCAGGACCAGGCCCCCACCGGTGCGGACGGGATGATCGTCTGTGACCGGCTGGTCCGGATCTACTCTGGCGCAGGCATCGAGGTCCAGGCGCTGCAAGGGCTGGATCTGCTGATCGCCGAGGGGGAACTGACCGCGCTGATCGGCGCGGCGGGCAGCGGCAAATCCACGCTGGTGAACATCCTGGCCGGGCTGGACACACCAACGGCAGGCACGGCGTGGGTGGCCGGCCGCAACCTGGGTGCGATGACCGCCCAGCAGCGGCTGGCCTACCGGCGCAGCACCGTCGGCTTCATCTGGCAGCAGACGTCGCGGAACCTGCTCCCGTACATGACCGCCCGGCAGAACGTGCTGCTG
>Ga0335075_10012793_pt1 | contig 12662 bp, 6 predicted proteins | sample Lox_Sample_24_FD_206723 | JGI IMG/M metagenome (GOLD analysis project Ga0335075, IMG submission 206723) | Soil microbial communities from Loxahatchee National Wildlife Refuge, Florida, United States - Lox_Sample_2.4 | ecosystem: Environmental > Terrestrial > Soil > Wetlands | place: USA: Florida... | reverse complement strand
AGGGAAGCGCCGCCGCATAATCTCCCTGCACTCCCATATCCCATGCCAGCATAGAGTGAGCAATGGCGCTCGATGGAGAAATTTTGAGCTCATCCTGAAACTGCGCAATCGCCGCATCCGGATCGATCACCGATAAGAGATACCCGTAAAAATAGTGGAGATAGGGCTTCGCCGGGAATTGACTGAATACACCTTCAAATTCTCGATGGCCGCCAGTCAGATCTCCACTCATGACGCTCACTGCAGCGCGGCCCACTTGCGAAACTAACTGCTGCTGCAAGGGATCGATATCACTTGGCAGGATCGGCATCCGCAGACCTGCCAGTCCCAAGCCTTCGATGACATTCTGACTGGTCGTTCCATGCTTAATGAGAACATCGTATTTTGCAATCGCTTCTTCATATCGACCCAGTCTGGTCAGCAGGAGTGCCTCGTGATAAACAATAATCCCCGCATTCCGAGGCTCATTGGCCGCGCCAAGAGCAATCGCTCGCTGGATATCCTGAAGTGACTCCGGGTATTGGCCTTCTTCGAATTCGCATAAACCGCGCAGCGCATATGCTGGACCGCCTTTTGGCGTCAGAGCAATGTAATGCGATAGCGCATCGATCGCGGGTGAGTAGTTATTGGCTCCGTATTGCAGCGATCCCAGATACCACCAGCCGTCTGGCCAGTTGGGATTCATCTGAACGGCTTCTTGATAGAGTGTGAGGGCGCCCGGGATGTCTCCTCGCTCACGGGCGTTAGTAGCTTTGGAGACTAGCGCTTCAAAACTTTCGGGGTGGTTCTGCGCCGCGGCGAAAGGGCTCAGCAATAACAGCAATACCCCCAGGAGGGAAATAGCCTTGAAGATCATCGCGTAGATTTGCCTATTCCAGCCTGGTTGTTTCCTGCTCCGCGTATTCCGGAAAATGCTTCCCACGAACAACAATACCACCGCCGTGGCGCCTGTTGTCTGGGGAAGAGTCGATATGTGACCGTTTGCATTTTGCCCTTGACAATCGTGTTCGCCAGGCAGTAACAATCATTCGGACTTAAGATAACGATATCAAGCGCTCTGAAGTGACAGAGATGAATGCCGGCAGACGGCTGGGCTTCGCCGGAACCATCTGAATCTCGAAATTGTTGCGCCTCGCTATGATACCGTTTGCGCGATGAATGTAAAGGCTTGCATTTAGGCTGTTTCGGCCTCCGTTCTACTGCTGTGTGAGGAGTGCCGGGCGGAGAAGTTCAACAGAAGCTGTGGTTTGGTGTGGAGGAGGTAAATGTTTTCACGTCTCTTCGCTAAATCGGTTTAAGGAATCGGCGTACTTATAAACGCCGGGATTAGAAGTTGCGGGGGATTTGCAATTCCGCATCGTTATCAAAATCAAACACTTTTTCGGGAGGTTTAGAGTATGAACCGCATCCAGTATCCGACTCGATTCGGAAAATCGGTTGGATTCGCGTTATTTTCGGTATTGCTACTGGTGCTTCTGGCATTTCTTGCACCGGCTGGCAATGCTCAACAATTGACGGGCACCATAAGTGGAACAGTCGTTGACCAGACCGGGGCCGTAGTCCCCGGCGCTCAGATCACCCTCAAAAACCAGACCAGCGGCGACGTCCGCACCACGACGGCGGGTGCTTCGGGACTGTTTGTAATCACGGCAGTGCAGCCTGCTACCTATTCCATTTCCATCGCGGCAAAAGGATTCACAACCTGGCAGGAAAACAACATCGTGATGGGCGTAGGTGATACACGGTCCATTCCGAATATCAAATTGGCGATTGGCAACGTTGCAACCAAGGTCACTGTTTTAGGTGGTGGCGCAGCGATTGTGCCGACTGATACTGCCGAAATCAGCACCACCATCAACCAGTCCATGATTAACAGCTTCCCGCTCCAGGGTCGTGACGCTGGTGAACTGCTCAAGATCATGCCCGGTATGGCGCTCAACAATAACGCTGGCGGCGCTAATTCAACCTTCAGCGATAAAGAAATCGGTTCAAACTCCGGTCCGGTGGGCGACTACTCTTCGAACGGCACGCAGCCCAATGGAACCATGGCTTACATGCTCGATGGCGCCGACCTGGTCGACCCCGGCAACTTCGGCACCCAGATCGCCAATATCAATCCGGACATGGTTGGCAGCATCAAGATGTTGATGTCGAACTACAGCGCGGAATATGCCAAAGGCCCTTCGATTTTTCAGGCATTCAGCAGAAGCGGCGGCCAGCAGTTCCACGGCGAAGCCTATCTTTACACGCATAACGCCGTACTCAACTCGGTCGATGCCTACACCAAGAGTCAGGGAGGCAATAACGCGGCGCAAAGCTACTACTACATGGGTGGCAATATCGGCGGTCCGGTGCTGCTTCCTTTCACGCACTGGAACCGCGACCGCAACAGGCTGTTCTTCTGGGCCGGCTATGAATATATGAAGCAGCAACCCGCGGGCTCAATTATCAATTACAACGTTCCCAACGCAGCGCAGCTCTCCGGAGACTTTAGCAATCCGGGCATCCCCGCCGCAGCCATTGCACAATGGCCCAACTTCTATAATGAGTTGACCAAGAATGTCCCGGCTGGTGGTACGGCCACCTCGTTCCCGACTTCAGATATCGATCCCAACATTCCTGGCGTTCTGGCGCTTTATCCCAAGACGAATGAGACGCCGTCCGCGGCAAATGGCTACAGCAACTACCAGTATGTAAATACCTCACCCCAGAACCGTTGGGAGGCAAGCGGCAAGCTCGACTACGCCATCAGCGACAATACCAAACTAAGCGGTTCGTACACCTACCAGAGTGAGGCCGATCTGGCTCCCATCTCCATTTGGTGGGCCATCCCGAATACGCTTCCCTATCCGACTCCAGGGGCATCAAACACCGTCACCTATGTGATCAACACCAACCTGACGCACGTATTCAATGCCACGACAACCAATGAGACGGTCTTCACGTGGTCTCACTTCGTCAACCCCTACATGCTGGCAAACCCCAGCGCGGTCTCGCGCAAGACAGTTGGCTTCAATGTTCCAGGGCTGTTCGGCAATACCACCGACCAGATGCCGAATTTTGAGCCTGATAACTGCTGCAGCGAGCAGCTTGCGAGCTTCAATTACTACCCAATGTCGACTGGCTCCTTCGGTGGCATCAAGCAGGTTCCTGCTTTTTACGACAACTTCACCAAGGTTTGGGGCACCCACACCTTCAAGACCGGCTTCTATTGGGATGACAGCCAGAACAGTCAAAACAGCAATTCGCCTGACAACGGCACCTATGGTTTTGAGACCTACGGCCAAAATTCCACGACCAACCTGGTTGCCGACATGATGTTGGGCAACGTCAATTATTATCAGCAACAAAACCAGAACTTCCCCAACAACACGCACTACCACCAGGTGTCGGGTTATGCGCAGGACTCCTGGAGGGCGGCGCCGGAACTCACCATAAACTTCGGCATGCGCTTTGACCACATCGGCCAGTGGACCTCCCTCGGCGCTGATCCCGGCTTCCAGGTATGGAGCCAGGCCGCTTACGACAAAAATCCCACAGCCAACAATCCCGGTCTGCTTTGGCAGGCTATCGACCCAAGCATTCCATCCTCGGGCTTCAAGACGCCCTTGTTCTACTATGCGCCGCGTGGAGGATTCGCCTACGACATCTTCGGCACCGGCAAAACCGTTGTCCGCGGAGGCTTTGGCGTATACCGCTACCAGGCAACCAGCGAAACGGCCAGCGCGCAAAGCGGACCGCAGGGTTCGTTCACATATCAAACTCCGACAACCTTCAACGGGTACGCAAACGTAGTGAACTTCACTCCTCCATCCGCGGTCGCGCAGAACGGATCCAGTATCCACGTTATGCAGATGGGAGACGACCGCGCGCCGTTTACCAACGACTGGAACTTTACCGTCGACCAGGCGCTCCCATACCACTCTGTGATCGAGGTAGCCTATGTGGGCAATCGCAGCGCGGACGAATACATGGATGGGTCCAACAGCAATCTCTACAACCTCAACAATGTTGCCATCGGCGGCTTCTTCCATCCGGATCCGCTTACCGGTAATTATGTATCGCCGGCAGCTCCTCCCTGCTCCACCACCAGCGCAGCCTCTCAGAGCTTGTATTGCCAGGCCAATCCTGGGTTGTACACGCAGAACTATAACAGCAACGACTGGCGTCCACTGCAGTCCTACCAAAACGTCTACCTGCTGACGCACGCTCCATATTCGAATTACAACGCGCTGCAGGTTTCATTCAACAAGACAACCGGCCCCATCACCTTCCTGGCGAATTACACCTTCTCCAAGGTGCTGGGCATCCGCGACGGAGGCTCCAACAACGGCTCAGGAAACGGCCCCGGACTCGATCCGTTCGTTCTTGGCAACAACTATGGTCCGTTGGAGTATGACCACACGCACATCCTGAACCTGACCTACAACTGGGTGCTTCCCAGCGCGATTCACGGAGAGGGCTTCGGCATGCATCTTCTGGCGGGTGCGGTAAACGGATGGGAACTTTCCGGTTACACTGCCTTCCAGAGCGGTTATCCGCTGCAAGAGATCGAGGGCGGCGATTTAAATGTGCTGTTTCCGGGAAATCTGACCGTTCCGACCGTTGCCAACCCCAACCTGCCCGACAACAGCATCACGTTGCCGAACGGGGTTAAAGCTGTAGGCATTAGTCCAAGTACGTATTTTGGGACGAATGCCTATAATACCCTGGTGCCCGTTGTCACCTGCAATCCAACCAAGAACCTGCATCACGGGCAAAGGTTCAATCCTGCCTGCTTCGCTCCGCCGGCCCAGGGACAGCAGGGAACGCTGAACATGCCGTACATGAGGTCGCCAAACTACTGGGATAGCGATCTCGGTATCTACAAAAACTTCCACTTCACGGAGAGCCGGTATATTCAGTTCCGGGTTTCCGCAACCAACTGGCTCAACCATCCGCTCGCCCAGTTTGGACTTGCAAACAACAGCGATATCCAGCTGAGCTTTATCGGAACGGAAAACGCCACCTGCGGCGGTTGCGTCAACCCCGATGGATCTCCGATTCAGGTTCAATACCTGTCTCCGACAAACACAAACGCTTCGACCACCGGCGTACCTACATTCAAGAATGGTTCCCGGTTCGTCACACTGGCCACGAAGTTCTACTTCTGAGCTGGTAATTGCCATACAATTTCCAAGGGCGGCGGCTCACGCCGCCCTTGTTTTCCTATATGCTTTTCTCGAAACGAATCCGCCTCCCACTATTTCTGATTTCTCTACAAATTGCATTGGCAGCGATTGTGCTGAACGCACAATCGGCGAAGTCGCCGATCTTTTTCGAACTGCAGAAGATTCCCTTCCGCCTTGAAAACGATGAGACATCAGCGAAGAATGCGCCTGAGGCAATGGCCGGGGGAGTCGCGGTTTTCGACTATAACGGCGATGGCCGCCCGGATATCTTCTTCACGAATGGCGCGAACATCAAGACGCTCAAGAAGGATTCTCCCAAATACAGCGATCGTCTCTTCCGCAATGACGGAAACGGCCACTTCACCGACGTAACAAAGCAGGCTGGAGTCGCCGGCACCGGCTACGACATAGGCGTGGCGGTTGGCGATTATGACAATGACGGCCACCCTGATCTGTTCGTCACCGGCATTTATAAAAATACCCTCTACCACAACAATGGCGACGGCACCTTCACCGACGTAACCGCCAAGGCCGGTCTAGACAAATCGAACGATCCTCAATATGGGCCACTATGGTCCGTGGCTGCGGTATGGGTCGACGTCAACAACGATGGTCTGCTGGACCTCTTCATCGTGAACTACATGCAGTGGAAGTACACTGACGTGCCCCTTTGCGCCTATCGCGGAGTGGCCGATTACTGCAATCCCCGCTATTACAAACCAACTCCCGACCAGCTATTTATCAACAATGGCAACGGAACATTCCGGGATGCTTCTGCGCAGTGGGGATTACGCGAACATCCCGGCAAAGGTATGGGGGTTGGAATGGCCGACTATGACCACGATGGCCGCGAAGATCTGTTTGTGACCAATGATGGCGGATACGAGTTTCTCTTCCACAACCTTGGAAACAAATTCGAGGAAGTCGCGTTCAACGCCGGAGTGGCTCTGCCTGAGGACGGGAACTTCATCTCCGGAATGGGCCTCGACTTCCGCGACTTCAATAACGACGGCTATGCTGACATTGCTTATGTTGCCCTCAACAACCAGACCTTTCCTCTTTACGAAAATACTGGCAAAGGAGACTTCATTGAGGTAACGACCCCAAGCGGCATGCGCGAAGCCAGCATGAACATGGCCGGGTACGGGGCCGGCCTCTACGACTTTGACAATGATGGATGGAAAGACTTGTTCGTAAGCCGCGGTCACGTGGAGTCTATGCCCCTTCCCGGCCAGGAGATCGACCAATATAACACGGTCTTCCGGAATCCCGGCAAAACGGGCAAATGGATTGCGCTCACCGCGGAGGCTGGCCTGACCGCTGCGCCAGGCGCGCGCCATCGCGGTTTGGCCTTTGGCGATTTTGATGGAGATGGCCGCGTCGACGCGGTTGTCACTGCGCTGAGCGCCAACGCCGAGATTTGGATGAACCGCACAAAGAACTCCAATCACTGGCTGGATATTGCGCTGCGTGGAACAAAGAGTAATCGTGATGGAATAGGCGCACGGATCAAAGTGGTGACGAAGACTATCACGCAATACAACCATATGACGACCAGCGTCGGCTATGCATCGTCGAGCGATGGCCCAGTGCACTTCGGGCTCGGTTCAGATGCGCAGGTGGAGACCATAGAGATATGGTGGCCCTCCGGAGTCGTGCAAACGCTCCACAATATTGCCGGAGATCAGGTTCTGAAAGTGACTGAGCCTTCGAGTTAGTACGACTTCGGTTTTCTGAGGGTTCTGCGTATGAGGTCTCGTTTCGGCTGGATTTTCGTTGTTGCCATGCTTGCCAGCTCGGCAGCCTGCCAGACAGTTGTCGCAAATCAAATTACGGTATCAGTGAGCGCCATAAAGCCTCCAAAGACGGAGATTTTCCAAAATACCCCCAGACCAGCGGGAAAATACCCCCAGAAGTACCGCCAGCAACTGGCTTCCACAGTACCTCGTTGGATGCAGAAAAACACAAAACCCCAGTGATTCATGGGGTTCGTTTGATCTATTCGGATTTATTTGGATGTCTTAGAACGGGTTGCTGGCGGAGAGAGGGGGATTCGAACCCCCGATAGAGCTTTTGACCCTATAACGGTTTAGCAAACCGCCGCCTTCAGCCACTCGGCCATCTCTCCGGCTGTCTTGTTTTGAGTATATAGGAAGCGCCGTCCCAGGCCGGGCAACCTTTTCCTTGTCTTTTTTTTGATATCTCAAGGTTCAAAGCTCATCAGGTTGTTCGCATCTTAATTTTTATGGCGGCGATCTGTCAGGTTCGCCTTTTGAATTCAAAATGGTTGGCGAGGTATTTTTTATGTCAAGCAACAGCAACAGTTTAAATAGCGCCGCGCGCGGCAGCAGGGAAACCATTGCCGGCTATTTCGCGGACGGTAATGACGCTCATCGCGCCATTAATGAATTGCGCGACGAAGGATTTGCGGCGAGTGAGATCGGGGCTGCATTCCATAGTGGCACGATGCTTGAGCCTTCTGCTCGCGGTATGGCCCAGGTGTCCGAGGACACTAAAATCCGCTCAATCGCAAAGCCCGGGTCAACAATTGCCGGCCCAGCTTCGGATACGAGCGCTGTGACTCCTTCCGGATTATCAACAGGCAGTGGTACGCCCATGGCGGGGGCCAGCCGTCCCGGGCCGATTCCGGGCAGCGAAATTCCGACTGATCTACCTACCGATATTCCCAGTGATCTTGTGGCGAATGCAAGAGAACACGCCTTTTCGCGTCCCGGCGCAGTTGATGTGAACTCACCGACAAGCGGAGACTTTCACGAGATGCGTGAACCTGAGAACCAAAGCTGGTGGAGCAAGCTGAAGCAAATATTCGGGAGCCAGGAGGTGGATCCATCACTTCGCCGGGAACCAGTATCCGATAAGTCGAGTCTGAACTATGGCACGGGCGAAGGCCATTTGGGAGTTCATTCCGACTACGAATATGCTTACTCGGGTTCTGCTTTTGAACAATCCTTCTCCGGAATGGGAATTCCGCAGGTGCACGCAGAACGGCTTTCGCGGGAGTTGCTGCGCGGCGGCGCGGTAGTTACGGTGAGGGCGGGTTCAAAGAATATCGCTGCCGAAAGCATTCTTGAGCGCAATCACGGCATCATTCGCTATGAATCCGCCTCAGATCGGGCTGATGACCTGGAAAATGCCAATCCCGAAGCGCGCGTGGAGATTTTTGGTGAAGTGCATCGCGTGTATCCGGGCTATATAACGAAAAAGGAAGTTCGCGGCCAAAAGGCTTCCTAGACGAAAGATTCAACTGGAAGGTTGGTTTAACGGCCTCGCTTCGAGCGGGGCCATTTTTTTAACGCGGCCAGGAAAGTTCCACTTTTCGCAGCGCTTTCGCGGTACGCTCAATCACAGAAGATGCGAGCAGTTGCCGCCAAGAAAAAATCAGCGGGATATCACCGCGGCTTGCGCCTGATTCCGCTGGCTGCCGCCACCTATTTCATGGTGGCGGGCGGTCCTTATGGAATCGAAGATATTCTGGGCGGCGCCGGGTACGCCAAGGCATTGCTGATTCTGCTTGTCCTGCCGCTTATCTGGAGCTTTCCCACCGCATTGATGATTGGTGAACTAGCGAGCGCGATTCCCGAAGAGGGCGGCTTCTATGTGTGGGTGAGGCGCGCTCTAGGGCCGTTCTGGGGTTACCAGGAGGCGTGGTTATCGCTGGCCGCCAGCGTATTCGACATGGCGATTTACCCCACACTATTTTTGCTGTATCTAAATCGGTTATTTCCGGTATGGACGCTGGGCTGGCGCGGTACGGCGTGGGAGTTGGCGCTGATTGCCGCATGCTGCCTATGGAACCTGCGCGGTGCTCCCGCGGTGGGAGACGGATCGATGGCACTCTTCGTGCTTCTGCTCGCGCCGTTTGCTGTGCTGGTTGCGGCGGCTGCGTGGCATGGACTTCACGTGCACAGCAATATGGCCTGGAAGGCAGGTCCGGCAGGGGGCGAGGGGCTTTCGACGGCGATTCTGGTTGGGTTGTGGAACTACATGGGCTGGGACAATGCTTCGACCGTGGCGCGAGAGGTTGATGATCCGCAGCGCAATTATCCCCGCGCCATGCTTGTCAGCACTGTTGCTGTTGCGTTGAGCTATGTGATTCCACTGGCGGCGATCGCTTTTGCGGGTCTCGATATTTCGCAGTTCAGCACGGGATCGTGGGCCGACGCTGCCACCAAGCTAGCTGGACCATGGCTGGGTGTTGCGATTGTGCTCGGTGGAACCATCACCGGGCTGGGCATGTTTAACGCGCTGATGATGTCGTATGCGCGGCTCCCCATGGTGTTGGCTGAAGACGGGATGCTTCCCGGTTTCGTTGCGAAGCGGAATCGCTACAACGTACCGTGGGTGGCGGTTCTGCTCTGCGCGTCAGCGTGGGCTCTCGCGCTGCGCTTTAGCTTTGAGCGGTTGATTTCCATTGATCTGATTCTTTATGGAGCGAGCCTGATTCTGGAGTTCCTGGCGTTGGTTGTACTGCGCTTCCGCGAGCCCGAACTTGAACGGCCTTTTCGGGCCGGGAGCCTGGCGACCGCTATCGCGCTGGGGGTAATTCCCACAGCACTTATTGTGTACGCGGCGTTTGTGTCGCGAAATGAGCGCATGGCGCACATGCCGGCACTTGCCTTTGGATTGATTGTGGCTGCCGTGGGGCCAATCCTCTATGGCATTTCGCGCACGCTGCGGACTCGCCGCGTGGCAGAGCAGCATTAAGCCGGGAGAAAGCAGGAGAGCGTGGTTTGCCTGTCGCGCTACCTCGCCGCTTTGTAGTTTTTCGCTGCAACGATCAAACGGTCGCGCGCATAGGCTGCGTCATGCCAGCCGTTGACTTCCACGCGTTTGCCTTCAAGGTCCTTGTAAATCGAGAAAAAATGGGTGATTTCCTTGAGCATGTGCGGATAGATTTCCGAGTAGTTCCACACGTCGTTGTAGCGCGGATTGTTTTTGCCGACGGCCAGGATTTTCTCGTCGAGCACGCCCTGATCCAGCATCTCCAGTAGACCGATAGGGCGGACAGTCATCACGCATCCGGGGAAGCTGGGAGCATCGACAAGCACGAGCACGTCAAGCGGATCTCCGTCGTCGCTCAGCGTCGACGGGATAAATCCGTAGTCTCCGGGGTAGTGGACGGGAGAATATAGGTTGCGGTCCAGCCGGAAGACATTCAGCTGCTTGTCATACTCATACTTGTTGATGGCTTCGCCGGGAATCTCAATGACCGCGTTCACGGCTTCGGGTGCTTTATCGCCAAGTGGCAGCGTTAGATAATTCGTCATTCTCGTCCTATTTTTCCAAAATTTCGGGAGAAGGTGATTCGTTGCGTCCTGAAAGTCAGCAACGTTTATAATCAGGCAAAATGAAGGCTCATGTCTATGTCACGCTGAAACAGACGGTTCTCGATCCGCAGGGTCAGGCCATTCACGGCGCCCTTAAAAAGATGCAATATCAGGGCATTGAGGACGTGCGGCAGGGAAAATATTTTGTAATCCGGTTGGCCGATTCGCTCGATGCTGCCGCGGCGCACGCTGAAGTGGAACGGATTGTCCGCGAAGTGCTCACGAATCCGGTGATCGAAGAATTCCGGTTTCACCTTGAAGATGCAGTGTAGCTTTCCGACCACGTATTCGTTGTAGTTCAGTGTGAGCCAGCGGCGGATCATCCGAAGTGGAAGCTGAGGCAATGTATGTGCGGAATTGTCGGCTACGTCGGCACCAGAGAGGTCGTCCCTTTAATCATCGAAGGTCTTCGGCGGCTCGAATATCGCGGCTACGACTCGGCGGGCATTGCCGTCGGCAGCAACGGTGACGGATTTGAGCTGCGGCGCGCTCCAGGCAAGCTGAAAAACCTGGAGGAGGTGATACGCGAGCGCCCGCTCACAGGAACTTATGGCATTGGCCATACACGCTGGGCCACGCATGGGCGCCCTACTGAGGAAAATGCCCACCCACATCGCGACTGCTCCGGGCGCATTGTGGTCGTACACAACGGGATTGTTGAAAACTATCTTGCACTCAAACGCGAGCTGGCAGCCGATGAACATACATTTGTAACTGAAACGGATACGGAAGTTATCGCACATTTGATCGAGCAGGAGAAGGCTTCCGCAGCGGCACTTGGCAAGACGATGCCGCTCGAGGACGCGGTGCGACGCGCGGCTCTTCGATTGACCGGCGCATACGCGATCAGCGTTCTCTGTGCAGATGAGCCGGATAAGATTGTGGTAGCGCGCAATGGTCCGCCTGTCGTAGTGGGTCTGGGTGAGAGCGAATACTTCGTTGCCTCGGACGTGCCGGGCATTCTGCACCACACCCGCAATCTGTATTTTCTGGGTGATGGCGATGTTGCCGTTTTGACCAGGGACGGCGTTCAGCTGACCGATCTTCATGGCAATGCCGTGAAACGTCATGTGCAGCGCATTCTGTGGGACCCAATCCAGGCGGAAAAGGGCGGCTACAAGCACTTCATGCTCAAGGAGATTTTTGAGCAGCCACGCGCCATTCGCGACACCACGCTGGGTCGTATTTCGCTCGATACCGGCAAAGTTTTTCTGAGCGAGATGGAGATCTCCGATGAAGAATTTGTGAAGGCAGGGAAGATTAACATTGCCGCGTGCGGCACAAGCTGGCACGCGGCGACCGCAGGCAAGTTCATGATCGAGCGCCTCGCTCGCGTGCCGGTTGAGGTGGACTACGCCAGCGAATACCGCTACCGGGACCCCATCGCCGATCCCTCCGCCATTGGCCTGCTGATTACGCAGTCGGGCGAGACCGCGGACACGATTGCCGCGCAGCGCGAGATGATTGCCAAGGGCTCCAAGACCATCGCCATCTGCAACGTGGTTGGTGCCATGATTGCGCGTGAGGCCCATGGCGTGATCTACACGCATGCTGGGCCAGAGATTGGCGTGGCTTCGACCAAAGCGTTTACTGCGCAACTGGTCGCGGTATTCCTGTTTGCCGTGCATCTGGCGCAGAAACGCCAAACGATTACGGAGGAGGAAAGCCGGGTGCTGCTCGAGGGTCTCAGTCTGCTTCCCGGCAAGGTGGAAGAGATTCTTCGCAGCGTGGACAGCGTGTGCGAACAGCTCGCGAAAAGCTATTCGACCGCGCGCGATTTTCTTTTTCTGGGTCGGGGCATTCACTATCCGATTGCGCTTGAAGGTGCGCTGAAGCTCAAGGAAATTTCTTATATTCACGCGGAAGGTTATCCTGCGGGCGAGATGAAGCATGGCCCGAATGCGCTGATTGATGAAGCGCTTCCGGTTGTGGTGCTGGCGACGAAGGATGAGAGCAATCGCGACTCAAGGCTGCGTTATGAAAAGACGCTTTCAAATATTCAGGAGGTCACGGCGCGGTCAGGGAAGGTGATTGCCCTGGCGATGGAAGGCGATAAGCAGATCAGCCAGCTCGTGGAGCATGTACTCTATATCCCTCCCGCGCCGGAGTTGCTGCTTCCAGTGCTCGACGTGATTCCGCTGCA
>Ga0335075_10012792_pt1 | contig 12664 bp, 16 predicted proteins | sample Lox_Sample_24_FD_206723 | JGI IMG/M metagenome (GOLD analysis project Ga0335075, IMG submission 206723) | Soil microbial communities from Loxahatchee National Wildlife Refuge, Florida, United States - Lox_Sample_2.4 | ecosystem: Environmental > Terrestrial > Soil > Wetlands | place: USA... | reverse complement strand
GCGATGGCTCACCCCAACGGCCAGGCACTGGCTGACTTCCCCTGGCTTCTGGGATTTCGATGGTATCCTTGTCCCATGGAAGCCGTCATCGATCAGGCGGGCCGGATCGTGCTGCCTAAGCCCATTCGCGACGCCCTCGGCCTGCTACCCGGCACCAAGGTCGACATCTCGCCGTACGGTGCGGGCGTGCAGATAGTGCCTGCGGGCAGGACGGCTCGGCTGATCGAAGACGACGGGGTGCTCGTGTCCTCGGGCGAGACACCGGTAGATGACGACATCGTCTTTGCCCTCATCGACGCCGGCCGCAGGTGACCGTCGCGGTCGACACGAGCGTCGCTGTCCCGCTGCTTGTCCGATCACACCGTGATCACGCGGCCGTAGTCCGCTGGTGGGACGGGCAGCAGGTCGCTCTGAGCGGTCACGCGCTCGCCGAGACCTACTCGGTTCTCACCAGGCTCCCCGGTGACGCGCGACTGGCACCGGCGGACGCCGCCCGGCTGCTCGGTGCGCGCTTTGCTCCGCCGCTGTTGCTGAGCGGCGCGAATGCCAGGAAGCTGCCGGACACGCTGAGCCGCCTCGGCATCGCCGGCGGCGCGGCCTATGACGCGCTCGTCGCGCTGGCCGCGAGAGAACACGAGGTAGCCCTCGCGACCAGGGACGGACGGGCCAAGGGCACCTACAACGCGGTCGGCGTCGAGGTCATCGTCGTAGCATGACCATGCCGGCGCCGCATCGTACGCCGCGCCCCGACCTTAGCTCGTCCTGTCAGCCAATGAGCGAAGCGGAATCAGCCTCGCGGCTGATGCCGGCGCCCTCAGAAGCTGGGATGGTGTTGCCCGACAAGCGGCGCCTGCCGTGCGATCGTTGCCTTGACGGCAGCGGGAAAGCGGCCGGCCGGGGAACGCTGATCGGAGGGACAGTGATCTCGCAGACGATGCCGCACGGCGGAGGCCGGGCCCGGCATGCTGCTCCAGACGCGGTCATTCAGGCGGCCGCACTGACTAAGTGGTACGGCGCTACGGTGACGGCGCTCGATGAGCTGACAGTCGTTGTCGGCCCGGGCATTACTGGCCTGATCGGCGCCAACGGCGCCGGCAAGTCCACGCTGATCAAGATTCTGCTGGGCCTGCTCGAGCCGACGAGCGGGACAGCGGCGGTCTTCGGGCATGACTGCGTGACGGACGGTTTCGCCATCAGGACGCTGACCGGGTACATGCCCGAGCACGACTGCCTGCCGCCGGACGTGACGGCGACCGAGCTGGTTACGCACTTCGGGCGGATGTCCGGCCTGCCAGCGACGGCAGCGCGGGAACGCGCTGCCGACTCGCTGCGCCACGTGGGCCTGTACGAGGAGCGCTACCGCCAGATCGGCACGTACTCCACCGGTATGAAGCAGCGGGTCAAGCTGGCACAAGCCCTGGTCGGCGACCCGCGGCTGCTTCTTCTCGACGAGCCAACCAACGGCCTCGACCCGGCCGGCCGGACGGCGATGCTCGAGCTGATCGCACGGATCGGGACAGAGTTCGGCATCTCGATTCTCGTCGCGTCGCACCTGCTCGGTGAGATCGAGCAGATCTGCGATCAGCTGGTCGCCATCGACGCCGGGCGCTTGCTGCGCGCCGACACCATCAGCTCGGTGACGCAAGCCAGAGCGGCGCTGCTGGTAGAGGTAGACGAAGGCATCGATCTGCTCAAAGCCGAGCTGGCCAGGCGAGGCCTGGAGCCGGCCCCGTTCCAGCGCGGCTTGCTCGTGCCGTTGGCCGGGGACGAGACCTACGACGCCGTCCGGGACAGCGTCGCCGATCTCGGCCTGCCGCTGAGCCGGATGGAGCAGCGCAGGCACCGGATCGAGGAGCTGTTCCGCGCCGATCCAGCGCAGGCGGAAACCAGGGCCGGCGTGCCGGGTGAACAGACGATGGGAGCGCGCGGTGGAAGCTGACGCACAGGCGGCCGCCGGGCAACTCGGCTCTGCTGTCACTCAGACCAGCAACGGTGCCACCGACAGCGCGGGGGTCATCCACAACATCGGCTACCGCCGCTATGACGACGTCCGGCTTGGCCGCGCGGCGATCGTCAGGGCGCTGACCTGGCACAGCCTGCGTTCGGCGTTCGGCTTCGGGCGCGGCGCCAAGGCAAAGATCTTCCCCGTGCTGCTGTTCGGGCTCATGTGCCTGCCGGCAGCAGTTAACGCGGTGGCGCTTGCCACGGGCCCTGGCAGCGCGCCGATAGTCAGCTACGACAGCTACGTCCCGTCGCTGCGCACGGTGGCGATGCTGATCTTCGTGGCGATCGAAGCACCAAACCTGGTGTCCGCTGACCTGCGGAACCATACGCTGCCGCTGTATTTTGCCAGGCCGATCCACCGCATCGATTACCCGGTCGCCAAGCTCATCGCGTTCGTTCTCGCCTGCCTGATAATGATCGAGATCCCGGTCATCCTGCTGTACCTCGGCACCGTGTCGCAGCAACACGGCGCTAGCAATATCTGGGAGCAGACCCTGCGGCTCGGGCCAGGCCTGCTGTACGGGGCTGCCTGGGCGGTGCTGCTGGCCAGCATCGGCCTGCTGCTGGCCAGTGCGACCGGCAAGCGAGTCTTCGCAATCTGCGCGATCGGTATCCCGCTGTTCTTCTCCTGGATCCTGGGCAACGTGCTTGCGCACGTCGGCGAGCAGGCGTTCGGGCCTGCTAGTTCCGGCCAGCCGTCCGCGCTCGCCAGTCTGGCCGGGCTGATCAGCCCGTTCACCTTGCTCGGCGGACTGCTGCGCTGGCTGCAGGGCAACCCGCCAATCTCGCCGGCATATCACCCGCTGCAGCCGACGACGATCGGCAACTACGGGCCGGTATACGGCGTGCTGTTCGTTGTCCTGGCAGTCGCTGCCGTCGCCGGGCTGATCGCCCGGTACCGGAGGGTTGGTGTGGCGTGACCGAGATCGAACTGCGCGGTGTCTCGCGCTGGTACGGCAACGTGGTGGCCGTCAACGACATCTCGATGACCATCGGTCCCGGCGTGACCGGGCTGCTCGGCCCGAACGGCGCGGGCAAGAGCACCATCCTGAACATGATCTCCGGCTTCCTGATGCCGTCCCGGGGCGAGATCACCGTGGCCGGCCAGGGTAGCTGGCGGAATCCGGGCATATTCCGCCAGGTTGGCGTCGTCCCCGAGCGCGATTCTGTGTACGCGTTCCTGACCGGCGCGGAGTTCGTCGCGACCACCGCGCGGCTGCACGGACTGTCCGACGCTGGCCCAGCGGCGCAGCGGGCTATCGACCTCGTCGAGATGAGCGAGGCGCAGGACCGGCGGATCTCCACCTACTCCAAGGGGATGCGCCAGCGGATCAAGGTGGCGGCGGCCCTCGTGCACGATCCCCGGGTCCTGCTACTTGACGAGCCGTTCAACGGCATGGACCCGCGGCAGCGACTGCACATGATGGACCTGCTGCACGCGCAGGGCAGCCAGGGCAGGGTCATCGTGTTCAGCTCCCACATCCTGGAGGAGGTGGAGCGCCTGTCCGGGGTGATCCAGGTCATCGTCGGCGGCAGGCTAGCTGCGTCGGGTGACTTCCGGGCGATCCGCCGGCTGATGACTAACCGGCCGCATGTGTTTACCGTGCGCTCATCCGACGACCGGGCGCTTGGCGCGGCGCTGATCGGGCGGCCCGCGGTCAGCGCGGTGGAGTTGACGGCGCACGGCCTGCAGGTCCGCGCCTCCGACTACGGGACGTTCACCAGGGAAGTCGCCGGCCTGAGCCGCGACCACGGCATCCGGCTCCGGCAGGTGCTGCCCGCCGACGAGTCGCTGGAAAGTGTCTTCAATTACTTGCTGGCGTCGTGATGTCGCGCGTCATGATGGGAGGTCGCTCAGCGATGGACCATAACAGGACCGAGCAGCCGCTGCCCGGCCTCCTCAACGGCGACATCATCCGCCTGACGCTGCGCGCCGCAATGAGCCGGAGACGTGCTCTGCTGTTCGCGCTGCCGGCCGTCATCCTGATCGGCATCTCGGCACTGCTGACGGCCAAGGCGCACAGCCACGTCTGGCCACCGGAGGTCCTAGGCACGGTCGGCTACCTGATTCTCGCCCTGACGGCGCTCATTGTGGGCGGCAGCGTCCTCGGCGCCGACATCGACGACGGCAGCATCCTGCACTTGCTGGCGACGCCGGTGCAGCGGCGAACTGTGGTGCTCAGCAAGTACCTCGTAGCGGTCATGCTGACCATCGCGTTCGCCGCGGTGCCCGAGTATGTGGCGGGCGCGATCGCCACCGGCGCCTCGAGCAGCCTGGCCGTCGGCTTGTTTGTCGGCGCCCTAGCGGGATCTCTCGTTTACAACGCGCTGTTCGTGATGCTGACCGCGGTGTTCAGTCCTGGACAGGCACTGGCCATCGGGCTGCTGTACGTGCTGCTGTGGGAGGGCCTGCTGGCGAGCCTGGTGCCGGGCGTAAGCCTGCTGTCGGCCGGGCACTACAGCCTCGCGGTGGCGAACTCGATCGCGCATAATGGCGCCCTGCATGCCTACCTCAACGTTGGCACCGGGATTGGCATGGGACTAGTCGTTACCTGCGCCTCGCTGGCGTTCGCGTCAGTCTCGCTGTCCGCGTTCAACGTCGCCGGCGACGTATCGTGAGCTAGCTAGCGCGGCGTACTCTCGTCGGGCCGGAAGGCCGGGCCGTGACCGGGGATGATGACGGCGGCCACCGCCAGGATGCGGGCCCGGCTGGCCGAAAGTACCCCGGCGTCCGGCGCGAACGGGTCGTCAGCCGGCCCGTCTGATGCCCACCAGGCATGGGTGCACGCGTTCACGCCGCCTGCCGTAGCGGCGAGCGTCGTGATGTCTTCTGGGGTGTGGCCGGGGGTGGCCATCAGCCTGACTGACGGACTCAGCTGGAAGCCGTCGGCTTCCCGGCTGAGCCACCGGTCGCCGTCGTAGATGGCCCAGTGATCATGGATCCGGGCAGCCGGGAACAGCGCCGCGTTGACGGTGTGATCCGGGTGGTGGTGGCTGAACACGATGTCAGTCACGGCCTCAGGCGTGAGGCCCCGCTCGGCCAGCGCAGCCAGCAGGTCCTGTCGCGACGCGACCATGCCGGGATCGACGATCACGGCGACGTCTCCGTCTTGAATCAGCGTGACGGTGCTTCCGACCCGGTCGCCTCCGGAGTCATCGCGGGCATAGCCGACCTGAAGGACGTGCACCGCCGCAGATCCAGTCACCGGAAAGTCAGTCTCCTGCATAAGCGCAGACCCTACCGGCAGCCGCCCGGTCAGCCTAGTATGCCGGCCCAGTGCGGGCGTCGTAGCCAGCAGGGTCAGGACTCAGCCGCTCCCCGGGCTGGACGTCTAAGCTGCTGCCAGCGGTCCTGGCGTGCTTGTGCGCGTGGTGGGGCCGGTCGGCGCCAAGCCGCCCCGCGGAACGTCATGAAGGAACGGCGCATGAAACCTAGCCGTGCCGCCCTCGGCCTTGCCCTGTGCGGAGTACTCGCCGCATGTTCCGCGCACGCATCCGCAGGGGCCCGCGGGGCCGTGCCCGCTAGCCAGTACCTGGTCTGCCAGTCGCTGGCAGGCCTCTGCACAGGAGTGACGCCAAAGTACGAGCCGGCAGAGCTTCTCATGTCCGGCGACGGGACCCTCTACGCCACGGGCCTGACCTGGTCCGGCTGGGGCGCGGCGACGGCGACGGGGCACGGGACCGCTGAGGCGAACAACTGCCAGCCAGACTGTGCCAAGGGGACGCTCAGCGCGCACCCAGTCACGATCGTGCTGAGCAGGCCTGTCCGGTGGCACATGGATATGGTCTACAGCCGCGCGTCATTTTCGATCCCGTCGCTGCACGACGACCAGACCTGGAGCGCTGGACTCATCCCGCGGCCGGCCCTGTCAGCGCGTGTCCCGGCGCCCGGCCAGTCCGCCTAGCGACGGAGTATGTGACTCGACGCTGTCCGCTACGCCGCGATGTAGTCCAGGACGCGGCGGAAGTTGGCCTCGACTGGCCCCATCGCATCAACGATCAGCCGGTCCACGGTCAGCGGGGGCACCTCAGCGCGCATCCGCTCGACATGATCCCACCCGACTTCATGCCACCCGGGAATGCCGCGAACGCGACCCTCGATCCGCGCACGGTGGACAGCCTGATCGGAGCAGACGCATTCGATCAAGGACAACGGTGCAGCGAAGTGGTCAGCGGTCGCCCGCCACACTGAGAACTGACTGTCACCCACCATGTCGACAACAACCGCGCTCTGACCGAGCATCAGCTGCCTGGTAACCAGCGTTCTCAGCAGCCCGGCCCACGCGGCCAGATAATCTGAGCGGTCCAGCTTGGCTAGCGCCGCATGCGCAGGCTTGAGCCCTCCCATGAGCCAGTCTCCTTCGAAAGCTGGAGCCTGCATCGTCCGCGCTACGCGTTCGGCCAGCGTCGACTTGCCCGTACCAGGTAGCCCGGAAAAGATGATCACCTGAGGTTCGGCGCCGACGTGATCCACGCACAGAAGGCTAGCGTTCCATCGTTCCGTGGGCTCTCCTGCGCATGCTCTCCAGTGACTAACGCCTGAGACGCAGCCCCGCGGGTCCGGGGGACTACAGGTGGCTTCTGATGACCTGCGCTAGCGCCGCCTGGCTGGTGTCGTCGACGTCCAGGACGCCGTATTCGGCTGAGAGGGCGCGGAGTTGCTGCTGGTCGTAAGGCACTCCCGGCGGCAGGGGTGCGAGGTGCCAGTGAAGGTGCGCGTTGCCTTGCTGGCTGCCCAGGCTCAGTGAGTACATCCGTTCGGTTGGCACGGATGCAGCCAGTGCCGTCGCTACCCGGTGCACGACCCGCTGGAACGCGAGGTACTCGTTCTCGGTCAGGTCATTCACCCAGCTTTCGGCGTGCCGTTTGGGAGCGACCAGGCAGTAGCCCCGCAATGTGGGCCAGCGGCTCAGGAAGGCGATGGTGTCCGCGTCCTCGTAGACATGATGATGGGTGTAGTCCGGGTGCCCGGCCAGGATCGAGCAGACAAAGCACGGGCCCTCCTGGGACCGGCGGTCGTATTGCGCGACGTTGAAGGGCACTTTATGGTGCTGGGCGCTGTCCATCGGTCCATCCTTGCGCCGGACGAAGGCCAGTAGCGGTTTGGTCCGCATCGCCGCTGGTAGTGGCAACGCAGGCGGGGTCTGACCGGCGGCGCGGACCAGCCCTATCTCGCCGGGCTGGCGGCCTTGGCTGCGGCCTTGAGTTCTTTCTTGTGGGCCCGGACAGCGGCGAGCGAGGCGTCGTCGACGATGTCGGCCACCGAGTAGTGCGAGCCGGCCTCCCCGAAGTGGCCGGCCGCCTCCCGCCAGCCTTCTGGCCGGACGCCGAGCTGCTTGCCTAGCAAGGCGGTGAAGATCTGTGCCTTGTTGCCGCCGAAGCCGGGCAGTTCAGCGACCCTGGCCAGCAGCTCCTTGCCGGAGCCAGCACCGGTCCAGACGGCTGCGGCGTCGCCGTCATAGCGATCGACGATCAGCCTGGCCAGGTCCTGCGTCCTGGCGGCCATGGCCTTGGGGAACCTGTGCAGCGCAGGCCGCTCCGCGAAGATCGCGGCGAGCGCAGCCGGGTCAAAGTCGGCTAGCTCGGCCGCGGTCGGCTCATGCCCGAGTCGCTTCACCAGTTCATACGGCGAGCTGAACGCCTTCTCGAACGGCACCTGCTGATCGAGCAGCATGCCGATCAGCAGCGCGAGGGGATCGCGGGTGAGCAGCTCGTTGGCCTCGGCCTGCACTGGCAGCGAAATCGTCATGGGTGTCATCATCTACCATCGCGCCGGGATGCAGGAACCCGCTCGGCAGGCCAGCGCAGGCGGGGGGCCGCCGCAGGGGAACTACGGACCGCGCTGGATAGTTGGTATAAGAGGGGAAACGAAGTTTCCCGGAGGGAGTCCGGCATGGCACCGCGTCTCAGGTATGGCCTCATCGGGGTCGTGATCGGGCTGCTGCTAGTGATCATTGGCCATCCGATTATCGGCCTCGTCGTGATCGCAGCCACCATCGCAATCCCGGCAGTTGCCTACGCCATGCTGAGCCCTGAGCAGCGGCGCAGGCTGCGCAGGAACCGCGACCGCAAGCAACTCGGCGGCTAGCAAGGCATCGGGCCGGCGAGCACCGGGCCCGCGGAGTGCGGCTGCGGTGGCTTCGGCCTCAAACCAGCGGGTTCGTCGCTTTAACCTGCGGAAATCTGCTGAAGTCCCGATCCGCGCTCCACAGTTGTCTGATGCCCTGGCTCAGGCATAGCGCCACGATTCTGGCGTCGTGTACCAGCGGGCCGGTGACCTTGGCGCTGGCAAGCAGCGAGCTCAGCACTGACCAGTAGCTGCTGCCCTCGCTCAGCGGCACGACAGACGGCGATTCAAGCCATGCGGCAACCTGGCCGATCGCCTCGCCCGCGCTGCTCGGCGGATCGTAAATGCGCGGGTGCGTCGCGATCGCGTAGAACTCGTGAAGGCACGGCCACGGCAGCGCCCAAGGAGCCGGGCTCTGCGCGAGCTCGCGAATCGCAGCCGCAGCCGCGTCGTGGAAGGGCGAGTCACGCCGGTGCGCGTACACCAGGAGGTTCGTGTCTACGGCGATCAAAGCCGGTCTCCGTAGCTGAGCTCCCTGATCTTGGCCCAGCCGACCTCGGCTACGTCGGGCCGCAATCCGCTCCCGTCCACGCTGGCATCGCGCAAGGCAAACCCCTGAGCGCGGCGATGCCGGGCGATCACGGCCCGCAGCCCTTCCTCGAGCACCGACTTCATCGTGGTCCCCTCGGCCCTGGCGATCTCCTGGGCCTCGCGCACGAGCTCGTCAGGAAGCTCGACAGTGGTCTTCATATGGGTAACCATATCAGCGTAGCCATACTGCCGTACTTCTCAGCAAGCAGTTTGGCGGGCAGGGGACCGGCCCGGTGGCGGGCGTTCCCGCCCTGATCTTGCTGAACCTAGGTCAGGGCTGGCTGGGCTGCCAGAATGCCGGGAACTCTCGCGGCGCTTCCGGTCCGTCGTAATGCGCTAGCGGCCGGAATATGCGGTTATCGCCGATCTGCTCAAGGACGTTGGCCATCCAGCCGATGATCCGGCTGCAGGCGAAGGTCGCCGTGAACATTTCCCGCGGCAGCCCGGCGGCTTCGAGTACGACGCCGGCGTAGAACTCCACGTTCGCGTAGAGCTCCCGGCCGGGCTTGAGTTCGGCGAGCAGCTGCACTGCGGTCTTCTCCACGATCTCGGAGAATTCGACCCGGTCGCTATGCAGTTCCCTGGCTACCTCGTGCAGCAATGCCGAGCGGGGGTCGACGGTCTTGTAGATCCGGTGGCCGAAGCCCATGAGCTTGTCGCCGTTCTCGATCGCGTTCCGCAGCCACGGCTCGGCGTTGCCGGGCGATCCGATCGCGTCCAGCATGTCGAAGACCCTGGCCGGAGCCCCGCCGTGGAACGGGCCCGACAAGGCCCCCAGGGCACCGGTCGCGACGGCTCCCAGGTCAGCCCCGGACGAGGCGATGACCCTCGAGGTAAAGGTCGAGTTGTTGAACCCGTGGTCGATCGTCAGCATGAGGTAGCGCTCGACGGCGTACCTAGCCCGGTCCTCGGGAACCGCGCCGGTGATCATGTAGAGGTAGTTGTCGCTGTAGCCAAGGTCGGCCCTGGGCTGGACCGGCTCCTGACCGCTGGCGAGCCTGAATAGCTGCGCGGCCAGCACGGGCATAATCGCCGACAGGCGCTCTGCCTGCTCGCGTGTCTCGGCATCGCTCTGGTCGGTCCACGGCTTGCAGCCCATCGCCTGGGCGGCGACGGAGATCGCGGTGCGCAGCGATGCGAGAGACCCTAGCGTGCTCAGCCGGGCGATGGCGGGCAGCAATTCGGCGACGCCGTGCGGCAGTTCGCGGAGTTCGGCGGTCTCCTCGGCAAAGCTCGCCCGCTGCTCAGCGGTCGGCAGGTCACCGCGCAGCAACAGGTGCCAGGCGTCCTCTACCCGCCCGCGGCGGGCGATATCAACGGCGTTGTAGCCGCGGTAGTGGTAGAAACCCTGGCGGCCGAGTACGTCGGATACTTCGGTACGGGCTACCGACACCCCGGCCAGCCCGGCAGGCGCCTCGTAGGGCGCGGTGGCTACGTCTGATGCGGCGTTCATGCTGCTCCTTTGGCGGGCAAGGGGAGGTTGATCTAATATTGATCACTGCCATGCACTTGTGTCAATATTGATTAAAATCAATGTGCTCGCAGGTACGGGGCTCGTTATCTCGCGTGAGGTTGGCGCGAACGGAGGGACGCCAGTGACCGACTGGATCGGCGCGGCCGAGGCCGCGCAGCGGCTGGGCATCAAACAGGCGAGCCTGTACGCGTATGTCAGCCGCGGCGTGCTCAGTCGTCGCCGTGAGGTCGACGGGCGGGCCAGCATGTTCGATGCGGACGAGGTTGACGAGCTGGCCCGCAAGGGCCGGCCGAGGCGCGCCGGCGGCGGGCCGACTGAGATCGTCATCGAGTCCGCGCTGACCGAGATCACCAGCACGACCCAGCGCTACCGCGGTTACGACGCAACTGACCTCGCGCTGCGCTGCAGCTTCGAGGACGTGGCCATGTTGCTCTGGACCGGGTCGCTGCCGACCGGGGGTGTTGCGGCCGGACTCAGGTTCGGCGATGCGGCCGGACTGACTGTGCCAAGGGGCGCTGGCTTGGCGGCGGGGAGCGGGAGCGACTGGCAGGCGACCGCGGAGGCCCTGGCGGCAGGCCGCGCCGCCCAGGCAGCGCTGCCGATCGGAACACTGCCTCTGGAGCGCCTGCAGGTCATCGTGCCGGCCCTGGCGGCCACTGACCAGTTCCGGCTGCACCTGGATGTGCCAGCGGTCGTCCAGGCCGGCAAGGCGCTCGTGGCCGGCATGGCTGGTGCCCTGCCCGGCGCAGGCCCGGCGCACGGAGCGCCCGGCGCGGACCTGCCCCGTCCGGACTCGCCAGGCAGCGGCTCGTCCGGTTCCGGTCCGGCCGTCTCCGGTGCGCCGGGGTCTGGTTCGTTCTCTCCCGACTCGGTGGCCGCCGGTTCGTCGGGAGCTGGTGGGCCGGGGGCCGGCGCATCGGGGGCCGGGCCGTCCGGATCGGAGGTGGCGGTCGCTGCCAGGCTCGCGCCGAAACTGTGCGCCGGGCCGGTTCCGTCCGGCCTGGTTCGCGTGCTGAACGCTGCCCTGGTCCTAGTCGCCGACCACGAACTGGCCGCCTCGACCCTCGCAGCCAGGGTCGCGGCGTCGATGCGGGCCGATCCGTACGCCGTCGTCGCGACCGGCCTCGGCGCGATGGGCGGGGCACTGCACGGCGGTGCCGCGCTGGGCGCCGAACTGATGCTGGGGTCCGCTAGCTCACCGGCAGACGCGCCGCGGGTTGTCGGCGACCTGCTGCGGCGAGGGGAGAAGCTGCCTGGCTTCGGGCATTTCGTTTATAAGGACGGCGATCCGCGAGCGAACCTGCTGCTCCGCCTGATCTCCGAGTTCGCGCCCGATTCCCCGCAACTGGCGATCTCACAGGCCGTCACGGACGAGGCCCGCCGGCGGGCTCTGCCGGAGCCCAATATCGAGTTCGCCCTCGCGGTGCTGGCCGGAGTGGCGGGGATGATCCGCGGTTCAGGCGAGGCGATCTTCGCGACGGGGCGCACGGCAGGCTGGCTCGCTCACGCTCTCGAAGAATACGAGCGCAACGTCCCGATCCGCCCGCGCAGCGTCTACACGGGCCCGACCGGCGTCACCTAGATCCGCTCGGTGGCCGACATTTCGTCGATTCTGGTTGCGCGAAACGCCATAAGTCCGACGTAGAGTGCACGAAATCGATGAAGAGTGTCGGTGTCAAGTGGTGGTTGCAACGAGGTAGTCGTTGGGGGCTTCGGCGGGGTGGCGTAGTCCAGGACGCGGCGGGGCCGGGTGTCAGTGCACCCGCGGCGGCGAGGCGCCGCGGGTGGACCAAGCGCCGCCCTGGGGTCTGAACGTCAGCACGGCAGCGCGGAGGGCCAGCGGCCCGCCTCGTTCTCTGCAGCGTGTGTCGGCCTTCGAATGCCTTGTTACCGATGTCCGGGCAGGACGCGTCTACACGGGTAGAGAACGCGCGCTCTCCCCAAGGAACGGAAGGCCTAGATGGACGAGAGGTTGCACTCCATGTTCAAAAGCGAGATGTCCTCGCAGGCAAGGCCGTCGCTTGACGGCCTCGCCCAGCAGGCGCTGGCCAAGGGGCGGAGCGCCAGGCGTGCGCGCACGGCGAAGATCGCGTCAACCGTTCTGGTGGCGGCCGGCCTCGTCGGCGGCGTCGCGGTAGCGGTGCCGACGATCGCCGGTGGCCATCCTGTCGCGGCCGATCGGGCGCAAAGACAGTGCCTGCTCCGGTGATCCTGACCGACGCGAGATTGGGGGCCAGCTATATCTCGCAGCCGCGGGGCCCCAAGGCGCCCACGAGTTCGGCGGCCGTCCTGGATGAGCTGCTGAAGCTGCTGCCGCCAGGGGCGACGAGCCATTATGCATTTTTCGGTGGTGTGGGTGCGCAAACTTACTTGGATGGCGCGAACGGGCTCGGGATGATCAGGATCGTTCTCTACAAGAGCTCGCTGAATCCGGATGCGTGTACCAGCGCGGTCCCGTCGGACATGACGCGGACCTGCACCACGCTGGCCAGCGGCGCGACGGTGGTCACCACCAGAATTTCGGACAA
>Ga0335075_10012791_pt1 | contig 12664 bp, 8 predicted proteins | sample Lox_Sample_24_FD_206723 | JGI IMG/M metagenome (GOLD analysis project Ga0335075, IMG submission 206723) | Soil microbial communities from Loxahatchee National Wildlife Refuge, Florida, United States - Lox_Sample_2.4 | ecosystem: Environmental > Terrestrial > Soil > Wetlands | place: USA: Florida... | reverse complement strand
AATTCCCCTGACCACATCTCCGGGCTGAACAGACATAGCGCCAATATCGCTCAGATACCCATCGAATGTCTCCGCCACCACAGGAAGGAGGAACCAATTCGCCAAGCCGTCTCTGTCCTTGTACTTGCTGACACAAAATTCGTAGATCCCGCTATAACAAGGGCCAATGGCGAAACTATTCGTTACAATGATAGGTGTATTCAACGTCCCGGTTTCGTTCATCCAATGAGAACCAGTCATTTCTCCGGAGCCATTGAAGCTGAAATAGCCAGCATAGCAGGCATTGTGGAAGAAGTCGGCGCGAGGAAGGATGGTGGTGACGCCTGTGTTGACTTCATGGTGGACAACGTCGCCATGTACGGATTCAGTCTTGGGCAAACGAATTGATTGGGTTGACACCAGGACGCCAGGAACGTCTGTAAGAGAGTTCAGCGGGCCTGGAGGATAGTTGCCGAGGAAGAGCTTTGGGAGTACAGAACGGACTCGGGCTCGAGAGTTGGAGGAATTAGATGACAACTGCTGTGCCATAATTCAATTGGTGCTCGTCTGATGAGCTCCTCAGAGAATCTGTCGGGGGAATATTAGTAGCAGTTCATCAATACGTCGACTGACTGGAACCTACTTACCAAGGATGAGTTGAGGATGAGGAAAACCATGAAGGTCGCTCACCTAGGTCAACGCGGGGTGACTCGGTGCAGGTAGATCCAACTCATAAGCATAAATTCCTAACTGTACTTTTGCGGCACACCTGATTATAACGGCAGATTGAAGCACGCTAGAGGGTAGCTGCCCGAGCCTACGGAGGAGACAATTGGGCAGTACGTACTATCAATTTTGGTGAGGGTTTTGAGCCCGGGGCTACTTCGTAAGTCAAATTGCGCACCATTTTCTAGCCTTTCTAACTTGTGTAGCTCCTCAACCACCACAACATTCCCTCTGTTGGAAATCGAGGCGGTGCCAGCCACCTGATTGGCCAGCGTGCCAAGTCTCAGCGTACAAGAGAGCACCGGCAACTCAATTGTAACCTAGATCTCTAAGCAATCCATCATACCTTTAACCACCCTCTCCTCCCAAACTACAACACGCGGATTGGTGCATTCATCGATCCCGAAAGAGGATGAAGCACCAAGATTACACGGTGGGATGGATCTGCGCCTTGCCTACGGAGATGGCGGCGGCTCAAGCCATGTTGGATGAGCGTCACAACCCTCTACAACAAGATCGATACGATCACAATGCATACGTATTAGGCCGCATCGGAGTGCATAATGTTGTGCTCGCCTGCCTGCCGTCTGGCGTGACTGGCACGATATCTGCTGCGAGAGTGGCGATGCAGATGCTCTCTAGTTTCAAATGGTTAAGGTTCGGGCTCATGGTGGGGATTGGAGGCGGAGTACCCAGCGAAGAGAATGATATCCGGCTTGGAGATATCGTGGTTGGCAAACCAACTGGGGCATCGGGAGGCGTAATCCAGTACGATTTTGGGAAGACGGTACAAGAGAGCCGATTCATGCGAACGGGCTTACTGAACAGGCCTCCGGATGTGCTACTGGCCGCCCTGGCCAGCTTGCAAGCGAAGCATCTGATGGAAGGTCATGAGCTTTCGAACTATCTGTTGCAGATGGTGACCAGATACCCAAATATGGGAGCTCAGTTTGCACACCCCGGTACGCAGCATGACTGGTTATATGAAGCAGAATATGATCATCCAAGAGGAAATAAAACATGTTCGCAATGTGATCGCGATAGACTGGTGGATCGAGAGCCTCGTCCTTCAGCGGAACCCGCCATCCATTATGGCTTGATTGCGTCTGGTGATCAGGTGATGAAGCATGGAGCTACTAGGGATCGATTAAGAAAGGAGCTTGATGTACTTTGCTTCGAAATGGAGGCGGCCGGTTTGATGGACAACTTTCCATGTCTAGTCATACGAGGAATTTGCGACTATGCTGACTCTCACAAGAACAAACGCTGGCAGCCATATGCTGCCGCAACTGCAGCGGCCTATGCCAAGGAGCTTCTGTGCACCATACCGGGAAATCATGTAGTCGGCACACAGACAGAGGTTGAGGTGACTACTGCAACGGGTGAGCTGAGTTCCTGAGTATTGGGCTGGCCTCCCCTTTGGTATTTGCTATACTCAATCTAAGGGCCAGACTAACTTGTGAATAGTAGTTTCATCGACTTCAATCAAACCCATTTTCTCGGTACCATTTGAGAGGGATAGGCAATTCGTTGGCCGCGAAGACATTCTATCCAAGATAGAAGAGCAGCTCCATATCCAACACCGTGTGTCGCTTTGTGGGTTGGGAGGCATTGGGTATTGAATTTCCCATCCCAATTCGTCGAGTATACTGATGGCTTTAGCAGAAAATCTCAAATAGCTATCGAATATGCGTATAGGTTTCTCGATAATAATCCCCAGAGCCACGTTTTCTGGGTATATGCAGCCAATGCTGTTCGGTTTGACCAAGCGTATAGAGATATCGCGCGGAAGGTGAAACTTCCTCGTGTTGATGATCCGGACGTTGATTTGTGTGAGCTTGTTGCGGATTGGCTTAACGAGGATGACAGCGGACAATGGCTCATGATCTTGGATAATGCGGATAATACGAACCTATTTTTTCCGCCGGTCAATTCTGGAACTACCGAAGAAGTCAATTCTGGAACGGCCAAAGAAGCCAATATGACAAAGAAGCCTTTAATCGACTATCTTCCACGAAGATTGAATTCCAAGCGATCACTCATCATTACAACACGAAACAGACAGCTCGGGGAGGATTTGGCTAATGGAGAGTCATATATTGAAATCCTGCCATTCGCACCTCAAGAAGCAAGAGACCTGTTACGATCAAAAGCAGGAAGAATCGCAGATAATTGGAACGATTCAGATTCCGAAGCACTGCTAGAAGTATTGGGTCACATACCACTTGCCATTACACAGGCCGCGGCTTTTATGAAGCGAAATAGAATGTCCTTACAGAAATACCTTGAGGCTCTAGAGAGGGATGGGCAACTTAAAGACTATCTGAGCACTGATCTTCAAGATCACCGAAGGGAACGCGGTATACACAATTCCATTTTTCGAACGTGGAAATTGTCGTTCGATCAGATAAGGGAGCAGGAACCTCGTGCAGCGGAGATGCTGTCTCTGATGGCGATGTTTGATCGACAGCAGATTCCAGAGAAGCTAATACGAAGACCTGAAGAAAGAGATATCGATTTTTTTACTGCAGTTGGCACACTGGATGGGCTCTCTTTAATCACAAAAAGACTTGGAGAAGAGATATTTGCAATACACCGACTTGTGCAGTTATCTATCCACGCGTGGCTTGAACAACATAATCAGAAAGCGGGCTACGAGGAGGAAGCTTTAGCATTATTGGCAGACAGATTTCCAAATGGTGAGTATGAAAATAGGGAAATCTGTGAATTTCTACTCCCGCATGCTCAAGCAGTTTTGCGATATGACCTAGTGTCGGAATCCAGTATGATACAACGTGCGGAGCTTCTGTACAATATCAGTTGGTTTGACTTGCGACAAGGGAGATACAATCCAGCTTGCGAGAAAATTTCAGAGGCTTATGATTTGAGCGAGAAGCTGCTGGGTCTGGAGGATTGTCGGACATTGAGTAGTTTGGACTTGTTAGCATTGGCGCTTCAATGCCAGGGAAAGTATGAGGCAGGAGAGGAGATGAATCGACGAGCACTGGAAGGATGGGAGAAGGTGCTGGGAGTGGAGCATCCAGACACACTGGCCAGCGTTTACAATCTGGCAGTGGTGCTCAGATACCAGGGAAAGTATGAAGTAGCAGAGGAGATGAGTCGACGAGCACTGGAAGGATGGGAGAAGGTGCTGGGAGTGGAACATCCAGACACATTAGCCAGCGTCAACAGTCTAGCAATGGTGCTTAGAAATCAGGGAAAGTATGAGGCAGCAGAGGAGATGAGTCGACGAGCACTGAAAGGATGGGAGAAGGTGCTGGGAGTGGAGCATCCAGACACACTAGCCAGCGTCAACAATCTAGCAATGGTGCTTAGAAATCAGGGAAAGTGTGAGGCAGCAGAGGAGATGAATCGACGAGCCCTGAAAGGATGGGAGAAGGTGCTGGGAGTAGAACATCCAGACACACTAGCCAGCGTCGACAATCTAGCAGTGGTGCTTAGAAATCAGGGAAAGTGTGAGGCAGCAGAGGAGATGAGTCGACGAGCACTGGAAGGGAGGGAGAAGGTGCTGGGAGTGGAACATCCAGACACACTAACCAGCGTCAGCAATCTGGCAGTGGTGCTTCAATACCAGGGAAAGTATGAAGCAGCAGAGGAGATGAGTCAACGAGCACTGAAAGGGAGGGAGAAGGTGCTGGGAGTGGAGCATCCAGACACACTGGCCAGCGTCAACAACCTGGCAGTGGTGCTTCGATATCAGGGAAAGTATGAGGCAGCAGAGGAGATGAGTCAACGAGCACTAGAAGGGAGGGAGAAGGCACTGGGAGTGGAGCATCCAGACACACTGGCCAGCGTCAGCAATCTGGCAGTGGTGCTTCAATACCAGGGAAAGTATGAAGCAGCAGAGGAGATGCGTCGACGAGCACTGGAAGGAGTTGAAGGCTGAGGATGTCAAGACATTCCTCTATTGGTACTTTCCCCAGCTGTTACCATGTCTTCCGGTAGGAAGCTCAAAGCTGGATAATATTCGCCGAGTTTGATGCGCGCATGAGCAAGGCAACCGCGAAAGTTTGTGTTCATCACAAGCGTAGATTGTGCGGGGGGTGATTCTAGGTCCAGTAGACGGGCATCAAGCTTGGATATAACGAGCGAGATCTGCAGACAGTTTGGGGATCAGATCCCTCCTTGGATCACAAGACTCCCAGCGGTTCAAGGTGACTAGAATTCATTATTGCAGGCACCTGAGGGCCATTCGCATTGGGTCAACACAGTGGCATATTGATCGGATGGGCCGGGTAGTTGCCTCTGCATCTCGCGACAGGACACTTAGACTCTGGGCCTGCAAAGATAAAAGAAACCATCAAGGAACTCAACATATACACTGTTATGCGGCAATTATCATTCGCTAGTGACGGGTTACATCTTGTAACGAATCGAGGGGTGTTGGAAATTGGATTTTGCCTTGCCTGCCAGCGTCCAATTCTTCATCTGCACTGTATGTGAGGCGAGGCTGACGTGACAGAGAGCTTTGCTGATATAAATGAGAAGGTGTGTGGGGGTTGAATTCTATGACTATGAGGAGGGGACTCTTTAAGATCTTTAATCGCCAGCTACCTGCATTATGTCAGAAGGCACTGCTAGGGAGTGGCCCAGGTGGCTGGGACTGACTCTGGCGATCAGAGACCTTAGGGGAGAGCCGTCCTCGTCATAGAATTGAACAACAACAATACACACCTCTCATACCTGCAGTAGCCTTTCCGTCCGATACATTATTAGGTCGGTCCTAGCCGCCTGAGGCACTCCCTGTAGGCCTTCGTTTGTGATAGAGTGTGGCTGGCAGAGCAGGCAGAGCAGGTAGAATAAATAGGTTCAGGAGGTGTCCCCGGGAATAGTTAAGAAATTAGGGAATTCCGGGGTCCAGATGGGTCGTCTAGATTGCTCGCGTAGGTGCTGTTTCTGGGGGCGTATATATCGAAAAATGGGAAAGGGTGGTGGTGGTTCGTGGCGCATTTAGGGGACTGAGGTTGGTTTCGATTGGGGAATTGAGACGAGCGGCGGAATTCAGCACAGCAGTTTCCTGTCAATATAGGGTGCATGGGCAAAGTCTGCAGAAGCGTTAGGCAGAATTTAATCGCCCGCTGTGCGGAGGGCCCGAGGGACAGAGTGCCAAGTTGCCACTTATGCGGTGGGCCACTGGGGCACCTGCGCTAACACCGGGGTCGGATGCCAAAGCTTGCCCAAACTCCCACAGCTCGCCCACTGCCGCACAGCTTGCCCACTGCCACACACCTCGCCAGCGATATATATCTCGCTGGTGGTGCCAACGGTATAGAGCTTGCCCACTGCCACATAGCTTGCTCACTGCCACACACCTCGCCAGCGATATATAGCTCGCCAGCAGTATACAGCTTGCCAACTGCTACACAGCTCGCTAATAGTTTACAGATCGCCAACTACAACGGCTTACCAGCTGCCACAGAGCTTGCCAGCTGTCACACAGCTCGCTAATGATGTACAGGTCACCAACTGCCACAGAGCTTGCAACTCGCTAATTCCTATTTTTCCTCCCTTCCCTCAACTCCCTCCTTTTCTTTGCAGATCATATCAGGCGACACCTCCCCAATCATCATTTCCGACGGCGACGATGACCTAGTGGCTGTGAGTGAGCTATTTGCAAGGGCAGACCCTGCCCCCACGGCAGTAGCTGCCACTGCCGTTCCCGCCGCGGGTGCCCACAAGCGGCAGATCTCGGAGGCTGTGCCTCGAGATGAGCGCCCAAATAGGCCTGAGACTACCTCCGCGGCGCCGCCGCAACAAGAGACTTTTGGGGGAGTTCCCAGGAGGCCCAGGAGGCAGATACAGACGCTGGCGCAGGCAATAACACTCGCAAGAGTAGCAGGGCCCGGAAGCCCAAACGGCGTAATTGAGATGCAATTGCAGTCTAATTACAGTGCAAATGGTGCCCGAGAATAGCTAGAATAGCGTGGTCAGTCACGCCCGTGACAGTCATTCATTCAACTGCAAGTGCTCAATCTCGGGCAGCTACCCTGCATCTCGTTGTCCCATGAATTGCTAGCATTTTGGTGGTCCCAGTGGCAATTGCGATGCCAGCCCCGCACGGCATCGGGAGGTCGCATCGGTGTTGGCACAGGTGTCCCACCGCACCCGGTAACCCTTGGCACCTGAATGAGCACCCATGGCAAGGCCAGCTACACGACGCTTGAGTTCCTCCTCTTTGCATCAATGTTCATGTATACACCCCCAAGACTGAGCCTGGGTGAGTTTCACTGTATCTACTGATCATCTTCCGGATTCTGCCATGCCCAATTCCTCGTCGTCCACTGGAATCCAGTATGCACGACCTCCAAAACCCCCAACATGAGTTCGCGATGAAAGCGAAAGCACGCCAACTACTATCCTGATGTCACCCAGAGCAAGCGTATCTGTATTCTCGATGAGCTAACAGGATTGCTATTGCGCTCGCAACCGCCATGTCCTCATCCGCTGTGCAGGGTCACTCTTTTTCTACTACGAACCTCACAGACCCGTTGATATCCCGCGATCCACATCGTTTAACCTATAGGATACGAAATATACCAAGTTCCTGGTCTCTGGACTATTTTCGGACCATTTTAATCGATGTAATCGGGATTAATGACCACTCACTGTTGCACATCAGATCTTTCTCCGCTGATGTTGCTCGTTATGGACGGGAGCCTGGTAGAGTGGCGGTAGTCTCCGTTGGCGCTCAATTGAACACATATGACGGCAAGCATTTCCTGCTGGAAACCAAAAAAGTGAGGCTCGAGGCTGATACCGAGTTTGACGGATTTACGCCACTGTCACCTATTGAATATGAAGCTCACCATGAAGCCGAGTAGGTTTGTCGAATGGTGATGATGGCTATTCCTTTGGCGATGCGACTGACGTATGTTGAAGCTGTATCATCATTCCCGGATGGGCGGGTCATCCCATCGGCTCCTTCATGTCCGAAGAGTCCCCCCATGTCTGGCTCATTGACAATCTCGCCGCAGACTTTCCGCGTTTGCGTGTATGGACGTACGGGTATAGCCCCAGCTTGCGTGAGCAGGGGTCTGGAGAAGATATACTAGAGTTTTCGCATACTTTCGTCCTACAACTTCGGCTCCTGCGCAATGCCCTTGGTGTCAGTCAAAGGATACCCCTGGCTGCGTCGCCACAGCTGACCCTGAAAGCAGGCCTCACAGAAGCGTCGGCCAGTCATATATATGGCCCATAGCCTCGGCGGACTCGTGTTCAAAGAGGTACCGAATTTACTCAGCTTGCTGCACGGACAGGGCATGCTCCTCACAGCTTATAGGCTATCATTCGTATGAGCACCAGCAACAATGACGATGACCGTACCAACTTCATTGCAACCTTTGCCGCCTTCTTTTTTGGCGTTCCGAGCGCTGGTATGGATGTGGAGGCACTAGCTACAATGATCGGCGATCTCCCAGCTCGGACGACGTTGCATGATCTAGATGCTCGTATTGGACAGAAGTTGAGAAACAAACAGCATCAACAATTCTGCGAGGCTTTTCAGTTTTCAGACTCGACTATTGTCCGCTTTTACGAGCTCCTAGATACTCAAACCGTGCAAAAGGTGGGTCTTTCCGTCCCCTGATCAAAGACCCATACCGCGGACGACTTGCCTGACCTAGATGCATTCCATTAGGATGAGACAGCCCGGAATGGGTGGTCCCGTACAGGATCTTTGAAGAGGCTTGTCGACTACCACTCGGCCACCCTTGGCCGGAGCTGGGAGGTCGACGACGAATACATCATCGGCCTTCGCGGGAATCACTCCACCATTGTGAAGCTACCTCAGTACCGTAACGACAGCTATGACAAAATATACGGAGTGCTGACAACGCTATTGGCGAGTGCAAACACGATCATCCAAGCGCGTTTCAGGACGATTTCGGGAGATCTAGTGATGCACTCACACGAAGGGCCATTTCAGGCAGCGTATATGAAAGCGCTACAGATGACGCCGCAAGCTTCAAGGGCCAAGCAGAAGGAGCTGGATTTGGATCGTGAAAGGGCCAAGCAGAGAGAACGACAGGGTAAGCTACAGATCTTCTAACGGGTCCCGATTGCACAGATCAACTAATCTCGACCTACAGCGTGCCTCGCGTCACTAGCATATACAGATATGGGGTCCCGTGTCCAGAGAGTGGAAAATAGTCTCAAAGGGACATGCGAGTGGATTTATGACAAACCAGGTTACAAGAGCTGGTTGGCTAGAGCCTTTTCAGACAAGAAGCACAGCGTATTGTGGATTAAGGGGAAGGCTGGCTCTGGAAAATCAACACTCATGAAGCACTTACTCAAGCGTGCGAAAGTTGAGAAGCAAAATGCGATTGTTGTGAGCTTCTTTTTTGACGCACGTGGGAGTCTACTCGAAAGGACTCCGCTCGGTCTATTTCGGAGCTTTCTCGGCGAACTTTTTGATCAAGCGCCGGGGCTCATAGACCATTTTCTACCAGTGTATCGGAAGATGATACAGAGGGGAGAAGGTGAATGGCGTCAACAGGAGCTCAAGGAGTGGTTTCAGCAACTACTTAAAAGCCTCATCGTGGATACCTTGTATGTTTTCGTCGACGCGCTGGATGAATGCAGTCCACAGAGTAAGGACGACGAGTCAAGCGCACGAAAGCTGGTTCACTTTTTCGAAGACCTTATTCTATCAGATGCCGACGTTGAGCCAAAAAGTCCATTACTACTTTGTCTGTCAAGTCGACATTATCCTCACATTACGATTCAAAGGGATGTTCTGGTCAACGAAATTTTTATGGAAGGACAAACTCAGCACGATATCCGCCGCTTCATCAAGTTTCGCCTAGGACATGGTCCTGTGCAAGACGACCGCATTGAGAAAAGTCTTCTTGAAGCAATAGCCGAAAGATCAGAAGGTGTCTTCCTGTGGGTCGTTCTCGTCGTTGCGGCGCTACAGACCGCACAAGACAGAGGCAGGACTCAAAAAGAGATGACTGAGATTCTTTACACCATACCCAGGGCGCTGAACGATCTCTACTGCCAGACTATGGGAAATCTAGAAGAAGTGGATCGCACCGAGGCAGCAACACTTCTGCTGTTCCTCCTGTTTGCACCTCGTAACAACGAAGTTCTCTCTTTACGCCACGCGTTGGCTTTCGCTCGTGAATCGCCTCCCCTTTCAGTCCAGGAATGGATGAAATTGAAGGACTACTCAAGTGTTGCATCGTTCAGAAAACGGGTTCGCGACCTATCTTGTGGCCTTGTTGAGATTACAAATGAGCATGGACACCCTGGCCAGATTTCTCAAGGTGGGAGCGTCTCTTCACGGGTCCAATTCATACATGAAACTACACGAGCTTTCTTCTCAGCAAATGACTACCAAAGGCTTCGTGAGATATCCCCCTTACCTTTAGACACAGTCAGCGGTCGGGGTCATGAGTCAATAATGGAGACTTGTCTGAATTACATTGCTTCCGAGGAAGTTCTTTCAAGTTCACAAGATCTACTCAAGAGCGGAAATTGCTATACGCCGCAACCGATGGCGCCACATTGCCTACCTCCGCTTTTTGGGGAGCCCAGAAGGCGATCAACAAGAGACGAAACTTGGCAGCGTGTCTCCAACGCCTTGCCATTCTTACAGTACGCTGTACGGAACTTGACCGAGCATGCGGTAGCAGCAGATTTGCACCTTCTTGGGCAAGCACAAATTAAACTGATGAACCGATTCCAAGCTCCTACCTTGCCTGTTCCCAGGGAAACAAGTCCATTTAGATTTTCTCGGCATCGTGAAAGAACGAGATCGTCCCCTCTTTAAGGTCTGGGTGATCCTTCACCGATCACTCCCGAACCCCCTTGCCGGGTTGGAAGGAGGTCAGTCTATTTCGATGCGGTCGAGTTTACTTGAATTTGCCGCTGGAGCGGGGCTTAAGTACTGTATTCCAATGCTTTTAGAACAGGGGTCTGATGGCGAACAGAATCACCCAAATGCAAAAGATGCGCTGGTCAAGGCAATTGAAAAGGGTCACCAGGACGTTGCTGCGCTGCTCATCGACGCCGGAACAAGCGTTGGCGAATTTGACAAAGAAGGGAGGACGGCGCTCTTCTATACCACGGACGTTGGGACGGCCCAGGCACTGATTACTGCAGGAGCCGATGTCAACGCTCGCTCTAAGCATGGGGAACCAGTATTGCTTCATCACATCAACTGCAGCCGCAGAGAGATTGTTACACGCAACGTGAGCCGCAGCATTGGAGAAGGCACTGAGGCCGAAGACGCGGTGTTGTTCCACCGTCAAGAGATGGTGAGGTGTCTCCTGAGGCATGGAGCTGACGTCAATGCTGTTGGTGATCCGTCCTACGGCGGCTTTACAGCGCTTCACATGGCATCCGAAAATTTTGTCAACATCCTTCTGGCATATGCCCCTGATACGAGTATAAGAGATAGCTACGGTCGGACGCCCAGGGAACACGCCGAAGAACACATGGACTTTGAAAAAGTCCGCATCCTGGAAGAGTATCAGCGGGCCCTACCACCTGGCCAGTCTTTCGTATAGCGGCCAGACATGGTAACGTTCGACCAAAGCTAACAATCTAATTCGCTGCGCAGCTCGAGCCAGTAAACGGCCACCGGGCCAACTCTCGGAGAGTCCCGATACAAAAGCTTCTGATTGTGGGCGACTCGGCAGTCAGGCTGCTGGTCACCCTTGGAGCGCGCTCCGCGTGGTGAAAAGCTGCCGAAAAGACTACCCAGCGGCCAAGGTGCTGCTCGAAGCCAAAGCAGCAGCTTTGCATTCAAAACGGTACCAAAGCTCACTATCTAAACTATCTACGAAAGGAGGGGAGCGAGGCAAGGAAAAAAGCGCAGGCAATCGGATTGGCCAGCTAATTACTAGTAGATGGACAGAAAAGTGATAGACAGACAGGTAGAAACAGGCCGATGAACGCTGGTACCTAAGCAGACCGCGCAGCGTCCTAAATAGTGGTCTTAGGACACTACAGGCGTGCATCTGGTGCGTATGTCTCATAGAAGTGTACCTCATGAGCCTATATCTCATGGGCGTGAATCTCATGGGCGGGTGTCTCATGGGCGTGTATCTCATAGGCGGGTGTCTCATGCGTGTACTATCTCATAGGCGGGTGTCTCACGGGCGTGCATCTCATAGGCGGGTATCATGGGCGTGCATCTCATGGGCGTGCACCTCACGGGCATGCATCTAAGCGTGTACCTCATGAGACGTGCATCTCATGCGTGTGTCTCATAAGCATGCATCTCATTGCGTGTGCCTCGCAGGCGTGTACGTTATGGGCATGCACCTCATTGGCATGCATCTCATAGGTGTGTACATCATAGGCGTGCACCTTTATGGCGCGTATTTCATAGGCGTGCATCACAGGAAGCAGCCGTTTTTACTTAGTCGTACGTACGTATATGCGGCTTTTGGTGGTCACTGACCTGGAACAATGGTAGGCAACGGGCTCAATAGCAAGCACATAACGCAATGGAGTAGTAGTGTGCTTCTAGTGTAATTGCGTCAGCCGTCCATAGCTTGTGATACTATCGTGGCATGATGCTCTAGCTAGAATTCTCATCGACAGCTGGCGTACCATTTCCGCTGCGGCGCCGCTTCCTTCACGCCAGCAGGGCTGGTTCAACGGTTCGACTAGCTCGCTAAGTCTCGTATCTCATCTTGAAGACTAGCACCTTGCATCCGGGACTGATCTATTGCATATGTTTCCATATAATCCGTAGGAAAACCACCCTACGCAACTTGCTTTTTCCTTTGGCCTGCCTACTAGTCAAAATCTATCCGTTGTTTTGCAACACTCCAGTCTATAAGTCGTATGATAGGAGGCGAATCTATTCCGCGTTGGACATCACACGTCCGCAGATGATCTGTGTCAAGCCAATTGTGCAGGGCATTCGAGTCAAGACCGCGTTGGTCGCCGTTTGGCTATGGTCGCATTATTTGGCCATATG
>Ga0335075_10012789_pt1 | contig 12665 bp, 12 predicted proteins | sample Lox_Sample_24_FD_206723 | JGI IMG/M metagenome (GOLD analysis project Ga0335075, IMG submission 206723) | Soil microbial communities from Loxahatchee National Wildlife Refuge, Florida, United States - Lox_Sample_2.4 | ecosystem: Environmental > Terrestrial > Soil > Wetlands | place: USA... | reverse complement strand
GGGGCGACTACGAGGAACTGGTCAAGCGGGGCGTCGAGTTCACCCAGCCGCCGGCCGAGCGGCCCTACGGGATCGAGGCGATCCTGCGGGACGACTCGGGAAACTGGTTCAGCTTCACCGAGCGGAAGCAGCAGTGGTGACCGGCTATTCGTAACCGCCGGGATCCGGCCGCCGGCGCGGCGCTTCTTGCTGTTATCAGCTCGGCGCGATCATCGTGCGGGATTTGGCCCGGATTTCGTGGCCATATCCCACACAATAATTCGATCATGGCGCCCCGGCCGGGGATTCGACCGGACCGGGATGCTGTGACGGCAGTGGAAGGCCCGAACTGAGCGACAGCCTCGATCGTCGCCGGCGCGGCTCGCGTAGCCGTCGAGAGTAGTTTCGTAGAGTGATTCCGCCATGGAACACGCGTTTGACAAGCGAACAGGTTTCCGGCAATGTTGACCCCGACGCGAGTGCTCTAGAAAGAGGGGTCGAATCATGGGTCAGAAGACGGTCCGGTTCAGCGATCTGAGCGGCCAGCTGATCATGCGGGAGGACGCGCTGGCGCGCATCGTGATCCACGAGCACCCCGACCTCGGCGACGGGCCGGTGGAAATCGAGGCGCTCGCCGACGAGGCGCTGGGCCTGGAGAAGGACACGCTGCGGGTGGCGGTGCTCGACCTGTACCTGCCGGGCGAGGACCTGCCGCGGCGCGTCACGATGGACGCCGACGCGTTCGCGGCGACGGTGACGGAAAAGCCGGTGGGCGAGATGCTGGCGGCCGCGCGGCCGGTCAAGCGCGCCGGGCGGCCGCGACTGGCGCGGGCCGCGGGGTAGCCCAGGCGTAGCCGGGCGTCCGTACTGGGCGTTCGTACTGGGCGTTCGTACTGGGCGTCCGTACTGGGCGTCCGCGCTGGACGTCCGTGGCGGGCGGCAGGCCGGTGTCCTACAGTTTGTCCTATGGCGGATCCCCGACCCAGCGAGCGCGGCGTCGTCCCGGCTGACTCCGGCGCCGCTAGCGCCCCTGCCGCCCCTGCCGCCGCTTCCTCCCCGGGCGCGCTGCGCGCGTCGCACGCCGATCGTGACCTGGTGGCCGAGCGGCTCCGGGTGGCCGCGGGCGACGGGCGGCTGTCCCCCGAGGAGCTGGACGAGCGGCTGGAACTGGCGCTGACCGCCCGGACGTACGCCGAACTGGCGGCGGTCGTCGCCGACCTGCCCGCCGCCGGCGCGGCGGTGTCGCCGACGTCGCTGTCGCCCGTGGTGGCCGCGTCCGCCCCCAAGGACCTGATCCGGCTGCACTGCTCGAGCGGACAGGCGGAGCGCCGCGGCCGCTGGGTCGTGCCGAACCGAATGGACCTGAAGGTCAGCAGCGGGCACATCACGCTGGACTTCACGGAGGCCGTGATCGTGCAGCGGACGCTGCACATCGACGCCGAGGTCCGCAGCGGTCACATCGTGCTGATCACCAAGCCGGGCATCGTGGTGGACCTCGACGACGTGGTGGTGCGCAGCGGTCACGTCAAGGTGCGCGCGCCGTGGGGCACGGACGTGCCTGAGCTGCTGCGGATCGACGTCGCGGGCCAGTGCGGCAGCGGGCACATCGTCGCGCGGCCGCCGCGCCGGTCGTTCTGGCAGTGGCTACGCCGCGCCCCGCGCCCGTACGCGATCGCGGCGTGACGGCGTCCTAGAGCCGGACCCGGCCGCCGGGACTGGCGCTGACCTGGGGCGGGGACTTATGCTGACTCCCTACCTAGCGACAATGCAAGCCCAGCGGCAAGGTAAGGCACGCATGCCCCTGCACCACGCGGTACTGGCCTTGCTCTCGGCCAAGCCGGCCCACGGCTACGAGCTGAAGAGCAGCTTCGAGCAGGCCGTCGGCGACCAGTGGGGCGGCCTGAACATCGGCCACCTCTACCAGATACTCGACCGGCTCTCCCGCGACGGGCTGATCGAGTCCGAGCGCCAGCCGCAGCAGGTCAAACCCGATCGCGTCATCCACCGCCTCACCCCGGCCGGCCGCGCTGAGCTGGACCGCTGGCTCGCCGAGCCGGCCATGCCCGCCCGCGGCTACCGCGACGACTTCATCCTGAAGATCATGGCCGCGGTCCGCTCCGCCGACCCCGGCATGCTGGCCACCGTGCTCGGCCGCCAGCGCGCCCATCTGCTGCGGCAGCTGTACGTCCTGGCCGACGCCCGCGCCACGACCGGCACGACCGCCGTCGAGTCGCTGCTGATCACCGCGGCCGAACTGCACATCCGCGCCGACCTCGGCGTGGTCGACGCCGCGGAGAGAACCCTCGCCGCCGATCCCGGCGCGGCGGTGCCGCCGCAGAGCGTGGCTGGCTAGTCAGGGTCGCCCGAATACGCCGGAGCGAAGAACACCAGGAGGGTCAGGTCCTCGGTGACGTCGTGGAAGCGGTGGTCCTCGGCGGCCGGCACGAAGAGCGTCGTGCCGGGGCCGGCGTCGACCGTGCGGCCGGCCGCCGTGAAGGCGCCGCGGCCGCTCACCACGACGTAGACCTCGTCTTCGGCGTGCGGCTCCTGGTCGTCCACCGCGCCTGCCGGGATCGAATAGGTCCCCACGCTGAGCGCCGGCACCCGCAGCTGCTCGACGTACCGGGCGATGCCGTCCGCCCCCGGAAGGTACCTGCCAGCGTCAACGATCTCCATGGGCCGATCTTCCCATGGCGGCCTTAGCACCGGATCTTGAAGATATGGGATACCCGCGGCCCCTATAGGGGCTATTTCTATCCCCGCTCTTGGAAAACAGCTCCAGGACCGCCACGGTCAGCGGCCTCAGGGACGGGAGATAAAGCTGGGACAAGCCGCTGGTGCTCGCACGGCGTGTCAGGCGCGGGCGGGGTCGCTGGTGGCCGCTGACTCGGCGGGGCCGTCCTCGCCGACGGTGCCCCGCTCGGCGGAGCTCTCGTCGCTGGCGGCTGCCTGGCCGACGGGGTTCGTGTCGCCGGGGGCGGCTTGGTCCACGACGGCCGGGCCGGCAGGGGCGGGGGTGAGCGGGGCGACGGTCAGCGCCGTGAAGCCCAGGATGACCAGCAGTACCAGGCCGGACAGCACGTAGGCGTTTCCCGCCAGGACCTGCAGGGTGTGCCAGTGGTACTCGAGGAACCAGGGCTGGTCGCCCAGCGCGATGTACTTGGTGACCGGGGTGTTGGGCGCGGCCCAGATGAGCCCGTGGGTGAAGCTGCCAGGGCCGGTGGTGAGGACGCTCCACAGTTTGCCTGGCCAGGGCGCGAACACCAGGAACAGGACGATAGCCAGGACAGCGCAGCCCGCGGCGAGCGGCCACCTGCGCGCCCGCCAGGCGCGCACGGCGTAGTGCACGGCCACCATCATGCCCGGGACCACCCACACCCAGTGGTGGTCCCAGCTGATCGGCGAGTCGAGCAGCCCGATGAGCGCGGTGGTCAGGATCCCGAGCATGGGGTGCCCGGCGCGGTACAGCCTGGCCGCGCACAGCAGGCCGCCCACCGTGACCACCACCCCGGCGATCACCCACGGCACGGTGCCGGCGTCGATACTGCCCGCCAGCCTGGTGGCCATGGCGCGCAGCGACTGGTTGCCGCCCCAGCCTACGAACCCGGTTCGCCCGTCCTGGATGAACAGGCCATTGAGCCACCAGTCCCGCGAGTCGCCAGGCAGGATCACGAAGCCGAGCAGGACGGTGCCGAGGAAGGCACCGAAGGCGACCGCCGCCTGCCGGAACTTCCTGATCAGCAGCAGGTACGGGATGAAGATCAGCGGCACGAGCTTGACCCCGGCGGCGAACCCGATCGCGCTGCCCTGCCACCAGCGGCGCTCCTTCTGCTGCAGGTCCCAGATGATCAGCGCCATCAGCAGCAGGTTGATCTGCCCGAGGTAAAAGGTGCGGAACACCGGCTCGGTCAGCAGCCCGGCGGCCGCGCCGAGCAGGGCGCCGCCGGCCAGGACCCTGCGGTCCCGGTAGCCGAGCGCGCGCATCGTGCACCAGGTCGCCACGAGCAGCGCGGCGAGGTTCGCGAGCTGCGAGAGCCGCGGCAGGATCGACCAGGGCACGAACGACACGGCGGCGAAGAAGAGAGCGGCGAACGGCGTGTAGGTGAACTTCAGCGCCTGGTTGTTGAGCGGCCAGTCGTAGAGCGGGTTGGCCAGCTTGCCGTCGTAGGGCGGGCTGATCTGCCGGACGATGAGCCCGCCGTCCCGGTAAACGCGCAGGTCCACCGGATACAGCGTGTAACCGAGGGGGTGCCGCTGCGCGTACCACACCCAGAAACCGAGCACGGCGGCGAAGGCCACGATCCCGGCGATCAGGAGGCGCGTTTTGTTTACACTCCTGGCGGGAGTGGCGGAGCTGCAACGCTCTAGCACCGAATCCACGGCGCAAACCTTACCTGTTCTTAGTAGTTTACGCCGCAGGCTCGCCGAATTATTTGCCTCTAGCTAAGTTACTGCTGTTTCACCAGGTCGGCATAGAGCGGGGGGAATTCGGCGAGCGACTCGAGCACCGTGTCCGCCCCGGCCGTGCGGAGGTCACGCTCCGTAAACGATCCCGTGGTCACCCCGACCGCGCGCGCCCCGGCCGTCGCCGCCGCGGCCATGTCCGCCGGCGTGTCGCCGACGTAGACAGCCGCGCCCAGGGTGATGAGCGCCGCCGCCTTCTCCGGCCCGTGCACGCCGGCGATCACGTCGTCCGGCGCCAGCCCGGCGAGCTCCAGGCTCAGCCGCGCGGACACCTCGTGCTTGGCGGTGATCACGACCGCGCGCGAGCCGGTGGCGCGGACCGCGGCCAGCGCCTCGCGGGCGCCGGGCAGCGCGCTGGTCAGCGGCCCGGCGAGCCGCAGGTAGTGCTCGCGGTAGGCGCGCACCGCGGCGGGAACCTGCTCGGCGGGGAACCAGCAGGCGAGTTCGTCTTCCAGCTTGTTGCCCAGCCTGCGATCCACGGCGGCCGGGTCGATCGGCACGCCGGTCGCGTCGCTGACCGCGGCGAAGGAGGCCAGGATCACCTGCCGCGAGTCGATCAGCGTCATGTCCAGGTCGAATCCGGCCGGTGTCCCCGGGTGAGCATGCGCTTCGGCTGTCATGAGGCCGGGAGCACCCGGTCGCGGGCGGCCAGCAGGCCGGCGATGAGCAGCACGCCGTTCAGCACGAAGAGCACCGCGACCGGCAGGTTCCAGGAGCCGGTCGCGGAGTGCAGCAGCCCGAGTTCCAGCGGCCCCGCGCTCGCCAGCAGGTAGCCCATCGCCTGCGCGAGCGAGGACAGCGACGCGGCGGCGGCCGGGTGCGGCGCCCGCGCCATCGTGAAGAAGATCGCGAGGCTGAGCGCGGCGTTCTGGCCGGCGCCGAGGATCAGCACCCAGGCCACGGCGGAGCTGAGCGGCAGGTACACCACTCCGGCGAGGCCCAGCGCCATCGCGGCCACCGTCGGCACCACGAGCGCGTGCTGGGCGCGCATCCGCTGCGCGATCATCGGGACGAGGAACGACACGGCGAGGTTGCCGACGCCCATGAGCGCCAGCAGGTTCCCTGCCGTGTCCGCGCTCGCGCCCCGGTCGCGCAGGATCGTCGGCAGCCAGGACAGCGCCGCGTAGTACAGCAGGCTCTGCAGCCCCATGAACAGCGTCACGTGCCAGGCGAGCGCGTGGCGGTGCACCGCGATGCGGCCGCCAGCCGGCGCGGGAGGTGACGAGGCGGCCGCCTGGGCGTCCGGCGCGGCGCGGCCGTCCTGGGCCGTGCCGGTGTCCCCGGCGGCGGGCACGTCGCCGGGGACCAGGGGAATCTCGTCAAGGAGGACGGGGATGTCGCCGGGGATCGCGGCGATGTCGTCAGGGATCGCCGGGCCGGCGGGCCGTGTTCCGGCCGGCGGCCGGGTCCTTGCGGCGTGCCCCGCCTGCGGCAGCCACAGCAGGACCGCGAGCGCCGCGGGGCCGGCCAGCCAGCCGAGCGTCAGCCGCACCGAGCCGCCGGTGGCGTTCCACAGCGGCACCGCGACGACCGACCCGGTGATCGCGCCGACGGACAGCGCGGTGATGTAGAGCCCGATGAGAAACCCGGCGCGTTCCGGCCAGCGCCGCTTGATCAGGCTGGAGAGCAGCACGTTCATGATGGCGATCGCGGCGGCCGCGAGCACGGTGCCGGGAAACAGCAGCGGGCCAGGCGCCGCGCCGCGCAGCAGCAGCCCGATGGCCAGCAGCGCGATGGCGCCGAGCAGCACGCGTTCCTCGCCCAGCCGCCTGCTCAGCCACGCGGCGAAGCCGGAGAACACGGCGAAGCAGATGACCGGGGCCGCCGCGAGCACCGAGATCGTCGCCGTGGACAGCCGCAGCGAGTCCTGGAGCTCGGGGAAGACCGGCGGCAGGCTGGTGATCGCGCCGCGCAAGTTGAATCCGAGTGCGGCCACGCCGATCACGAGCAGCGCGCGCTCGAGCGCGCGCGTTCCCCCGGCTTTGACAGGCGCCGTCGGCCGCAACTGGGTCACGAACAACTAAACGTACCCGAATACCCGCGGCGTATCGTCGGGCTGTGACGCCCGTAACTCCCGCGCAGCGGCGGACGCTCGCCGAGATCGAAGCCGAGCTGGCCAGGCTGGTCAGGTACGACGACGAATCGGTCGTGCACCAGGCCTGGATCAGGCAGCGGTACGACGGCGGGTTCGCGGCCAGCTACGCGCCCGCCAGGGCGGCGGCAGTGCGCACCGCGTGGCACGAGGCCGGGCACGCGGTCGCCGCGCTGGCGCTCGGCGCGCGGTTCAGCTCGGCGAGCATCCGGGCCGGCGCCGCCGGCGCGGGGCGGGTGCACGCGATCCGCGGCGGCGGTGAGCTCGGCTTCGTCATCGACGCCGCCGGGCAGGTCGCCGAGCGGCTGCGGGACTGGACGCTGCCGGAGACCGACGACGAGGTGCGCGCGTGGCTGGCGTCCTGGCGCGGCGACGGCGGCGACGCGCGGCGGTTCCGCGCGGGCATCGGCGCCCGGTTCGGCGCCGACGAAGCCGCCGCCTGGCGGTACGCCGTGACGCTGCTGACGCCGCTGCGGCCGCGGATGCGGGAGCTGGCCAGGGCGCTGCTGGTGTACCCGCGGTACCTGCCGTACCCGGTGACGGCCGCGGTCGCGGGATTCAGCAGGCCGACGGGCGGTGCGGGCTGACCGCGGGCAGGTGGTCGCTGAGCAGGTTGTGGTGCCACACCATGACCTCCGTACCGGCGACGGAGTAGGTCGCGGCGGGCGGGCCGAACGCGGCGCGCGCCGCCGCGGCCCAGGCGGCGGCGTCATCGGCCGGGCAGCCCTGCGGCTGGCTGGCGACGAAGAACGTGGCGTCGTGCCGCGCGGGGTCATACCAGGACGCTTGGGAGTTCCACGGGCTCAGCAACAGCTGGTCGGCGCGCCGGTTGACGGGGACGACCATCGAGCCGCCGCTGTCCACCGACAGCAGGCTCGCCGCGTAGTAGTCAGTCAGGCCGTAGCCGAGATGGTGCCGGGTGAGCCAGGTGGCGAGCTGCTGGTGCTGGGCGATCCCGGGATTGGGCTTGGCGATCAGGGCGTCGCGCCACAAGAACGCGCCGTACAGTCCCAGCGCGACCGCGAGCGCCGGGACCAGGCCGCGCCGGATCACGTCCGTGGTGAGCAGCCGGCCGGCCAGCACCGCGCCGGTCGGCAGCACCGGCATCAGGTCGTGCGCCCCGCCCGGCGCGGTGTACCAGGCGAGCACCGTGTACGCGATCAGCGAGCAGGCCATCGCCACCGTCAGCACCTGGATCATCAGGTCGCTGCCGGAGAACCGGCGTACCGCCTGCCACAGCGCGACCACGGCGAGCGCCACCCCGGCCAGGTGCACGGCGGGGATGATCAGCGCGGGGCTCGCCGCCAGCCGCTGGCCGGAGAAGTCCGCGCCGTACAGGTCGAAGAAGCTCTGCACGGTCACGAAGAAGTCGCCCGCCCACGCGGAGATGCTGGCGAAGGTTTCCTGCAGCGGGAACGCGGTGAACCCGCCGTGGTCGCGCACCAGCCGCAGCGCCGCCTTCGCGACCTCGTTCGCCAGCACCGCCGCGGCCGCCAGCGCCCCGTCATACCACTGCGCGCGCAGCGGGCCCCGGCGCCGGTAGATCCGGACTGCGCAGACGACCAGCAGCGGGATCTCGCCCTCCAGCAGCACGATCGCATCCGACATCCGCGCCCAGGCCAGCAGCGCGCCGACCGCCACGGGCACCCACCAGCGCGGCTTCGCGCGGTCCAGGATCAGCCACACCAGCAGCAGCGGGATCTGCGTCGCCAGGTGGTCCGGGTTGGCCAGCATCAGCGTGCTCGCCGGGCCGGGCGTCGGCGCCAGCAGGATCCCGCCGGCGATCAGCGCCCGGATCAGGCCTTCCCGCCCGGTCGCCCGGCCCTTGGCCACCAGCGCGACGAGCAGCACCACGATGGTCAGGTTCAGCGCCTCGAGCGAGGAGATGACCCCGGGGTCCAGCCCGCCGCGCAGCCACTCCAGCACCGCGAACTCGGGGATCTCGATCGTGTAGAACGCGATGTCGGGCAGCTCCCAGCCGTGCAGCGCCGCGTTCCCGTGCAGCACGTCCCAGCCTTGCTGCGCGATCACCGCGCCGTCGGCCCCGAACCCGGTCCGCCGCGCCTGCGCCAGGTACAGGAAGTACAGCACCACGCCGGCCGCCAGGAAGCACCCCGGCGTCACCAGCCGCCGCCAGCCGAAGCCAGCCGCGGAATCCGCAGCCACATTCGCATCAGGCCGCGAAGGAGCGCTAACGAACGGCAAGAGGCCGGCTTGCGACATGGGCGACTCCCCGTCCCCGGGCGGCCTCTTAGCGGGCAGCGGACATTCCCGGTAATAGACCGATTTCTGCTGAGATGAAGCAATCGTAGGGATGGGAGTTTTCCGGCCTGGTCGTTTAAGATCCTCTTAAGATTTGGCCACGGGGCGTGGGCGCTCGGCGCCGGTCAGTGCAGGCGCCTGAGGGCGCCAAGCTGTGACGGAATTTAACTAAAATGCCTGGCGATACCGCTGACTTCATTTTCCTGTCATAGACACGACAGTTTAGGAAATTACGCGCCCAGGCAATGAATTTCGTCTATTCTCGCGCTATATACCGGCGGCAACCGCGCGGGCGCCGGCAGTACACGGGGAGCTGCGCGCCGTTCAGTGCGCGGTTACAGGCACGGCTGGGTCCGTCGCGGCATCGGCGGGAGCGTTCTGACCATGACCATTGTCATAATCATCGGCATTATCGCGGCAGTGGGATATTTCGTCTCACTGAAAATTCACCCGTTGACCAAATGCAGGCTGTGCAACGGGACCGGCAGACACTATGGCGGCGTGTACACATACGCGCACCGGCGGTGCCGCCGATGCGGAGGCAGCGGGCGGAAAGACCGGTTCGGCACCCGGATCTTCGGCTAGCGCGCCGCTACGGGATGACGAGCACCTTGCCGGTGACGCCGCGCTCGACGGCCTCGTGCGCCGCCGCGACCTCGCTGAGCGGAAACCGGTGGACCGGCAGCTCGGTCAGCGCGCCCGCGGCGAGCGCGCCGCAGACCCTGGCGACGGCCGCGTCCACCATGTCCGCGGTCAGCCCGTACAGCAGCACGAACCGCAGTGTCACGTTGGCGGTCATGCAGGCGCGCACCGGCAGCACCGGGTCCGGGCCGTCGGCGGCGTAGCTGACCACGATCGTGTGCGGCCCGGACAGCGCCAGGTCGAGCGCCAGGTTCGCGCCCAGCGCCACCTCGACCACGCGGTCCATCACCGGCGCGAACGCCTCCAGCTGACGGGCCGCGTCCCCGTCCCGGTAGTTCACCACCAGGTCGGCGCCCGCCTTCGCGGCGAGCTCCGCCTTCTCCGGGGTGCTAACCGTGGTCACGACCCGGGCGCCCGCGTGTTTCGCGAGCTCGATCGCGAAGTGCCCGACGGCGCCGGCCCCGCCGGCGACGAGCACGGCCCTCCCGGCCACGGGACCGTCGGCGAACAGGCAGCGGTCCGCCGTCAGCGCGGGGACGCCGAGCGACGCGCCCAGCTCGAGACTCGCGCCGTCCGGCAGCCGGACGGCCTGACGGGCGGGGACCACGGTGTATTCCGCCGCGGTGCCCCAGCGCCGCCCGAACGCCGCGAGCCACACCCAGACACGCTCACCGGTCCTGGCCGGGTCGACGCCGAGGCCGACGGCCTCGATCACGCCGGCGCCGTCCTGGTGCGGGACCTGGAACTCGTCGACCGGCCGGGCGGTCGCACCGGATCTCGTCTTGACGTCGGTCGGGTTCACACCGGAGGCGTGCACCCGGACGAGCACCTCACCTGGCCCGGGTTCCGGCCTGCGGACGTCCTCCACGTGCAGCACATCGCGCGCGGCGCCCGTGCCACGGTACACAGCTGCCCTCATGAGAACCAGCCTAGGTGGCGGAGGAATCACGGGCCCGTTCTGGATAAAGATCTTTTCTCCGGAACGAACGCGTCTCTTCGCGCCAGCGGTACCCCAGCAGCGCCGAGCGGGCGGCCAGCCACAAGCCGAGCGCCGCCCAGATGCCGGGCAGCCCCAGCCAGGGGAAACGCAGCGTCAGCGCCGCCATCGGAACGAAGGCGCCGATGGCGAGCAGCATCGCGCGGCGCATGGCCGCGTAGTCCTCGATGCCGAGGATGAGCCCGTCGAGGACGAACGCGAGCGCGGCGAACGGCTGGGTGAGCGCCGCGCACAGCAGCCCGATCATGGCCGCGTGCCGCACGGCCGGGTCGGAGGTGAACGCGGCGGGGGCGGCGAACGCCAGCGCCGCGGTGAGCACGCCGAGCGCGACGCCGGCGGCCAGCCCGAGCCGCAGCGTGCGGCGGCCGGTCAGCCGTGCGGTCTCCGTGTCGCCCGCGCCGAGGGCCGCGCTGACGAAGACCTGGCCGGGCACGGCGAGCGCGTCCAGCGACAGCGACAGCAGGTACCAGATGCGGTTGGCGATCTGCTGGCCGGCGAGCTGCGTCGGGCCGAGCCTGGCCACCACCGCGACCGCCGCCAGCGGCACCACGCCGAGCGCGATCGTGCGCACCGAGAGCTGGTGGCCGTTGCGCAGCAGGGACCGGATCTCGGCGCGCCGCGGCCGTCGCGGGGGCGCCTGCTGGCGCCGCCAGGACTCCGCCGCGTACCAGGCCGCCGCGCCCGCCTGCGCGATGACCGTGCCCCACGCGGAGCCGAGCAGCCCGGCGTGCGCGCCGAACACCAGCGCCGCCTCGAGCCCGGCGTTCGCGACGTTGGCCGCCACCGCGATCCGCAGCGGGGCCTTGGTGTCGGCGAGGCCGATGAGGTGGCCGTTGCCGGCGTAGGACACGTAGAGGAACGGCAGCCCCGCCGACGCGGCCCGCAGGTAGCCGACGGCGCCCGTCAGCACGTCGCCGCGGGCGCCGAGCAGCCGCGCGATCCACGGCGCGGCGACCAGCAGGATCGCCGCCGTGATCACGCCGAGCGCCACCGCCACCAGGTACGCCGCCCCGACCGCGCGGCCCGCGGCCTCGCCGTCGCGCGCCGCGACCAGCCGCGCCACCGCGGACGTCGTCGCGGTGGCCAGGAAGATGGTCAGCCAGGAGACGATCGACAGCACGCTCACCGCGATCGCCAGCGCGTCGAGCGGCTGGCGGCCCAGATGGCCGACGATCGCCGTGTCTACCAGGTTGTACAGCGGCTCGGCCGCGATCGAGCCGAGCGCGGGGATGGCGAGGGCGGCGATGCGCCGGTCGAGCTCACGATGCACCGCTCGATCTGCCGTCACGCCGCACAGTTTAAGGAGAACCAGGGATTTCTAAGGAACTTCCCAGGATGGCCCTCTAGTGTGAACGCGGTCGGTAGATCACAATTGAGCATCGGCACGGCAACGAACGACGCATGATGAGGTTAACAGCTGATTTTTGCCCCATTGAGGGACAAATCAGAGCATTTCGGGTGGAGGTTGGCGGATGAGGCTGGCTGCGCGCCTCGCGGCGAGCGGGCGGGCACATAGCCGGCTCATCTCCATCCTGGCTGCCGTCGCCGTCTTCGGGACCCTGTCGATGATGCCCGCCAAGAGCGGGGCCGCGGGCGACACCTGGCCGCGCTGGCTGGGCGCGCAGGTGTCCGCCAGCGGGCAGCCCTTCAACGGGGTGGCCGCCGTCGGCGCGCTGTTCGGCATGAGCTCGGGAAAGCTCAACTCGCACTTCTGCACGGCGAGCGTCGTGGACAGCCCGCGCGGTGACCTGGCCATCACGGCCGCGCACTGCGTGACCGGCGGGACCGGCGAGATCGCGTTCGTGCCCGGCTACGGCAACGGCGCGGAGCCGTACGGAATCTGGCAGGTCACGCACGTGTACACGGACGCGGCCTGGCAGGCAAGCCAGGACCCGAACGATGACGTCGCCTTCCTGCAGCTGTCCGGCGCGCCGGGCGGCGCGCCCATCGAGGCCGTGACCGGTGCCGAGCACGTCGCCACCGGCGCCACCGCCGGGGGGCTGGTGCGAGTCATCGGCTACCCGGACACCGCGGACCTGCCGGTCTCCTGCGTGAACTGGACGAAGCTCTACAGCCCGACGCAGCTCGAGTTCGACTGCGGCGGGTTCCCCGACGGCACCAGCGGCGGGCCGTTCCTCGCCAACGTGTCGGCGTCCTCGGGCGAGGGCACGGTCATCGGCGTGATCGGCGGCTACGAGCAGGGCGGCGACACGCCACAGGTGTCGTACT
>Ga0335075_10012788_pt1 | contig 12666 bp, 13 predicted proteins | sample Lox_Sample_24_FD_206723 | JGI IMG/M metagenome (GOLD analysis project Ga0335075, IMG submission 206723) | Soil microbial communities from Loxahatchee National Wildlife Refuge, Florida, United States - Lox_Sample_2.4 | ecosystem: Environmental > Terrestrial > Soil > Wetlands | place: USA... | reverse complement strand
TGTTGAGCACGATGTTCCTGACGTTGTCGGAGAACCCGGATCAGTTCGAGTTGATCCGGCAGGATCCCGACGCGCTTATCGGCAGCGCAATCGAGGAACAGCTGCGCTTCTCGTCGCCGATTCAGGGTTTCTACCGCACCGCGAAGACCGCCTACCGGGTGGGTGACGCCACCATTCCGGCCGGCGCACGGGTGGCGCTGCTATGGGGTGCGGCCAACCGTGACCCGCGGCAGTTCGACAATCCGGACGCGTTCGTCGCCGCGCGAAACCCGTCCCATGTCGCGTTCGGTTCGGGCATTCACCTCTGCCTCGGCGCGAGTTTGGCACGAATGGAAAGCCGGGCGGTGCTGCGCGAACTCGTCGAGCGCGTGGACCGCATCGACATCATCGGCGCGCCGAAGTGGACGACGAACAGCTCACTGCGCGGTCTGGCCCGGATGCGCGTAGCGCTCACACCGCGGGCGGAGGTACCCACCTGATGCGCCGCGAACCGCGGATAGTCATTGTCGGCGCCGGGATGTCCGGGCTCTGTCAGGCGATCCTGCTCGACCGCGCGGGCTTTCGCGACGTCACCATCCTGGAGAAGGCCGACCGGCCCGGCGGGACCTGGCGGGACAACCGCTATCCGGGGCTGACCTGCGACGTGCCGTCGCACCTGTACCAGTACTCATTCGACTTGAATCCGTCGTGGAGCCGGTTCTTTTCGCCCGGCCCGGAGATCCAGAACTACTTCGAACAATCGGCACGCCGGCACAACGTCGAACGAATGATCCGCTACCGCACCGAGGTTGTCGACGCCCACCACACCGGGCCGCACTGGCGGCTAACCACCGGTGACGGAGAAACCCTCGATGCCGACTTTGTCATCCTCGCCACCGGCTTCCTGCACCGGCCCCGCACGCCGGACTTCGCGGGCATGAGCGACTTCGCCGGCCGGCTGGTCCACTCGGCACGGTGGAGCGATGACATCGACGTGTCCGGCAAGCGGATTGCCATCATCGGCAACGGCTCCACCGGTGTGCAGCTGATTTCGGCGGTGGCCGGGGTTGCGGCCCACGCCACGCTGTTCCAGCGCACCCCGCAATGGGTTGCCCGGCTGCCCAACCCGTCGATACCGCCGTCCGCTCGTGCGTTGCTGAGCCGAAGCCGGTTGCTCAGCAGGGCGCTGCGGCACGCGGAAGACGAATCGTTCAAGATTTTCAGCGTCTTCCTCACGCGGCCCGGATTGCGCCGGCGATTGGTCAACAGGGGGTGCGAACGCAATCTTGCTTCGGTCGCCGATCCGGTATTGCGGGCCAAGCTCACTCCGGACTACCGGCCAGGGTGCAAGCGGTTGATCATTCACCCGGACTTCTACCGCCAGGTGCAGCGGCCCGACGTGACCGTGGAGACGACGGCGATCGAACGGTTCGAGGAGCGTGGTGTCCGGACCACGGACGGCCATCTGCACGAGGCCGACATCGTCGTGCTGGCAACGGGATTCAACGCGCACGATTATGTGCGGCCCGCGACCGTCCGTACCCACGACGGCCAGACGCTCGACGACGTGTGGTCAGCGGGTCCCCGTGCCCATAAGAGCGTTGCCGTCCAAGGCATGCCGAACCTGTTCATGCTGCTTGGTCCGCATTCCCCGATCGGGAACTTCTCGCTGGTGCAGGTTGCCGAAGCGCAGGCGGCCTACGTGCTCAGGTGGATAAGACGGTGGGCTGCGGGGGAGTACGACACACTACGAGCCAGCGCCGCTGCCATCGACGCCTACTTGGAACACATTCGGCGTGGGTTGCCGGGCACGGTGTGGACGACCGGTTGCACCAGCTGGTACCAGGGACCCGACGGGTCGCCGGAACTGTGGCCATATCTCCCACAGGAATATTTGCGGCTGCTCAACGCGCCCGACGACCACAGCTACATCATGGAGCGAGACAAGCAAGCCGTCAGCTGAGCGGTGAGATTGCGCAACCGATGGGGTAGCATTACATTCTCAACGGAATGTATCTACTCCGAAAAGGGAAGTGCAGTCGCGATGTCGGCGGAAGTCAACGGACAACGGGTTCGGCGGACCCAGGCGGAGCGCACCGCTGCCATGCGGACGCGGCTGCTGGACGCCACCATCGAGTGTCTGGTGACCTATGGCTATGCCGGCACCACGACGCCGCGAGTAGCCCAGCTCGCCGGGGTCACCCGTGGCGCGCAGATCCACCACTTCCGGTCGAAGGAAGATCTGGTGGTCGCCGCCATCGAGCATCTCGCTCAACAGCGTGCGCAGGGCGCCATTCGCGAACTTGGTCGCGTGCAGGCCAGCCCCGACCCGGTGTCGACCGTGCTGGACTTCTTATGGGAGGCGCACCAAGGCCCGATGTTTGTTGCTGCGGTTGAACTTTGGGTGGCGGCACGCACGGATCCCGTACTGGCCCGGCACATCGAACGGGTGGAACCGGTCGTCAACAGCACGCTCGTCGCCGCGATTTCGCAGTTGGTGCCTGACCACGCCGCGCAACGAGATATTCGCAACGTCGTTTACACGGCGATGGACGCACTGCGAGGGATTCTGGTCGCGAGTTTCGTCGACCAGGACGCCGAGCGTGCGCGCCGTCGCTGGGACCGGGCCTGCGAGCACCTGAGGGTATTGCTCGCCGATGTGCTGCCCGCCCAGGCATAAGGGCTTTCTCGGGCCGCAGCGACGCTGAATTTACCTCGACCGAGGAATTCGCAAAGATACGTTCAGCCATGTATGTTATTATCCTGGGCGATTGGTCGCTGTCTCAACCTCGGATGGAGTGGGTGCGATGTCAAACAAGGTCTACGTCGTCGGCGTCGGGATGACGAAGTTCGAGAAGCCCGGCCGTCGCGAGGGCTGGGATTACCCCGACATGGCCCGCGAATCCGGCACCAAGGCACTCGAGGACGCCGGCATCGACTACACCGCGGTCGAGCAGGGCTACGTCGGCTACGTGTACGGCGAGTCGACGTCGGGCCAGCGGGCGCTCTACGAGCTGGGCATGACCGGTATCCCGATTGTCAACGTCAACAACAACTGCTCGACCGGGTCGACCGCGTTGTACCTTGCCGCCCAGGCGATTCGAGGCGGGCTTGCCGACTGCACGATTGCCCTGGGGTTCGAAAAGATGAAGCCCGGTTCGCTGGCATCGACGTACGACGACCGTACCCAGCCGATGGACAAGCACATCATGGCGATGGCCGAAATCTCCGAGGTGCTGTTTCCCCCGGCGCCGTGGATGTTCGGCGCCGCCGGCCGCGAGCACATGAAGCAATACGGCACCACCGCAGAGCATTTCGCAAAGATCGGTTACAAGAACCACAAGCATTCGGTCAACAACCCGTACGCGCAGTTCCAGGAGTCCTATACGCTCGACGATATTCTGGCGTCGCGGATGATCTACGACCCGCTGACCAAGCTGCAGTGTTCGCCGACCTCTGACGGGTCGGGCGCGGCGATTCTGGCTTCCGAGGTGTTCGTCGACAAGCACGACCTGGCCGGGCAGGCGGTGGAGATCGTCGGCCAGGCCATGACCACCGACTTCGCCAGCAGCTTCGACGGCACCTGCAAGGCGTTGATCGGCTACGACATGAATGTGCAAGCTGCTCAACGGGTTTACGATCAGTCCGGTTTGGGGCCGGAGGAGTTCCAGGTGATCGAGTTGCATGACTGCTTCTCGGCCAACGAGTTGCTGCTCTACGAGGCGTTGGGGCTGTGCGGCGAAGGCGAGGCGGCCAAGCTGATCGACAACGGCGACACCACCTACGGCGGACGCTGGGTGGTCAACCCGTCCGGCGGGCTGATCTCCAAGGGGCACCCGCTCGGCGCCACCGGCCTGGCACAATGCGCCGAGCTGAACTGGCAGCTGCGTGGCCTCGCCGACAAGCGCCAAGTCGACAACGTGACCGCGGCACTGCAGCACAACATCGGACTCGGCGGTGCTGCCGTCATCACCGCATACCAGCGGGCCGAACGCTGAGTCGACATCTGACGACGAGGAGTACCCCGATGAGGTGGTCGCGAGTTCTCCCAGCCACCGCGTTGGCCGGGGCTGCAGCGTCGGCAACGGTTGCCGTCGGGCTTGTTTCGGCTCCGCGCGCGAACGCAGACACGCGGATCACGGTGCCGGGCGCAGGGCCGCTGTACGAGCCCAACATCATCACCCAAGACATCCCCGGTCTAGGACAGTCTTACGTTCTGGGTGACGGTCAGCAAGGGCTGGGATCGCTGACGATTCTGCAGGGGTACGACCTGCTCAACCATGAGATCGGCGAGAACTGGTTCCCCGACAGCACGGCTCAGGTTGTCAACTACCCGGCCAGCATCGGGATCCTGAGCGGCAGCTTGGCCGCGCCCGGCGCCGACGACGCGATCGCCGCCGGGCAGCAAGCACTCAACGACCAGATCGTGAACGCGGTCGCCGACGGTAATGGTCAGCCGGTGATGGTTGCCGGGCTGTCGATGGGGACCCTTGTCATCGACCACGAGTTAGCTTACCTGGCAACGGATCCGACAGCTCCATCGGCGAGTGACCTATTGTTCACCAGTTTCTCCGACCCCCAGATCGGCTTCGCGGACACGTATCTTCCGCTTGGGACTTTCGTGCCGGTAGCCGACTACACCACGCAGGACATGCCCGACACCCAGTACAACGTCGATGTGGTGTTCCACCAGTACGACGCGTGGGCCAATCCGCCCGACCGGCCTTGGGATCTGCTGTCGGTGGTGAACGCGCTGGTCGGGACACGCCTTTACCACAACGCGACGGCACTGGCCGCGCCGTCAGACGCGGAGTTGATATCCACTGTGCACGCCTCGTTGGGCGGCACGATCGACACCTACATGATCCCCTCGTCCACGCTGCCGCTGTTGGTGCCGCTTGAGTCGCTCGGCGTCCCGGAAAATATCATCGACAGTCTCAACTCGGTCCTCAAACCGATTGTCGACGAAGGCTATTCTGCCCTGACGCCCGACGCTGGACCGTACTTGTGGCATGGGGAACTACTTGGGCTGCCGTCTTTTTCCGACATCGCCCAGTCGCTGCAGTCAGGGATTTCCGACGTCGCGGGGCTTCTGGACTCGGGCGTCGCCCAGCTCGATTTGCCGGCGGATATCACACAATCCTTGGCATCAGGGATTGCCGATATCGCCAACTCCTTGGGATCGGATATCGCTCAGCTCTTCTCAGCGCTCTGATGCATCCACGGGAGTCCCGCGGAGTCACCCGCCTGACAGCTCAACGTTAAACCGAAGCAACTACTCAAGGAGGGAACACCTATGGGACACATCGAAGCCACCCGGGAACTGTCCGCCAGCCCGGAGGCGCTGTGGGGGACTGTGAGCGACCTCGCCAACTGGGACAAGTGGTTCACCGTCCACGAAAAGTGGTTGGCGGACCCACCCGCCACCCTCAGCGAGGGGGAGAAGCTGACCGCCAAGATCGTCATGCTCGGGATGGCCAACAAAATCGAGTGGACGATCGACTCGGTGGACGCACCGCGCAGCCTGGTGCTGTCGGGCACCGGCATGGCCGGCGTCAAGGCGCAGTTCACCTTCACCATCGACCCGGCCGAAGGCGGCTCTAATTTCACCGTTTTCGGTGACTTCGAGGGTGCGCTGATCAAGGGTGCGTTGGGCAAGGCGGTTGAAAAGGACGGCGTAAAGCAACTCGACAAGACGCTTGACCAGCTCGATGCGCTCGCCTCGGCCGGGGTTCCAGAGGCCTGAGCATGGCGGAGCAGATCGAGTTTGACGACACTGGGCTGAACCGTTGGACCGACGACGAGCGGTTCGAGGTCACCCGGGAGCGGCTGGCGGAGTACGCGGCGGCCACCAACGACCCGATCGAGGCGCACCGCGGCGGAGACGTCGCGCCGCCGGTGTTCGCGATCGTCCCCGTTTTCGAGGCGCTGCTCATGCCCGCCGTCGATGTGATGCCGATCGAGGCGATCCCCCGAGTCGTCCACGGCGAGCAGGACTTCCACTTCCACCGCTCGATCCGCCCGGGAGACAAACTCGTTTCGCGCGGCAAGATGATCGGATACCAGGGGCTGGAGAAGGGCACCCGCGCCGCGATCGTGCTCGAATGCCGCACCGAGGACGGTGAGCTGGTCAACGAACAGTATGTGACGACGTTCGTGCGCGGCCTCTCCGCCGGTAAGACGGTCGGTGAACTGAGCCCGGACCACAAGTTCGACGACAAGCTGCGCGACACGGCGCCAGTGGCGAAGGTCGTGCAGCACATCGACACTGACCAAACGTTCCGCTATTCTCCCGCGGCGGGCGATCCGATGCCGATCCACCTCGACGAAGAGGTGGCCAGATCCGCGGGTCTGCCGGGTATCATTGCGCACGGGCTGTGCACCATGGCGTTCACGTCGTGGGCGGTGCTCACCGAGCTGGCCGACTCGGATGTCAATCGGCTCAAGCGATTCGCGGTCCGATTCTCCAAACCCGTGCTGCCCGGCGACGACTTGGAAACCAGGATCTGGAAAGTCAGTAGCGCTAACGGAACCACCAGCTACACGTTTGAGACCGCGCGTGGCGACGATTTCGTCATCACCGACGGCTTGGCCGAGATCAGCGACAGATAGGAGACCAATCAATGGGTGCGCTAGAAGGCCGCGTTGCGGTGATCACCGGCGCGGGCCGAGGTATCGGGCGCGAACACGCACTACTGTTCGCCCGGGAAGGGGCCAAGATCGTCGTCAACGACCTCGGTGGCGACAATGCCGGCAACGGTGCCGACAGCGGCCCGGCACACGAGGTGGTGGATGAGATCGTCGCCGCCGGTGGCACCGCGGTCGCCAGCACCGAGAACGTCGCCACCTGGAGCGGCGCGGAAAGCCTTGTGCTACAAGCTATCGCGGAGTTCGGCCGCCTGGACGTATTGGTCAACAACGCCGGCATCCTGCGGGATTCGTTTATCGCCGGTATGGAGGAATCGCATTGGGACGCGGTGATCGCCGTGCACTTGAAGGGCCACTTCGCGATGCTGCGGCACGCCGCCGCCTACTGGAAGGCGCAGTCGAAGGCCGGTGATCAACCCAACGCCGCGGTGATCAACACCGCATCGGGCTCCGGGGTGACAATTCCGAATCCCGGGCAAGTGAATTACGGCTCGGCCAAAGCCGGGATCGCAGCGATGACGTTGATCGCCGCCGAAGAACTGGAGCGTTACGGGGTGCGGGTGAACGCGATCGCGCCGATCGCCCGTACCCGGCTCACGCTGGCCACTCCCGGCATGGGTTCGCTGATGGCCGAACCGGAGCAGGGCGAACTCGACCTGTTCAGCCCTGCCAACATCTCGCCGCTGGTGGCTTACTTGGCGACGGAGAAGTGCCCCATCACCGGCAAGGTGTACGCGGTTCAGGGCGGGGCGATTTCGGCACTCGGCGGCTGGCACGACGTCGAGACCATCGAGACCGACGGGGCATGGCAGATCGACGACATCGCCAGCCGCCTACCGCAATAAAGGTTTAGCTCAGGAGCTGATGATGTTCGAATGGTCTGACACCGACCTGATCATGCGGGATACGGTGCGGGAGTTCATCGATAAGGAGATCCGGCCGCATCTGGACACCTTGGAGACCGGCGAGTTGTCGCCATATCCTATTGCGCGCAAGCTGTTCAGCGAATTCGGCCTGGACGTGCTGGCGGCCGAAGCGGTCAAAACGATGCTGGACAAGGAGCGCGCTCGCCAAGACGAGTCAGACAAACGGTCGTCCGGCGGGCTTGGTGGCCTGGGTGCGCAGGCGTCGATGGCCGCGGTGCTGGTGTCCGAGCTCGCCGGGGTGAGTCTCGGATTGCTCAGCACCATCGGCGTCAGCCTGGGCCTGGGTGCGGCGACGATTATGAGTCGCGGCACGCTCGCCCAAAAGGAGCGCTGGCTGCCGGAACTGATGACGCTGGAAAAGATTGCGGCGTGGGCGATCACCGAGCCCGACTCCGGCTCGGATGCCTTCGGTGGGATGAAGACGACGGTCAAACGTGACGGCGAAGACTATCTGCTTAACGGGCAGAAGACGTTCATCACTAACGGCCCGTACGCCGATGTGCTGATCGTCTACGCCAAGCTCGACGATGGCTCCAGTGGCTCGGCCGACCGGCGCAATCGACCGGTGTTGCCTTTCGTGCTCGATGCCGGCATGCCCGGGCTCACTCAGGGTAAGCCGTTCAAGAAGATGGGCATGATGTCGTCGCCTACCGGCGAATTGTTCTTCGACGATGTCCGGCTCACACCCGACCGGCTGCTCGGTGAAACCGAACAGCACAGCAGCGGCGACGGGCGGGAAAGCGCGCGAGCGAACTTCTCCGCCGAACGGCTCGGCGTCGCCCTGATGGCGTTGGGAATCATCAACGAATGCCACCGGCTCTGCGTCGACTACGCCAAAACCCGCACCCTGTGGGGCAAGAACATCGGCCAATTCCAGCTCATTCAGCTCAAGCTGGCCAAGATGGAAGTCGCTCGGATCAACGTGCAGAACATGGTGTTTCAGACGCTCGAGAAAGCACAAGCCGGCCGGATTCCCTCGCTGGCCGAGGCGTCGGCGATCAAGCTGTACTCGTCGGAGGCCGCCACCGATGTCGCGATGGAGGCCGTGCAGCTCTTCGGCGGCAACGGCTACATGGCGGAGTACCGGGTCGAGCAGTTGGCCCGCGATGCTAAGTCGTTGATGATCTACGCCGGCAGCAACGAGGTCCAGGTCACCCACATCGCCAAGGGCCTGCTCGCCGGATGAACACCCGGGCGACGGCAAAAACCCTGCGGCGCAGCGTGATCGCCGTACTTGACCGGCTGACCTATAATCCGATCTCGCGGCTGACCTTCAACATCATGCTCAACGTGCTGATCTCGCAACGATGGCTGTTCGCGGGGGTCCGCCCGGCGGCCGACTATGTCATTGCCCGCACCACGCCGGTGGTTCCCGGTATCAGGGTCAGCCCGATTTCCGCGCCGGTACGCGGCGAATGGGTGTGGGCGCCGGAAGCGGACGACGGCCTTGGAGCGGTCTTGGTGTTGCACGGCAGTGGCTATCTGATCTGCTCGTCGCGCACCCATCGCGGGTTTGCTTCGCACCTGTCCAAGTATTCCGGCATGCCGACTTTCGCCATCGATTATCGGCTCGCGCCCGAACATCCATTTCCCGCAGCCGAGGACGACGCCTTCGCCGCATATCGTTGGCTCCTTGCGCAGGGCCACGATCCGGCGAAGATCGTCATCGCCGGGGACTCGGCCGGCGGCCACCTTGCCGTCGGGCTTGTCCTGCGGCTGCGCGACGACGGGTTGCCCGCACCCGCAGCGCTTGCCCTGTTCGGGCCGCTGATCGATCCGGCATACCGGGCCTGCATTGCCGACGTGCGAACCCGGCGGCAACCCCTCGACCCGCGTGCGGCCGCGCGCGCCATCGCGCTGTACGTCGGTGATCACGATGCCGAGGACCCGCGGTTGTGTCTGCTGAATGCCGACCTGTCCGGCCTGCCGCCGATTCAAGTACATTACGGCTCAAGGGAAGTCATGCGCGCCGACGCGGAGGCATTCGCCGCGCAGGTGGTTGCATCGGGCGGTCAGTGCGAAGAACAGATGTGGCCGGGTCTGATGCATGGCTACTGGCTCTGGCCGCGCGATCAGGGCCGGACCAGTCTCGAGACGGCCGGACTGTTTCTACGCAACGCGGTTACCGAAGCCGACACCGCCTCGTGAACCTGGCCGGCCTGGACCACCTGCGCGACCGGCTGGCCGCGGCCGGGGTGCTGGTCCGCCGCGGCATGGTCGACCCAGTTCGTCCTGACCAGGCAAGCACGCGGTCGTCGGTTTCTCCGAGACGCTGCACATGGAGCTGGCCGATACCGGGATCGGCGTCACCGCCGTGCTGCCGGGACTGGTGCACACCGAACTGTCCGCGGGAGCCCGGGCCGCGCATTTCCACGCCGCCTTCACCGACGTGGATCCGCAGGCCCGGGTGGCCTACCACCGCCGAATCGCCGGCCCGGCGACGATGCAGAGCGCGGAGGAACCGGGCAATCGAACCTAGCCCGCCACCATCCAAATAGCTTGTGCAGCAGGGCTTCCCAAGTCAACGGTGGTGGGCCCGCCGTCAGCCGATTCGACCGCCACCGAGATCATCCCGGCGAATTCGCGGCGGGTCAGTACCCGCAGCCGCGAGTCGAGGCTGATGCCGATGCTGTCGAAATAGCGCAGCATCTCGGGGTCTTTGTCGGATATCCGCGCCACCGTGCCGGTGTCCCCGTCGGCGCATGACCACAGCTGACGGGCCGGGGGCGTGGGCACTTGCCCGTCGGAGCCCGGGATCGGGTCACCGTGCGGATCGCGCTGCGGGAAACCCAGCTTGGCGTCAATCCGCGCCACTAGCCGGTCGGACACCGCGTGCTCGAGCACCTCGGCCTCGTCGTGTACCTCGTCCCAGCTGTAACCGAGCTCCTTGACCAGGAAGGCTTCCAGGAGCCGGTGGCGGCGCACCATCGCCAACGCCGCCCGACGCCCGGACTCGGTCAGCGTCACTGCGCCGTACTTCTCATGGTCGACCAGACCCTGCTCGGCGAGTTTGCGGATGGACTCCGAGGCGGTGCTGGCCGACACCCCGATCTTCTCGGCCAGCATCTTCGTGCTCACCTTCTCCAACGACCACTCCTGGGCGTTCCAGATGACTTTCAGATAGTCCTGGGCAACCGCACTCAGCCCGTGGGTCTCCTCATTAGGTGAGTCAGGGCGCACAACGGAAGTTTAAGCAATCCTCACCTGATCTGGGGCTCTCGCACGATTCGCCGCTACCTCGCGCCGTAGGCTAGCTGTTGTGCAACGGTGGCGCGGCCAGGACGAGATACCCACGGACTGGGGCAGATGCGTGCTCACTATCGGAGTGTTCGACGGTCTGCACCGCGGGCACGCCGAGCTGATCGAACACGCGGTGAAATCGGGTCGCGCGCGCGGAGTGCCGACCGTGCTGATGACGTTCGACCCACACCCGATGGAAGTGGTCTTCCCGGGCAGTCACCCCGCGCAGTTGACGACGTTGACCCGACGTGCCGAACTGGCCGAGGAATTCGGCATCGACGTGTTTCTGGTGATGCCGTTCACGCCGAATTTCATGAAGCTCACCCCGGAGCGCTACATCCACGAACTGCTCGTGGAAAACCTGCACGTCGTGGAAGTCGTGGTGGGGGAGAACTTCACCTTCGGCAAAAAGGCCGCCGGCACCGTCGATACGCTGCGCCGCGCGGGCGAGCGGTTCGGGTTCGCAGTCGAATCCATGTCGTTGGTTTCCGAGCATCATGACACCGAAACCGTGACGTTCTCGTCGACCTACATCCGGTCGTGTGTCGACGCCGGAGACGTGGTCGCGGCGGCCGAGGCGCTGGGCCGTCCACATCGCGTCGAGGGCGTGGTGGTCCGTGGTGACGGACGCGGCATGGAGATGGGTTTCCCAACCGCCAATGTGGCACCACCGATGTACTCGGCCATCCCGGCCGACGGCGTCTATGCCGCCTGGTTCACCGTCCTCGGGCACGGTCCGGTGACCGGCACCGTCGTGCCAGGCGAGCGCTACCAGGCCGCGGTCTCGGTGGGCACCAACCCGACCTTCTCCGGACGCACTCGAACCGTCGAGGCGTTTGTGCTTGACACCGCCGCCGACTTGTACGGGCAGCATGTGGCACTGGACTTCGTCGCGCGCATCCGCGGACAGAAGAAGTTCGGATCGGTCAAGGATCTGGTCGCTGCGATGGATACGGACACCGATAAGGCGCGTACCCTGCTTTCCGCTGGCTGACCTGCGCATTTCGGGTCCGAGGGTTCGCCGCTGCTAGACTCCCGACGACACGGCGCGTGCTGCAGTTCGCGGCGGCCGCAGCCTGGATTGACCCTCGCGGACCGATTGATGGAGATATTTCGTGGCGCTGACTGCCGAGCAAAAAAAGGAAATCCTGGGCTCTTACGGCCTGCATGAGACCGACACCGGATCCCCTGAGGCGCAGGTCGCACTGCTGACCAGGCGGATCGCCGACCTGACCGAGCACCTCAAGGTGCACAAGCACGACCACCACTCGCGGCGCGGCCTGCTGCTGCTGGTCGGACGGCGGCGCCGGTTGCTGAAGTACGTGGCCCAGATCGATGTGGAGCGCTACCGCTCGCTGATCGACCGGCTGGGTCTGCGCCGCTGACCTCTTTTGCTCGTCGGCGCACTCCAATCTTTCGCCGAAACTTAAACGGTTTGCGAACCCCATCGCCGTGTCTTCGCAACCCGTTAGCTGTCGCGATTTCGTTAGGGCAACCAGCAGTCTGCGTCGTTGACCCGCCTGCGGGATCTGGGAATCGCCAGGTCGGCGTGTAGAGTAAGGACGTTCTGGGCCGTATCGGCCCGAGCAGGTGCGGCGCGCGCGATCCGCGCGCACCGTCCCAGCGAGTCACGAGGGACCTGCATCGCGCGGTCTTCGGTAGTGGCTGCCGGGCTCCCGATTCGGGGCAGGTCGGCAGCTTCGATCGATGGCCGTCGCCGCATCCAGGCCCTGGAGCCTTCGGGTCTAGCGTGATCACGCGAAACAGCTGAATAAATCCAGAGAGGCCATACGGACACCTATGTCTGTAGCTGAAATTGACGAAGGCGTGTTCGAAACGACCGCCGTCATCGACAACGGGAGCTTCGGCACCC
>Ga0335075_10012787_pt1 | contig 12666 bp, 11 predicted proteins | sample Lox_Sample_24_FD_206723 | JGI IMG/M metagenome (GOLD analysis project Ga0335075, IMG submission 206723) | Soil microbial communities from Loxahatchee National Wildlife Refuge, Florida, United States - Lox_Sample_2.4 | ecosystem: Environmental > Terrestrial > Soil > Wetlands | place: USA... | reverse complement strand
GGGAAACGCTCTCGCGCCTGCAGCGCGGGCACCGATAAGTGCGCGGATAATGCAGGACCTCAAGAAGAGGTTTCCCTGACGTATACGTGAATTAACACGGACGGCCCGCCCGGGCCGCCGTACGTGCATGACAACAACGGGGTTTGCCACTGGACTTACGCGAGCCGCCCGTCATCCCGCGCGCATGACGGGCGTCATGCGCAGGTCGGGACGCCGCTCACTACATCCCGGCTAGATGCGGCCCTAGCGTCGAGGTATGGCTACCACAGACATGCAGGTCCAGGGCAGCGGCTTCGACCGCAGCCGGCTGCGGGCGCTTGTCCCGGTCGCAGTCTTCGACATCGCCGGACCACTGGCCGTCTACTGGCTGCTGCGCGCGGCCGGGGCGGCCGAGGTCACGGCACTCATCGTCAGCGGCATCCCGCCGGCCCTTGGCGTGGCCATGGGGATCATCCGGCACCGCCGCATCGACGCCATCGGCTCGCTGGTGCTCTTCGGCATTGTCGCGGGCACCGTTGTCGGGCTCGCCACTCACAGCGCGCGGCTGGTGCTGATGGAAGGCTCGATCCCGACCGCGGCGTTCGGGCTTGCCAGCCTCGGCTCGCTGCTGACGACCCGGCCGCTGCTGTACCGTATCGCGCTGCAGACCCGCGGCGGCGACCGCGGGCTGGAGGCGCGGCTCTCGCAGCCTGCCCTAGCGCACGCCTTCAGGATCGTCACGCTGGTCTGGGGCGTGACCTTCCTGGCCGAGGCCGCCACGCGGATCGTAATCGTCGAGACGACGTCGGCCGGCAACGCCCTGCTTGTCGCCAAGGTGATGCCGTACATCGTTCTCGGCGCGCTGATCCGGTGGATGATGTGGTACCTGCGCGGCGTCCGTAACCATGCCGAGCAGCGGGCGGCAGTCCCGCAGGCCGCCCGTCCCGACCCGGCCCCGGTCGGGGCGCAGCGATAGGACCGCGTGGCGGGCACGCTAACGACGGCGGGTGCGGCTCCGGACTGAGCCGCACCCGCCGTCCTTGTACCGACACCCGATGCGCGGGAGCGCAGCTGCGAACGAGTTTGGCATCTGGGGACTGATCCACGCGGCAGACTCCGCGCGCCCTGGCGAGCTGCCTGAGGTAACAGCGTTCCGGGCTGCCCGCTCGGATACTGAACCATAGTTCGCTGAAGTAGGTTCAGCGCCTCCGACCAACTTGTATCTTCCGCGGTATTCGTCCGAATGTTCCGGTCTCGCAGCCGGCGTTCCCCGGACCCGGCGGGGCGACGTAGACCTCGTCGGACTTGCGGATCTGTACGGTCACGCGACCGCCTAGTCCCGCTACGATCGTGTCGCGTCGCGTTCCAGGAATGACAAGAAGCGGAAAACGGTGCAAACTCACGTGCAGCATCCAGTTGGAGCTGCGAACCAAGTAGGCGCGGGCTAGTCCGGGCCGTCTTCTACACCTGTTGAGTTGCCATGACCCGGACGATTTGGCCGCGCACGGCCGTTGCGCTGATCGGTTTCATAGCCGTTGCCCTGTCGGCTGGCTGCGCATCAGGAAACGGCGAAGCGACGGTACTCAGACTGCCTCTCGGCGGGGAGGGCGGACCTGCGACCACTATCGACACGGTAGATATCGGCGTGCTCACCGGCAGCCAGAACGTAACCGGCTACAGCGTCCGGCTGGAGCGCATCAGCCTGGTCTCCGTCCCGCCCTCAGTTCATCTCGACGGTTTTTACACCTACCCGCCAGGGCAGGGGGTCGGCCTCATAACCGGGAACTTGCCCAGGGTCTGCCCGAAGGACAAGTGGTATCCGGTTACCGCAGTTGTGGTGCCGCCGCACAAGCAGTTGCAATGGAACGTCGTCATCGCACTCACCTTCACAAAGCCCGGCACGTACGACGTGCGCCGCGTCAAGGTCTTCTACGTCACCAACGGGCATAGTGGCTGGCAGTACTCGGCCGTCCACACCACCATGGTCGTCTCCGCAGCACGCAAAGGTGCTAAGCCGCAGTTGACAGGCTGCCAGCTCTAGGTCGGATAGCGTAGGCCGCGGGTCAGTGCCGCTAGGTTGCGGCACGCAGGTCGATGGCTTCGACCACGTCGGTGGCCGGCACGCCAGCCTGTGCGTTGGCTTCCTCTACATCAGCGGCCGAGTCTGCGTCAAAACGCAGATCGCGCGGCCAGCTCCGGGCAGGAAGAAACCTCCGTGGTACCTGACCTCACGGCCGGCCGCGGTCATGCGGCGGCAAGCGTCGGCGGCGGCACGCTGAGCTGCGGTGTACTGGTCCCTGGTCACCCCGGGCAGATTGCGGAACACCAGAAAAGAGGCCACCAGCCGACCGTATAAACCAGCCGCCGGCGAATGGATCGGGGAAAGGACGTACGGGGGTACGTATTTCCGCCGTGGTGCGGACGCAAAGCGCGCGAATGCTCCAGGGCTCGATGAGATGTTCGCTGGCGCGGCCATCGGGATCTCAATCATGGCCGCAGGGGCGGGTTCGCCGGGTCGAGGAGGCCTCGCTCGTTCAGCCAGCCGTGCAGCGGGGTGGTGGCCGGGTCGTGGCCCCAGGCGTGGTCCCCGCCGAGATCGTCGGCACCGCCCAGCAGCTGCTGCTGGACCGGGGTCAGCCGGGCGAACCAGTCGCTGGCGCGCATTGGACCGATGTCATCGCGGATGGCGGTCCACCGGTAGGTGTAGCCGAAGAACACTGCCTTGCGGGTGTGCGGAGAGTAGTTGCGTGAGCGCGTGTGCCAGATCCGGCGGTCGAAGAACAGCGCGTCACCGGGCCTGGCGGTGACCTCGGCGGCGCCGTCGGGGTCGGGCCATTCGATGTCGCGGCGCGGCGGGCCGTCGATCCGGTTGGCCAGGTGGCTGCCGGGCACGATTTTCAGGTTGCCGCGGCCGGGTTCGGAGACGTCTGACAGCCAGTAGGCCAGTTTCACCGACAGGCGGGGACGCGGGGTGGTTTCGATCTCGCGGTTTTGGCGGCCGCCGTCTTGGTGCCATTCGAACCGGAACGGCATGGGTTCGCGGACCGGGGGATGGACGTCGAGGTGGGAGTGGTAGATGTGCGCGTTCCAGCCCAGGACCGACCACACATGGCTGAAGGTGGCCGGGTGGTCGGTCAGGCCGGCGAGTTCCGGGCAGTTCGCGACCGCGCTGAGCAGGTGCATCGAGCCGCCCGGTCCGAGCGCACCGGCCTCCGCCCTGGCGGCGTACACCCGGTCGAGTGCCTCGCGGGCGGCCGCCACCTCATCGGGGCCAAGCGCACCGCGGATCATCAGGTAGCCATCGCGATCGAAGGCGGCCCGCTGCTCAGCCGACATCGGCGCGGCTGGCGTGCCTGTCCCCGCTGCGGTTGCCTGCTGGGTCATCGTCATGTCATGTCCTGTCCGTAGTTGCCAGTGAAACGGGGCCGCCGCGGCTTGCCGCAGCTTCAGGCGGATGACGTCGGGCCCGGGGAAGTTGCCGCCGAATCGGGCGGCCCTGGCGTCACGGTGAGCGCCGTCGAGTTAGGCACGTTTGCGACCGAGGTCAACGCGGTCTTGGTGGCAGCTCAGAGACGGGACCGCCGGCCAGGGCGGCAGACCTCGCTGGGCTGGTGAGAGCGGCCCAGCCGGAGATCTCCGCCACGGTGGTCTTCCTCGCTAGCGAGGCCGCGCGCCGGCGTGCTGGGACTGCCATGATCACCACCACAAGGGCCATGCCTGCGCGCCTATGGGGCCTTGGGTCCGGCGATGTGCATCACCCTGGGAGCGCTTCCGCTGGGCGGAGCAGCGAGCACGGCGCTGGCGCAGTGTAAGAGTTCGTGTCGATGAGCCCCATCGCGGTCTCCTGGCTTGAGGAAAGCTGGAAGTAGCCGAAGCTCAACTCGGTGCCGGCGGGCATGGCCGCCGGGTTGATCGTCACACTGTCCGAGGGTTTTTGCCCGGTCACGACTTGGTTGAACCCGGCCGGGCTGAGTAATCGTGTTGCCTGCCGCCGGGCATCTAGGTGCGGTGCACTGGGGCAGATTCGGCTGACAATCGTAAAGCAACTGCACCTGACCTGAGTCCTAGTCTCGCTCAGGTCAGGTGCGGCACAAGGCACGATCAAACACTTTTACATTGCTGGCGCCGGTCGCCAACTTCCTCCGCCTCCCGGAGTACGCCAGATGTCGACAGAACCGTTACCCGTGGATGGCGGCCAGCCCATGCCGTCGAGGTCTCGCAGCGCATCCCGCGGGTGATAGTCGACACCTGGCCTTTGCATTGCCATGACCAGGACGATTTGGCCGCGTATGGCCGTTGCACTGATCGGTTTGATAGCCGTTGCCCTGTCGGCTGGCTGCGCTTCGGCTCGTAAGCCCTCGCGCTGATTGCGTTTATCGACGGCTGCCGGTCGGCGGCTCGGCGATATAGCGTGAGGGCACGCATCGGCGGAGGGATAAGGCTATGGAACTGACCCCGGGCAAAACGGCCGTCGTCACCGGAGCCGCCAGCGGTATCGGCTTTGCGCTCGCCGAGCGCTTCGCGCGTGCCGGGCTCAACATCGTCCTGGCCGATGTTGAGCAAGATGCCCTGGACGTGGCCGAGCAGAAGATCGCGGCGCTGGGGGTGCAGACGCTCGCGGTGCGAACCGACGTGAGCGACGAAGCCGCCGTGCAGGCGCTGGCGGCCGCTGCTGTCGAGCGGTTCGGTGCGGTGCACCTGGTTTGCAACAACGCCGGGGTGGAGAGCAGCGCAGACGCCTGGCTGGGCCCGATCTCGTCCTGGAAGTGGGTGCTGGGTGTCAATCTGTGGGGAGTCATCCATGGCATCCGGGCGTTCTTGCCGGTGATGCTGGGCCAGGGTGAAGGACACTTCGTGAACACGGCCAGCATCGCCGGGCTGTATCCCGGGTTCTCGCCCTCGTACGACGCCTCCAAGCACGCGGTGGTAGCGATTTCAGAGGGCCTGTACCGCAGTATGAAGCTGGCTGGCCTGCCTGTTGGCGTGAGTGTGCTGTGTCCCGGCTGGGTCAACACCAGCATCATGGATGCGGCGCGGAACTGGCCAGCGGACTTGGGGGAGCAGCCGCCGCAGGCGTTCGGGGCGGAAGTGGCGGTACCGCATGTCCGGAAGGCGATCGCGGAGGCAATACAGCCGGCCGAGGTCGCCGCGTTCGTGGCCGATGCTGTCGCCGCCGGGAAGTTCTGGGTGTTCACCGGGCAAGAGTGGGTCGATCTTGTCGCCCAGCGATGGAGCGGCATCGCCGAAGGCGAGGACCCGCAGCTCGGCGTGCAAGTTCCCGGCATGCCGCCGACAGCCCAGCTCGCCGACGAAGTCAGGAACCTGCTCACCCAGATGCTAGGCGACCAGTAATCTCTTACGTCGACGTCAGGAGCTAGCTCCAGAGGCAGTGCCGCCCTGACGGGGGCGACGGTCGTCGAGGTGATTTCTCACATCACGTAATGTACATTACCAGTTGTGGGAAGTCCCAGCCCGCCCTTGCTGCCGCTGCTCCGCTCTCAGGTGCAGGGTGATCTCCTGGCCCTGTTGTACCTGCACCCTGGCGCCGAATACAGCCTGAGCGAGGTAGCCCGGATCATTGGTGCCAGTGTCAAGACGGTTCACACCGAGGCGTCTCGCCTCGTCTCCACGGGGTTTATCGCGGATAGGAATCTCGGGAACCTTCGACTCGTCCGTGCAGTGACTGATTCAGTGGTAGCCAGGCCACTGGCCGACCTACTGGCGGTTACTTACGGTCCACTACCCGTCCTCACAGATCTGCTAGGCGCCGAGAACGGGGTACGAGAGGCCTTCATATACGGATCATGGGCTGCCCGCTACAGCGGCGAGACGGGTCCTATTCCCAACGATGTGGATGTACTAGTTATCGGCACCATCGATCTAGACGTACTGGACCGCATTACGCGTACGGCTGAAGAGAGGCTCAGGCGCCCGGTAAGCGCTCGCCGCGTCCGACCCGAGGTATGGGACTCATCCGACTCGCCAGACCCGTTTATCGCCTCGATACGTGACCGCCCGCTGCTCCGGCTTCGACTGCGAGAAAGCGAGCTACCGGCTGAATGAGGTGGAACCAGGGTCGAGAGCTGATCGGTGGCTTAATTGCCGATGGACTCATTCAGCGGGTAGTTCCTAGCCGCGAGCACGCCGACCGACTGATTGCGCAGGCTCGCGCCCACCTTTCCTCGGCAGAAAGGATCAGCGCCGAGGACCCTGCTGGCGGTTACGCCATGACGTACGACGCAGCACGAAAGGCACTGACAGCTGTCTTGGAGAACCGGGGACTGCGCCCGACGACGCGCGGCGGGCATCTCGCTGTCTACCAGGCGGTTCGCGCTCAGCTCAGCCCTCCGCTTGGAGACATCCTCGCACCCTTCGACCGCATGCGCCGTCAGCGGCATGAAGTCGAGTACCCGCCTCTCGACGCGCCCGAACTGACCACTACCGATGTTCGCGAGGACATTCCCAAGGCGACGAAACTAATCCAACTCGCTGCGCAGGTCCTCGACGACATGTCGCCTTACTAGCGCGCTGTTCGATGATCAGGCTGGCAGTGGTCCATCATTTTCGCGCTTAACACTGCTCAGGCCATGGCGGCCGGACTTTAACATGGTGGATGACCGGGTTTAGCACGGAGACTAACCGGAATCTAGCCCGACCGCCCGCGCGGAACCATCGAGGTTAACTGGCAGACTCGGCCCGCTGGTCACCGTCCGTGCCCGTGGACGCTGGCCGCATGTGCCAGTGCGGCTGTCCTGGTGCGAGCTCGACGAACTGGGCGGTGCCAGGCTGGCCTTCGTCGGAGCCGAACCACGACCGCAATAGGTCGGGCAGGACGTTGCGGGAATTGCCGTCTTGGTGGGCCACGTTCAGCGCGATCTTGACGAATCGGCCCGTGTAGACGACGTCGTCGGCGACGAACAAGGCATCGCCTTCTGGCAAGGGTGGGTTGTGCTCGCGATCGAGCATGAGGATGGGTCGGCCCTGGGCCTGGATGACTTTCAGCCTGGCAGCCGTGCCTGGCAGCTCACGCTTGGTGAAGAGGTATCGCGCGAGCCGGTAGTCGACAACCTCCTCCGCCATGGCGTCGAAGGCGTCGGCTATATCGTCGCCGATGCTGAACGTCGGGACGAACCGATGGCCGTCGATGCGGAACCAGCCACTGGCAGTACCCCGCAGCTGACCCGCCCAGGCTGACAGCGGCCACCTGAGCCAGTAGTCGCGCCAGGTGTCGTTACTCGCTGAAGAGGGATCGGGCATCTCAGCCGAACGAGTGTCGGCTTGCAGCCGGGGGTCACCGCGGATGAGCAGGTGGGCGGCGAAGGCGATCTCAGCGATGCTCGCACCGGACCGCAGAGCGTTCATCTGCAGGAGCGCTTGAAGGGTCACGAGCTTGTACGACTTGGTGATCGCCTCTGTTTCGAAGCCGTCAAGGACGTCCCCGTGGCGTCGCGCCACTGCACGTTCACGCTCATCGAGGAGGCCCAAATCGTCGAGGAAGGCGAACCAGTTACCGTGCTCGCTGCGAGCGGAGGCCGGGTTGTAGCCAGCCTCGTAGGCCTGGACTGCGCTGGGCCGTCGGCCGCGCTCGTCAGCGTAGGACCGGCAATAGTCCTCGAGGGCTGACCGCGCGCCTACGCGGGCTATCGCCCGCAGGATGTTGACCAGCTCGACGTCGTAGGTCGCGGAGCAGCCTTGCGGCAGACCAAAGTCGCCCGTCCGCATGGCCTGCAGGACTTTGGCGGTGCCCGCCTGCTGTCCTGTTCCGAGCGCGAGCAGTGTGCGCGGCTTGATGAGGAAGCTGCGGTGGTTGCCGATGAAGTCGATGACTGTTAGGGAGTCCTTGCCAGGGCTTCGCCGGAGGCCCCGACCCAGCTGCTGAAGGAACACGACCGGAGACTCAGTCGGCCGCAGCATCAGGACTGTCTCAACCTCGGGTACGTCGAGACCCTCGTTGAAGACGTCGACAGTGCAGATGACTCGAAGGTCACCGGCGCGCAGCAGGTCGATCGATCCGGTACGCGGCGCGGTCGTCGGTCCGCTGTGCACGGCTACCGCGGCTACGCCGTTACTGCGGAAGAACTCGGCCATGAAGTCTGCATGGGTGACGGTCACACAGAAGGCGATGGCGCGCCCGCCGCCCTTCTCCCGCCACTCGTTCAGAGCATGCTGCGCGCGCCGCCGGGTCTCGACGGCCTCGGTGAGCGAAGTCGTGTCGAACCGGCCGCCCCGCCAGGGGATCGGCGCGTAGTCGACGTCGTCCGCGATGCCGAAGTAGCGGAACGGGCTGAGATCGCCGAGCTTGATGCCGTCGGTCAGCGGGCGCTCGAATACCAGGTTGTCGGAACACAGCGCGAGGAGGTCTGCACCATCCATGCGGTTGGGCGTGGCGGTCAGCCCTAGCAGGAAGTCCGGCCGGAAGTGGTCGATAACCCGGCGGTAGCTGCGAGCAGCAGCGTGATGAAACTCGTCGATCACGATGTAGTCGAACCTGTCCCTGTCGAATCGGTCCAGGTTCCCGGCAAGCGTCTGAACGCTCGCGAACAGCACTCGGGCGCCAGGTTGTTTCTCTCCGCCGTAATAGAGGCCGAGATCGGCGTCCGGCTGGACGCGGCGAAAAACGCGCAGAGACTGTCGCAAGATCTCCTCGCGGTGAGCGACGAACAGCACTCGGCGGAATTGTGGCCGCGCCGAATCGAACGCGGCGAGCCAGGTTTTACCGAGACCCGTCGCCATGACGACCAGACCGGCGTGGAAGCCCTGAAGCCGCGTCCGCTCCAGAGCCGTCAGTGCTTCTCGCTGCACAGGACGCGGGCTGGGCGGGGTTGCCGGCGGCTCAGGGACGACACCGGCGGTGTGAACGGCAGGCTGCCACCGCTCTCGGTAGTTGGCCAGAAACTCGTGGGTCAGGCGCTGGCTGCGTTCGTCGGACCATAGCCGCTCGAACGCGGTCAGCAGTGGCACGGCATGGTCAGCGCCGATCGCCCATTCGATGCCGCCTGCGATACCCGCCGCGCTCAGGTTGTTGCTGCCCACGAACGTCTGAGCGACTGAGCCGTCGCTAGACGAGAACAGATACGCCTTGGGGTGAAAACTGGTCGACGGATCGTGGAAGACGCGCGTAGCGATAGCGTCGGGCCTCAGCTCGGCCAAGTCCAGAAGCCGGGCCAGCGCATCGGCATCGGTGACGGTCAGGTAGTCCGTCGTCAGCACTCTGACCCTCGCGCCGCGGTCCAGCGCATCAGTGAGGCCGCCGTGGACGAGTTCGAGCCCCGACTTCATGACGAAACTGACAAGGACGTCCACATGGTCGAACCTCGGATCACGGAGGCACCGGAGCAGTTCGTCGCGCAACAGCCGGCCTTGACCATCGATCAGCCTGCTAGGGCCGGCTCCCGGCCCTAGATAGTTACCGCTGCCAGGGATGACCTGCCGCACACCGCCTCGAGGATCGGGCACGTCGCCGTCATGACGCGGTATTACGTGCATGTGCAGGTGACCGACGGTCTGGCCGGCAGCCGCGCCATCGTTGAAGCCCACATTGAACCCGTCAGGCTGCAGCTGGTCATCGAGCTGGCGCTTAACTTCGTCGACGAGGGCCAGCATGTCTGCCCGCTCGTCGCCTGTGGCCTCCCACCAGGTGCCGATTAGTCGGCGCGGCACAACCAGAGCATGCCCTCGGCTGGCTGGGTAGCGGTCGGCAATGGCGAACGCGGAGCGGTTGGATGCCAGCCACTCTGAGGCCGGAATCGCCAGGAATGGCGAGTCCCCCTCAGACATTCCTGGCTCCGCGCTGGCTCTGTGATAGTCAGTAAATACCGCTGCTGTGATCATTTCGAGCGGCACGTCAGGCTACAAAGCGCGCGGCACTGAACGCAAGCATCGCGTGGCCCGCCCGCGAGTCCGCTTTGTCAGAACGGCGGCGGGTCGTCGTGCGCACCGGGAATGGTGGCGAACGGGTCTGACGGCGTGGCCGACCCGTCGTCCGCACCCGGGCGGGTCGGGCAGACTCACTGCGGATGACGGCGCTTGAACGCGACGCCTCCCCAGAGGTTGGACCGCCGGGCAGCCTCAAGATCGCTGTTGGGTTTCCAGTCCGGAACCTTCACCAGACCAGGCGGCACAAGTTCCAGTCCGTCGAAGAACCGAGCCACAGTGGCGTGGTCCCGGAAGGTCGCAGGTTCGCTGGCTCGTTCGTTGTACCGGCGCGCAGCCTCTGCGCCGCGGGCCTGGGCAATGTCGGAAGCGGGGTGAGAGATAGTGAGGAAGCTCCCGGGAGTCGTGGCGGCCATAAGCTTCTCGACGATTTCATGAGGCCGATCGTCGTCGGTGATGCAATGCAGCACGGCCACGAGCATCACCGCGATCGGCTCCTGGAAGTCCAGGACCTGTGCGGCCTGCTCGAGGATCGAATCGGGGTTCCGCAGGTCGGCATTGACGTAGGCCGTCCTGCCCTTCGCGGTGCCGTCGAGTAGCGCCCGCGCGTGAGCCAGGACGATCGGGTCGTTGTCGACGTAGACGATGCTGCACTCTTCGGCGGCGGCCTGCGCTACCTCGTGTGTGTTGTTCGCTGCCGGGATCCCGGTGCCGATGTCGAGGAATTGCCGGATCCCAGCCTCGCGGACCAGGTACGTGACGGCTCGCGCGAGGAATGCGCGATTAGCCCTGACCGATGACGCGAGGTCCGGGTAGGCCTGCAGGGCGGCGTCTCCTGCAGCGCGATCAGCGGCGTAGTTGTCCTTGCCGCCGAGCCAGTAGTCATACACCCTGGCGATGTGCGGCACCTTCGTATCGAATGCATCAGGAGCTGACTCCGACGACACCATTGAGCATTCCTGTTCAATTCGTTCCGCACGGAATGGCTGAATTGCGGATGGCCCGCTCACGTGCGAAGCGTAGCCGAGCTGAGGCACAACCGCAGCCGCAGGTGGCAGCACGGAACGGTCGAGACCAACTAACCGACTCGGCGCGCAGTCATGTCCGTGCCGGTGAATGGTGGCCGCATGTGTGCCGTCTGCTATCAGGACTACATACCGAGCGATGGCAGATTGGCCGAAGTCGGAGCCGAGCTCAACAAGATGGGTCTGCTGGTGAATCAGCGTCGGCGGCGATGAGGTTGGCCAGCGCAACTATGAGAAGTTCCATTGGTGCCTCGACTGTGCGGCGAATGACCTGGGCGTCAACCCGGTAGTAGCGTGAGCCAGCAGATCGCGCAGGCATCTGTGAGGTGCGAGTAACTCGTCTCGGCCAGGCAGCTCGGCCGTCAGCTGCCTTCGTGCCCGGTCCCGCTGCCCAGCCTGATCCGGGGAGGTGTCGTCCTGACAAGGACAGCATCAGGCAGAGTGAGCAGCACCGCGCCCACGAAGGCGCTGCGGTAGCCCAGTGATTCAACACTTACTTCGATCTCGTGTGTCTTGTGGAGTCTGTCGATTGCGTCCTGGACCCAGATGACGGGCACAGGCGTCCCTTCAGGCGAGCGTTGTGTGGCGACGATGACTGCGTCATGCTCGAGGCGAGCGACGCGGTTCGGTCTTCCGGCCACCGTCTGGATCTCCTGGCCGATCAGAGATTGAAGTACTTCGCGCGCTCTGGGTGTCTCGGTCACACAGTGATTATGTGGCTCGGCCAGTTGACGAGCAGATGCACCATGGCGTAGTGGCTGTTCGCCAGCATGGCTTAGCAGGCTGGCCGAGAAGCCGGTGCGGCTGCGCGCCGATGGGAGCCTGCCTGATTGGGTTGTCGGCCTTCCGTGGCGCGTACTTGTGGAGCTTGTCCAGCTCGACGAACCTAAGCGGCCCTTTTGAGCGCCTGGCTGCCGCACGCGGCTGAGCCTGGACCGCGACGGCGGTCAACGGTAGGGCTAGCACCCTGGTGCCGTCGGGAGCAGGCCCTATCGCCATGCGCATGGCTGACCGGGAGCCTGGATGTCATGAGGGCAACGGTCTCCGGTGGCCGCAGACGGACGGGTACTCGCCCGCCCGGATGCTTGGAACCCGGTCTCATGCCCCGCCCGTGAGGTCGAGCTCACGGGCGGGGACCACATCTGACTATCCGCACCAGCCAGCCGAGAGAGGCAACGATGGAACAGTCACGTAGTTCAGTATTCCCTCAAGCGGCCGATGATGATGGCCGGAGGAAGCGCCGCAAGGCCGGGGCGCCGGTCACCGAGCGTGTGGCCGGGTGGAGCGCCAGGCACCGGAAGACCGCGGTTTTCGGCTGGCTGCTGCTGGTCGCCGGGGTTTTCATGGCGGCCCAGGCGATCGGCGCGGCGAGCCTTCCGGGTTACGACCCCGGGCAGGCCGGACAGGCCGAGAAGGTCCTGAACAAATACGAGCCCGCGCAGTTCGACGCCAATCCGGAGTCCGTGCTTATCCAGGCGAGGACCCCCGGCGCCACGTTCGGTGCCGACCGGGGTATGCGGCAGGCCGCGAGCCAGCTGGCCGCTGCGCTGTCAGCCCTGCCGAAAGACGCCACCGGCATCAGCACCCCGCTGTCGGCCGGCGGGCGGGCGCTGGTGTCGAAGGACGGCCGCAGCGCCCTGGTCTCGTTCGAGGTTCCCGGCAACGCCTCCAACCTCGACGCGGCGGTGACCGCCGACCAGCACGCGGTCGCCACGGTTGCGGCCCGCCACCCGGACCTGCTCATCGCCGAGTCCGGCGCGGCGAGCATCGATCAGGCGACCAACAACTC
>Ga0335075_10012786_pt1 | contig 12667 bp, 12 predicted proteins | sample Lox_Sample_24_FD_206723 | JGI IMG/M metagenome (GOLD analysis project Ga0335075, IMG submission 206723) | Soil microbial communities from Loxahatchee National Wildlife Refuge, Florida, United States - Lox_Sample_2.4 | ecosystem: Environmental > Terrestrial > Soil > Wetlands | place: USA... | reverse complement strand
CGAGCGCCTTTACCGCGGCTCCGAGGCCTACCTCGACGTCTCGCTCGCGAACAGGGGCGTCAAGGCACTGTCGCTCGAGACCCGCTCGGACCCGACTGTGCAGGGCTCGATGGAAGCGCGCCGCGAGCGCCTCGTAGCAGCGGGCGTGACCGACGTGGAGGCCATGGGCTGGGACGACGCCGAGGCGGCGGCGCAGCTGCTGGGAGCGATGACCCGGGAAATCTCAGTATTGGAATTCGACGCCGGCCGCCGACTGCCGGCGCCACGGCGCGCGCTGAAGCGGTTCCTCGGGATCTGAACAGCCCCGGTATGATCAGATCGTCCGGGTCCGCCCTTGGAAGCCATCGCTTTCCGCGGCCCGGTGGCATCCTTCGATTGATAGCGTTCGGGGCAGAAGGGGACGGGAAACTCCCGCGGCCTCTGTACGGCGACGTGCGAGATCCCTGACGGAGCGGCGCATGCCTGAGTTTCGGCACTGCCGACATTGCGCGGGCGACTGTCCCGGTGACTGCCTGCTCGGCGACACCGGCAGATGCATCCACGGCTGGAACGAGAAGCACCCACGACAGTTCAGTTGGCAGCTGCTGCTGACCCGCAGGTGGTGGCACCAGGTGTTCTGGGGCAACCGGTAAGAGGCCGCCCAGGGCCCCGCGCCTTGCATGCGGGCCTCACTAGTCACAGGCACACCACCTTTCCGCTTTGGGTACTCTACGCTGCCGAAGTCCGCGGGCATGACTTCCACGTCCTCCCCGGGCTCCGGCGCCTGGAGCGTCCCTGCGGCCCGGAGGCGAGCTTCCCGTCATGATGGACCAAGCCCCCGGCCGATTCTGCCTGGCATGGATACCGGCTAGCGCCTGCGCGGATTGCCTTCGGTGTCGTGTCATGTGGGAGAACCGGAAGAAGGTTAGGCGGCAGGTCAACGCCAGCAGGATGGCTACCGGCGCCAAGCCCGCTCTGCCCACGCGGTTCCCGGCGCGTGGGCTACACTTCCGGGGCATGACCGGAGAGGCACGCCACGGCCAGACGCCCGGCGGAACCGGGACGCAGCGGCCGGGGCTCCTCCCTCCGAAGAACCCCCAGGAACGACCGTCGCTCCGCGGCGGGGGCCCCGCCCAGAATCGGGAGCTGCGCGCGCAGGGCAGGAAGACCGTCCGCAAGCTGCTGGACGCCGGCATGGCCGAATTCAGGGAGCGTGGATTCCACAGGGCACGTGTCGATGACATGGTCCAGCGGGCCGGGGTCTCGCACGGCACGTTCTACTTGTACTTCGCCAGCAAGGAGGACCTGTTCAAGGCGCTGTTCCGGGATGCTCTGCACGACCTGGAGGAGGTGACCGGCGACTTCCCGGTGGTGACCCGCGATGGCGCCGGGCTGGCAGCGCTGCGAAAGTGGGTAGGCCAGTTCGTTAACTCCTATACGGCGCATGCCACGGTGATGCGGATCATCATCCAGGCCGGACCGGTTGAGGAGGATGTCTTCGAGGACGGCATGCGGCTCCTGTTCAGCTTGTCCGAAGCCATCACGACGGGCATGACGGCCGCCTTCCACGGCGCCGGACAACAGGAGCACGCCGAACTGACCGCCACGGCCTGCCTGCTGATGCTGCAGCAGGTCAGCTACCTGATCAGCGAGGAGATGCCGCTGCCAAGGGACGAGATGGCAGCGCGGGTCGCTGACATCATCTACGCCGCATTCTCCCCCTCACTGCTCCCGTAACCAGGCCCGGTGGGGCGTGGCCACCACCTTTTGGCCCAGGGGTTCTCTGCCGCGGGCTTGACCTTGACGCTGCGTCAACCCTCCATGCTGGCTGTCATGAGCATCCTGTCAGCAGCCAGTCAGGTCCAGGGGCCTGCGATCCAGGTGCAGGGCCTGGAGAAGTCGTACAAGGAGCTGCGCGTGCTGCGCGGCGTGGACTTCGAGGTGGCATGGGGCAGCATCTTCGCCCTGCTCGGCTCGAACGGGGCGGGCAAGACCACGGTGGTGAAGATCCTGTCCACGCTGCTGAAGGCCGACGCGGGGACTGCCCGGGTCAACGGCTTTGATGTCGCGGCGCAGGCCGCCGGCGTGCGCGAGTCCATCAGCCTCACCGGGCAGTTCGCGGCGATTGATGAGATCCTCAGCGGGCGGGAGAACCTGGTCCTTGTGGCCAGGCTGAGGCACCTCAAGGATCCGGGCGTGATCGCGGATGACCTGCTGAGGCGCTTCTCGCTGACCGGGGCGGGCACCCGGAGGGCGGCGACGTACTCCGGTGGCATGCGCCGCCGCCTGGACATCGCGATGAGCCTCATCGGGAATCCGCCGGTCATCTTCCTCGACGAGCCGACGGCCGGGCTGGACCCGGAGGCGCGCATCGAGGTGTGGCAGGCCGTCAGGGAACTTGCCGGGGGCGGCACGACCGTGCTGCTCACCACTCAGTACCTGGACGAGGCCGAACAGCTCGCCGACCGGATCGCGATCCTCCACCACGGCCGGATCATCGTCAACGGCACCCTGGCCGAGCTCAGGCAGCTGCTACCGCCCGCCAGGGTGGAATACGTCGAGAAGCAGCCCTCGCTCGAAGACGTCTTCCTCGCGGTCGTCGGCGACGCCGTCGAAGACGACAAGGACGGCGGCCCCGATAGTAGCAGCCAGGACCGCAAGACCAAGTCGAGCAGGAAGTAAGGACAACAATGGCCACGCATTTCCTCGGCGACACCGCGGTCCTCACCGGACGGACCATGCGCCACGTCACGCGCAGCCTGGACACCATCATCACGACTTTGATCACGCCGATCGCCATCATGCTGATGCTGGTCTACGTGTTCGGCGGCGCGATCGGCACCGGGACGGTCTCGTACGTGGACTACATGCTGCCCGGCATCCTGCTCATCACGATCGCGTCGGGCATCTCCTACACCGCATTGCGGCTTTTCATGGACATGCGGGGCGGGATCTTCGAGCGGTTCCAGTCCATGCCGATCACCCGGCCGTCCGTGCTGTGGGCGCACGTGCTGACGTCGCTGGCCGCCAACGTGATCGCGCTCGCGGTCGTCGTCGGCGTTGCCGTCGGCATTGGCTTCCGCTCGGGCGCCGGGGTGCTGGCCTGGCTCGCGGTCGTCGGCATCCTGACCCTGTTCACCCTGGCGCTGACGTGGATCGCCGTCATCCCCGGTCTCACCGCCAAGTCCGTAGACGGCGCGGGTGCCTTTTCCTACCCGCTCGTCTTCCTGCCATTCATCAGCTCGGCCTTCGTGCCCACCGCCACCATGCCCGGCCCGGTGCGCGCCTTCGCCGACAACCAGCCGGTCACGTCCATCGTCAACACGATCAGGGACCTGCTCGCCCGGCAGCCGGCCGGCACCGGCATCTGGACCGCCCTCGCCTGGTGCGCCGGCATCCTCGTCGTTGCCTACATGTTCGCCAGCATCTCCTACCGTCGCAGGATCTCCTGAGCCGGCGTCTACCGGGGCCGGGCGAGTTGAGGGCAGGATCAGAGCATGCTGACGATCAGCCAGTTGGCGGCGTATGCCGGCGTCACGGCGCGGGCGGTGCGGCACTATCACCAGATCGGGCTGCTGCCCGAGCCGGAGCGGGATCCCTCGGGCTACCGGCGGTACGGCGCGACGGCGGTCGTGCGCCTCATCAAGATCCGCACCCTCGCCAACGCCGGCGTGCCGCTGGCTGAGATCGGGCAGATGCTCCAAGCCAGCGCGCCGGCCTTCGCCGAAGCGGTCCAGCGGATCGACAGCCGCCTGCGCGAGGAGATCGAACGGCTGGAGACCAGCCGCAAGCAGGTCGCGCAGCTCGCTGCCGGGGACAGCCTGGCGCTCCCGCCGGAGGTGACCTCCTATCTCGGCCGGCTCCGGGAGATCGGGGCGTCAGAGCGGATGGTGGCGGCTGAGCGGGACGGGTGGATCCTGGTCGCGGCCCGCTGGCCCGAACTCATCCGCGAGGTTATTGTCAGCAAACACGCGCAGCTCGACAACCCGCAACTTGTCCGGCTCTATCGTCTCGGGTCAGAGCTCCTCGAAACCGACGCGGGCGACGACGACCCGCGTGTGCAGGAATTCGCCGACACTATGGCCAGCCTGCTCGAGCAGGCATACGCCTCCGGCGAGATCGACCCCGCCGGGGTGGCGCACGACGATCTAACGTTTGACCTTCTGGACGCACTTGCCGTCGAATCCGACCCGCGGGTAGAGCGGATGATCGACCTCCTGCGCGAGCGCGGCTGGACCGGCTGGAACCGCCCAGAGCGGCTGGCGGAGCCGCCCGGCTAGCCTCCGGGAACGGAAAGGCGAACGGTCAATGGCTCGCGGTCACCGGTGGACATCGTCTAGCGGGATGATCACGACCGGGCACCTGGCGTGGTGCGTCAGCTGAGTGCTAACAGAACCGAGATGCAGCCGCGCGAAGCCGCCGGTGCCGCGCGCCGCGACGACGAGCATGTCGGCATCCCGCGCCGCCTTCATCAGTTCCTCGGCGGGGATGCCGTGCACGGCCTGGACGGCGACCGATGGCGGCCGGAGGTCACCGACTTGGCCGAGGGCCTTGTCCGTCTGCTCCTGCGCTATCAAGCGCGCGTGCCGCCCGGGGTCGTCCTTCTCTGGGTGGCTGGGCTTGCCGCTCCAGAATCCGGCGGCCGCCTGATATACCGTTACCACGGTCAACGGGACCTGGTGGATCGCTGCCTCCCGCATCGCCCAGTCGAGCGCGTGCTGCGAGTGGCGGGAGCCATCCGTCCCGACAATGATGCCTGACATGTCGCGCCTCCTGGTCCCATGACGTCAGGTGTGACGAAGGCGTACCGCAGGGGTGGGCAGGCCGTGCCGCGCGGACCTAGGTCACTGGCGGTTATCCGCGGGGATGATGACGACCGGGCACTTCGGGTGGTGGGTGACCTGGGTGGACACCGATCCCATCAGCAGCCGGGCGAACCCGCCGGTGCCGCGGGATCCGAGGACGATCATCTCGGCGTCCTCGGAGGCACGAATCAGTTCCGCCGCGGGCAGGCCGTTGAGCGCCTTGACGGCGACCTCTGACGGCCGCTGGCCGCCGATCGCCTCGAGTACCTTGTCCGTCTCGGTCTGTGCCGCCTCGCGGGCGTGTTCGGTCGCGGGCTTGTCGCCGGGATAATCGACCGCGTCGCCCCTGTACCCCGCGACGGCCTGGTGCACGGCGAGCACGGTAAGCGTGGTCTGGCGGAGCGCCGCCTCCCGGATGGCCCATTCCAGGGCTCGCTGTGAGTGACCGGATCCGTCGACTCCGACGATGACTCCTGACATGGCGCGTCTCCTTATGCTGATTCCGGTGTTACCGAAGGCATTGCCGCCAGCGGCGCGGCGATGACCACGACGCCGTTCTTCACCGTGATCGTCACGCTGCCCGGGTCGGCGCGCAATACCCGGCTCCGTTCCGTTATTTATCACCACGCCTGATATACGCATGGTTACCTTTGCCTGTGACTGGTGTTTCTCCAGTTATAACTGAGCAACAGCGGTGCCACACGAGGAGGCTGGTTCCGGTCGCTACCAGTCCGTATCCATCGCTATTGGTTCCGGATCTGCCGAAACGCCCGCTGACGGGCTAGAACGTGATGCATGGTTGATCACTCCGAAACATGCCCGATGTAACGTCGCTGGAATAGGCGTTCCGGGAATGCGCGATGCCTACAATCGTGACTTATGTCGAGACCCAGTGCATAGTTGGGGACAGGCGCACCTGCTCGGCATAGAGCCGGGCATGCGGGCATGTGCGCATGTCGGCGGCTTCCTGCTACGGACACAAAGGAGCTCCGGTTATGGGGATACTGCCTAGACGGCAGGCAAGAGAAAGGCGCGCGCTCCCGGTCGGCAGACCGCTAGCGGGTGGCGCGCGGCAGAATGGCGCGCCCCGGCGGATCCGCCGCGGGTTCGCGATAGGCTGCGCGGTCGCGGCGGGCGCGCTCGCGGTAGCTGCCTGCAGCAGCGGGGGTTCGTCCAGTAACAACAGCAACAACAGCGCCGCGAGTACCCTGCCGACCAACGGGAACACCGTGACGTTTGCCGAACTGCCCGGGTTCCTCCCGAACTTCATCTTCCCGTTCACCACGCCGGCCGCGTACGGCACGTGGAACCTGGACGACATGCAAGAGCTCATGTACCGGCCGCTGTACTGGTTCGGCGGTACCCAGTCGGACCCGCTCGGGGTGAACATGTCCGTGAGCCTGGCCGGCCAGCCCACCTGGACGAGCACGACCAGCTTCACGATCACGCTGAAGCCGTACAAGTGGAGCAACGGGGAGACCGTCGACGCCGACGACGTGATCTTCTGGATGAACATGTACAAGGCCGAGAAGGACAACTTCGGCGGCTACGTGCCCGGTTACTTCCCGGACAACGTCACCTCGGTGAAGGCGCTGTCAAACACCGAGGTCCAGTTCAACGTGAACAAGGCCTACAGCCAGAACTGGTTCCTGTACAACGAGTTGCCGCAGATCACGCCGATGCCGGCCGCCTGGGACGTGACCAGCCTGACCGCGGCCCCGGGCAGCGGCGGCTGCGTCACCGACACCGCGAAGGACAAGTGGGCCAAGTGCACCGCCGTCTACAAGTTCCTGATGGCGCAGAACTCCGACCTGTCCACGTACGCGACCAGCAAGATCTGGGGCGTGGTCGACGGGCCGTGGAAGCTGTCCGCGTTCAACGCCGACGGCGCCCTGACGATGGTGCACAACCCGGACTACTCCGGCACGATCAGCATCCCGGCCGGGCACAAGGAGATCACCGAGTTCAAGGAAGCGCCGTTCGCGTCTGACCCGGCCGAGTACAACGAGATCAAGAGCGGCACGACCGGCGTGCAGGTCGGGTACATCCCGCTGGAGGACATCACACAGTCCACTACCAGCGCGACCACCGCGGGTCCGAACCCGCTGTCCCCGAACTACACGCTGATCCCGTGGGACCAGTACTCGGTGAGCTACTTCCCGATCAACTTCAACAACCCCACCGTGGGCCCGATGTTCTCCCAGCTGTACTTCAGGCAGGCGATCGAGGAGAGCGTGGACCAGCCCGCGATCATCAAGAACGTCTTCCACGGTTATGGCTGGCTGACCACCAACGGCGTGCCAACGCTGCCGGCCGGCAGCGAGCTGTCCCCGAAGGAGGCAACGTCCCCGCTGCCTTACAGCATCAGCAACGCCAAGGCGCTGCTGACCTCACACGGCTGGGACACCAGCACGAGTCCCGCTACCTGCCAGAGCCCGGGTACCGGGGCGAACCAGTGCGGCGCCGGGATCGCCAAGGGCGCGAAGGCGGAGTTCGACGTCAAGTACGCCAGCGGCCTCGCGTTCCTGACTACCGAGTTCAACGCGTTCCAGTCGTCGGCCAGCCAGGCGGGCATCCAGATCAACCTCTCGCAGGAGGCGGGCCAGGAGATCACCGCACAGGACATAGCCTGCACGCCAAGCAAGGCGACGCCATGCAACTGGGACGCCGGCGACTGGGGTCCGGGCTGGGTGTACGCGCCGGACTTCCTGCCGACCGGTGAGGACCTGTTCCTGACCGGCTCGGTGGCGAACTACGGCAGCTACAACAGCGCGGAGAACAACGCGCTGATCGAGAAGACGCTGTCGTCCGGCTCCACCATCCAGGACATGTACAACTGGGAGAACTACCTCGCCACGCAGGTACCGGTGATCTGGATGCCGGAATACCCGCTAGAGGTACTCGAGGTGTCGTCGAACCTGCAGGGCGTCTCACAGTCGCTGAACAGCTACTCGTTCATCAACCCGGAAGATTGGTATTACTCCAATTGACCGAGTCGGCTGAGCCGGCCGTGGCCGCCCCCGCGCGGGGGCGGCCATGACCGGGTATCTGATCAGACGGTTCCTGCAGGCGCTCGTCGTGGTGTGGCTGGTCACGGTGATCACCTTCATCCTGCTGAAGGCGCTGCCCGGCGGCCCGGTGCGGGCCATGCTCGGCACCCGGGCGAGCAACGCCGCGCTGGTGGCGGCGCTGACGAAGCAACTCGGGCTGGACAAGCCGGTCTGGCAGCAGTACTGGAACTGGCTGGATGCCCTGCTGCACGGGAACCTGGGCTTTTCCTACTACTTCAACCAGACGGTGGCGTCGCTGCTGGCCCAGCGGCTGCTGAAGACGGTGCTGCTCGTCGGGCTGTCCACGCTGCTGGCGTTGGTGATCGCGGTCCCGTACGGGATCATGCAGGCGGTGCGGCGCAACAAGCTGGCCGACCACGTGGGGACGGCGTTCTCGTTCTTGTTCTACGGGATGCCGGTGTACCTGACCGGCATCATCTTGATCAACGTGTTCTCGCTTGAGCTGCACATGTTCCCCAGCGAGGGCGCGCAGAGCAGCGGGGCCGCCTCGTTCTTCACCGACTTCAAGGCGATGGTGCTGCCGGTGGTCACGCTCACCTTGCTGACCCTGGCGCTGTTTACCAGGTACATGCGCTCGTCCACGCTGGATCAGCTGACCCAGGATTACGTGCGCACCGCGCGGGCCAAGGGCGCGGGCGAGAGCCGCATCCTGTACCGGCACATCCTGCGCAACGCGCTGATCCCCATCGCGACGCTGATCGGGCTATCGCTGCCTGCCATCTTCAGCGGCGCGCTGATCACCGAGTACCTGTTCAACTACCCCGGCATGGGCTTGCTGTTTTACCAGTCGGCCGAGGTGGAGGACTACTCGACGCTGTTGGGCATTGCCGTGATCGTCGCGCTCGCGACCGTCGTCGGCTCGCTGGTGGCCGACGTGCTGTACGCGGTGCTCGACCCCAGAGTGAGGTACGTCCGCGAATGAGCCTGAACGTCCCGCCGCCGCTGCCGCAGGACCCGGGGGTGGCCGATGCCGTCGACACGCCGCCCGTCGCCATCTCCGCGGCCGGCTCGCCGGCCTTGCCGGGCCGGGAGGCTGGTGAGCCGACCCGGGCGCTGTGGCGGCGCGGCCTGGAGGTGTTCGCCGAGAACAAGCTCGCGCTGGCCGGCTCGGTCGTGCTGCTGATCGTGGTGCTGTACTGCTTCCTCGGGCCGCTGTTCTATCACACCGACCAGATCCACACGAACATCGCCAACGCCAACCTGCCGCCGGGGGCCGGGCATCCGCTTGGCACCGACTCCAACGGCTATGACATCCTCGGCCGCCTGATGGTCGGCGGTCAGGTGTCGCTGGAACTGGGCTTCGCCTCCGCCGTCGTGGCCACGGTCATCGGCGCGCTGTGGGGCGCGGTCGCCGGGTACTTCGGCGGCTGGCTGGACGCGGTCATGATGCGCATCGTGGACGCCGCGCTGTCCATCCCGATCCTGTTCCTGCTGATCGTGCTCGCCACGATCATCCGCCCGACCAAGCTGACCCTGATCCTGATCATCTCGCTGGCGTCCTGGCTGGCGATCTCCAGGCTGGTCCGCGGCGAAGCGCTGTCCCTGCGGGTACGCGAGTACGTTCAGGCGACCAAGCAGATGGGCGGCGGCTCGGCGCGGATCGTGCTGCGGCACATCGCCCCGAACGCCGTCGGCACGATCATCGTGAACGCGACCTTCCAGGTCGCCGACGCGATCTTGTTCATCGCGTACGTCAGCTTCCTCGGCCTCGGCCTGCCGCCACCCGCCACCGACCTGGGCGGCATGCTGTCCAACGGCATCAACTACGTGGACGACGGCTACTGGTGGATGATCTACCCGGCCGGCTTCCTGATCGTGATCATTGTGGTCTCGGTGAACTTCATCGGTGACGCGCTCCGTGACGCATTCGAGGTAAGGCTGCAACGACGATGACGGCACTGCTGGAGATCGATGACTTGCGCACCGAGATCCGGTTGCGGCGTTCGGTGGTGCACGCCGTCGACGGGGTCAGCCTGAGCCTGGAGGCCGGCGAGTGCCTGGGCATCGTGGGCGAGTCCGGGTGCGGCAAGACGATGACCGCGCTGTCCATCATGCGGTTGCTGCCGCCCGGCGGGCACATCACCGGCGGGTCGATCATGCTGGACGGGACGACGGTCAGCGGGCTGAGCGACGCGGAGATGCGGGCGGTCCGGGGTAACCAGGTCGGCATGGTCTTCCAGGACCCGCTGACCTCGCTGAACCCGACGATGACGATCGGCGATCAGATCGCCGAGACCGTCCTGCTGCACCGCAACGCGGACCGGAAGGCGGCGCTGGAGCGGGCGGTTGAGGTCCTGGACCTGGTCGGCATGCCGAAGGCCGCCGAGCGCGTCGGGAACTATCCGCACCAGCTTTCCGGCGGCATGCGGCAGCGGGTGATGATCGCGATGGCGCTGGCCTGCGAGCCGAAGCTGCTGATCGCCGACGAGCCAACCACCGCGCTGGACGTGACGATCTCCAAGCAGATCCTGGAGCTGATCGACGACCTGCGGCGGCGGCTGGGCATGGCGGTCATCCTGGTCACCCACGACCTCGGCGTGATCGCCGGCCGGGCGGACCGGGTCGCGGTCATGTACGCCGGGCGGATCGTGGAGACCACCAGCACCGCGACGCTGTTCGGCAACCCGCGCCACCCCTACACCGAGGCGCTGTTCGAAGCGCTGCCGGAGAAGGCGGAGGGGCGGCTGTACAGCATCCCCGGGCAGCCGCCCGACCTGACCGCCCCGCCGCCGGGATGCAAGTTCGCCGCCCGGTGCAGGTACGCAGAGGACCGGTGCCGGGCGGAAGAACCCGTGCTCAGCGGCGACTACGGCCATCTATTCCGGTGCTTCTTCCCGGTGGGATCCCCCGCTGACGGCGGCGCGGCCACCGCTGATGGCGACGCGGCCGCCAGTGACGGTGGCGCGGTGACGGAGCTCACGGTGACGGAGCCGGCCGCCGTCGGGGCTGACGGAGCGGCCGGCAGGCCGGCTGGGCCGGCCGCGGACGGTGACGGCGTGCTGCTCCGGCTGGACAAGCTGGTGAAGAACTTCACGGTCACCGCGGGAGCGGTGCTCCAGCGGAAGATCGGGGAGGTCAGCGCCGTCGCGGACGTGAGCTTCGCGGTCCCGGCCGGATCGACGTTCGGGCTGGTGGGGGAGTCGGGGTGTGGGAAGACCACGCTCGGGCGGCTGATCGTAGGGCTGGAAAAAGCAACCAGCGGCGCGATCGTCTTCGACGGCCAGGACCTCGCCAGGATGCGCGGGCGGGAGCGGCGCGGGTACGCCGCCAAGGTCCAGCTCATGTTCCAGGACGCGTACGCGGCCATGGATCCGCGGATGCGGGTCAGTACGATCCTGCGCGAGCCGCTGGCCATCCAGCATCAGGGCAACCGCGCCGAGCAGCAGCGCCGGATCGCGTCGATCCTGGACGAGGTCGGCCTGCCGGCCCGCGCGGTGGACCGGTACCCGCACGAGTTCTCCGGCGGGCAGCGGCAGCGGCTCGGCTTGGCCCGCGCGCTGGTGCAGCGGCCGCAGATGATCGTGGCGGACGAGCCGGTATCAGCGCTTGACGTGTCGATCCAGGCACAGATCCTCAACCTGATGCAGGACCTGCAGCGCGAGCATGGCCTCACCTACCTGCTGATATCGCACGACCTGTCGGTGATCCGCTACATGGCGAAGATGATCGGCGTGATGTATCTCGGCAAGCTGGTCGAGATCGGGCCCGCCGACGAGATCTACTACCGGCCGGTGCACCACTACTCGAAGGGGCTGATCGACGCCGTCCCGGTGGCGGACCCCGCGCGGGAACGGGCCCGCGAGCGTCAGGGCGTCCGCGGCGAGCTGCCGTCGGCGATCGCGCCTCCGTCCGGGTGCCGGTTCCGTACCAGGTGCCCCGCCGCCCAGGAACTGTGCGCCAAGGAGGAGCCTCCGCTGCGGCCGTTCACCGCGAACGGTCACAGCGCGGCATGCCATTTCCCGCTGCGCGAACCCGCACCCGAGGTAACCGAGGCGTCGGCCAAGGTCAGCTGAGGGCGCCCGGCGTGGTCAACGCCCGGCAGTTGCGCCCGGGCTGGGAAGACGCCGTGAACCTTCCCCCGCGCGAAGGCCAGATAGTCGTTGGAGTCGGCCGCGTCCGTTAGGCAAGGCTCGTGGCGGCCCTCGTCGGCCTCACCGGCGCCAGCCCGCAGCCCAGTGCCGATGTCAAGGAACTGGCGGATCCCCCCTTGTCGACCGGGTAGTAGTCCTTGCCGCCCAGCCAGTAATTCCAGATCCGGGCCGATACCGGCACCGTGGCGTCGATCTTCACCGAGGGGACATCGGAATCCATGGCCACGATTCTCCAAGATATGCACGCAGCGCAAACCGGCACTCACAACATAGTGCATCCGCCCATGACGCACATCCTCCCGAGGATAGCGGCAATGGGCAACCCGGTACCCGGGCCAGGAACCCCAACGCTCGCCCCGTCCGGAAACGATTAAGCCCGGCAACGCGCGCCACAGATGACGAGTAGCTGCACAGATGGCATCCGGAATGACAAATAGCCGGTCCAGATAAAAATAGAAAAATAGCGCCGGTATCAGCCTTTCACTGCTGCTTTCCGGCAGTAATTGGAGTAGAATTCGAAGTAATCAAAGCCTCTACTCATCATCCCGAACGGAAGGTGGTTTCCCCATGAACCAGCCGCCGGTTCCCGGACGCGGTGCGGGCGAACAGCCCGGCCGCGGCGGGCTGCCCGGCGGCCGGGACCCCCGGCTGGCGGTCTTCGCGCGGGCGGGCGCCGCCGGCCGGTGCCCGCCCGGGGCGTGGACCGGCATGGTGCTGGATG
>Ga0335075_10012785_pt1 | contig 12668 bp, 18 predicted proteins | sample Lox_Sample_24_FD_206723 | JGI IMG/M metagenome (GOLD analysis project Ga0335075, IMG submission 206723) | Soil microbial communities from Loxahatchee National Wildlife Refuge, Florida, United States - Lox_Sample_2.4 | ecosystem: Environmental > Terrestrial > Soil > Wetlands | place: USA... | reverse complement strand
ACGAGGATTCACGGGCAATCATCCATACGAAGAAGATTCATTCTATATCAGAGATTAATAGTTTCCCCCTCGTTGTGGTGATTGCCTTTTAGTCTACCGGTCCCACAATCAACAAACTCGAGCAAGCAATCATATAATAGGGTTAGAAAAAGTGATACCAATCCAACGTGCATAGGAATCCAAGAGCACGGACAATCACAAGTACTCGTTGAAAGCAGGAAACCAGCGCCTCACGAAAGAACATATCTTGTGCGTGGGCAGCAATGCTACATGACACAGTGAGTAACAAGAACGCTGGAGGGCGAAACGAACTTACATCCCGTCGACTAGCGTGGTCCTCCTTCCGCTGAGTGTGACACTCAATTCCCCACCAGCACTGGTCCTCGAACGTATGGGCTAGGTATTAACGGCTCAGCGCATACATTTTACCCTCAAAAACAGACACTTACCCTCCACTCGACCTGTCTGGCGCTCCTCCAGCCACCAATTGTAATAAAGTCCCTGAAAATTCTCTTCGAAACATGGATAGCACAAGACATCCTCTGGGCTCCACTTGTACTCTTTTACAGCGGCCTTTTTTTCCTCTCCATGATCCGATTCGTTCTCGTCATCTGAGAAAACAAGCCCGTTCCCAGACGCTTCCCCGCTCATCAGACGTGAAGTGGCCTGGGCTTCTGCGTACGCTATAATCTCGCGGAGAACCACAAGTCTCTCGTTTCTCATGGCTACGTCGCTACCATTACCAGAGGGGTGCACACGCTTGAAGGCACGTCTCCGCTCAACTAAGTTTAGTGGGAGCGCTCCAGGAAACATACCTGTTTTCCAGAGCCCTGCCCAGTTCTCGAGATCTAAGGTGGAGTAAACATACTGACTGTACACGCCGGAGGTAGTATCTCACTGGTTTTGTTGAAATACGTTTCGTGGGGGCCGGTTTCTCTCGGTCTCCGTCCACACTTCTCGCCTGAGTTACCATTAATGTTAGTAAAAGAACCCCATTTTTGGTGCTACGATACTTACAACCCAGGACGATTGTCCCCTTGTTCATCAGAATCTTCGACTGAGCGACATCTTTCGCGGGTGTCTGGACTCCACGCTCATGCAAAACGCGAGATAATGCGCCCGTTAACCATAGCTCCTTCCGCTGTAAGGTCGGGGTTCCAGGGAAATCAAGGTTCACGGCGGCTCCCCAGCTTCCGAAATATTCGAGTGAGGTAGACAAAAGAAAATGACGCAAATGATCTATTCGCATCAGAAGGCGACCGGAGGACGGAAAAACCGGAGCATACCCAAAGAAAGGTGGCCAAAAATATGACTGGCTTCTTTGAGCCCCAACGCATAGTCTACGTCTTGCAAAAGGAAGTTGCGAAATTCCTCCAGCCACAGTAGTTCATGCGTGGGAAGGCTAGCCAAGAAGTCGTGGCATGTCTCCATACGTTGGGCATCCTTTTCCCCGATTTTTCGGGCTTCTTCATCAATTTCCACATCACTATCGCTGTCTTCACTATCATTGTCTTCGTCATCGTCAGGAAAACTGTTCCAAATTCCCTGATAGTTGCTGAACAGATAGGCTGCGATGTAGAACCGCCGTGACTCTTCAGTTGTAAGCGTATCACGGAGTATCCTTCCTTCCTTGAATCTAGAAAAGTGAGGTGAGGTTCGAACAGGCAGAAGTTGCTGCTCACCTGATACTGTAGTACTTGGCCATCTTGTGCATCCTTTCGTCAGTCTCTTTCAGCCGTTCGAATAACCATGGAGTAAGTGATATAGTCAGAGATTCTTGTGACCTATACTCTGGATCCAATGACATCGCCCTTTCCAACCTGTCTTCATGACACCTAGTGATGAGGGCCGCCCATGCATACGGCAGAACCTGAATGTCCATGCCGATTTCGTTACAGACTACTTGACGAAGGATCGAGTTGGGGTGAGCCTTGAATACTTCGTACAAATGCCGGCAGGTTGAAAGGAAGGCCGCCAGCGTTTTGCGGCCGTTCAACACCAAAAAAAGGGCATGAATGAGGTCAGTGGGAAGGGCGGCAAGCAACATGGGCAGACGTGGTCGATTCCAAATGTGTTGCCTCTGTGGCCTCGTTTTATAGTCCCGCCCCGCTTACCAAATCGGGACCGTCGCCGCAGCTCCGAGTCACCAATGCCGTCCCAATTTGGAAAGAGCGCCTCAGTGAAAACATTCTCCTCAAGTTCCTGTGGCCATGCCAATTTAAATGCTGTTAAAACTCAACTAAATATGCCAAACCGGAAGTTCGTTTCTGCGTCAACACGATTTTCCCACGACTCCACAAGCTTGCTCCCCACCATCCCCGACCCGACCATGGATCCTCAACGCGCAGAACTCATGCAGCAGGCGATTGAATTTCTCGCAGATCCTCAGGTACGTCTCGGGCGTCGTTTGCAATATTCTTCCGATTACTTACCTCCCCTCTCAGACAAAATCATCGACTCTCGTCCAACGCGTCCAATTCCTGGAGTCCAGAGGACTCACAAATGACGAGATAACGACTGCACTAGTGATTGCAACCCAAAATACGGTTCCTCCTGCGCAAAGGCTATACGGCTATCCTGGTCCGGCTACCGCTGGCCTGAACCCGATGCACGTGCCGTGGGACTGGAGGGACTATTTTGTGCGTAAGAGTCACATCTCTAAATTGGTATACTTAACATGGCAATTCAGATAGCTGCCGTCGTATCGGGCACTGTAATGCTGGGTGCATATGCTACAGCACGGGTGAGTGATACGGCTCCCATTATTTTCATTTCACCTTACGAGTCGTCGTAGAAATATCTCTTTCCTCATCTTAAACCTCCAACCTTGTCAGCATACGAAGCCGACAAGGAGGCTCTTACTGCCCAATTCGATGCAGCAGAGAAACTTCTAAAGGAGATCGAAGCCGAAACGCAAGCAATGAAAACAAATTTAGAGGGCCAGCGCCTTAAAGTTGAAGCAGCCGTCGAAGACGTGACCGCCGCCGTTGCAGAAATGAGGAAAGGCGAGGCGGAAGTACGGGACGAGATGAGAGAGATACGATCAGAGGTGAACGGCATGCAGGAAATGCTTCCAAAGGTGCGTCTTCGCTATATTCTTCCATCAACCTTTTTGTGCCCACATTACGTGAACGCAGATGCTCGACCGAGTGAAAGAACAGGAGAAAACTTCCTACGGCGAACTGCAACAAGAGCTCAAATCCTTAAAGACATTGCTACTATCAAGTAGAGACGCGGCTATCCCTACCGGCCCGCCAGCCATCTTCGCTCAACTGAACAGGAAGCCGAGCATTCCCTCATGGCAACTCGCACAAAATTCAGCCCCTTCCACTCCACCCGCAGTACCGGCAGTAACGTCACCGACGTCAATAACAGCCGATCCTTCTACAAGCGGAAAGCAGGAGAGCAGTGAGCACGAGACCGTTTGAGACACGAGTTCTTGGGGTTAAAGGGGACAGTTATCTATGCGTATGTATGCTACAACAGAGAGTATAATTAAACCTTCGCAATGAGCCTCCTTGTCTCTTGCGGTGTAAACTTCAAGATAACAGACAAAACCCGAACTAAATTGGGCTGCACAAACATCAGTCTTTGTTCAATTAAAAAAAAGAGATGATCTTACCCTCATCTTCTCATGCTCCAAAAACTGCAGAACAACATTCCGCAAATATTCCAGGTTCACTTCCTCTTCCCCTTGCACGCTCCCATTCGCCTCCATTGACGACCTGGCGGAACCAGCCACACTCGTCGCCCGTCCATCGTGAACCCCGCTTGGAGTGCCAGGCGTTCCAGGTCTCGCTTGCGAACTGGCCGTCGCGTTTCGGGACAAGTCTGGAGTGGAAGAAGACGCCGCGACATCGCCGAATATCGTTGCATTCAGCGGGGTTCGAGGCGAGGCGCTCCAATACCCCACACCCGGATTCCGCTGTCTTTCGAGTACAGCGGCGGATGACTGCACTTTGCGCAGTTCTTCCCGTAGTGTCTATACCACATGTGAGCAGAGGAAGCAAACAAAAAAGGAACAAAATAAAAACAGACAAGAAGTGAAAGGACCGACCTTGTTATTGAGCTTGAGCTGCGCTTCTTTTCCCCTCATCTCCTCCAAGCTGCCCATCAACCCTTGAACTCTCCCCGCGAGTTCCCGTATCTCCTCTTGAGTCCCTTCGATCTTCTCCCGCAGGCCTTCGTTCTCCCCCTCCACGGCTTTCAGCCGCCGCTTCAATCCCGCCTTCTCCCCTTCCAGCGCCTTCGCTCTCTCCTCCAACTCCTCGACTTCACGGTCCTTCGCGGCCTTGTAGTCCTCCACTCGCTGTCCTTCCGTCTCCCGCACACCCAACATGCTTCGGAGCCGCTCGATCTCCTCGGCCCGGGCCGCGAGCGACTTCGTCCACGTTTCCTCTTGTTCCGCCCGTTCGGCCTCAATGGTCCGTAATCGCGAACGAAGCTCGAGCACACGCGCCTCGGAGCGCGTCTCTGCCGCCGCCAGCAGACGCGCGATCTCCGGACCGCTCGGAGTCCCCCCAGCTCGCTCGGTCAGAGTCGAAGGAAGAAGGGAGGAGGTGGCGGCGGAGTTCCGACGGGCTTCGGAGAGTTCTACTTGTACCATCGTCAGCTGTTCGTCCCGCTCGTGGAGCTGAAAGTTCGCTTCCGTCAGTCGCGATTGGAGATCCTCGAGTTGGGTCCGCGCCGATTCCAGCTCGGAGGTACGGGATTGGAGATCGGAGAAGAGGGCCGATTTCTCTTCGGAGAGCTGGTTGAGTGAGGTGCTCAAGGTCGATATACGGGCGGTCAGATTGGCGACTTCTTTCTGATGAGCAGTCTGGCGGACCAATTTTTTCAGTCCAAATACCATGCCAATGTTGCCAACAAGGGACTTGCCTTCGCCGCTATCCCCTCGATCTCCCATTCCCCGCGTCGCGCAAGCACTTCCCTCTCCATAGCGTCCTTTAACGAAGTCCTCTCACTCTCTAGCAACGCACGTGCCCTCTCAAACTCCCTCAAATTCTCCTCTCGGATCCGCTCAACCTCCCTCATACTCTCCACCCTCGTCCTCTCAAGCTCCTCGCGGACCCTCTCGAGCTCGTTCTTCGCGCTCCTCAGCTCCTCCTCCTTCCCCCTCTCGCCGGCTCCCACAGTCTCCTGGAGCGTCGTCAACTCCTTCATGGCCTCGTCACGGTCCTTTTCCGCCTTGACCAGTTTCGTCCGGACGGTCTTGAGGAGACTGATCGCCTTCGTCCGCTTCTCCTCTTCCTCCTTCGCCACCGCCCTCAGCTTTTCGTTCTCCTCTTCCAGCGGCTGGAGCTTGGCTTTGAGCGCGTCCACGTCAGACAGAGAGGTGCTCTGTTTCGCTCGTTCGGCGGCGATGAGAGACTCGCGCGCGGACCGCTCCGCGGAGAGCATGGACTGTTCAGTGGTGAGGGCGGTCTCGAGCGAGGCGGCATGGCGGGAGAGGGCTTCGTTCTTTTCCCGAAGGGATTCGATGAGCTCGGATTGGGAAAGAGACTCAAGGCGGTGCGTGTCCCGGAGTTCTTCCATTCTGCTTTCTTGTTGGACGAGCTTAGCTTGCAGCCGTCCTACTTCCTCTTGTGATGCCTGTCATCCGATAAAAGAAAGAAAGAAAGAAATTAGCCCTCCACCCTTTTGTTCGTCTCTTGTCCCACACGAATAAGAATACCCACTGTGGCTTTCAACTTCATATTCTCCGCCCATGCCTTTAATCCTTCCTCGTCATCCACGCCCTCCAATTCCAAAAAACCTCCCAAGACCCCGGGTTTCTTCAGCACCTGGTCCAGGGAAAACGACGTCCCAAGAGGAAACGATGGGCCTCCAGACGACGATCCACCAAACCGGACGAACGGCTCACCCTCCGGGACCAGAGATTTACTCCTTGCATGTCCAAACTGCTGCTTGGTGGGCGGAGGAGAGGTCACGGGAGGGAGGGGCAGCGCGGGCTGTGGGAGTGCGCTGAGCGGTAATGTTGGTGGGAGCGGGTTGGAAGATGAAACCTGGGGGAGGGGGGACAGAGATGGCGTAGGTGGGGGGAATGGGGCGAACTGTGGCGATCCGGGCTGGGATTGGGAATATCTCGGTTGGGAAGTGGCCTGGGGTGGCGAGCGTGGCAAACGCGCTTTCCGGGCAGCCGCCTGCTGTTCTCGTTCGAGCTCGAGGAATGCGGGCGTCAGGGGGTCGTCGTATTTGGAAGAAGGCGGTGGGTCGTCGTGTTTGGGAGGTGGCGGAGGTGGGACGGTTATGGTTTGCGCGTGCGCGTCCGCATTCGCTAAAGGGTCTTCCCCTTCCTGCAACCTCGTGTGTAACTCTGGTTCTGCATGAGGGAAAGGAGTCGGCGACTGCAGCGGGGCAGGATGCTGCACTGGGGGAGGAGACAGTGGTGCAGCAGGGGCTTGTGGAGCCGGCTGTTTCTCTACCGACTCTGGCATACGTAGGGAGCCTTTTTGTGTTTCCAGTACACCTACGGGCGGTTGAGCTGGTCCCCTCATTTGAGGCCGTTCGCTCTGAGATTCGACATAAGGCTGAGGTGGTCCCCTGGGATCTCCCGCGGATAAGGCAGTTACCCTTGAGCCCATATTTGGATCCTGTAGCGGCCCAGAACCTTCCTTGAGGGGCTGAGATACGAAAGGCGCGGCGTTTTGCAAGGGCGGTGAGGAAGGCAGGGCGATATTGCGCGCCCTGTCCAGATCCCCGCCAGTCCTAACCTGTGTCTGCATGTCTTGACCGCGTAGTCCTGCATTTTCCATATTCCCCGCAGGTCCATCCGCCACTGGAGAAGCGACAGAAGGGACCTCCTCTCCCAATCGGGGCAGTCCCACGCCATCTCTCTCGCCCCCTGAAACTACGCGCTTCTGCTCCTTAGCAGCCAGACTCGCTCGTAGTCTATCCTCCAGACTAGGCTTATTCCGCCTTGGCTGGTATGTCGAGTATCCTGCGCCACTGGTATTATGTCCCATTCCAGCCTCACTTCCGTTCAATGTGTTGGATCGAGACAGAGGAGGAGACGTCAGATCCCGTCCTCCCATAGAGGAACGGGGGGATGAGGACGCATCCGGCCCGGCTGGTTGGCGTGTGGGGCTTGCGTTTGGGTTTATTTCAGGTAATACGGCAGAAACGCTTTGGTTGAGGGCATCATAGAAATTGGAGAACATGATTTGTTCGAGTGGAGCTGGGAGGGGTGTGCCGAAGTAGACTACAGGTCGAAGGGTGATGTGTCCTGATGAAAAGAATGCCGTCGTTTGAGTTTATGGAGGTCGATACTGAGAAATTACAGGGAAGAAAGTGGCAAAGGAAGTACAGTCAGCGAAGGGTGGGATATGGTTTGCTAGGATGGACGCACCGGTCAACCGCAAAAGCTGCTGTTCAGACTGGAAAGGAGGGTCCTCGAGAAACGGAGGATATGGGTCTGTATGAGGATAGCTATGGTTGACAACCGGAATCGAATGGACGGTAAACAAGGGTCCAAGGTGTGAGGAGCCAAAGTCTGGCTTCGACCTCTTCCTTCCTCTTCTTCTCTTTCCTTCACTCTTTCGACAATGGCTAGCAGATTCGTTTCACGGGCGGTAACGTCGACTCGGATTGCGAGTAGGATGTCCCCCTCTGGGCACGGTGCGATGAGGGGTGCATTCTGGCCGATGGAGCTGAGGAGAGGGATGGCAACCTGTGAGTGTGAGGTTGTAGATTCCAAGCACTGGAATGCATCCTCACCTTCCTTACCTAACCCCTATCACGAACTGACCCCGACCCACCTCGAAAAACACACCACCCATCGAAAACACACACCCCAACCCAAAATAATATGCGAACCCTCAGCGAAACGGTTTACGCCGGAACACGAATACGTGATATACGACTCTGATTCAAAGATAGGCGTCGTCTCCATCACCGACTATGCCCAGAAAGCCTTGGGCGACGTCGTGTTTGTTGAGCTGCCTTCGGTCGGAACTCACGTTCACAAAGGAGGTCCGCAAGCAATTTCTCTTTATATTCCACCTCATGCTCCTACTTCACTTCACCCCTCTCTCCCTCCTTCCCGCTATGGCAATGAAATTCATGCAGATTGACCAACATTCGACAGACCTCATCGGCGCTGTGGAATCCGTCAAGGCAGCTTCTGACATCTACGCCCCCGTCTCTGGGGAGGTCAAAGAGATCAATGAGAAGCTCAACAGCGAACCGGGGCTGCTGAACAAGGATCCTGAAGGAGACGGTATGTCCACCGTCACGCCGAAAGCTCCCAGTCCTCACCTCATCCATTCCTGCTCGCATCAATCACCTGGTGAATTATATAGGATGGCTCTGCAAAATTGAGGTGTCTAAGCCAGAAGAGATAGAGACGTTGTTGGACGACGGAGCCTATCAAAAGGTCTGCGAGGAGGGCGACCACTAAGTTGTTTTATATATTCCCACAGGCTACCGCAGTTCAACCAGTCCGGTACTAGTATGTACATACACTCGCGTAGTGGATGAGGGATGGCGTTCAACAGGCATTTATCGCGAACAATGAATTCGATCTAAACACTGTGCCTTCTGGATGTACACGTGTCGGTTTGGTGCGATAGGCAGATATGGAGTTGTGCTCGAAGCGGGAATGGTGTTCCCTGCTGCTACCGCGGGATCCTGCTATCTGCCGACGGTACATACTTCGCAGCGTCCCCTCTCGCCTCCAGCCGTGCTTTCGCCTCTTCCAGTGCCCAGGTTGATATACTACAGAGAGTAGCGTGATTGGCAGAGGATCGTAGTCAGCGGTTGAAAAAGGAAGAAGAGCAAATCAAGGGAGATACCTTGTATCGGGCCTGAAATAGTATATTCCCAATGCAAGAAGCATGCTTCCTCCCATTCCAAAGTACCAGATGAGCTCCCAATCCTCTCTTGGACGTTTTGACCCGTCCTTTCGGGGCTATTTATGTAGTACGTCCAAAGCCAAAACATCAGCACGAGGCGCAAAACGACCATGAGAGGCATGGTGGGTATTCGGTGAAAACAGTAGTAAGGACTGACCAGCTCGCTAAACAAAAACCCCGAAGGCTCGTTGTAGTGTTCCTCGTGCGAAGCATGGCGTCTCCCCAGAGCAGCAGACAACCCGAGCGATGATGGTGTGATGGAAGGGGTCGTGCGTCCCCCTCGGCGCAGGGCTTTGAGGAGCCCTGTTCGTGCCGTCGACATGGTTGGCTCCAAGCTTGTCAGCTCACTTTCTTCCAAGGGGAACCGTGCCGGCCTGCGAAATCAAGTGCAACGAAGAAAACAAACCGAAGTAAAGTAACGAATCGGGTCTGTATTCAGGCTGGAAAAGCCAAGCCAGCTGGCTATTAGCTCAGTCAGTGGTGGTCTTGTGAACTCCAAACTTTCGACCCTGCTTCAAAGTGCGGCATAAACCCAGGAGAGAAGGAGATGAAGTTGGACGCTGCCGATCTGAGATATCTCACCACGGAGGAGTTTCGAGTACTGACTGCGGTCCGTTTTGTTGCCCTCAAATGCCGTTCGCCACAGGGGGCATGCAAGACTGATTGACTTTTTGCGCTTTCCCCTCGCATATGTCTATATCGAATGGTAACAAAACAACACAAACGGAACATTAAAACGCACACGCGACACGCCGTCAAATAAAAGGTGGAGATGGGCTCAAAGAACCACGAAATCGTCCCGACGGCCCTCATCTCCCAAATATCCAAACTCAAGTCTGGTGGGATCAACAAGATCCTTGGAGGACTTGCGAAGCGTGGGTTGGTCAGTCGTGTCCAGAATGCCAAATGTGAGCATCTCTTTTTTACATGCACTGGTTTACCGTTGGGTGAAGCAGGCATGCTACTATGCAACCACAAATGAAATGCACGATACTGACACCGAAAATGAATGTAGATGATGGTTACCGCCTCACTTACGGAGGATACGACTACCTCGCCATCCGCGCGCTCTCCAAGCGGGATATGATCACCGCAGTCGGGAACCAGATTGGTGTAGGGAAGGAGTCTGATATTTACGTTGTGAGCGACCCAGAGGGAGAGCAGAGAGTCCTTAAACTCCACCGGTGAGCCGTCTCATTAGCAGTTTGCACATTCTGACCGTGCTTTCCTTCCTCACGGCTTGTTATAATTCTCCACGGGACAACAGACTGGGACGCATCTCCTTCCGCGCTATTAAGTCGAAACGAGACTATCTAGGAAAGCGGAAGAGCGCATCGTGGATGTACATGTCCCGCCTCGCAGCACAAAAGGAGTGGGCATTCATGAAGATCCTCCATGAGAACGGGTTCCCCGTGCCGAAACCGTTTGACCAAGCCAGGCATTGTATCCTTATGGAGCTCGTTGACGCTTACCCACTGTGCATACCGCTTCCATTTCGATCTCGCTTTTCCAGCTTCTGAGAAACTAAGGTCTTTCTCTCTAGGCGTCAAGTCTCTTCGCACCCCTCCCCGGGACGACTCTACTCCTCCCTGATGGACATCATAGTCTCTTTCGCCCACAGCGGCCTGATTCACGGAGACTTCAACGAATTCAACATTCTCATCCACCGGACCACTGGCGAACCCATCGTCATCGATTTCCCCCAAATGGTCAGCACGCGCCACGCGAATGCCGAATGGTACTTCAACCGTGATGTCGATTGCATCCGCACGTTTTTTAGGAGAAGATTCGGGTACGAGAGCCGGGTGTGGCCAAGATTTACGAGTACGATCAAGGAGGGGGAAGAGAAACGGAAGAGGAAGGGAGAAATTGATGAAGGTTTCCGGCTGGATGTAGTAGTCGCCGCGAGCGGGTTTGGAGGAAAAGAACAAGAGGAGTTGGAGAAGGTAGGAGTACTCTGTGCGGGCATCTTGTCTTCACCACTGACCGCCTTGGTGTAGTACATGGAAATCGGTCAGGAGGAGGGTGAACGGACTGACGAGGGTGATAGCGAGTCCGACCCAGAAGAAACAGAAGACGAAAGCGAAAACGCTTTCACTCGTGAAGGGGAAGAAGACGTGGCACCAGGAGTCAAAGACCCACCGCCAGCTTCAGACCATAGTGATGTCGAGTCCAAAAAAGGGGGCGACGATTCCGAAGCAGACGACTCTCCGACATCAGAAGAAGACCCAAACGAGTCTCGAGCCGCGAGGAAGGCACGAAAGGCAGCAAAACCCAAGCAGCCCACGCGTGTAGAGAAGGATGTGAAGGCCACCGTGTCGTCTGAGCTGACGCGGCGGCGGGCACGGCAAGATCGGAGGTATCACTCAAAGAAGAGCGTTGGGAAGGCCGGGAGAGCCAAAGGGAGCAAGATGAAGAGTGATACGAGAGTGAAGATTACGGGTGGCGGAGATGGGTGGGATTAGACCGGACGGTAACAAACTCTTCATTTGGACGCTAGGCCCACCGTTATATTCCCAGCTGGAATAGCATCTCCCTGCATCCGTGACGACAACTGATACGGTTTGAAAATCCGGGACTCAAATCATGGAGTCGAACCCGTCGGAGTTGCTCCTATTCCCTGGCCGTGGCTAGGACCTGCCAGGTACAGCTAGAGGCAGGTAGATGCTGGTTTTGTCTTGGTCTTTGAGGTGTGATTGGCTTAAGATCTTCCAGCATGCCGGTCTTCTATTTCCACACCAAGACAACCCAAATGAGATATGCGCGCGTATCTAGATGTGGTACAAGCTGAGTTCTACTGCCGGTAGCGAAATGTCATTGAAGGGGCGATAGTTCAAACAAAAAACAAAAGAAAGCGTGGCTACTCATAGATCAAGAACGAGTCAGGTTTGAACGACGTGTCAGCACAAGTATGGTAGGAACCGACGTCTGCGACTTGAGATATACTATTTACGGTGATACCCGGTCCCAAGCCAAATAGAGGATTCTATATGTGATGCGGAAGAGGTGTCGTGCTTCTGGGAATGGGCCTCAATGTCGTCTCTGGTCTCTTTCTTTACGCCGAAGGCGGCGCTCGGATGACTGGCGAGAGAACAGAAGAATTATTACGAGGCTAACTGCCATGGCCAAGAGCAGGGAGGTTATCCACTCTGTGATGCTCTTTACATCTAAATCCGCTTTAGCTCTCGTTTCAACCTGAGCCGACGCCACCTTGCCATCCAAACCGCCGTCAGAATTCACAGCGTGTTCCATTTCTCCTTGAGGTAACTGGTTGTGATGACCTTCGGGATATAAAGGGGCTGAGCTGCCTCGTGTATCGAACGCGGAGTTTTCCAGGAGAAGGCGTGTCTCGCAGGCCAACCTCTCCAAAGCAATTCCACATTCTTGATCGGACATGGTCACTGCGGGACGAAAAGGTTTGGCAGTGTGGGGGACTACTCGTTGGGTTCTTTATATGCATCTTTTCGCATCGCCTTCCCCTGTGCTCTCAGGGCGTCCTGTTGCGCCCCTCGGAGACAGCTGGTTAGCCCGTCAACTGGCGCCCATTAACGTGAGTGATCGCTCGGCTTATATCCTAAACATTAGAGCGCTACTAGTACAGCGAGGGAGTGTATTACGTTATCTTGACTCCGGCGGCCGAGTCAGAAGAGCCTGTCAACTTCTTTCCTGGAGTGGGTCGAGAATGTCGACCACTGTCATTACTGAATTCCGGACTGGTTGTGAGTTTGGACATTTCGCTCCTTTTGTCGGATCCTCTTGGCAACACGTGACGTACCGCAATGCAGAGGGCTGCATGATGGCGGGGAGTGATTGTAT
>Ga0335075_10012784_pt1 | contig 12669 bp, 11 predicted proteins | sample Lox_Sample_24_FD_206723 | JGI IMG/M metagenome (GOLD analysis project Ga0335075, IMG submission 206723) | Soil microbial communities from Loxahatchee National Wildlife Refuge, Florida, United States - Lox_Sample_2.4 | ecosystem: Environmental > Terrestrial > Soil > Wetlands | place: USA... | reverse complement strand
AACTCCAGGCCCAGCTCGGCGGCGCCGGCGCCGCCAGCGGCACCAACTAAACAAGACCAGCACAGGCTCGGCCCTGCTCCCTCCCCGGGAGCAGGGCCGATTCTCGTCCGGGGCGGAGGCTTGGTGAACGCGTCTTGCCTCGTCTCATACACGCGCTAGGCTGCGCGCTTTCTCATCCCGGAGCCCTCTATGTTCGACCGCCGCACCTTCCTGATGTCCGCCGCCTCGCTGGCCGCGATCTCGACCGCCGGCGGCCGGGCCGCCTTTGCCGCCGTGCAAGGTGCCGCCGCCCCGGCGAGCGGGGCCGTTGCCGCGCTCAACGCGCTGATGGAGCGCACCTATCAGGAAACGGTCCTCTCCGATCCCGAAACGCGCACCTCGCTTGGCCTCGATAAGGGCGAGCATGCCGCCGCCAAGTCGCGGCTCGATGATCGCTCGCTCGACGGCATTCGCGCCGACAACCAGAAGGTGCGCGACACCTATGCCGCGCTGCGGGCGATTCCGCGCGAGGGGCTGACCGGCATGGACGCGGTCAATTACGACACGCTCAAGGATTATTGCGAGACGGTCGTCCCGGCCTACGACAATTTCGAATATGGCACGCACAGCTGGCCCGAACCCTATACGGTGAGCCAGCTCGGCGGCACCTATCAGTCGATCCCGGACTTCCTCGACAACCAGCATTCGATCGAGAGCGCGGCGGACGCCGAGGCCTATCTGTCCCGCCTCTCCGGCTTCGCGCGCGAACTCGACAATGAAACGGCCCGCCTGCGCCACGAATATCAGATGGGCGTCGTGCCGCCCGACTTCGTTATCGACAAGACGGTGCTCCAGCTCGGCAATCTCAGCGGCACGCCGGCCGCGCAGTCGGTGCTCGCGACCTCGCTCGCACGCCGCACCGCCGCGCGGCAGATCGCCGGCGACTGGGGCGCACGGGCGGCGCAAATCGTCGAGCGCGAAATCTATCCGGCCGTCAATCGCCAGGCGGAAATCGTCCGCGGCCAGCGCGCGGGCGCCGTCCATGATGGCGGCGTGTGGCGCCTGCCCGAGGGGCCGGATTACTACACGTACGGGCTGAGATACGCGACGACGACGACGATGACCGCCGACGAGATCCACCAGCTGGGTCTCGACCAGATGGCCGAGCTCTCCGCCCAGGCCGACCAGATCCTTCGCGCGCAGGGCATGACCCAGGGCACCGTCGGCGCGCGGCTGCGTGCGCTCGGCGACGATCCGCGCTTCATCTACCCCAATACCGATGCCGGTAAGGAACAGCTGCTCGCCGATCTGAACGTGCAGATGGCCGCGATCCGGCAGCGTATGCCCGATTATTTCGGACGCCTGCCGCGCGCCGAATGCGACATCCGCCGGGTGCCAGCGACGATCGAGGCCGGTGCACCCGGCGGCTATTACCAGTCGCCGGCGCTCGATGGCTCGCGCCCGGGCGCTTATTATATCAACCTGCGCGACACCGCCGAATGGCCGAAATGGACGTTGCCGACCCTGACCTATCACGAGGCGGTGCCGGGCCATCACCACCAGATTGCGCTGGCGCTGGAAGCGGAAGGGATTCCGATGCTGCGCCGCCTGATGGGCTTCTCCGCTTATTCGGAAGGCTGGGGCCTTTATTCGGAGCAGCTGGCGGACGAAATCGGCGTCTATGCCGACGATCCGTTTGGCAAGCTCGGCTATCTCCAGTCCTTCATGTTCCGCGCCGCGCGCCTCGTCGTCGACACCGGCCTCCACCACAAGCGCTGGAGCCGCGAGCAGGGCATCCGTTACATGGTCGACAATCTCGGCGATCAGGAAAGCTCGGTCGCGACCGAGGTCGAGCGTTATTGCGTGTGGCCGGGCCAGGCGACCAGCTACAAGGTCGGTCAGACCCGCTGGCTGCAGCTGCGCGAGAACGCCAGGCGCCAGCTCGGCGACCGCTTCGACATCAAGGGCTTCCACGACACTGCCATCGCGGCCGGCGCCATGCCGCTCGCCGTTCTGGAGCGGGTCGTCAACGACTGGGTGGCCAGCCAGCGCGCCTGAGCCGCAACGAAGCGCCGATCGGTGCGTTAGCCACACCAAGAAGCCGAGGAGGTGTCGTTATGACGACAGCACATCCCCGGCGTTTTGTGGTCGTTGTGCCGGCGGGTGCGACGGCGTGGATCGCGGAGGCCCTGCGCTGGGCGTTCGCCTGTCCCGATCGCCTCCCGGGCGCTTGGGAGGGCATGATCCGGCAGTTGAGCCGCCCCGGCCGCTGACAGGCGCCGGAATGCGAAAGGGGAGAGCGAGACCCTCGCCCTCCCCTTTTTCTTGTCCCTGCACCTGATGGCAGCGGCGATGCTGCCCCGCTCAGCTCTCGAGCTGGCGGGTCAGCAGCCGAATGTCGGAATCGAGCTCCGGGTCCTGCGCCCGCAGCTTCTCGATCTGGCGGACGGCGTGGATCACCGTGGTATGGTCGCGTCCACCGAAGCGGCGGCCGATCTCCGGCAGCGAGCGCGGCGTCAGCTGCTTCGACAGATACATCGCCACCTGGCGCGGACGGGCGACTTCGCGGGCGCGCCGCGCGCTCGTCATCTCGGCCTTGCGGATTCGGTAATGGTCGGAGACGCGGGTCTGGATCTCGTCGATCGAGATGCGGCGCTGATTGGCGCGCAGGATGTTGGCGAGCACTTCGCTGACGAAGTCGAGGTCGATCGCGCGGTTCTGCATCATCGCATAAGCGGCGATGCGGTTGAGCGCGCCTTCCAGCTCGCGGACGTTCGAGCTGATCCTCTTGGCGAGGAACATCACCACGTCCTCGGGCACCTGCACATCGGGCAGTTGCTCCAGCTTCTTCTGGATGATGCTGAGGCGAAGCTCGAGATCGGCGGCATTGATGTCCGCGACGAGACCCCAGGACAGGCGCGAGAGAATGCGCGGCTCGATCCCGTCGAGATCCTGCGGCGCCCGGTCCGAGCTGATCGCAAGGCGACGCCCGGCCGAGATGATCTCGTTCATCGTGTGGAAGAATTCTTCCTGGGTCGATTCCTTGCCGGCGATGAACTGGACGTCGTCGATCATCAGCAGATCGGCGGAGCGCAGCTGCTGCTTGAAGCGGATCGTCTCATTGGCGCGCAGCGCCGCGACGAACTCGACCATGAACTTCTCGGCCGACATGTAGATGATCTTCGCCCGCGGCCGCATGCGATGAAATTCGTGGCCGAGCGCGTGCAGCAAGTGGGTCTTGCCGCGACCGGTGCTGCCATGGATGAAAAGCGGGTTGAACGCGACCTTGTCAGCGGATGCGAGCGTCCGCGCCGCGTTGAACGCGACCTCATTGGCCTTGCCCACGACAAAATTTTCGAAGCGGTAGCGCGGCTCCAGCGCGACCGAATAGAGGCCGTTCTCGCTCTTGCTCGCCACCGGAGCCTCGGGCTCCTCAGGGGCAGGAATCTGCACGACGGCCGCCGTGCGCGGCGCCGCCGCGCCGACGCCGATGCGGATCTGGCGTACGTCGGGAAGCTTGGCACGCCAGGCAAGCGCGAGCCGCTCGGCGAAATGGGTCTGCACCCAATCGGCCATGAATTGCGAAGGCAGCTCGAGCCGCAGCGTTCCGGAATCCGAATCGAATCCGCCGAGCGCGATCGGGCGCAGCCAGCCGTCGAAGGTCCGGGCGCCGCAATCGCGACGCAGGCCCGTGCGAATCGATTCCCATGCCGCGACGATCGGGTCCATAGTGCCTTCGCCCTGAGGCTCCTGGTTCCTGGCCGGCGTTTGCACGCGCGCTTCCCCCTTCGGTTACGACCTCCGCCGCCCGGACGGGCAGCCGAATTTTTGACGCAAAACTCCCCCGTGCGGCGGAGCATTCCCCGGCGCGCCGTGACTCATGTCATTTTGCTGTGCGTCCGGCCGGGATTCGCCCAACCGGAGCGACTGTTCTACGAACCGGGCGGGCGGCCGATCAAGGGGGTAAAAAATGTGTCACGGAAATAAAACCGTTGACACACAGAAAAGTCAGCAAGTCCGCCAACTTCCGAAATATACCTTATATTTCAGATACTTGAATGAAGACCTGAACAGGCACCACGCGCGAATCGCGGGAAATGCTGGATTTCTTCCTGACCCAGAATGGACACGAAAAAAGGCCCGCCGACGCTAGCCGGCGGGCCCCGATATTCGATATCAACTGCTTAGCCGAGGGCGACGAAACGCCGCGTCAGGCGGGACAGCTTCCGCGAGGCCGTATTCTTGTGGAACACGCCCTTGGCAACGCCGCGCGCCAGCTCCGGCTGCACGCGCTTCAGCGCCTCGGCGGCCTTCTCCTTGTCGCCGCCGGCCAGCGCCGTCTCGACCTGCTTGATGAAGGTGCGGATGCGGCTGACGCGGGCGCCATTGATGTCGGCACGGCGCGCGTTGCGGCGGATGCGTTTTTTTGCTTGCGGCGTGTTCGCCATCGTCTTGCCTCGTCCGAATAAATGTCTGTCAGAATAAATGAAAAGGGCGCGGCAAAACCCGCACCCGCTCGGCCAGCGCCTCTACGCTGGAGGGCGCAGATGGTCAACCCTCAGCGCTGGCATTTGGCACAGAAGAAGGTGGAGCGCCCCGAATCGACCTTTCGGCGCACCGCGCGCCGGCAGTTCGGGCAGTTTTCGCCCTCGCGGCCATAGACGCGCCAGTCCTTCGCGAAATAGCCCAGCTCACCATCGGGGCGGGCATAATCGCGGAGCGTCGAGCCGCCCGCCGCGATGGCCGCCCGAAGCACCTCCTTGATCGCCGCAGCGAGCCTGTCGAGTCGCGGCGTCGCGATCTGCCCACCGGCCCGCGAAGGGGCGATCCCGGCCATGTGGAGCGCCTCGCAGACATAGATGTTGCCGAGACCCGCGACCACGCGCTGGTCCAGCAGGAGCGCCTTGATTGGCGCCGACCGTCCTTCCAGCGTTCTCGCCAGCCAGGCGCCGTCGAAATCCGCGCCGAGCGGCTCGGGGCCCATCCTTGCGAACGGCTCGAACGCGTCGAGCTCTGAGGTGCGCACCAGATCGACCGATCCGAAGCGGCGCGGATCGTTGAGGCTGAGCTGTCGTCCCTCATCCGTCCCGATCAGGAGATGATCATGGGCGCCGATCTCCTCCGGATCGATCCGCCAGCGGCCGGACATGCCGAGATGGAAGACCATCGTATCGTCCCGGTCGGTATGGATCAGGCCATATTTGGCGCGGCGAGACAGACCCGTGACCCGCGCGCCGGTCAGGCGCTGCCGCAGGTCTTCAGGAAAAGGGCGGCGCAGATCCCCCCGCCGCAGCTCGATCGACTCGATCCGGCGTCCGTCGAGCACCGGCTCGAGCCCCCGAACCGTCGTCTCGACTTCGGGAAGCTCAGGCATTCGCGTGAACCCGATTTTCGGCTCTGCACATCATGCCTCTCCCCTGCTAGAGCGCGCGGCGATGGACAAGGTTTCTTTCGGCCACGAGGACGTGGCGCCGGCGGAAAAGACGCAGCGCGTGCGCAGCGTCTTCTCGAGCGTGGCCTCGCGCTACGACCTGATGAACGACTTCATGTCGGGCGGCCAGCATCGGCTATGGAAGGACATGTTCGTCCGCCGCGTCCGCCCGCGCGAAAGCGAGACGATCCTCGACATGGCCGGCGGCACCGGCGACATCGCCTTCCGGATGAACCGTAAGGGCGCGCGCGTCACCGTCGCCGACATCAATCCGGACATGCTCGCCGTCGGCGTCGAGCGTGCGAAGCAGCGCCGGATCGACGGGCTCGCCTGGGCCGAGCAGAATGCCGAGACGCTCTCCTTCGCCGATCGCAGCTTCGACGCCTATACGATCGCCTTCGGTATCCGGAACGTGACCGACATCCCGGCTGCGCTGCGCGAGGCGCATCGCGTGCTCAAGACCGGCGGCCGTTTCTATTGCTTGGAATTCTCGCAGACCCGCTGGCCGGGTTTCGCGACGCTCTACGAAACCTATTCGCGCCGCATCGTCCCTGAGATCGGCAAGGCGGTCACGGGCGACAAGGACAGCTATCGCTACCTCATCGAATCGATCGAGCGCTTCCCGGACATGGCCTCGTTCGCGCGGATGATCGAGGCGGCGGGCTTTCGGAACGTGAAGGCCGAACCGATCCTTGGCGGTCTCGTCGCCATTCACAGCGGCTGGAAGATTTGACCTCCCCCGTCGTCCATGTCTGGCGCCTGCTGAAATGGGGGCGCGTCCTCGCGCGGCACGGCGCGCTGCGCGGGATCGAGCGCGACCCCAACACGCCGGCTCCCGTCCGTCGTCTCTGCAAGATCGCCCGCTTCGGCGCCCGCATTCCCCGCGTGCCCACTTATGCCGAGGCCTTCCAAGAGCTGGGCCCGGCCGCCATCAAATTCGGCCAGGCGCTGGCCACCCGCCCCGATCTGGTCGGCGAGGAAGCGATCCACGATCTGCGGCTTCTCCAGGACAGCTTGCCGCCAGCGCCCTTCGAGTCAGTCCGCAAGGCGATCGAGGCGAGCCTCGAAAAGCCGATCGAGCAATTATTCAGCCATATCGATCCGGAGCCGGTCGGCGCGGCCTCGATCGCGCAAGTGCATCGCGCCATCACCACCGACGGCCGCCAGGTCGCGATCAAGGTGCTCCGCCCGAACATCGAGGAAGATTTCGCCCGCGCGATCGAGACCTATGAATGGGCGGCAGCGCATGTCGAGCAGATGGGCGGCGAAGCCGCACGCCTGCGCCCCCGCTTGGTCATCGCCACCTTCCGCCAATGGACGAACCGCGAACTCGACCTGCGCCACGAAGCCGCATCCGCTTCCGAACTGCGCCAGAACCTCGCCGCCGAGCCCGCCTTCTTCGTTCCGGAGATCGACTGGAGCCGCACCAGCCGGCGCGTGATGACGCTCGAATGGATCGACGGCATCAAGCTCACCGACCGCGCGGCTTTGGTGGCCGCCGGGCACGACCTCAAGGCGCTGGCCGCGACGCTCGTGCGCGCTTTCCTGCGTCAGGCTGTCGTCGACGGCTTCTTCCACGCCGATCTCCATCAGGGGAATTTGTTCGCGCTCCCCGACGGCCGCCTCGCCGCGATCGACTTCGGCATCATGGGCCGGATTGACCGCCAGGCGCGGCTCTGGCTCGCCGAAATCCTCTACGGCCTGATCACCGGCAATTACCGCCGCGTCGCCGAGATCCATTTCGAGGCGCAATATGTGCCGTCGCATCACAATATCGACGAGTTCGCCACGGCGCTGCGCGCGGTGGGTGAGCCGATCCGGGGCCTCCCGGTCAAGGAAATCTCGATCGGCGGCATGCTCGACGGCCTGTTCAAGATCACCCGCGATTTCGACATGCCGGTGCAGCCGCATCTGCTCCTCCTCCAGAAGACGATGGTCATGGAGGAAGGCGTTGCGACCGCGCTCGATCCCGACATCAACATGTGGGAGACCGCCGAGCCGTTTCTGAGCGAATGGGTCAGGAGCGAGCTCGGACCCGAAGCACGGATCGCCGACAGCCTGATCCGCGGCGCGCGGCTGCTGCGCCGGCTTCCCGAGCTGATCCGCCGGATCGACTATTATTATCCACCGCCCGGCGCCGCGCCCCCTGCGCCCCCGCTACCCGAGGTCGTGGTTCTGCGCCCCGTCACCTGGTGGCGCTATGCGGCGACCGCGATGCTCGGCGCTGCGGGCGGCGTCGGTGCTTTGCTCCTGCTCGGCTATTGAGCCGAAGCGTCGCGGTCACTCGACCGTGACGCTCTTCGCCAGGTTCCGCGGTTGATCCACGTCCGTGCCCTTGGCGACGGCGACATGATAAGCGAGCAGCTGCACCGGCACCGCATAGACCAGCGGCGCGATGAGCGGGTGAACCTGCGGCATCTCGATTGTCGCAATGGCACCCTCGCCAGCTTGCGCGATGCCCTCGGCGTCAGAGATCAAGACGACCTTGCCGCCGCGCGCCTGCACCTCCTGCATGTTGCTGACGGTCTTTTCGAAGAGCGGCCCTGACGGCGCGAGCACGATGATCGGCACGTTATCGTCGATCAGAGCGATCGGCCCATGCTTCATCTCGCCGGCGGCATAGCCTTCGGCGTGGATGTAGCTGATTTCCTTGAGCTTCAGCGCGCCTTCGAGCGCGAGCGGATAGTCCGGTCCGCGGCCGAGATAGAGAACGTCGCGGGCACGCGCGATCAGCGGTGCCATCTTCTCGATCTCCTCGTCATGCGCGAGCGCGGCATTGAGCGCGGCAGGCGCCTCGGCAAGATGTGCAACGATCTCGCGCTCCTCCTGCGCGCTCATCACACCCTTGTCGCGCGCCACCTTCGCGGCAAGCGCCGCGAGCACCGCCAACTGGCAGGTGAAAGCCTTGGTCGAGGCAACGCCGATTTCGGGCCCGGCATGGGTGGGCAGCAGCAGATCGGCCTCACGGGCCATCGAACTGGTGGGCACGTTGACGACGACGGCGATCCGCTGCCCTTGTGCACGCGCATAGCGCAGCGCCGCGAGCGTATCGGCGGTTTCACCCGACTGGGAGACAAAGAGCGAGAGCCCGCCTTTCTCCAGCACGGGCTCGCGATAGCGAAACTCGGACGCGACATCGAGATCGACCGGCACCCGCGCGAAGCGCTCAAGCCAGTATTTCGCGACCATGCCGGCATAAAAGGACGTGCCGCAGGCGACGATGGTGATCCGCGGTACGTCGGCGAAGGAGAAATCCATCTGCGGCAACGCGATCGTTTGCTCAAGCGGGCGCAAATATGAAGAGAGCGTCTGGGCCACCACGACCGGCTGCTCGAAAATCTCCTTCTGCATATAATGGCGGTGATTGCCCTTCTCGATCCGCGCCGCGCTGGCCCCCGACGCGACGATCTCGCGGTCGACCGGATTGTTGGTCCGGTCGAAGATGCGGACATCGTCATGCTTCACGACGGCCCAGTCGCCCTCATCGAGATAGGCGATGCGCTGGGTGAGCGCGGCAAGCGCGAGCGCGTCCGAGCCGAGATAATTCTCGCCGTCGCCAAAGCCGACGGTCAGCGGCGCGCCGAGCCGCGCACCGACGATCAGGCCGGGATGATCGCGGAAGAGGATGGCGAGCGCGAAGGCGCCGTGGAGGCGCGGCAGCACCGCGGCGACCGCGGCCTCGGGCTCCAGCCCTTGTTCGAGCTGGTCGGCGACCAGATGCGCGACGACCTCACTGTCCGTCTGGCTGAGAAAGACGCGGCCCTTGGCCTGCATCTCCTCCCGCAGCGGCTTGAAATTCTCGATGATGCCGTTGTGGACGACGGCCACGCCATCAGCGACGTGGGGATGGGCGTTGCCGACCGTCGGCGCGCCATGGGTTGCCCAGCGGGTGTGGGCGATGCCCACCTTGCCGGCGAGCGGGGCCGCATCGAGCTCGCGCTGGAGGTTGTCGAGCTTGCCCTCGGCACGGCGGCGATCGAGCCCCCCGTCGACGATCGTGCAGAGGCCGGACGAATCATAGCCGCGATATTCCAGCCGGCGAAGACCATCCATCAGCCGCGGCGCGGCGTCCTTCGTCCCGACGATCCCGATAATTCCGCACATAAAGTAAGACAGGCTCCCGCTCTTTGCGCGCCCTCCTAGAGCGGTGCGCCGCACCGCGCCAGTGGACGTCCGTTCAGGGCTTCTTCTTGCGCGCCGTCATGATCTCGCGAAACTTCTTCGCCCGCGCCGGCTTCTCGGTCTGGCTGCCGCGGGCGATCGCGACGGCATCTGCAGACACGTCTGCGGTGATGACGCTGCCGGCCCCGACGATCGCGCCCGCGCCGATCGCCACCGGGGCGACCAGCGCCGAATTGGAGCCGATGAAGGCGCCCTCTCCGATCACCGTTCTGTACTTGAAGAAGCCGTCATAATTGCAGGTGATCGTTCCCGCACCGACATTCGCGCCGGCGCCCACCTCGGCGTCGCCGAGATAGGTCAGGTGATTGGCTTTGGCGCCCTTGCCCAGCTTCGCCTTCTTCACCTCGACGAAATTGCCGACTTTGGCATCCTCGCCGATCTCCGCACCGGGACGCAGGCGGGCATAAGGCCCAATCTCGGCGCCCGATGCCACAGTCGCTCCTTCGACGTGGGAGAAAGCGCGGATGCGCACGCCTTCTCCGATCGTCACGCCGGGGCCAAAGACCACGTTCGGCTCGACAATCGTGTCGCGGCCGATTTGCGTGTCGTGCGCGAACCAGACCGTGTCCGGTGCGACCAGGGTTACGCCATCGGCCATGGCCCTGAGGCGGCGGCGGCGCTGCCATTCGGCTTCAACCAGAGCGAGCTCGGCGCGGCTGTTGACGCCGGCCATCTCCCAAGGCTCGGCCTCGATCACCGCCGACCTGCGGCCATCTCCGGCGGCGAGCATCACCACGTCGGGAAGATAATATTCGCCGGCCGCATTGTCGTTGCCGACCCGCGCGAGCAGCGGGAACAGGTCCGCGGCGCGCGCGGCCATCATGCCGGAATTGCAGAGGTTTACGGCCCGCTCTTCAGGCGCCGCATCCTTATATTCCACCATCTTCTCGATCGTGCCGTCGGGCGCGGCGAGGATGCGGCCATATTGGAGCGGATCGGCTGGGCGGAAGCCGACGACGACGATCGCCGGCGCATCGTCCGCGTGCAGCCGGTCGATCATCCGCGCCATCGTTTCCGGCTCGATCAGCGGCGTGTCGCCATAGAGGATCAGCACATCTCCTTCGAAGCCGGCCAGCGCGCCTTCGGCCATACGGACCGCGTGGGCAGTGCCGAGCTGCTGATCCTGCACGACCACATCGCCGCCGCGCGCCTCGACCAGGCCCTCGACCTGCTCGCGGCCGGCGCCGACCACGACGATCTTTCGCGCTGGGGAAAGCGTATCGAGCACGCCGATCAGGTGGTCGAGCATGGCGCGCCCGGCGATCGGGTGCAGCACCTTGTGCACATCGGATTTCATGCGCGTGCCCTTGCCGGCGGCGAGGATCACGGCTGCGAATTCACGCTGTCTGGTCATATCGGGGGCGGAAATGGCACGGAATGCTTGCCAATTCCATAGGCCTGCCGGAAAGCCCGATCATGTCCGCTTTCCCCTTCGATGTCGTGGCGTTCGACCTTGACGGCACCCTCGCCGACACCGCGCCGGATCTCGCCGCCTCGCTCAACCACGCACTGGGCGCGCTCGGCCGTCCGGGCATCGCGCCGGGCTCCGTCCGCAATCTCATCGGTCACGGCGCCCGTGCCCTGCTGCGCAAGGGCCTCGCGACCAGCGGCGAAGCCAGCGAGGCGCTCGTCGAGCAAGGCTTTCCGCACTTCCTCGATCATTATGCCGCGAACATCTGCATCGGCACGCGCCTCTTCGACGGCGTCGAGGCCGCGCTCGACGCATTGGCTTCGCGCGGCGTGAAACTGGCGCTGTGCACCAACAAGCCTGAGCGGCTGACCCATTTGCTGTTCGACGCACTGGGCTGGCAGTCCCGATTTGACAGTATCGTCGGCGGCGACACGCTGCCGGTCAGGAAGCCCGACCCTGCGCCGCTCCATGAAGCCATTGCGCGCGTGGGTGGCGGGCGTGCTGCGTTCGTCGGGGATTCCGTGACCGATGCGGATACGGCGAAGGCGGCAGGTCTTCCCTTCGTCGCCGTCAGCTTCGGATTCTCCGATCGGCCGGCGTCGCAGCTCGGCGCGGCGGCAGTGATCGACCGCTATGCGGAGCTGCTGCCGACGCTCCAAGACCTCTGACTCATCCGAAACGCTTGCGCTCCGATGCGTTCGGCCCCAGATCAGCAGTGCAACAGGGGCAGTTACTCGCGAGAGGTACGCGTATGATTTTGTCCCGGCCCGTTGCTCTCGCTCTCATACCTGTCGGCCTCGCTCTGGCTCTCCCGGCATCCGCCGCTTCGCCACCGGGGCGCGAATCGAACCTCGTCGTCTATGGCGACGACCCCTGCCCTCGCCCTGCAGATGCCGAAGCCGACGAGATCGTTGTCTGCGCCCGCAAGCCGGAGGAGGAGCGATACCGCATCCCGCCGCGGCTGCGCGAGCGGCCGGACAGCTGCTCGGTCGTCGGCAGCGGCGGCCAGACCGGCTGCACACAGATGATGATCCGGCAATGGTTCGACGAGCGCCGCCTTCGCTCGATCCAGAATTCGGGCGTGCCCTAAGAATATCGGCCGTCAGGCCCGGGCCTTGATCCACAGATGCCGCGCCAGCATCAGCGGCGGCATGCGCAGCCAGTGTGACCGCACATAGAAGGCGAAGCGGAGCGCCTTGAGCCGCTCCTGCCCCCAGCCGTTGCGGGCAAGCAGCCGTGCCGCGAACAGGTGATCGCTGAGCCGCACAGAGCCGGCCACTTTTGCATCGACCGGCGTCCCATAAAGCCGCGCCGCGAGGCGAAGGGCGCGGGCGATCGGCTCGGTCAGCTCATGGAGGCGCGCGCGCTCGGCGAGGCTCCGCCAGAAGCTAGCATTGCCGCTGGACTCGCGAATCAGGCGGTCGATGTCCCACAGGTTTCGCAGGCCGCCGGTCAGATCCCCGTCCGCGAGCAGGTGGGCGGCCGCGTGCACGATCATGTCCGCGGGAGACAGGATGCGCAGGCCATTTTCCAGCGCCACGCTGTCCGCGATCAGCGCGGCGGCATCGGGGGTCGGGCGCGCCGTCATCGGGAGAATGGTGTGATGGACGTCGATCATCCGGTCGCGCGTGCGATGCACCAGCGGCGGGAGTTCGTGCATCCATTG
>Ga0335075_10012782_pt1 | contig 12671 bp, 10 predicted proteins | sample Lox_Sample_24_FD_206723 | JGI IMG/M metagenome (GOLD analysis project Ga0335075, IMG submission 206723) | Soil microbial communities from Loxahatchee National Wildlife Refuge, Florida, United States - Lox_Sample_2.4 | ecosystem: Environmental > Terrestrial > Soil > Wetlands | place: USA... | reverse complement strand
GGCGGTCTCACCGAGGGAGCTGTTGTTCACCGGCACCGTGCGCCAGCCGAGGACGATCTGCCCCTCGGACTGGATGATGTGCTCGAATACTTCGACCAGCCGCCGCCGCCGCGTCGGATTGCGGGGGAAGAAGACGAGCCCGCTCGCATACTCCCCGGGACCGGGGAGCGAGAAGAGGCGGTCCTTCTTCGCGACGTGCTGGAAATAGGCGTGCGGCATCTGGATGAGGACGCCCGCCCCGTCGCCGGTATTCGCCTCGCAGCCGCAAGCGCCCCGGTGATCGAGGTTGCGCAGCACCTGGATGGCCTGCTCCAGGATGCGATGCGATTTGCGGCCCTTGACGTCGACGACGAAGCCCACGCCGCAGGCCTCGTGCTCGAACCACGGGTCGTAGAGCCCTTGCTTTCCCGGGGGCAGGTGTCGCGGGCGGCGCCCCGCCCCCCGAAGCCCCGCAGGGGCGTAGTGGGGGTGATGTCGCATGACTGATCGGCCTCTGGTTGCTGGAAAAGCAGGCGCGCGTTTCCATTCACCGGTGCGAGCCCCCATCGACAGGATGGGTCTCGCCGGTGGCGCCCGCAAAATGTCCAAAGACTGGAGGCGGATCGCGGCGCTGCACCCGGACGCTCGAGATGCCGTCCAGGCAGCGCGTGCCCGTCTGAGCCGCCGATATAAGCCCGATAATATCCGCCCTTGGCACCGGGTCAATGGCGGTGCCGGCCTTTTTTAGGACATTTGTGAAAATTGCAACCTTCAATGTGAATGGCATAGGCAGCCGGCTGCCGGCGCTGCTCGAATGGCTCGCCCGGGAGTCGCCTGATGTCGCCTGTCTGCAGGAGCTCAAAGCCCCGGATGCCGCCTTCCCGGTGGCTGCGATCCGGCTGGCCGGCTACGAGGCGGTGTGGCACGGCCAGCGCTCGTTCAACGGCGTTGCCATCCTCGCCCGGGACACCCCGCCGGTCGAGATCCGCCGCGGCTTGCCCGGCGATCCCGACGACACGCACAGCCGCTACATCGAGGCCGAGGTCGGTGGCGTCGTGATCGGCTGCCTCTACCTGCCGAACGGAAATCCGCAACCGGGTCCGAAGTTCGACTACAAGCTGGCGTGGTTCGAGCGGTTCATCCAGCATGCGGAGACGCTGCGCGATCTCGGCAAGCCGGCTGTGCTGGCCGGCGACTACAACGTCGTGCCGACAGACTTCGATGTCTACGACGCGACGAACTGGCGCAAGGATGCCCTGCTACAACCGGAAAGTAGAGCTGCATATCAGCGTCTGCTCGATCAGGGCTGGGTGGACGCTTTGCGGCTACGCCATCCGGGAGAGCGGATTTATACATTCTGGGACTACTTCCGCGAGCACTGGAAGCGCAACGCCGGACTGCGCATCGATCATCTCCTCCTCAGTCCAGACCTTGCGCCGCGGCTCATCGATGCCAACGTCGACAGGTGGGTTCGTGGCGGTGAGAAGCCGAGTGATCACGCTCCCACATGGGTGCGCCTCGCGCCGCCCTAGGTTGCCTTCAGCGGGAACCCGGCGGGTACTTTTTGCATTTCTACACCGATTGCCTAGAGTAGGGCGTTGACGTCCTCTCCGCCATCGGTCTTGTCAGGCCGCCGCTTGCGCGGGAATGGCGGGGATTCCTTCTGCAAGACGGCGACGTCCCGCCGCGAGAATGTTGCAAGCCGAGTTGCGGTCCCGATCATGAGTCGTACCACATATCCGACAAGTCCATTCCCTCATTCCAAGGCCCTCCCGGCCTTGCGGGCCGGTGCGGCTGTTACACACGCTGCAGGTCTGGGTGGAAAACGCTTCGTCGATCTCTTCGAACCACACCCCTGCGTCATCGCACTTGTACCGCAGCATGGTTCGCAACGCGCTCCAGCCGGCATCGAGCACGGACTTGCCGTGTCCGCTCCTGGCCAGGTTAGCGGCGTTGACGTTTCCGACGAAGACCGCAGCGTAGCCGGAGCGGACGAGCCCGGTGCTGCATTTGTGGAGAAAGTCTTTCCTCCGATTGCCAGTCTTAGCGTGGAGCGCCCGCACTCGACCGGTCTTTCCCGCCCGCTGCGCGCGACCGAGCGCCGGCTCGAGGTCACGATAGAATCGCGGAGCCTCGATATTCGCGACGGATTCGTCCGAGAAAGACGCAAGTGCTTTAAGCCCGAGGTCGATCCCCAGCGCTTTATCAGTAGGACTTGGAGCGAGTCTCGCTTCGAGCGATCTCGGTGCCGGCACCGTCACATTGAGATACCAGCGGCCGCGGGCATCTTCGGCGAAGCACCCGGCGCGCAACTCATAAGCGGAAAGCCCAAAGCTGTCCCACAGAGAGAGCCAGCGACCCTGGAAGAAGACCTGCCCGTGGCCATAGCGGAGCGCACGGGCCTTGAAGGGAATCCACCCGAGCGAGCGGCGGGCACCGAAGCTCACGCGCCAGCGCAGCTTGGGTTTCCGATGCTGACTACGCCGCGTCACATACTCTTCGGCTACCTGCTGGAAGACCGTCGAGCCGACCGCCAGTCCCTCGCGGCTCGCCCCATTGAGGTAGCTCTGCAGCTCGTATGGCCCAATGAAACGGCTCTCTCGCCGCAGCACCTGCATCGAAAGGTCATTGCAGTAGTTCCATACCAGGTTCACGGCGCGGGCCATCTCGGCCAGCATCGGGCGATGCTTGTCCTTGATGCGCAGTCTCAGGACGCGGACGCGCGTGTCACAGCAGTGCATACTGGACAAATATACAGGTACACAAACTGATGTGCAATATCCCACCAGTGATAGATTGCCAGTCCATGCTGCCGGAGCGGCGCTTCCTCCTCGGCCTAAACGCCCAGGCCTCCCCGCCGAACATCAGGTGAACGGACCGACGCGCAGCGGCGAACTGGCTCTTACGGCCATCGCTCTGTTTCTGGACGTCGATGGCACGCTACTCGAACTTGCCGCAACTCCGTACGCGGTGTCGGTTTCCGGCGACGTGCGCGAGCGCCTGCGAGGTCTCTCCAGTGCCGGCGGCGGGGCTGTTGCGCTGGTCAGCGGGCGCGCGATTGCGGATCTCGATGCGCTGTTCGCGCCCCTTAAGCTGCCGTCGGCGGGCCTGCATGGCTTCGAGCTGCGCGGCGCCTCGGGCGGCTGCCGCAGGCGGCCGCTTCCATCCCGCGCTGCGCTCGAGGCCGCGCGCGCCGCGATGTTGGATCTCGCTGATCGGCACGCGGGGCTGTTGGTTGAAGACAAGCGATTCGCCTTGGCACTGCACTACCGCGAGGTGCCACACCTGGAGGACACCGTCGTGAAAACTATGGGGAATGTCGCCAACGGGCTGGCGGGCGAGCTGGAACTGCAGCACGGCAAGATGGTGGTTGAGTTGCGCCCCGCCGGCGCGACTAAGGCGGATGCCGTGGCCGCGTTCCTCGCCGAGGCGCCGTTTGCGGGCCGCCTGCCTATTTTCATGGGTGATGATCTGACGGACGAACCAGCGTTCGAGCTTGTCAATCGTCTCGACGGGCTGTCGGTCGTGGTGGGGGCCCGACGGCCTTCCGCGGCGAGTGCCTCTCTCGCGGATGTACCCGCAGTCCATGACTGGCTCGCGCAACTGCAGGCCGAGCCGGCCGCGGCACTGCATCAGTTGTCCGCGCCGGGGGGTTCGGAACACCTTCGGAGTCAGTCCTGATGGCCCGGCTGATCAACGTCTCCAATCGCGTGCCGCTCGCCAAAACCGCGGCGCCCGGGGGGCTCGCGGTCGGTGTGCTCGCTGCCATGCGCGCCCGCGGCGGCCTCTGGTTCGGTTGGAACGGCGAGACCAGCGGCCAGGAGCCCGGGGAGCCGGAGATCACCAACCGCGACTCGCTGAGCTACGCCACCATCCCGTTGCCGCAGACGCTCTACGAGCGCTACTACAGCGGTTTCGCCAACGGCACGCTCTGGCCGCTCTTTCACTACTTCCTCGCCGGCTTTCGCTACGAAGACCAGGAATACGCCGCTTACCAGCAGGCCAACGCACTGTTTGCCTCGCGGCTCGCGCCGCTGCTCGCGCCCGGCGATCTGCTCTGGGTGCACGACTATCACCTCATTCCGCTGGCGGAGAAGCTGCGCGTGCAGGGCGCACGCCAGCCGATCGGCTTCTTCCTCCACATCCCCTTCCCGCACTTCGAGGTGCTGCGCGCACTACCGCCGTTCGCGGAGCTCGTGCGCGCGCTGCTGGCGTACGACCTCATCGGCTTTCAGACGGAGACCGATCGCGAGAGTTTTCTCGCTGCGGTGCGCATCGTCCTGAGGCCTGAAGCGGTCGGAGAGGACGGCGCGGTGAGCGGCAGCGGCCGCACGACCCGCACCGGTGTCTACCCCATTGGAGTCGACGTCGATGGGATTGCGCAGAGCGCCGGCAAGGCCTCCGGCTCGGCGCCGGTGCAGCGGATGATGCAGAGCCTGGTCGGCCGGCGGCTGATCGTCGGCGTCGACCGGCTCGATCACAGTAAGGGGCTGCTCGAGCGTTTCCAGGCGTATAGGCAATTCCTCGAAAGCTATCCGGAGCAGATCGGGCAGGTCACCTTCCTGCAGATCGCGCCACTCGGGCGGCAGAAGGTACAGGCCTACGCTCAGATCCGCGACTCGCTCGAGCAGAGCTCGGGGCGTACCAACGGCCGCTTCGCCGACGCTGACTGGACCCCCATCCGTTATCTCAACCGCAACTTCCCGCATGCAACGCTGATGGGCTTCCTGCGGGCTGCGCAGGTGTGTCTGGTGACCGCGCTGCGCGACGGCATGAACCTCGTCGCGAAGGAGTTCATCGCCGCGCAGGATCCCGACGATCCGGGCGTGCTGGTGCTCTCCAATCGCGCGGGTGCGGCCTACGAGCTGACCGAGATGCTGCTCGTCAACCCCTACGACACCAGGGGCATCGCCCGCGCTATCCAGCGCGCGCTCACCATGCCGCTTGCGGAGCGCCGCGCCCGCCACGCGACCTCCCTCGCCACCCTGCGCGAGAACGATATCCACCGCTGGCATACCCGCTTCATCGACGACCTGCAGGCGGCGCGGGGCCGGGGATTATCCTCTATTGGCGCAAATCGCTCCCGGCGATTTGCGCGGCCAGCCCCGTGACGGGATTCGTCCCGCGGCCCAGGGAGCGGCCCTGGGCCGCTTACCGGATCGCTTTCGGGCTGGAGATTGAGCCGCGCATTACGAGCTCGAGATCGAGGCGCGGGCGCGGGATGGGTCGCGGCCAGCCGCGCCGATGCGGTCGGTGTTGGATGATGAGGTCGGCGGCGATCCGCGCAATCTCCCGCACCGGCTGGCGGACCGTGGCGAGCTGGGGCCAGATCATGCTGGCCACCGGCGCATCGTCGAAGCCGGCGATCGACAGCTCCCCCGGCAGCTCGAGTCCCATCTGCCGCGCCGCGCAGGCGGCCGCTGCCGCCATGTCATCATTGCTGGCAAAAATCGCCGTCGGCCGCGAGCTCGAGCCCAGAATGCGCCGCGCACACTCCAGGCCGTCGGCGAACTCGAAATTGCCCGTCTGCACGAGCTCGGGCTCGATGCTGACGGCGCGCGCGTGCATGGCGTCCGCGAAGCCGAGATAACGCTGCTCGGTTGCCCGATGCCCCGGCGGGCCCAGCATGAAGCCGATTCGCCGGTGCCCTTGCTCCAGCAACTGCACCGTCATCTGCCGCGCGGCCGCGCGGTCGTCCGTGTCGACCGAGGGCGAGTCGACCGGCTCGCGCATCGGCGCGATGTGCACGGCCGGCACGCCGGCCTCCGCCAGCGCCGCGCGCACTACCGGATGGTCGCTCAGCGGCGGCAGCAGAATGGCACCTTCCAGCCGCAGTTGCCGCACCAGCATGCTCACATCGCGCGCCATCTCCTTGCTCGAGATGTCGAGCGGCTGCACCATCAGATGCAGGTCCGACTCGCGGCAGCGCTGCACGGCGCCGGTCTGGAACTCGTTCAGGTAGTCGCCCGGCTTGTCGTAGAAGAGACCGATGAGGAAGGAGCGGGCGCCGGCCAGGCCCCTGGCATTGAGATTTGGCTGATAATCGAGCTGGCGGATGGCTTCCAGGATGCGCTCGCGGGTCTCATCCCGGACACCGCGCTCGTTGTTGATCACACGGGAGACGGTCTTGGGAGAGACCCGCGCGCGATCCGCTACCATCTGGATGGTCGCGGGCCCGCGCCGCTCGCTCATCTCGTTGCTCATGAGGGTACGATAAGACAAATGTCAACGCTGTCAACCGGCGCGTCCGTCCTCGACCTGCTCGTCGTGGTCATATGCGCCGGAGGCATCGTCGGGATCGGCCTCGCCGTCTCGCGCCGCAGGGCGAAGGCAGAGGAGTATTTCCTCGCCTCGCGCGCGTCGCGCTGGCCCATGATCGGGCTCGCGCTCTTCGCTTCCAACATCTCCTCGACCGCGATCGTGGGGCTGGCCGGGGCCGCCTACGTCATGGGCATTTCCGTGTACGACTACGAGTGGTCGGCCGGTGTCGTGCTCGTCTTCTATTGCGTATTCCTGTTGCCTTTCGTGTTGCGCAGCCGCGCCTACACCATGCCGGAGTTTCTCGAGCGTCGCTACGACGGCCGGGCACGCCTGTATTTCGCGGCGCTCAACGTCTTCCTCAACGTTTTCGTCGATTCGGCGGCGGCGCTCTACTGCGGCGCGCTCGTATGCCGGATGCTGCTGCCCGGGCCGCCGCTCTGGGCGATCATCGCCGTGCTGGCGGGAGCCGCCGGTCTCTACACCATGGCGGGCGGGCTGCGCGCCGTGATCTACACGGAGGTGGCGCAGGCGGTGCTGCTGATCACCGGTGCGGTTACGATCTCGGTCGTGGCATTCACTCGCGCGGGGGGCTGGCACGCCATCGCACACAGGGTCGATCCGGCAATGCTGTCGTTGATCCGGCCGGCCGGCGATCCCGGGGTCCCCTGGCCCGGGCTGGTGCTCGGTATCCCCGTGCTCGGGTTCTACTATTGGTGCACCAACCAGTACATGGTGCAGCAGACGCTGGCCGCACGCAGCCTCGACGACGGACGCGGCGGCGCGCTATTCGCCGGTCTGCTGAAGCTGAGCGTGCTCTTCCTGATGATTCTGCCAGGCACTTTTGCGCTCGTGCTCTTTCCGCACCTGCAGCGCCCGGATCTGGTCTATCCGGCACTGATGTTGCGCCTCCTGCCCGAAGGGGTGCTGGGACTGGTCGCAGCGGGCTTCGTCGCCGCCACCATGGCCTCGGTGGCCTCCACACTCAACTCCGCCTCCACCATCATCACAATGGATGTCGTGAAGCGGATCGCTCCCGGACTGCCGGAAGGTCAGATCGTGCGCATCGGGCGCAGGAGCATGGTGGGGCTGCTGCTCGTCGCGGTGCTGTGGGCGCCGCAGCTGCCCGGATTCGGCACCCTCTGGCAGTATCTACAGGCGATGTTGGCCTATGCGGTGCCGCCTGTCGTCGCATTGGTTCTGACCGGCACCTTCTGGCGCGGCGCCAATGCAGCGGGCGCGGCGGCCACGTTGGCGCTCGGCACGGCCTGCGGCATCGCGCTTTTCATCGCGAACGTGCCGCTGCACCTGCTGCATCTTCACTTCCTGTATGTTGCACCGCTCCTTCTGGGCCTGGATACGGCGATTCTGGTCGCCGTGAGCCTGTGGAGCCGTGCGCCTGCGTCCGCGGTCGCCTCGGAACTGGTTTGGACTCCCGCGCACTACCGCGCCGAGACGGAGCGATTGCGGTCCGTCCCGCCCTGGCGCAACTACCGGGTGCAGGCCCTGAGCCTGCTGATCCTGACCGCCGTCGTGGTCGTCGTCTTCCGATAGTCGAGCCACGATTCATTCCGCGCGCACTACCGGCTGACAGCGGCCTGAGACTGGATGGCGCCTACGTGCCCTTCAGCGACATAGAATCTGCTCCATAGCCGCCGTTCAGAGTGGTCGGAGCGGACGTACGTGGTTTCCTTCACCGAGGATTACTGGTGATAGTCGGCGCTGAACCGCTTCCCTGCACGGAAATCACGGGGTTATCTCGTCGTGGTCGTGCTGCCGGTAGACTTTCAGTAGACATTGTCGTTGATCCGGCGGTAGACCTGAAAGGAAAGCGAGCGCGTCATTGTCCAGTGACCCAGAGCGGCCAGCAGTCACGAACGGCTTTCCGGCACTCGCCTCAGGCCACCGAAGCTGCCTGGCGGACACGCTCGGGTGCGAAGCCAATGGCATTTAGGCCCTGTTGTGCCGTCGTTCACATTTACCCGACTTTCCAGCGCGGCTCGCGCTTGCAGCGTTCGGGATTATGCGATTTTCGAACGCCATTGATTATTTGATCACTAGCTGAGAGGCGAGTCACTCCTGTGCATGGGCCTTAGGAGGACTATGTTGCAGCAGTTTCCGAGGGGAGATTGCATCAGTGCATTCCGAGCCTGCGGGAGTACAGGGTTGCGGATGAGCAACTCTGTGTCTGTTACACAGGAATAAATGCTATGAGCGATGCATGACTTACAGACAGACACGGGCCATTAATGACTGGAGCGCATCGTCCGACGCAGCGCTCGCCCGCATCATCGACTAGGTCGCAGGCGTATGAACAAGTTACTTGTCACCTTCGCTGTCGTTCTGGCATTAGCCGGATGCGCAAAGCAGCGTATTGTTGGTCAGCCGCCTACTGCTTTGACTGCAAAGGCCGACGCGCAGGGAAATTTTAATGCTTTACAGGCACCAACCCAGACAGCCTATGCAGCAGCGCAGGTTCAGGTTTCCAAGGAGTCGCCTGAAGAACTCCAGGCAGATGACTCGGAAGAGCTTGCTGCTAATCTTGCTCAACAGAAGGTAGCACGGGCTTTTGCCGCTACGCATACAGCACAAGAAGTAGCGGCTGCTTGGTGTACAGAACGTGGTCAGTCACTTAATCAATGTGTCATGTATCAGCAATATGTCAAGAAAGCTCCGACCAAGGCTGCGCCTGTTGCCGCACCTGCAAAGGATCTCACCTGTCAGCAGATTGGCGGTGACTCGTACTGCAAGATGGAAGCGAAAGCTCTTGCTCAGATAAAGGCGAGTGTCGCTGAGATTCAGCACCCACACCCACTTAATGAACATGATCGACAGTGCCACCAACTTCTTGGTTTCTTAGACACAGCCTCTTCACAAGCAAGACAAGTGATCATGCAAAATCTTAATACGCGGGGCTGCTCAATACCTCAGGAAGCTGAACAACACGTTGCGCACCCTGCATACGATGCATGTGTGGCAGTGTTGCAGCAAGCTGGAGCAAATGATACTTCTCACTGTGATCACCTTTATTATCAATAGACTTTCAAGGTGAGGACTTACGAGCCCGCTTCAGCAGGAAAGCGTGCAGGCTGATACACCCGGCGCATAAAGGAGACGCTGGCGTGACCAAAGTTGCGAGACACTGCGCACGATCGCCGCCGATCCGCGCCATCTCGGTGCCCGCATCGGCGCGACGCTGGTGCTTCACACCTGGGGCTCGCAGCTCACCCACCATCCTCACGTGCACGGCATCGTCCCGGGCGGCGGCATTGCCGGGGACGGAGATCGGTGGGTCCACTGCAAGCCTGGGTTCTTCCTGCCGGTGCGGGTGCTTTCGCGCCTCTTCCGCCGGCGCTTCCTCGAAGAGCTCGCATCCGCCCACGCCCGGGGCGAGCTGCAGTTCTTTGGCGAGCACGCCGAGCTCGCCGATCCCGCGCGCTTTGCCGAGTGGTTGGCACCACTCCGTCAGATCGAGTGGGTCGTCTACGCCAAGCGTCCCTTCGCCGGTCCCTCCGCGGTCCTTGCCTACCTCTCCCGCTACACTCATCGCGTCGCCATCTCCAACGGCCGCCTCATCGCCCACGATGAGCGCGGCGTCACCTTCCGCTGGAAGGACTACCGGGTGAAGGGCCGCACGCGCTACAAGACCATGACCCTCGCCGCGGAGGAGTTCATGCGCCGCTTCCTCCTGCATGTGCTACCGCGCGGCTTCCGTCGCATCGGTCACTATGGGCTCCTCGGCAACGCTCATCGCTCCGTCGAGCTCGCCACCGCACGCGTACTGCTGCACGTTGCACCCCCAGCGCCGGAGCAACCCCACACAAGCGGCAGGGCCGACGCCTCCGCCCGCGAGGCCGGCTGTGGTGAGAAACCTTCGGGGTATCCACATTTCCTATAAACCGTCAGCCACTCATTGTCATCGCCGGCGCCGCTCAAACTGCCCATTACCGTCTACAGCTCCAGCACGCCTATGGGCGGCAGCTTCAGGGCCTTCCGCGTGGCTTGAATGCGCTCAAGTACGGCATTCTTGAAAGCGCTCTGATCTTCAATGAGTGCCGCGAAAGCCTCAGATTCTCGACTAAGAGCCTTAGCCCATTCGACTTGAGACACCGGGTCGACCCCAATGCGAAAGTGGTGCCGTCCACTCTCCACTCGACCGGAGAGCCCGAACGCCATGCCGAGGTGATAGTTCTGCCAAGGATTCCGCCCGTTCCACTGGGCTTGGAGCCAATCAGCGGTCAAAGCGATCGTCCGATGGTGTCCGCGCAGGGTTGTGAGAGTGGCGCAAGCAATGGACGCGAGCCCCATAGCTTTTCCCATGAACGACTCGCGCTCGACTGCGTCATGCCACGGCCTTGGACCAATCAGTGCGTCGAAGGACCAAGTTGATTGTGCGAACGGTGGCTTCCAAAGATACGAGGCCGAGACGTTCAAATAGCTGCCCTTCGACCATCCGCTCGGCTGAAACTCCACAACGCCTACCCACCACCCGTGATCATCCAGCCACGTCCGCGACCGGCCTTTGCGCTTACAGCCCATCGGCGCGAGCACTGATTTGGCGGCAGCTGCGATCTCCGCGTTATGGTCCACTTCTATCGAGACTTATAGCGTACGGTTTTTGGAAGTCTAACTGAACAGTCCGAGGCCCGCCAGTCGCCGACCTCAGCCGGGTTACGACATAACGGCTGATCCCGACGATCTGCTCGTTAGGCCGTCATCCTGCGGTCATCTCAATCGCGCAGTTATGATTCTCAACAAATGGCGAGACCGCACGGTCGTACAGCATATTAACCAGCCACCTCGTCACGCGGCTTCCTCAAGAAAGCGCGGTCGAACTCGTTGCCGGTCGCCGGCCATACCTAGACTCCAGCGGTCGCTAACAGTAGGATGTGACGGGGCCAGATAGGGGGCCTGAGCACATGACGATAGGTGAGCATCTTCAGCGTCAGGTCCGAACCTGCAACCGAATCAAATGGGCCGGAATCGCGGTTCTTGTGATAGTCACGTTCCAGCAGGTCGATCTGAAACACTCCTCCGTCGTGATGTACTCGTGGATGGCGGCAGTAATACTTCCGTTGCTCGTAGTGCTCGGTGCTTTTGCCAAGCGAGTGAGGTGCCCGCGGTGCCAGAAGTACCTCTTCAGAGAATTGGCGAGCCATAGCCTCACAAGGTTTATAGTATTGCGCGACGCGAAGCCCGAATGGAGTGGGAATACGCCCCTCGCCTTTGATGCTTGTCCGCAATGTGGCGGCAGTTTTAGTGAACCGTATGTCTGAAGATAATGGGGGCGAGACGAACGTCTGCGTTGCGTACCGTTAAACCGCCGCTCTGAATGCCCGCTCCTGGCCGATCGCGTCGCGAAGTCTCGCTTCCCTACTCTCTGCCCGAGGAGGCATTTACGACGGAAGGCGACGGCCCTCCTTCATCGACCACAGCTGGCGATGACCCTGCGTGCCGGGAGCCGCCGCGAAGCGCGCGATTCATGGGCTCTGAGAAAAACCGCGCCAATAGAAAGCCGAGGAGCGCGCTCAATGCTAGAACGGCAAACATCCACGCGACGATTGGGCCGCGGTGAATCGCCGCGAACACCGTGAACACGGCGATGACGACAAATTCGTGGGAGAGGTAAACCTCGTAGCTGTGCCTGCCGAACCATCGAATGGGCTCGAGCAAGGCGGCGCTGCCCGAGCCTCGCAACACGCTCCCCCAAATGAACAGCGCCGTTCCGACGATCAGAACCGTCACGTCCATTCCACTTGTGGCCAGAGTCTTCTTGAAGTGCCAGCCCGCGATGTCAGTGGGCCAGGGCCACACGGCGATGATGGCTACGAGGATCGTACCTACGATTTGCGCAATGAGCGGCCATCGTGTCCGCTCCAAGCGCCCATCTCTCGAACACCAGTCGGTAAACAGGGCGCACAGGCATCCGAGCGCGATGCCGTCCATGTTGCTGAAGTATGACTGTCCTTGCCACTCGGTGTAATTCGGCGACGGCGCTGTACGCGCGAACGGGGCGATGATGATCAGCCCGAGCAGCAGCGCGAAGAATCCGATCCGGACCGCCCCTCGTCGCCACAGAAGGAGGCATGCCAGAGGGAAGGCAAGGTAGAACATCTCTTCGACCGAAAGCGACCAGAGGACGGTCCAGCAGGGTGGCAACCACCCGTGCACCGCCTCGAGCCAGTTGAGGTGAAAGGTGAGCGCGGATAGCAGCGCCCGGGGAAGGCTCGTGATTTGCGGCTTGATGCGGAAATCAGCCACACCGGCGAGGTGCATCGCGCTGAGAACCGCAAGCAGGAGCAACAGCAGCGGAGCGATACGGGCGAAGCGGATCCGATAGAAGCTGCCGGCGCGCACCTGCGCGAGTGAGCCGAATCGGCCGATGGAGATCAATGTAATGAGAAAACCGGATACTACGAAGAACGCCGATACGC
>Ga0335075_10012781_pt1 | contig 12671 bp, 12 predicted proteins | sample Lox_Sample_24_FD_206723 | JGI IMG/M metagenome (GOLD analysis project Ga0335075, IMG submission 206723) | Soil microbial communities from Loxahatchee National Wildlife Refuge, Florida, United States - Lox_Sample_2.4 | ecosystem: Environmental > Terrestrial > Soil > Wetlands | place: USA... | reverse complement strand
GTCGTGATCAGATCCTCCGGGCGGCAGCTGTACATCGCCAGGCCAGAAGGATTCGGCGGCGTCGTCACCGCCTCCCACGGCTCGGCCTGCCCCTCGGCGATCATCAGCCCACGGCCGGCGGCGGCGGTGCGGTCGAACAGCAGCCGGAGCTGCCGCTGCCTGCTGCGGGTCTGGCTGCCGTCGAGGTAGATGGACAGCGGCCCGGCGCTGGCCAGGGCGTGCCGCGGGTAGCAGTCGACGCCGATGATGTCGGCCAGCCGCTGCGCGACCGCCAGTGAATCACCCTGGTCCCGGGTGCGCCAGCGCTGCTGCAGCGCCACCGGCGTCGACGTCGGCAGGAAGCCGTTCATGACGACCGGCCGCCCTGCCGGGTCGGCGGCGCGCACCGCCGCGACCTCGGCGCGCACGAACGCCTCGGACAGCCGCCAGGAATGCTCCATGCCGAGCGGGTCGACGGCCTCGTGCTCGACCTGCCAGGCAACGATCGCGTCGCGGTCCGAGTATTGCCCCACGACGCGGGTGAGGAACTCCTCCGCAGCGCGGAGCAAATCTGGCCGCCCGCCCGGGGTGACGAGGGTGCCCTCGGGCAAGGGCCGGTCCAGGTGGTGGTCTGGAACGAAGAACTCGGGGTAGCCGAAGTTCTTGACCGCGCCGACGCCGAGGATGACCCGCTTGCCGGCCTGCTGCGCCGCGTCGAGCACCCGGTCGAGCTCGCCGGTATCGAGCCTTCTGGGCGCAGGCTCCAGCCGGTCCCAGTAGGCCGGGATCCTGATGACCTCGAAGGGGTAGCGCAGCAGCACTCGCAGCGCGCCGTGCGGATCCAGGCCGAGTGCCTCGGCCTGCAGCGGCCGGAAACTGATCCCGAGCTGGGTGCCGCCGCGCGGCTGTACCGGCACCCGCTGCCATTGGTCGGTGAGCGGCCGAGCCGCCCGCCGCACCCTGAGCTGCGTCATCATGCCCCCTGTCCGGCCTGAGCAACGCCCGCGACGCCCGCTCCCGGGATGGCCCCAGCCTTCTGCGGGCACGGAGCGTTTGCGTATGACACCGATGCGGCCGGCGGTGGCGCGGCAACGAGCAGGCCGGCGATCAGCGCGGCGATGTCTGCCGCGGCGGCGGGCTGGCCAAGGCGTTCGGACGCGGCGCGCATCGCGTGCGCGCGATCCCGGTCGCGGCGCAGGCCGTCGATCTCGGCAAGCAGCCGCCGCACGCTCCGCGCCCGGCGCCCGGCCCCGGCGGCGATGACGATCTCGGTGTTGCCCGTTTCCTGGCCGGGCAGGTGGGAGGTCAGCAGCAGCGGCGCGCCGCAGCACGTGGCCTCGGCGATTGTGCCCGGACCGGCCTTGGTGACCACCAGGTCACAGGCCCGCAGCCAGTCAGCCATGTGCCGGGTGAAGCCCGTCACGGTCAGCCGGCCGGCGCAGCCGTCCGACGCCGCCATTCGGTCGAGCCTGCGCTTCAGCCGCCGATTGCGCCCGCAGACCGCGACGACGTCCACGTCAGGGAACTGGCGCAGGATCGCGCCCGTCCTTGCGGCGATGCCGCCGCTGCCTTCGCCGCCTCCGGTCACCAGCACCAGGAACGTCTCCTCGCGCAGGCCGAGCGAGCGGCGCAGGATCGCGCGCTCGCCGCCGCACAGCGGGCCACCCCAGAACTCGCGGGTCACCGGCAGGCCGGCCGCGACCCAGCCGCCCCGGTCAGGGTCACGCGGCGCGATGATCACGTCGGCATCGGCGTGCCGCCACGCCGCGTGCATCCTGGCAAGGTCGGTGACCACGGTCACGACCGGCGCGCCTGGCGCGCCCAGATCTCTGGCGGCGACCGCGGCGGAGCCGGCAAGCGGGTGGAACGACACGACAGCCGCCGGGCGGCATGCCGCTGCCGCTTCGGCCGCGGGCCGGTCGGCGAGCCGCAGCAGCGCCCGTTGCAGCACCCGCATGGCCGCGGGCGAGTCGCAAGCGTGGTACGCGGCGCCCCACAGCCACGGGGCCAGCCGCGTCGCCGGGCCATACAGCCCGGCGACGAAGCGGAGCAGCCGCGCCGAGCCCGGCCCGCCCAGCGGATCACACAGGGAGGGGGCAAAGCGGCCCGGGTACATGCGCTCGAGCGCCTGGCCTACCGCCCGCGCAGCGTTCCGGTGCCCACCGCCGGTGTCGGCGACGAGAAACAGCAGCGGCAGGCGCGCCGCGGCAGGTTCGTTTTCCAGCATGATCTCGATCATGCTGACCCGCGGGGTGCGCGTCGTCACCCACGCGGCCACGGTCAGCTGCTCCTCTGGCCGGCATCGGCGGCCGGGGGCTACCGCGCCCGTGGCAGGCGGCGGCCCTGGCGGCTCAGCGGCGAGGGCGACGCCATGGTGGCGGCCACGGCGCTCGCCGCACCCGCACCCGCACCCGCACCGAGGATTCTGCTCACTTCCGATCCACGGGATATGACGCTGCTCTGCGGAGAAGGCGTCCGGGTGGCCGGCGCGTGACCGTACGCCGGCCGCGGTCCCGCTGCCGGGCCGCCCGCTGCCGGGCCGCCCGGGGCCAGGAGGCGCGCAGGGCCCCGCGCCGACGCGGGCCCGCGTCCGCGCGGTCCCTGCCGATCTGCTCGGCCTGCAGCTCGCTGGCCAGGCGGTCAAGGTGGACGAGCATCTCCCCGCGCAGCGGCCAGCCCGCCGATGCCTCGCCGGGCGCGTCGCGCAGCACGGGAGCGAGCCGATCCTGGTGCTCGCGAGCCTGTTCCAGATGCCGCTCGACCTCGGTGCCGTCGGGGACGCGACCGTCGGTCAGGTCGGCGCGGATCAGGCCGCCGTAGGCGCGCAGCGCGGCGGCGAGCTGCCGCAGCACCTCCGCCATCATGTCCGGAGCGTCGGTGGTCAGCATCGCCGCGTCGCCGTCGGGCAGCCGGGCTTCATCCGTGATCGAGCGCGTGAGGCCCCTGATCGTGACCGCGGCGTGCTCGAGCGTCTCCAGCCCATTGCGCAGCGGGACCGCCGTGCGCGCGGGCCGGAGCGCGGCCGGCCGGAGCCTGAGGCTGTCCTCGGCCTCGCCGAGCGCGTCATCCGCGTGCTGGATCTCGCCGGCCAGCGCGCGGGCCCGCCGCAACCAGGCGTCGGCCTGGTCCGGAGCCGAGCCGTCGGGCAGGCCCGATGCGATCTCCTCCAGCAGGCCCGCCATCTGCCGGCTGAGGTTCCCGATCGCGTCCTCGGCAGGCTGCGTCCGCTCAGGCGACAGCAGAACGCCGCCCACCAGCCCTGCGCCGGCCCCGACCAGCGTGTCAACGATCCGGCCGGACGCGGCGGCCCCGGTGTCCACGGACAGGATCAGCATCGCGCTGATCGGCACCTCGAGCATGTGCTCGCCGAGTTTCAGCGCCGAGCCGATCACCAGCGCCGCCACGATGATCAGGCCCAGGCTCCACCAGGTCAGACCGACCGCGGCAGAGAACGCCAGCGCGACGAGCACGCCCGCGGTGACGCTGGCCACGCGCTGAAAGGCACTCCTGACCGTCTGGTACGCCGTCGCCTGAACGACCAGCACGGCGGTCAGCGGGGCGAGCACCGACCGTGCGGTTCCGGGCAGGACCCAGGCGAGCAGGTACGCGAACACCGCGGTCACGGTCAGCCTGGCGATGAAAACCGCCTTCGGCTGAGACCGGGAGCGAGCGAGCGCGACGCGCTCCGGCGCCCGGCGCGCGATCGCGCGCGCGGCGGTGCGGAAGGGCGCTGCATACAGGCGCAGCGAGAAGTCAGTTGCCATGGTGATAACCCGGGGGAAGAGGAGAAGTACGGTGGCGGCGCGTGATCGTCGCGCATCGGGGCGCGGTCGCCCACCTGTTGTGCCAGCAACGCCGGGGGCGGCACCTATTTCCGGTGTGACCAGGTTCACTGCCCGCTGCCGCCGGCGGCTCTCGCGACGGGCGGCCGGTGCACCAGGATGGTGCCATGAGCGCATCGGCCCCGACGCCACGCACCCTTGATCGCGGCACCGAGCAGCGGATCAGGGACGGTATCGGCCGCCAGACGCTGCTGACCACGCTCGGTATCTCGATCGCGGAGCTGGCGGTCGGGCGGGTGGTGCTCGACCTGCCGTACCGGACAGACCTGTGCCAGCAGAACGGCTTCATGCACGCCGGGGCGATCACCACGCTCGCGGACTCCGCCTGCGGGTACGCGGCGGCGAGCCTGATCCCCGAAGACCGGGACGTGCTGACCGTGGAGTTCAAGGTCAACCTGCTCTCCCCGGCGCGGGGCGACCGGTTCCGTGCCACGGGCGAGGTCGTCCGCGCGGGACGAACGCTCACGGTCTGCTCGGCAGACGTCACCGCCTGGGCCGACGACGGCGACGGAAACCCGGAGACCTCGTTGGTCCGGGTCGCGTTGATGCAGGCCACGATGATGGCCGTCACGCCGCCGGCCAGCGCCCGGCAGGCCACGCCGCTGAGATGACTGGTTGGTAACTAGGGTCCGCTTTGGGCTGCTCTGCCTGCGATGCAGGATGTAGCCTTCGTTGCGTTATCACAGAAGGTAAAGACGCGTATTGGATCGAGTCCGGTGGACATAAATAGCGATCAGGGCCGCATGGCCGACTTCATGCAGACGAACCAGGCGAAGGTGCTCGACCGCTGGTGTGAGGTCGTCTCGGCGACCATGCGCGGCCGGATGTCACAAGATGAGCTGCGCAGCGAGCTCGCCGACCTGTACGGCCTTGTCGTCGGCGCGATGTCCGGTGCCAATGAGACGGTGGCCGGGGAGCTGCGGGCCGCTCTCGTGGCCTTGTCGCGATCCCGGGCGCGCAGCGGATTCTCCCCGAGCGAGACGGCGCTGGCCGTTTTTTCGCTCAAGGATGCGGTGTACGAGCTAATCGCGGACGCGGCCGAGATGGCGCCCGAGTACCTCACGTTCAGCCGCCTGATCGATGACCTTGGTCTGCACACGTTCGAGGCCTACGCCGAGACCAGGGAACAGATCATCAAGCAGCAGGCCGAGACGATGCTGGAACTGTCCACGCCGGTGGTCCAGCTCTGGGACGGCATCATCGCGGTGCCGCTGGTCGGCACGCTGGACTCGGCACGCACTCAGCTGGTGATGGAGAAGATGCTGGACTCCCTGCTTTCCACCGGCTCCAGCCACGCAGTGATCGACATCACCGGCGTGCCGACCGTGGACACCGAGGTGGCGCAGCATCTGCTGAAGACCGTGATGGCGGCGCGCCTGCTCGGCGCGCAGTGCACGATCTGCGGGATCCGACCGCAGATCGCGCACACGATCGTGTCGCTTGGCATTGAGTTCGGCGATATCGCCACGAAGGCAACACTCGCCGACGCGCTGGCGCATGCGCTGCGGAGCGCGGGCCTGAAGGTCGGGCCTGCCTGATGGAACGCGTGCCGATCTTGAAGATCGGGCAGACGCTGTTCGTCTCCATCCAGATCGACCTGCAGGATCAGAGTGTCGTGCAGCTGCAGGAAGATCTGGCCGAAGAGCTGGTGGCGACGCGCGCGACCGGGGTGATCATCGATATCACAGCAGTGGAGATCGTGGACTCGTTCATCGGCCGCATGCTGGCCACCATCGGGTCGATCTCGCGGCTGTTCGACGCGGAGACCGTGCTGGTCGGGATGCGTCCGGCGGTGGCGATCACTCTGGTCGAGCTCGGTCTGTCCCTGGAGGGCGTGCGCACCGCGCTCAACGCCGAGCTGGGCCTGCGCATGCTCAACGGACGATCCTGAGCTGGCTGCTGTCCATGGCTGAGCTGCCGATCGACTCGGGGGACGACGTGGTTCGCGTGCGCCAGCATGTCCGGGCGGCCGCCGCGGACACTGGGCTGTCGCTGGTGGACCAGACCAAGCTGGTGACGGCGGCGAGCGAGCTGGCCCGCAATGCCCTGGTCCACGCGGGCGGCGGGATGGCGCGGGTCGAGGTGGCCACGTCCGCCACGGGGCGGAACGGCATCCGGATCACTTTCACCGATGCGGGGCCGGGTATTGCGGATCTGGACCTGGCTCTGACCGATGGCTGGACCACAGGCGATGGGCTCGGCCTTGGCTTGTCCGGTGCCAGGCGGCTGGTCGATGAGTTCGAGCTGGTGTCGAAGCCCGGCGCCGGGACCAGCGTCGTGGTGGCCAAGTGGTCTCGCTGAGCAGGCCGCTCAGCAGCCCGGCCGAGCACGAAATGCGCTGGCTTCGGGTCGAGGAGCCGAGCGCGGTCGCCGCCAGCCGCGCGGCGGCGGTGACCATGGCAAGACGGCTCGAGTTTCCGGCGAAACGGGTCGACCGGCTGGCCCTCGCAGTCACCGAAGCCGCGTCCAACCTGCACAAGCACGCCCGTGAGGGGTTGGTCCTGCTGCGGATCAGCCATGATGCTGACCCGCCGGGCATCGAGCTGGTGACCATCGACGCCGGGCCCGGGGTCCCAGATGTCGGCGCGGCACTGCGAGACGGGCACTCCACGAGCGGCACGCTGGGCATCGGGCTGGGCTCGATTAGCAGGCAGGCCGACTTCTGCGACATCTACTCGGCGGCTGGCCGCGGCACCTCCCTGGTAGCGCGCTTCTGGCCCGAGCCCCGCGGCGCGCCGGCTATCCGCTCGGCCGGCCTGACCAGGCCCATTACCGGGGAAGTGGAATGCGGCGACGCATACGGGGCGATCCGCGCTGGCGACACGCTGACCGGGGCACTGTGTGATGGCCTCGGCCACGGGCCGCTGGCCGCCGAGGCAGCAAGGGAGGCGCTAGCGGCCGTCTTCGAAGAGCCGGTTGGCGAGCCAGCCGCGATGCTCGAGCGTGCCCACCGGCGAATGGGCAAGACCCGTGGCGGCGCGCTGGCCGTCGTCCGGATCGATGGTCCCGCTGTCCGGTTCGCCGGGCTCGGGAACATCGCTGCTTGGATCGTTGCCCCCGACTCCCGCAGCGGCATGGCGTCCATCCCCGGGATCGCTGGCCACCAAGCACGCCGGTTCCGGCAGTTCGAGTACCGGCTGCCGCCCGACGGCATCGTGGTCATGCATTCCGATGGCCTGACCAGCCGGTGGGATATCGGCGCACTGCCCGGCCTCGCGGGCCGGGATCCGCTGATCACCGCCGCCGCCCTGCTCGCCGAGGCTGGGCGGCATCGCGACGACGCCGGCGTGCTGGTGCTCAGGCCATGACTGACGAGTTGGCGCGCATCGAGGTGAGGGACGTCGGCGGGGTATTCGCCGCGCGCCAGCTCGGCCGTGAGGTGGCGGCCGAGCTCGGCCTGGAGCGCCAGGATCAGGTGCGGGTCGCCACCGCCCTCAGCGAGGTCGGCCGCAGCGCCATCATCACCGCGCAGACCGCCGCGATCACGTTCAGCGCCGATCAGGCCGATCTGATCCTTACCGTCACGTTCGACAGCGAGCCGCCCGCCGACGGCACTAGAGCGGCTGCCCGGCTGATGGATGAGACGGCGGTGGCCGGCCCGGTGCTGCGGATGCGGAAGCGGCGCCCGGCCATGGCCCGGCTCGACGTTCGTTCGGTCACCGAGCGGCTCGCCGCCCTGTTTCCTGCCTCGCCCCTGGACGAGCTGCGCCGGAACAACGAGGATCTCATCCGCGCCCTGGATGACCTGCGGCAGCAGAAGGAGCAGCTCGTCGCCGTCAACGCCGAGCTCGAGGAGACGAACCAGGGCGTGATGGCGATGTACAGCCAGCTGTCGGAGGAACTGGAGCAGACGAACCGCGGAGTGGTGGCGCTCTACGCGGAACTCGACGAGAAGTCAGAGCGGCTCAGGGAGGCATCCGAAGCCAAGAACCGGTTCTGGGCCAACATCAGCCACGAACTGCGCACGCCGCTGAACTCGATCCTCGGCCTGACCCGGCTGCTAGCCGATCCGGACAACGGCGGCCTCGGCTCAGAGCAGCTGCACCAGGTGGACCTCATCCAGAATGCGAGCCGCGGCCTGCTCACGCTCGTCAACGACCTGCTCGATGTCGCGAAGGCCGAGTCGGGCCGGCTCCGCATCGACCCGGCGAGGGTCGCGCTTCCCGCGCTGCTCGGCCGGCTTCGCGGGCTGGTGCGCCCGATGGCGGAGGGGCGGCCGATCGAGGTCGTCGTCAGCGACGAGGGTGCGCCGGATTCGGTTCTGACCGACGAGCTGGCCCTGACCGCTATCCTGCGGAACCTGCTGTCCAACGGCATCAAGTACACCAACAGCGGGGAGGTGCGGCTGAGCGTGCGCACCGTGGGGCCGCGTCTCGAGATCGTTGTCGCGGATACCGGGATCGGCATCCCGGCCGGCCAGCGCGAGCGCGTGTTCGAGGAGTTCTACCAGGTGCCTGGCGTCCGCCGGGGCGGCACCGGGCTCGGGCTGCCCTACGCGCGGCGGCTGGCCGGGCTGATCGGCGGCGACCTGACCATGACCAGTGAGCCCGGCGCGGGCACCACGGTCGTGCTCTCGCTGCCGCACGGGCCAGCGGCGGTCGGCACGGTCCTCATCGCGGACGACGACCCCGGCTTCCGGCAGGTCCTGCGCGGGCTGCTCGACGGCATCGCCGACCGGGTGATCGAAAGCGAGGACGGCGACCAGGCGCTCGCCGCCGTCACGCGGGATCACCTCGATCTCGTGCTGACCGACCTGCGGATGCCTGGTCTGGACGGCTCGGCGCTGCTGCGCCAGCTCCCTGCCGCGATCCCAGCGATCGTCATCACCGGCCTGGACGTGGAGCCGCCACCGCGCGCCGTTGCCCTGCTGCACAAGGACGGGCTCACCAGGGACCGCCTGGCCTTCACGATCCGCAACGCCTGCCGGGAGACGTCATGACCGAGCCAGCGGCGGTCCTGCTGCTCGTCGACGACGACGAGGCGAAGCGCTATGTCCTGGCCACCTGGCTGAGGCGCGCCGGGCACACCGTGATCGAGGTCAGCACCGGCCGGGAAGCCCTCGACCGCGCCCCCGAGGCCGAGGCAGTTTTGCTCGACGTGCACCTGCCGGACATGAGCGGCTTCGACGTCTGCCGGAGCCTCAAGTCGGATCCGCGGACGGCGGCCATCCCGGTGATCCAGGTGTCCGCGACCGCCGTCGCGGTGGCCGACCGGGCCTACGGCCTGACCCAGGGCGCCGACGCCTATCTGGTCGAGCCGACCGAGCCGGCGGAGCTGCTGCCGACGGTCACGGCGGTGCTGCGCTACTACCGGGCCCGACAGCGGGCCGAGGTCACCGCCTCCCGCCTGACGTCGCTGACCGGCGTCACCCTGAACATAAACAAGGCACAGACCTTCGCCGGCCTCGCGCGCGCAGCCGCGGCCGGGGCGGCGCGGATCTTCGAGGCTCCCACCGTGCTGATGATGGTCCTGCCCGACGGTCAGCTCCGCAGGATGGCGGCCTCTCCGGATCACCCGGTACCTGTGCCTCGCGGCGGCCGGCTCGAGATGGCGGACCGCGTCGCCGACCGCGTGCTCGGCCCCGGCGAAGGCCACGCCGCCGCGGCTATCCCGCAGGCCGAATGGCTCCAGCTGATCCCGGACAGCACGCTGCGCACCGACGTCACCGTCGCCGTGGCGAGGACCAAACCGGGACGCCCCCCAGTCGCCATCACCGTCGCGTTCGGGCGCAGCCCAGGCGAAGAGGAGCTGCAGATCCTGCGCCAGCTGGTGCAGTCGACCGCGCTGGCGGTCGAGGCGCTGCGCGCCTACGCCGAGGAACACCTGGTGGCGCTGACCCTGCAGCGCAGTTTCCTGCCGACGGTGCTCCCCGAGGCGCCCGGCATCACAATCTGCGTCCGGTATGCACCAGCGAGCGACCAGGCGGAGGTCGGCGGGGATTTCTACGAGGCACTGGAATGGCAGGACCGGCTGCTGGTCGCGATCGGCGATGTGCAGGGTCACTCGCTGCGCGCGGCGACCGTGATGGGCGAGCTGAGGCATGCGCTGCGCGCGTTCGCCAGCGAAGGCCGCTCACCGCTGGAGATTACCGGCCTGCTCAACCAGGTGCTGCGGCACTATCACCCCAACATCCTCACCACGCTGTGCCTGGCGCTGCTGGATCCGGGGTCGGGCCGCCTGGAGATCGTGAACTGCGGGCACATCCCGCCGTTGATCGTCGAGGGCACCACGGCCGCCTACCACGCCGAGGGCGGCTTGCTGCTCGGCATGCCTGTGCATAAGCCTCACGCTGCGCAGGCGGTCCTGCCGCAGGGCGGCACCATGCTGATGATCACCGACGGGCTGATCGAGGACCGGCAGGTCCCGATCGAGGACAACATGGAGCGACTGCGGGCCGCCGCTCAAGAGGTCGCCGAAGCCGACGTCGAGGCATTCGGCAACCATGTGATGTCCCTTTTCGGCGCCCGCGAGGATGACGTGGCAATCATCGCGCTGCGAAGGAGCGCACCATGACAGCACCGGATCAGGACGTTCGCTGGTCGGGCAGGCACGCGATCGTCACCATGCCCGACGAGATCGACCTGACGAACTCCGGCGACCTTGACGGTCAGCTGGCGGCGGTGATCGCCCAGTCTCCGGATGCGGTCACCGTCGACATGACCGCAACGACGTTCTGCGACTCGGCCGGGATCAGCGTGCTGGCCCACGCGCACGAGCTGGCCACGGCAAACGGCGGAGAGCTGCGCATTGCCGTCGGCCATTCCCCGGTAGCCCGCATCATCCAGCTCATCGGCCTGGACCAGATCGTGCCCGTCTACCGCGACGTCCAGCACTCGCTGGCCGCCGACACCCCTTCCGGCGCGTAAGCGGACCGCGTTAGGCCCGCGGATGGCGGGGTAGACGGCCGCCTTCAGCCAGACGAAGGGCGGCCACATGGGCGAGACGATCCCCCCGCAGAACGAAATGTCTGGCGGCCCGGACACCCCGCTCGAGCTCGGCAGGAAGGGCTGGCGCGATACGGCCAAGCGAACAGGTAAGAAGTTCGTGCGAGATCGCTGCAGCATGACGGCCGGCAGCCTGGCCTATCACTGGTTTCTCGCTCTCTTCCCTGCCCTCATCGCGCTGCTGGGCGTGGCCAGCCTTGTGCATGCAGGGGCAAGCTCAGTGCACCGCCTGGTCGACGGGCTGGATAAGGCGCTGCCGCCCGGGGCATCCGGGGTATTCAGCCAGGCCGTCCACGCCGCCGTGGCCCGGTCCGGCACGGCGCCGGTCACGGCGCTGATCCTCGGCGTTGTGGTCGCGCTGTGGAGCGCTTCCGGCGGCATGGCCGCGCTCGAGACCGGTCTTGACGTGGCCTACGAGGTGCCGGTCGACCGCAAATTCGTGCCAAAGCGGCTCCGTGCGTTCCCGCTCATGCTCGCCACGCTCGTGCTCGGCGGGATCGCCGCAGCGCTGATCGTGTTTGGCGCCTCGATCGGGTCGGGCATCGAAAGCCACGCGCCGGTCGGCGGAACGGCCTTCGTCATCGCGTGGACGGTCCTGCGCTGGGTGCTGACCGTCATCCTGATCTCGCTGCTGTTCGCGGTGTATTACTACTTCGGCCCGAACCGGGAGTCACCGAGCTGGCAGTGGGTGAGCCCCGGCGGCCTCGTCGGCACTGCCATCTTCCTGCTTTCCTCGCTCGGTTTCTCCTTCTACGTCGCGAAGTTCGGTTCCTACGGCAAGACCTACGGCGCCTTCGCCGGGGTCGTCATCCTCATCTTCTGGCTCTACCTCACCGGGCTGGCCGTGCTCCTCGGCGGCGAGATCAACGCCGAATCCGAGCGGGAGGCCGCGGCGCAGGCCGGCCATCCGCAGGCGCAGGCCAGCGCTGAGAAAGTGCAAAAGGCAGCGTGAGGCTATGGCGCCAGCTCGCCGCCGCTGGTGCGCTAGCTCTCGGCGAGAACCGCCGCCAGGTGCGGGCCAACGCGCGCCGCAGCGTCGTGCCCCGGGTACCAGGTGCAGGCCAGGCCGAGGGCGGCCACACGCCCGGTGCCCATCAGCCAGCGCACTGCGTCCGCCACGTGCTCTGGCCCGGGGCCGCCTGGTGCCGGGTACCGCAGCCCTGGGAGCTGCGCCGAGTCGATGACGTCCAGATCCACGTGCACGTAAAGCGGCCCGTCCGGCAGGCTGGCCCGGCCGAGATCCGCTACCTCGGCGCGCCGGATCCGCGCGCGCTCCAGGTAGCTGACCTCGGGCGGATCCAGGTCGCGGGCCCCGACGAGCAGGACCTGCTGCTCCGGCACCGGCTGCAGGCCGAGGCGCGCGGCGATGAGTTCCGGCCGGTAGCCGACGAGCATCCGGAGCGGCAGCCCGCCGATGTAGCCGGAGGCCGTGGTCTCCAGCGTTTGCACGTCGCCATGCGCGTCGAACCAGACGATCGCGGCCATTGCACCCGCCCGCTGCAGCCCCGCCACCGTGCCCAGCGCCGCGGTGCAGTCACCGGACAGCACGACTGGCACTTCCCCGCCGCTTGCGGCGCCGGCTACTGCGCCGGCGACCGCGCCATGCAGCACGGCCAGCCGGTCCCATATGTCGCCCGAGGTGAACTCGGCGGTGACCGTATGTCCTGCCCGCAGGGGAACGTCCAGGTCCGGCAGATACTCGTCTAGCCACAGATATCCCTGCGGGGACGCCCGTTCCGGGCTGAAAATCGGGGGTGGCTGCCCGCCGACGCCGGGAATTCCTTGATCGTTTGAGGTCGTCGTCTAGCCGGGCGCTGGGAGCCGCGCATTGGGAGCTTCAGTGTTGCCGTGAGCACGCGGATTAGATTCTGCCTGTCCCTTGTGGTTCCTGCGGGCAGCCGCCTGG
>Ga0335075_10012780_pt1 | contig 12671 bp, 14 predicted proteins | sample Lox_Sample_24_FD_206723 | JGI IMG/M metagenome (GOLD analysis project Ga0335075, IMG submission 206723) | Soil microbial communities from Loxahatchee National Wildlife Refuge, Florida, United States - Lox_Sample_2.4 | ecosystem: Environmental > Terrestrial > Soil > Wetlands | place: USA... | reverse complement strand
GGAAAACCAGATACAGCTCGCGGAAGATGTAAACGCAGGTAAGATATGTGGCGACCACCCCGGCGATGTAGCCGTAGAAACCGGAGCTGGTGCCCGCCGCATAGGCCACGCGTGTCACCGCGTCATGCGCCTGGAAGCCGGCGAACGGCCACATGCCGCCAAGCGAGAGCGCCGCGATCCAGAATGTCACGTAAGTGATCGGCATCTTGCGCCACAGCCCACCCATCTTGCGAATATCCTGCTCTTCGTGCTGCTGGGTGATGACCGCACCCGCGCACAGGAACAGCAGCGCCTTGAAGAAGGCGTGGCAGATCAGCAGGAATATCGCGGTCTGGTACGCCCCAACCCCGATGCCGATCATCATGAAGCCGAGCTCTGAAACTGTCGAATAAGCGATGATTCTTTTGATGTCGAACTGCGTGATGCCGATCGTCGCCGCGAACATTGCCGTGGTAGCGCCAATCACCTCGATGAAGGCAAGCGTGTCGGGTGCGTCATTCAAAAGCGGGCCCATGCGCGCCATCAGGAACACGCCCGCCGTAACCATCGTCGCGGCATGGATCAGTGCGGAAACCGGGGTCGGGCCCTCCATCGCGTCGGGTAGCCAGACATGCAGGATGATCTGCGACGACTTGCCCATCGCGCCAATGAACAACAGCAGCGCGATCAGCTCATAAACACGGATGCCGAACAGCGTGTAGATCTCGTTCTGGTGCTGTGGCAGGGCCTGGAAGACGGCATCGAGCTGGATCGAGCCAAAGGTGAGGAACATCAGCGCGATGCCAAGGGCAAAAGCAAGGTCGCCGATGCGGTTGACGATCATAGCCTTGATCGCCGCGGCACAGGCCGCAGGACGATCGTACCAATAGCCGATCAGCAGGTAGGAGCAGACGCCGACGCCTTCCCAGCCGAAGAAGAGCTGCAGCAGATTGTTGGCGGTGACGAGCATCAGCATGCTGAAGGTGAACAGGCTCAGATAAGCGAAGAACCGGTAACGCCTGAACTTGTCCTCCGCCATGTAGCCGATGCTGTACACGTGGATCAGCATCGAGACGAAACTGACCATGGCGACCATCGTGGCCGACAGCGCATCGTAGCGAAGCGCCCAATCGACCTGGAAGGTCCCCGCGTAGATCCAAGGCCCGAGCGTGAGCGCGCCGGAAGGCGCGCCGCCCCATTCCAGTTGCACCCAGGCGATCGGGCCACAGGCCGCGGCCAACAGCATGCAAATAATGGAAACCGCCTGCGCCGGGCGGTCGCCGATCCATCGGCCGAACAAGCCCGCCACCATCGCACCGAACAGCGGCGCGAACACCGCGGTCATAAAGAACATGCCGGGACCCCTCAGCCTTTCATCAGGTTGACGTCCTCAACCTGGATCGAGCCGCGGTTGCGGAAATAAACGACAAGGATGGCGAGTCCGATCGACGCCTCGGCCGCAGCCACGGTCAGCACGAACATGGCGAAGACCTGGCCGACCATATCGCCGAGCGAAGCCGAGAACGCCACCAGATTGAGGTTGACCGAGAGCAGGATGAGCTCGATCGACATCAGGATGATGATGACGTTCTTGCGGTTGAGGAAAATTCCGAACACGCCGAGCACCAGCAGAATGGCGCTGACCACCAGGTAGTGCCCCAGCCCGACCTGCTGCAGGCCTGCCATTTCAATGAGCCTCCGGCGCATGATGGACGCCGGCTTCCTGGCCGGCCGCAAGCGGATCATCGTCGATACCACCCGGCTCGGTCGCCTCCGGGCGATAAATGCCGAGCACCTTTACGCCAACGCCGAGGCCCACCTCAACCAGCTCCAGCGTTTCCTTCGGATCGCGCGCGGTCTGCATCCGAATAAGCTGATGCCGCGAGCGCCGGCGGTCGCGCAAGGTCAGCACGATGGCGCCGATCATCGCGACCAGCAGCACGAGGCCAGCGGCCTGGAACAGAAGGATGTAATCGGTATAGATCAACCGCCCCAGCGCCACCGTGTTGGTCACAGCAGTCGTCGCCGGAGCGAAGCGAAGCTGCGGCACGGATGGATGGAACTGCCAGCCGGCCATAACGAACACCAGCTCGGCCAGCAGCAGGACGCCGATGGCGGTGCCGACCGGGAGATAACGCTGGAAACCGCTGCGAAGCTGGGTGAAATCGACGTCCAGCATCATCACCACGAACAGGAACAGGACGGCGACCGCGCCGACATAGACGATAACCAATATCAGCGCCAGGAACTCAGCCCCGGCGATCAGGAACAGCGCGGCGGCATTGAAGAACGCGACAATCAGAAACAGCACCGAGTGCACCGGATTGCGCGCGCTGACGACCATCGCCGCGCTGGCCAGCAGAAGCACCGAGAAGACGTAAAAGCAGATGGTCGGAAATATCGCCATGACGTGCTACCGGTACGGCGCGTCGATTTCGAGACGGCGGGCAATCTCGTCTTCCCAGCGATCGCCGTTCTCCAGCAGCTTCGCCTTGTCGTAGAACAGCTCTTCGCGCGTCTCGGCTGCGAATTCGAAATTCGGCCCTTCGACGATCGCATCGACCGGGCAGGATTCCTCGCACAGCCCGCAATAGATGCACTTGGTCATATCGATGTCATACCGCGTCGTGCGGCGGGAGCCGTCAGCGCGTGGCTCGGCCTCGATGGTGATGGCCTGGGCCGGGCAGATCGCTTCGCACAGCTTGCAGGCGATGCAGCGTTCCTCACCGTTCGGATAGCGCCGCAGCGCGTGCTCGCCTTTGAAGCGAGGGCTGAGCGGGCCCTTCTCATACGGGTAGTTGATGGTGGCTTTCGGCCGAAAGAAATAGCGCAACGTCAGCCACAGACCCTCCGCCAGCTCGGCGAGGATCAGGCTGCGGGCGGTGCGATCGAGTACGGCCATCGTCACGGACCCTATCAGGCGGGGGTGGGCAAGAACCCGGTGGCGAGCAGCCCGCCGGCGGTAACCACCAACCACCCCAGGCTTGCCGGCAGGAAGACCTTCCAGCCGAGCCGCATGAGCTGGTCATAGCGGTAGCGCGGGAACGTACCACGCACCCAGATGAAGACAAACAGGCAGAAGCAGACCTTCAGGATGAACCAGATCGGACCGATCGCCGGCCACAGGCCGAAGGGACCGAGCCACCCGCCAAGGAACAGGATGGTGGTCAGCGCGCTCATCAGGATCATGTTGGCATATTCGCCGAGGAAGAACAGCCCGAAGCTCAACGAACTGTACTCGACGAAGAAGCCGGCCACGATTTCGCTTTCGCCTTCCGGCAGGTCGAACGGAGAACGGTTGGTCTCCGCCAGCACCGAGACGAAGAAGACGATGAACATCGGAAACAGCGGGATGAAGAACCAAAGCTGGCGCTGGGCCAACACGATCTGCGACAAATTAAGGCTGCCGGCACACAGCAGCACGGAGACAATCACGAAGCCCATCGAGACCTCGTAGCTCACCATCTGCGCCGCGCTGCGCATCGCGCCGAGGAAGGCGTATTTCGAATTGCTCGCCCAGCCGGCGACGATGATGCCATAGACGCCAAGCGAGCTGATCGCGAACAGATAAAGAACGCCGACATTGATGTTGGAGATCGCCCAGCCAGCGTTCACCGGGATCACCGCCCAGGCGATCATCGCCAGACCGAACGTGATCAGTGGCGCGATCAGAAACAGGAAGCGATTCGCCCCCGACGGGATGATCGTTTCCTTCATCAGCATCTTGATGGCGTCGGCAAAGGGCTGCCACAGGCCGAACGGCCCCACCACGTTCGGTCCCTTACGCACCTGTATCGCCGCCAGCACTTTGCGCTCGGCGTATGTCAGGTAGGCGACCATGATGAGCACCGGGACCAGCAGCGCCAGTGTCTCACCGACTATCAGGATGAGATCGCCGAGCGGGGTCTGCCAGAAGCTCATGGTTTATTCCGCCGCGATTTGTGCGGGTGCCACGAAGGTCGCGGTGCACTCGGCCATGGTCGGGCTGGCTCGACTGATCGGGTCGGTCTGGTAGTAATTCTCGACTGCCGGAACGAACGGGACATCGGACAGCATGGCCGGATCGCCGGATGGAGGGGACTGGTCGGAAGACCCGAACCGAGGCAGGAAGCCAACGCGGCCGAACACGGGGTTCACCTGCTCCAGACGCGCGCGCAGCGTCTCGATATCGTCGTAGGGCAGCGTGTGGCCGGCAAGCTCGCTGATCGCACGGATGATTTTCCAGTCCTCGCGCGCTTCGCCGGGCGGATAAACGGCGAGGAAGCCACGCTGCACGCGACCTTCGGTGTTAACGTAGGTACCATACTTCTCGGTGTAGGCGGCGCCGGGCAGGATCACGTCGGCCCGCGCAGCGCCGCGATCACCGTGATGGCCCTGATAGATCACGAAGGTATCGGTGCCGATGCGCCGGCTTGCTTCGAACTCGTCGGCGCCGAGCAGCCACAGCACATCAACGCCGCCACCCATCATCTGCGCCAGCTCCTTCCCGCGCGGGCCGGGGACGAAGCCGAGATCCAGCGCGCCAACCCGGGCGGCGGCGGTGTGCAGCATATTGAACCCGTGCCATTCCGGTGTGAGCGCGCCCACCCCGGCCGCCAGCTTCCACGAAGCCGCCAGCACCGCCGCTCCGTCCGGCCGCGCGGTCGCGCCGGCGCCGAGAATGATCATCGGCTTTTTCGTGCCCCGCATTGCGCCGGCAAACTCGTGCGAGCCGTCAAGCAGACTGCGCAACACACTAGGCTCGGCGCCCAGATGCTGCACGGGGTAGGTCAGGTCCGCCGCCGGAGCTATGACGCCGATCGGCAATCCGCTGGCAAACCAGCGCTTGCGGATACGCGCGTTCAGCACCGGCGCCTCGCGACGCGGATTCGAGCCGATGATCAGGATCGAATCTGCTTCCTCGATGCCGGCGATGCTGGTGTTGAACAGGTAGAAATCCCGGCGCGATGGATCGATCTGTTCGCCGCGCTGCCGGCAATCGAGATTGGCCGAGCCAAGCGCCGCCATCAAATCCTTCAGCGCCAGCATGCTCTCCGCGTCACACAGATCGCCGGCGACGGCGCCGATGCGGTCGCCTTTCACGCCACGTAGCCGCTCGACGATGGCGCCGAACGCTTCGGGCCAGGTCGCCGGCACAAGCGTGCCATCGTGGCGCACCCAGGGACGGTCGAGCCGCCGGCGCTTGAGGCCGTCCAACGCGAACCGCGACTTGTCGCCCAACCACTCCTCATTCACGTCCTCATTGAGGCGCGGCAGGATGCGCAGCACCTCCGGGCCGCGTGCATCGACGCGGATATTGGTGCCGACCGCGTCCAGCACATCGACGCTGTCGATCTTCGCAAGCTCCCAGGGACGCGCAACGAAGGCATACGGTTTTGATGTCAGCGCGCCGACCGGGCAGAGGTCGATGATATTGGCCGACAGTTCGGAACTGAGCGCCTTTTCGACGTAGGTGCCCACCTCCATGTTCTCGCCGCGCGAGGTGGCACCCAGATCGTGAACGCCCGCAATCTCGCTGATGAAGCGAATACAGCGCGTGCAGTGGATGCAACGCGTCATGATCGTTTTCACCAGGGGGCCCAGATTCTTGTCCTTCACCGCGCGCTTGTTCTCTTCATAGCGCGAGTGATCCATGCCGTAGCCCAGCGCCTGGTCCTGCAAGTCGCACTCGCCGCCCTGGTCGCAGATCGGACAGTCGAGCGGGTGGTTGATCAGCAGGAATTCCATCACGGCGCGACGCGCGTCCCGCACCATTTTGGTGTCGGTGTGCACCACCATGCCGTCGGCGACCGGCCACGCACAGGAGGCGAGCGGCTTGGGCGGCGCCTTTTCGATCTCGACCAGGCACATGCGGCAGTTGCCGGGAATCGACAGACGGTCGTGGTAGCAGAAGCGCGGGATTTCGATGCCCGCGGCCTCGGCGGCCTGCAACACCGAAGAGCCGACCGGCACTTCGACTTCGATTCCGTCGATGGTGAGTTTGGGCATTTTGCGAATCACTCCGCCGCCAGCGGCACGGGAGGCACGCCGGTGCGGCGCTTGTACTGGGCGATCCGCTCTTCCATCACCGGCCGGAAGTGTCGGATCAGGCCCTGGATCGGCCAAGCCGCGGCGTCGCCCAGCGCGCAGATCGTGTGGCCCTCCACCTGCCGCGTGACCTGCTCGAGCGTATCAATCTCCTCGGGCTCGGCCCGACCCGCCACCATCCGGTTCATCACTCGCATCATCCAGCCGGTACCCTCGCGGCAGGGCGTGCATTGCCCGCAACTTTCATGTTTATAGAACTCGGAAAGCCGTGCGATCGCGCGGATGATATCAGTTGATTTGTCCATCACAATCACCGCGGCAGTGCCGAGCCCGCTCTTCACAGCAACCAGGCTGTCGAAATCCATCAGCACATCATCGCAAATCGACTTTGGGATCACCGGCACCGATGCACCGCCCGGGATCACCGCCAGCAGGTTGTCCCACCCGCCACGCACGCCGCCGGCATAGCGATCGATCAGCTCGCGCAGCGAGATGCCAAGGGCTTCTTCCACGTTGCACGGCTTATTCACATGCCCGGAGATGCAGAAGACTTTGGTGCCAGTATTCCTCGGCCGTCCGATGGCCGAGAACCACGCGGCACCGCGCCGCATGATGGTAGGGGTAACCGCGATGCTTTCGACGTTATTTACCGTGGTCGGACAACCATAAAGCCCGACCGCCGCCGGAAATGGCGGTTTCAGCCGTGGCTGGCCTTTCTTGCCTTCCAGGCTCTCCAAAAGCCCGGTCTCCTCGCCGCAGATATAGGCTCCCGCGCCGCGATGGACGTAGATGTCGAGATCGAAACCGGAACCGCACGCGTTCCGCCCGATCAGGCCAGCCTCATAGGCCTCGGCAATCGCCGCTTCCAGCACGCGGCTTTCATTGTAGAACTCGCCGCGGATGTAAATATAACAGGAATGCGCAGCCATCGCGAAACACGCGACCAGACAGCCTTCGATCAGCTTATGCGGGTCGTGCCGCATGATGTCCCGGTCCTTGCATGTGCCAGGCTCGCTTTCGTCGGCATTCACCGTCAAGTAATGTGGTCGGCCGTCGTTTTCCTTCGGCATGAAGGACCACTTGAGACCAGTGGGAAAGCCGGCGCCGCCTCGGCCGCGCAGCCCCGACGCCTTGATTTCCTCGATGATCGCATCCCGCCCCTTGGCCAGGATGTCCTTCGTGCCGTCCCAATCGCCGCGCGAACGCGCCGCTCTCAGGCGCCAATCGTGCTGCCCATAGAGGTTGGTAAAAATTCGATCGCTGTCGGCAAGCATTGCCCTATGTCCCCGGTTCGAAATGCAGCGTGGTCAGCGTGTTCGGGCCGCCCTCGGGCGCTGACGTCTGTCGCCCGGTCATCGAACCGGCCGGCGGCGGTTCCCCGCGCCGCAGCGCCTCGAGCAGTTGCGTGGTCAGCGTCGCATCCAGATCCTCATATAGATCGCCGTTATTTATCTGTATGACCGGCGCATTGACGCAGGCACCAAGACACTCGACCTCGGTCATCGTGAACAGGCCGTCGGCGCTGGTTTCGCCCCAGCCCTCAATGCCCGTCGCATCCCGACAGGCGCGCACGACATCGTCCGATCCGCGTAGCCAGCATGGCGTGGTAGTGCAAACCTGCAAATGCCATTTGCCGATCGGGTGAAGGTTGAACATCGTATAGAATGTGGCGGACTCATAGACGCGGATGGGGGCCATATCGAGCCGCCGCGCGACCTCATTCATCGCCGCAAGCGGCACCCAGGCGCTGCCCGTCTGCCGGCGCATCTGCTCCTGCACGAGATAGAGCAGCGGGATGACCGCGCTGGCCTGGCGACCAGGCGGGTACTTGGCGATTTGGCGCGCGACCTCGGCCTCGCTTTCCGCGTCGAAGGCGAAGGTGGCCGGCTGCGCCACATCCTGTGCGGGGGTGGTTTCTGCCATGGACTACCTGTCGATCTCGCCAAACACGATATCGAGCGATCCGATGATCGCAACGGCGTCGGCCAGCATGTGCCGCTTCGAGAGCACGTCCATCGCCTGAAGGAAGGCGAAGCCGGTCGGGCGGATCTTGCAGCGGTACGGCTTGTTGGTGCCGTCGGCGACCAGATAGACGGCGAACTCGCCCTTCGGGCTTTCGGTCGCGGTGTAAGTCGCACCGGGCGGCACGTGAAATCCCTCTGTGAAATGCTTGAAATGATGGATCAACGCCTCCATCGACCGCTTCATCTCGGCGCGCCGCGGCGGGGAGAACTTGTTGTCCATGACCTTGGTAGGGCCCGGTTTCATCTTCGCCAGGCACTGACGGATGATCTTGACGCTCTCCCGCATTTCCCAGAGCCGCACCAGGTACCGGTCATAGCAGTCGCCGTGGCGGCCGACCGGGATCTGGAAGTCTACCTCGGCGTATTTGTCGTAGGGCTGCGAGCGGCGCAGGTCCCACGGCACGCCGGACGCGCGCAGGCAGGGGCCGCACCAGCCCCAGGCCAGCGCGTCCTCGGCCGACATGATGCCGATATCGACCGTGCGCTGTTTCCAGATGCGATTGGCGGTCAACAGCTCCTCGAGCTCATCGACGAATTTCGGAAATGTCTCGGCCCATTCGGCGATCCGTTCGGTAAGACCCACGGGCAGGTCGCGATTCACGCCGCCCGGACGGTAGTAGTTGGAGTGCAGGCGCGCGCCGGACGCGGCCTCGTAGAACTCCATCAGCTTTTCGCGTTCCTCGAACCCCCACAGGCTCGGGGTGATGGCGCCGACGTCCAGTGCATAGGTGGTGACGTTCAGCAAATGATTCAGCACGCGGGTGATTTCCGCGAACAGCGTCCTGATCCACTGCGCCCGTTCGGGGACAGTGATGCCGAGCAGCTTCTCGACGGCCAGAACGAATGTGTGCTCCTCGCACATAGGCGAGACGTAATCGAGCCGGTCGAAATACGGCACGTTCTGGATATACGTGCGGTACTCCATCAGCTTCTCGGTACCGCGGTGCAGGAAGCCGACATGCGGGTCCGCCCGCTCGACCACCTCGCCGTCCATTTCCAGGATCAGTCGCAACACGCCGTGGGCCGCGGGGTGTTGCGGACCGAAATTAATGGCGTGGCTGTCGATTTCGACGACGTGCTGCCGCTTCGCCTCGCTCTCGGGAAGGATGTTGTCGCTCATCAGCTTTTCTCAGGGGGCGGTTGCGGGGGATTGCGGGTCACCTTGGTGCGCGCCCCGTATACCTTCTCGTCGCCGGGGAGTGTGGTGACACCCTCCCAGGGCGAGACGAAATCGAAGGTCCGCCAGTCCTGCGTCAATTTCACCGGCTCATAGACGACCTGCTTGCGATCCTCGTCGTAGCGCACCTCGACATAGCCGGTGAGCGGGAAGTCCTTGCGCAGTGGATGGCCCTCGAAACCATAGTCGGTCAGGATCCGCCGCAAGTCCGGCTGGCCGGCGAACAGAATGCCGAACAGGTCCCAGGCTTCGCGTTCCCACCAGGTGGCGCAGGGCCAGAGGCCGCATACGGACGGGACCGCCGTGCTTTCGTCGGTGGCCGCGATCACCCGCAGCCGCTGGTTCAGCGACACCGACAGTAGGTTGTACACCACATCGAACCGTTCGGTCCGGTCCGGCCAATCGACACCGCACAGGTCCATGAGCTGCTCGAAGGCGAAGCGCGGATCGTCACGCAGCGTGGTCATCAGTGCAACCAGCGTGTCACGATCCGCGTCGGCGATGACCTCGCCATGCTCGACGCGGGTCGAGTGCACGCCCGGCAGGGTGCCGACTTCGCGCGCCAGGGCCTCGGCTGCGGTTTCGGGGTCAGCCACGCAGGATCGTCCCGGTCCGCCGGATTTTCTTTTGCAACTGCATGATGCCGTACACCAGTGCCTCGGCGGTAGGCGGGCATCCGGGGACATACACATCGACCGGCACGATCCGGTCACATCCGCGCACTATCGAATAAGAGAAGTGATAATACCCGCCGCCATTGGCGCAGCTTCCCATGCTGATCACCCAGCGCGGCTCCGGCATCTGGTCGTACACCTTGCGCAGCGCCGGCGCCATCTTGTTGCACAGCGTGCCGGCCACGATCATCACATCGCTCTGCCGCGGCGACGCACGCGGGATGATACCCAGCCGATCGAGGTCGTAACGCGGCATGTAGGCGTGGATCATCTCTACCGCGCAGCACGCCAGGCCGAATGTCATCGGCCACAGGCTGCCGGTGCGGGCCCAGTTCACCACCCGGTCGACATTGGCGACGATGAAACCCTTGTGCTCCATCTCGCCGGTAATGCCTTTGATGACCGCGTCCTGCTCCGGGCCAGGCGGCAGCGCCTGACGGTTCCAGGCGATCGTGGTGTCGTTCATCTGACTATTCCCATTCCAGGGCGCCCTTGCACCACTCATATATGAAGCCGACGGTGAGCACGCCGAGGAATCCCAGCATGGATAGGAAGCCGAACAGGCTCGTGTTGCCAAGGCTGACTGCCCACGGAAACAGGAATGCCACCTCCAGATCGAAGATGATGAAAAGGATGGCGACCAGGTAATACCGAACGTCGAAGCGGCGGCGTGCGTCGTCGAACGCCTCGAAGCCGCATTCATAGGCCGACAGCTTCTCCGCATAGGGCTTCTGCCGCGCAGCGAGCAGCGAGCCCAGGATCATTGCCGTCCCTATTGCCCCGGCGATGACGATGAAGACCAGGACCGGCAGGTATTCCGGAAGCACATATGGCATCCTCTGACCCCCTCAGCCGCACGCATCACAGACGCGTTACCCGCCCGCCGACGGGCGCGCGCTTCCAGCGGCGGGACCTTAGCCATGTCGGCGGCACCGTGCCATAGGCGCAGGTGACACAACAGCGAAACTCGGGCACCACTTGGGCGCCGCTGCGGCCGCTGGCGCGAGTGACGGGGCTCGAACCCGCGACCTCCGGCGTGACAGGCCGGCGCTCTAACCAACTGAGCTACACCCGCAGCTTCCGGCCGGAGGACTTAAGGCTGGGCTTTCGGGCCGTCAAGCAAACCTGGGCGGTGACAGGGCTCGGGCCACAGCGGATTGTCAGGGTCAGTCATGCCGGTCGGCACGTTCGGCAAACCACTCATAGGCGCCACCGAGCGCCACCACGACGATCGGCAGGATGACGAAAGCAAACCACTGGATACTAGTCATCGCGCAACCCCTTAAGGGCTCGATAGGCCAAGCCATGCAATCCCGCCACCGCGCCCAGCCAGAAGATGGCCCCGACCGCGAGCGCCCGCAATGACACCGTGCCACCGACGCCATAGAACACGCCGGCCGCGATCGGCGCCGCAACCCCAACCGTGAAGCATGCTCCGGCGGCGGCATTGAACAGCATAGCCCGCAGCTTTACCCGCTCATTGTGCAGCAAATTGGCCATCCACGGCTAATACCGTGTCGATCCGATTCGGGCGGAACGAGCGCATGCGGCGCCTGTAGTCGGCGACCGCGCTTCGCCTAGCCCCGGGGAAACCATGCGGGCGAAGGCGAGCTGTTCACTTCCCGGCCTTCCGCCTGCCCGCCGCCCGGCCTGCCTACCGAGCCGACCTTGTACCGCGACCGGCGGGCGGAGGCCACCATCGTCGCGAACGTGGACAATGCGCGCCGCGCAATAAGGCACAGGGCTGTCCAGTATGAGATGTCAAGTTAGCGCCGCGTGCCATACAAAACTGCGCATATGGAAAGTATCAGTCGGTTGAGATGCCATACCTCCCCAGGATCGCCTTTCCACCGGTGCTCTTGGGGTCGAGCCTGGCTGCCTGCGCTTCGGCTGGACCTTCGTATCGAACGAGGTTGATCGACTTCGGGTGAAGATCCCAATCGCGCGCTCTTCGAATAACGACAATGGTCTTAACTGCTTGCTGCGCGTCTTGGGCCAGAGCTGCTTGGGCGAAGCGCTTTATCTCTTGCGCCGACGGCAGCCTCCGGATCAGCGAGTTCGCCCCGAATGACGCGGAGTGGTACGGGATGAGCTCAAGGGAGGCTAGGCGCTTAGATATATCGCGCAATGCGTCCAAGTATCTGCCATTAAATTTATTATCGGCAATCATCTTTATTACACGACGGAGCTTTCGCTCCCACCAGCGAAAGCCGCCGTGCCAGCAAAAATCCGGATCGAGGAACATGAACGGAAATTCCACGCCACGAAGGTCTTGTATGAGCGTCTTCTCTAGACGTTCGCGAAATTTCGGGACACACATCTCGGCATAGTAGTCCTCGAACGACAATCCGGGATTTAACGAGAGCACGAAAATGTCGGCTATGCGAAGATCGCCAACGTAAGGGCTCGGGATCAACGAGAGGTGAAAGCGCTGATCATTGAAATCTCCGAATAGCGAACTTTTCACAAATGCCTCGAAATCCTTTTTGGCTTTCGTATCGGTATATTCGCTATGTCTTTCGAGAACCTCCCGGTCCGCCGGGTGCATGAACGGCGGCTCGGCAAGGTCGCAGCGTTGCCGAAAACTGATCAGCTCGGCAGGGTCTGCGGTGGCCATGCCATCGGCATCGAAATCGTCACCGGACTGACGTTGTAGCTGCGGGCCACGCTGCATTGTGCCTCGCCAGATCTGGTTGCGGGGCCAGGATTTGAACCTGGGACCTTCAGGTTATGAGCCTGACGAGCTACCGGGCTGCTCCACCCCGCGGCAGTGATCAGTGATCGGTGGCC
>Ga0335075_10012777_pt1 | contig 12673 bp, 8 predicted proteins | sample Lox_Sample_24_FD_206723 | JGI IMG/M metagenome (GOLD analysis project Ga0335075, IMG submission 206723) | Soil microbial communities from Loxahatchee National Wildlife Refuge, Florida, United States - Lox_Sample_2.4 | ecosystem: Environmental > Terrestrial > Soil > Wetlands | place: USA: Florida... | reverse complement strand
CTTTTATTTATGCAGATAATGAGTTCATTTGCCGTCACCGCTCGCTTCAGGGGAGCGGTTATCGCGAAGGACCATGGCCAGGGCGAGGAGCGCCAATTACGAGTCGAGCGCGCGGCGCTGCGCTGGAGTGCACGTGCGCTGCGACAACGGCGGGTGCGCCCCGTTCCGCTCAGGCGAATATGCATATATCGCCTCGGGGCTGTTGAGGGCATCGGCGGGCGGCCTATCATTGCCAACCCGGCCATCGGAGGGCGTTCACGAGCCCCATACTGGCGCTCCCACCCCTCACAGCCACACCTACGGAACAGACATTGGCCAGCTGGAAAGAACATCTTGCGGATCGGATCCCGGTCGAGCTTGCGCGCGAGATCGACGTGTTCGAAGGCCAGATCGAGCTCAAGAAGCTCGGCAAGATCGAGGACAAGCTGTTCGCTGAAGCGCGCCTGCGCCGCGGCGCTTATGGTCAGCGCTACGACAACGGCCAGCGCCATGATGGCATCGCACAGCGCACTCTGCCGTTCCCCGGCACACTGACCAAGGGCACCGATACCGTCTGGGATGCGCCGGGCATGCAGCGCATCAAGATTCCGTTCGGGGGCTTGAATGCGCAGCAGATGGAGGTGCTGGCGGACGTCGCGGAGGAGTATTCCGATGCGATCTGCCACATCACCACGCGCCAGGATGTGCAGCTGCACTACGTGCACATCGACGATACGCCCGACCTCATGCGGCGCCTGGCCGCGGCGGGCATCACTACGCGCGAGGCCTGCGGCAATGCGGTACGCAATGTCACGGCCTGTCCGCTCGCCGGCGTCTGCCGCTGCGAAGCGTTCGATACCACGCCGTATGCCAAGGCAATGGCCTACCACCTGCTGGGTCATCCCGACACGCAGGACATGGGGCGCAAGTTCAAGGTTGCCTTCTCCGGCTGCAAGACCAGCAGCTGCGGGCTGACCAATATCCATGATCTTGGCTTCATCGCCAAAACCTGGAGCTCGGGCGGGGCCACACGGCGTGGCTTCGAGGTGGTGGTCGGCGGCGGGCTGGGCGCCGTTCCCTACGATGCGCAGCTGTTCGATGCAGCGGTGCCCGAAGAGGAAATCCTGCCGCTCGCGCAGGCGATCTGCCGCGTCTTTGCGCGACTCGGTGAGAAGCGCAATCGCGGCCGCGCCCGCATGAAGTTTCTGCTGGAGAAGCTCGGCCTGGATGAGTTTCGTCGTCTGGTGCTCGAGGAGCGGCGCGTTCTGCGTCCCGACCCGCGCTGGACCGAGTACCTCGCGGAGGTCGAGCGTCACCGCGACGCGCCGCTCAAAGGCGCAGCAGACCTCGCGCCAGGGACCGACGCCGACCCGCAGTTCCAGGCCTGGCGCACGACGAACGTCTACGCTCAGCGCCAGCCGGGCTATGTCGTGGCGACGGTCACGCTGCCCCTCGGCGACATCACCTCCTGGCAGATGCGGCAGCTGGCGGCACTGGCTCGCCGCTACGTCGGCGACAACATCCGTACCACGGTGGAGCAGAACATCGTGCTGCGCTGGGTATCCGAGGCAGATCTGCCGGCGCTGTACGCGCAGCTGCAGCGGCTCGACCTGGCGCTTGCGGGTGCAGGCAAAATCGAGGACGTGGTGGCCTGCCCCGGGACCGACACCTGCAAGCTGGGTATCGCCGCCTCGCGCGGACTTGCCGCCGAGCTGCACGAGCGCTATGTGCAGCGTCAGAAGGACGGGCAGATCGATGCGGCCACACGCGATCTGCACATCAAGATGTCCGGCTGCTTCAATTCCTGCGGGCAGCATCATCTGGCGGACATTGGCTTCTACGGCGTATCGCGCAAGATCGGTGGCGCGACGGTGCCGCACTTTCGAGTGCTCATGGGCGGGGAGTGGCAGAACAACGGCGCGACCTATGGCCTGACCATCGGTGCGGTGCCCTCCAAGCGCATTCCCGAGTTCATCGACCATGTTACGCAGCGCTACGTGGCCGAACGAGCCCCGGACGAGCACTTCAAGGCCTATGTCACGCGTATCGGCAAGAAGGCACTCAAGGAGATGGTGGACGCATTCGCCTCGGTGCCGCCCTATGCGGTGGATCGCTCGCTGTACTCGGACTGGCGCGACCCGCGCGAATTTACCACCGCCGACATCACCACCGGTGAGTGCGCCGGAGAGGTGGTGATGCAGATCGAGTTTGATCTGCAGGCGGCCGAGCAGCGCAATTTCGAGGCCCAGGTGTACCTGGAGCAGGGCGAGATCGCCAAGGCCGACGAGGCGGCCTACCAGTCGATGCTGATCGCCGCCCGGGGCCTGGTGCGCACGCAGTTCTGGGATCTTCCCGATGAGCCCGATCGCATCGTCGCTGAGTTCAGGACGCGCTTCTACGACACGCAGCTGTTCCAGTCACCCGATGCCGGCCAGTACGCGGGCGGAAAGTTCGCGCTGTACCTGCTCAATCGACATGCCGACCGCGACCGCAGCTTCACGGCTGACAAAGCGCGGCACTTGGTGGAGGAGGCGCAACTGTTCATCGAGGCAGCCTACAGCTGCCATCAGCGCCTCAGCGAGGAAGGCGCGCTGGCGCGGGCGGGCGCTGATGCCGGCGCCGTCGCTGAAGCGGTGAGCTGACGCGCATGGACCTGCACAACTTCGGCATCAAATTTTTCGCTACGTCCGCTGAGCGCTTCGACATCCTGAAGCTCATCCCGATGTACCACCGCTGGATCCAGCACAAGGCGCTGCAGGATCTGCTCATCGACGTGGCCGACTACAGCCACGTTCCAGCCGGTCCCGGCGTCATGCTGATTGCCCACGAGGGCAACTACGCCCTTGACGAGACGGGACACGAGCGCGGTGTGCTGTACTACAGCAAGCGCCGGCTCGACGGTGAGCTTCGTGAGCGCTTCGTGAGTGTTGCCGCCAAGGCGCTGACAGCCGCGCAGCTCATGAGCGAGGCCGACGAGGTCGAGGGCGCGCTCAGCATTGAGGGCAATCGGTTGCAGTTCTTCGCCAATGACCGCCTGGTGGCGCCCAACACCGATGCCGCATACGCCGAACTCGAGCCGGCGCTCAAATCATTGCTCGACCGCCTCTATGAGGGCGTGCCGTACACCCTCACTCGCGAGGCTGATCCGCGTGAGCGGCTCTCGGTGCGCGTTCAGGCGGCCGGTGCAGTGCCCCTGCAGACACTGCTCGATCGGCTCGCCTGACGCCACCGTTCGCCGAGCAGCGCGTCACCGAGTCGGTCAGGCTCGACGCGGCGCCACAAGCCAAGCCCTCAGCGCAACGCCGTTGCCGTCGGCGTGTGTTCCGTCAGAACGGTGCCGCGACGACTCCAGCTCGCCAGCGCCACGATGGCAATGCCGGTTGCAACGCAATCCCACAGCGCCGCCGCGTTGCCGTAGTAGCCGTAGATCCACGGCGAGGCGATGGTCCACAGGCCCAGCAGCACGTTCAGCCAGCTCCAGGTGACGCCGACGCGTGGGGATGAGACACGGCTCGCAGCGACCAGCGCGACGATGATGCCGGCGCCGATGCTGTTCCACATGCCCATCTGGTCGCCGCTATAGCTGAAGATCCAGGGGGATGCGATGAGCCAGCAGCCCAACAGAATGTTGGTGGCGCTGGCACCTCTCGTTTGTGAGACGGGACTCATGAGTGTCTCCTGATCAGTTGACCTGCCAGTTGGACTGAGGGCTGTCGAAAAAGGTTCGTAAGACAAACCGACGAGAGTCGAAGGCGCGGACTGGCTGGCGCGGCGGCTGTCGGAGAGGGCCGCACGCGGGCCACCTATCAACACGGTCCGGGCAGCGCTGGACGGCTGACAGGCCTGCGGCGCCGGACGAGCCTCGTGCATCCGTGCCGGCTGACAGCAACCGGGCAACCCAGCCGCCAGAATTGTGTATGGGCAAGATCAGCGATGTTGGAGATGCGGCCAGGCAGCAGGTCGCAGAGGCCACACATCGAGTGGCGGCCTCCGTGGGAGGGCCCACGCATCTGCAGGTGATCTTGATGCTGGCGGCGGTGCTGGGCCTCGTGGATGCGGATCTGGCCACCGTCTCGGCCGTGGCAGATGAGCTCAAAACGGCCTTCCATCTCGACAACACCCAGATTGGCTTGTTGCTGTCGACCGTGGCGTATGCGACCGCTGCGGCGACATTTCCGCTTGGACTGCTGGCCGATCGCGTATCGCGCAGCCGCCTTCTGGTCATTGCGGCGAGCTGCTGGACGCTGGCGATGCTCGCAAGCGGTTTTGCCTTCTCTTTCGCCTATCTGCTGGTCACCCGCGTCATGCTCGGTATCGCCACCGCGGCCGCCTGGCCGTGCGTAGCGTCGCTGACCGGCGATTTTTTCCAACCACAGGATCGCGCCGGGGCCTTCGGTCTGATCGTCGCAGGAGAGTTCGTCGGCGCCGGTGCGGGCTTCGTCGTGGCCGGCGGGGTCTCGAGCATTCTGGACTGGCATTGGGCATTCTTCGCCATGGCGCTGCCCGCTGTGGCGCTCGCCTGGGCGGTGCATCGTTATCTGCCCGAGCCGCAGCGCGGTTCGCAGGGCTGGCTGTCCATGCATGAGCCTGAGGCGCAGCCCGCAGAACGCAAGCGCAGGGCCGAGGCGGGCAGCGGCGCCCAATCTGCCAACGCCTCGGTGCAGAAAAAGGCGAAACAGCAGCGCATCCGACCGCGCGAGGAGCTCATTTTGCGCGCCGATCCGCGGCAGCTGGGGCTGTGGAAGACGGTCGGCTATCTGCTGCGTTTGCCAACCTACCGCCTGCTGATCATTGCTTCCTCACTGGCCTATTATTTTCTCTCGGGAGTGCGTGCTTTCTTGATGATTTTTTTCACCGCCCAGTGGCATATCAGTCGCGGCACGCTCGCGGGCACGGTGGCGGCCATCGGACTCGGTGCGCTGGGCGGGGTCGTCATGGGCGGTCGTATCTCGGAGCATCTGCTGCGCAAGGGTGAGTTGAATGCGCGACTGCTCGTGCCGGCCGTCGGGCTGCTCGCCTCGGTGCCGCCGCTCGCGCTCGCCTTCTGGGTGCATAACGCATGGCTCGGAGTGCCATTGACGACCATCGGCGTGACGCTTCTCAGTGCCGCCATCGCGCCTATCGATGCGGCCAGGCTCGATATCGTGCATCCGGACCTGTGGGGGCGCGGCGAAGCCGGACGCATGGTGCTGCGCTCGGCGCTCGATGGCAGTGCGCCGGTACTGTTCGGCATCCTTGCGGTGCAATTGGGGGGAGGAACCACCGGATTGGAGCGAACGATGCTGCTGATGCTGATCCCCATGCTGGCGGCCGGAAGCCTGGTCATCCCGGCCCGTCGCAGCTACGCGCGGGACGTCATGACTGCAGCGGCCTCCGTGCAAGCCACGCGGCAGTACACCGATACGCAGGCCCGCCAGCAGCGCGGCTCAGGTTCTCCCTGAGGATGTGGTGCTGCTAGCGCGTGCAACATCGTCTGCGAGCCGCCCCACCAGCCGGCTCATGGCAGCGGCCTGGCTCTCAACCGATCCCTGAAAGGGTTCCGTCAGGTGCACGCTTCGATGCACCGTGGTGCGCGGCGGGCTGCCTTGCAGTAGAACCCAGTCGGCATCCAGTTCCACCACGCCCGCGCCGCGTGGCTGGAAGGAGAGGATATCGACCACGACTCCCCGCGCATCCGCAGGGGCGCTGTTGTCCGGTCCGATGACCATGCCTGCCGGAAGTCTCTGTTGCAGGTCCTGGGTGAGCACCCGGCGCACCATATCTCCGAAGTCTCCTCCCCAGCGGTCCTGAGAGGAAAGACTCAGCTGGTAGTTGTGCTCGCCCTGGACGATTTCTCTGCGATCGAGCACCGCCGGGACATGCACGGCGTCAACCTTGATCGGTGCCGGCACGTGCAGCTGCGTTGGCGCAACCACACTGGTCGGTTCGAGCGAATAGAAGCGCGTCGGAGGGCTGCTGCCGCAGCCAGCCAGCACGACAGCGGTCATGAGCGCGCCTGTTACTCTTACTCTCATGGTGAGTCATCCACCCGGCCTCTGATCAGGGCCTCGGGATTGCGGTCCAGGTAGTCGGCCAGGGAGCGGACCGCGCGTGCCGCCTCGGTGATCTCCCCGACCGTCGATTCGAGGCCATTCTGAGTGGCGCTCCCGCCGACGAGCTGCTGCGCGGACCTGACCGCGGCGTCCAGATCGTTCGCCGTGCTGCGCAGGCGGCTGATGATCTGCGGGACCTGCGGTGCGGCACTCGAGGTCATCTGATGGATCTGCCGCAATGCCGCGTCGAGCTGGCTGATCGCATCCTTGATGCGCGGCGAGCCGACCAGCGTGTCAATCCTGTGAGTCGCGTCCAGGACGTTGCGCGCGATCTGCTCGATCGGAACCTTGTTGATCCGCGTGACGATGGAGGTGAGTCCGCCACCCGATTCAGCGGGGATCTGCGGCATGCCGTCAACTACGCCAGGCAACGCGACCGCTGCCCCCGGCAGCATCTCGAGGCTCACCTGGTAGCTGCCGACCAAGGGGGGGTTCTGGTCCAGCCGCGCGCGCAGCCCCTTGCTCACCAATTGTGTGATCGCGGCGGTCAGTGCGGCAGAGCCGCCCGGCTGGCTGACGCCCTGGATGTGAAACAGCGAGGGATAGAGCGCCAGTGTGGTGGGCATCGACAGCTGATCAGTTTGTGCATCGTAGCTGAAGCCGATCTGGCGTATTTCCCCCACCGTGAAGCCGTGCAGTTTCACCGGATCGCCGCTCTTGAGCGAACCGACGTCGCCCTGGAAGGAAACTTCGTAGAGCACGGGGGCTGCCCCGGCGGGGGCAACGGGTTCGTGCTCCAGCCCGATGAACTGCTTGATCGGCTTGCCCGGACCCGGATCCATGACGATCGTGGGACCCGACAGCACCGCGGCGAGGGAGGACGGATCGCTCAGGCTCGGGTTGGCGCCGCGCAGCCAGAAGCGTGTACCGGTGCGCAGAAACTTGGTGGCGCTATCATCGATCGTCACGGTCACCTTCACCGCATCCCCGGCGTCATCCAGCCGCACGGCGCTCACGGTGCCGATGACGGTGCCGCGAAACTCCACGTTGCTGTTCTTGGGCTTGAGGTCGTGGCTGTCGTCGAAGCGGATCGTGATCGTCTCATTGCCGCTGAGCAGCGTCCTTATTCCCAGCCAGCCAACCACGATCAATGCGGCGACGGGAATGCCCCAGATCCAGCCAGGCCACCAGCCCCGGTGCACTTTCGCGTGGGGCCGTTCCGGCTTCACGGTTGACCCGGCCGATGCGTGTGTGTCGGTCATGGCTTTGCGGCCCGCGCGGCATCCCACATGAGCCGCGGATCAAATGTCACGGAAGCAATCATGGTCAGAAACGTCATCAGCAGGAAGGCGGTCGCCCCCCAGCTGGCGCTGCCCGAACCCAGAGCGCCAAAGTTCATCAGCGGCACGAAGAAAACGATGGCGAATGGATCGGTCTTCGACCAGCGGCCCGACTCGGCAACGATGCGAAAGGTCTCGGTCTTTGCTACCAGATGACGATCCGAGCGCCGCCACACCGACAGCACACACCAGCCTATAGCAAAGATCTTCACCGCCGGGATCAGGATGCTGGTGCAGAACACCAGTGCGCCCAGCGGCCAGAGACCGTTCTGGAACAGATCATAGATACCGGTGAAGATCGTATAACCGCTCTGCGTGCCGAGCTGAGTCGACACGTTCATCGGATAGAGATTGGCGGGGAACAGCAGGATGAAGGCGGTCGCCAGCAGCGCTGCGGTTCGCACCTGCGCATGCGTTTTGCGGAACGTGAGCTTCGCGCCGCAGCGCGGACAGGGGCAGCCCTCCACCGAGCGCGGCTGCACCAGATCGCACGTCGTGCAGCCGATCATGTCATGGCCGGGATCGACCTGTACCTCTCCGCCGATCGCACGCCAGACGGTGCGCGGGTCCAGTGCCGCGCGCGACAGCATCGTCAGGATCGCGGCCGCGATGAAGCAGGCGCCCCCGAGCTCGATCGAGATCTGCGCCTGGCTGATATTGCTCAGGCGGTAATAGCCCACGCAGGCGGCCAGCAGATACACATCCAGCATCGCGAACGGATCAAGCCACACGGCCCAGCGAAATGCCGGGCCCAGCCACGGCGCACGATGTCCAAATCGAAGCGCGGCCAGAACGGCCGACAGCAGGCCGAAGCGCAGAAAGGGCAGCAGGATCAGCAGCACCGCGCTCAGTCCCGCCAGAAGGATCCAGCCGCTGCCCCAGAGCTGGAAAATGCCCCCGGCGATGACGTTCGAGGCGTGCAGGCCGAAGATATCGACCCGTATCAGCGGCAGGATGTTGACCGGAAACAGCAGCACGAAGGTCGCAAGCGCGCAGGCGAGGGCAGCGCCGAGGCTGCGTCCGCTGGTCTTCTCGAGGGGTGCGCGGCAGCCGATGCAGACGGCGGTACTTCGCGCCGGCAGAACGGGCAGCTCTTCCAGGGTGCCGCAATCGGGACAGGCGATGGTCACATCGGTAGGCAAGGTGTACGGCACCGAGCGCCGCAGCACGAAGCATCCAGCAGCAGCGAGGCCGATGGACCCGGGAACGGTCCGTTCGCGCGGTGGCGAATCCCGCAACTGCCCGCCATCCCCGGCCGACACGCCGCCCGGCTGGGCGGCTGCGCCCCTGGCAGACCCCGCGGCGGGGTGCACGACACACCCAGGTCGCGTCAAGCAGGCTATTCTGACAACCAGACGTGTTACGGCTGCAGCCCAGGGGACCGTTTGCTTTCATTAGACTCCCAGCCATGAGCAGCTTTCAGTCCGCACCCCCGGTGACGGCCCGCGGCCGGCCGCAGGAGCCGTCGGCGCCACTCGATGCCGCCTTGTGCCTGCCCGCCTCGGCCCTGCAGGCACTGTGCGAAGGCCGGGCGCGCGATCCCTTCGCCTGGCTCGGACCCCATCGGCTCGATGACTCGCAGTGCATCGTGCGTGTTTACCTGCCGCCCGCCGAGGCGGTGGAGGTGCACGATGCCGCCAGTGGGGCGCTGCTGTGCCGCCTGCAGGCGCTGCAGTCGGAGGGGCTGTTTGCCGGGCGTATCCCCGCGCAGCGACGCTATCGGCTGCGCATTCACTGGCCGGGGGGCGTGCAGCAGGAAACGGAGGATCCGTATGCCTTCGGGCTGCTGCTCGGGGACACGGACCTCTACCTGCTCGCGGAAGGGACCCACCAGGCACTGGGTCACTGCCTGGGCGCCCAGGTGCTGAAGCTCGACGGCGTACACGGTGTGCGCTTTGCGTTGTGGGCGCCCAACGCACAGCGCGTCTCCATCGTGGGCGACTTCAATGGCTGGGACGGGCGGCGTCATCCGATGCGCATGCGCGTGGAGGCCGGCGTCTGGGAGCTGTTCATCCCGCGCCTGCCCCCCGGCACGTTATACAAGTACGAGATCCTCGGGCCGCATGGCCTGCTGCCGCTCAAGGCCGATCCCGTGGCCCTGCAGATTGAAACACCGCCGCGCACTGCGTCGATCGTCGCCGATCCTGCGCCCTTTGCGTGGAGCGATGCGGCCTGGCTCGAGGCGCGGGCCGCTGCCGGCGGCCTGGTCCACGGGCCGCTGTCGATCTACGAGGTGCACGCCGGCTCCTGGCGGCGCGGCCTGGACTGGGATCAGCTGGCCGATCAGCTCATCCCCTATGTCTGCGAGCTCGGCTTCACCCATATCGAGCTGATGCCGGTGATGGGACATCCGTTCGGCGGCTCCTGGGGCTATCAGGTGCTCAGCCAGTATGCACCCGCCGCGCAGTACGGCACCCCGGCGCAGTTTGCGCGCTTCGTGGACCGCTGCCACGCGGTCGGGCTGGGCGTGATCCTCGACTGGGTGCCGGGACATTTCCCGACCGACCCGCACGGTCTGGCAAGCTTCGACGGCACGGCGCTCTACGAGCACGCCGATCCGCGCGAGGGCTTTCATCCGGAGTGGAACACCGCGCTCTACAACTTCGGGCGCAACGAGGTGCGTGCCTTTCTCATCAGCAGTGCGCTGCACTGGCTCGAGCACTATCACGTGGATGGGTTGCGCGTGGATGCCGTGGCCTCGATGCTGTACCGGGACTATTCACGCCGTGCCGGAGAGTGGATTCCCAACCGGTACGGTGGACGCGAGAACATCGAAGCGATCGAGTTTTTGCGCCTTCTGAACGACGCCATTGCCACGCGCGTGCCCGGTGCCCTGACCATTGCCGAGGAGTCCACCGCCTGGCCGGGCGTGACGCAGGCCACGCGCTACGGCGGCCTCGGCTTCTCATACAAGTGGAACATGGGATGGATGCACGACACGCTGCGTTACATGAAGCACGATCCGCTCTGGCGCGCGCACGATCACCACGACATGACCTTCGGGCTGCTGTATGCGTTTTTCGAGCGCTTCGTGCTGCCGCTCTCGCACGACGAGGTCGTGTACGGCAAGGGCTCGCTGATCGGACGCATGCCCGGAGATCCCTGGCAGCGCTTCGCCAATCTGCGCGCCTACTTCGCCTTCATGTGGACGCAGCCTGGCAAGAAGCTGCTGTTCATGGGCGGGGAGTTCGCGCAGGACTGGGAATGGAACCACGACGGTGAGCTCGACTGGGTGGCCCTCGAGCATCCGCTGCATCGCGGCGTGCAGTACCTCATCTCCGATCTTAACCGCCTGTACCGTCACGAGAGTGCGCTGCATGGGCTCGATCACGACGCCGAGGGATTTCGCTGGCTGGTCGTCGATGACAACGCCAACAGCGTATTCGCCTGGATTCGCAGCGCCGGTACTCAGGCGCCGCCGCTCATCGTCGTGAGCAACTTCACCCCGCAGCCGCGACTGGCCTATCGCGTGGGCGTGCCGGCCGGCGGAGGCTACCGCGAGATCCTCAACACCGATGCGGCGATCTACGGCGGCAGCAATCTCGGCAATGGCGGCTGGGTGGTGGCGCACGAGATTGCCTCGCATGGCCAGCCGTACTCGCTGGAGCTGACGCTGCCGCCGCTGGCCACCGTGCTGCTGCGACATGACGGTTGAGACGCCGGGGGTGGCGGCTGCACCCAGCGTCGTGACCGCTGCACGCAGCGTGACCGCGCCAGCCTCCGATGGAGTTGTCTCGGCGGGCGCTGCGTGGCCGCTGGGCGCCACGGCGGATGCCGCGGGTGTCAATTTCGCCGTCTTTGGCGGCCGCGCCGAGCAGCTTTATGTGTGTCTGTTCGACCCTTCGGGCCGCCAGGAGCTGCGCCGCGTGGCGTTGCCGGAGTGCACCGATGAGATCTGGCACGGGCACATCGCCGGTATCGGGGTTGGACAGTTATACGGGCTGCGCGCGCAGGGCCCTTACGAGCCCGAGCGTGGCCATCGCTACAACGTCAACAAGCTGCTGGTGGACCCGTATGCGCGCGCCCTTGCCGGGGCTCTGCGCTGGTCCGATGCCCTGTTCGGCTATCGCCTGGCCTCGCCGCGCGCGGATCTGTCCTTCGACCGGCGTGACAGTGCCGGGGGGGTACCGAAGTGCGTCGTGACCAGCGAGCAGTTCGACTGGCGCGGCGATCGTCCGCCGCGCGTGCCCTGGGCGGACACGATCATCTATGAGACGCATCTGCGTGGTCTGACGATGCGCCTGCCCGGCATCCCGGAAGCGCAGCGTGGTACGGCCGCCGCGCTCGGCCATGAGCGCACCATTGCCTACCTGCTCGAGCTGGGCATCACCGCCGTCGAGCTGCTGCCGATCCATGCGCTGGTGCACGATCGGCCGCTGGTGGATCGGGGCCTGCTCAACTATTGGGGCTACAACACACTGGCTTTTTTCGCCCCCGAGCCGCGCTATCTAGCCAGTGGCCAGCCGGCCGAGCTCAAGAATGCGATCCGCTCACTGCACGCGGCGGGCATCGAAGTGCTGCTCGATGTGGTCTACAACCACACCTGCGAGGGCAGCGAACGCGGCCCGACTCTGTCCTTCCGCGGCCTGGATCACGCCGGGTACTACCGCCTGCAGGCCGACAATCCGCGCTCGTGCGTCAATGACACCGGTGTGGGCAACACGGTCAATTTCAGCCATCCGCGCATCATCCAGCTGACGCTCGATTCGCTGCGACACTGGGTGCAGAACTATCACGTCGACGGCTTTCGCTTTGACCTGTGCGCGACTCTCGGTCGCGAGAACCAGGGCTTCGAACAGGGCGCAGGCTTCTTCGATGCGCTGATGCAGGATCCGGTGCTCGCCGGGGTGAAGCTCATCTCCGAGCCCTGGGACAGCGGGCCGGGCGGCTACCAGCTTGGCAATCATCCGCCCGGCATGGGTGAATGGAACGATCGCTTTCGCGATGACGTGCGCCGCTTCTGGCGCGGTGACTCGGGCCAGCGCGGCGCCCTGGCGGCGCGTCTGCAGGGCTCGGCGGACGTGTTCGATCATCAGCGTCGCCGCCCCTGGGCGTCGATCAACTTCATCACCGCGCACGATGGGTTCACGCTGGCGGATTGGACCAGCTACAGCCAGAAGCACAATGAGGCCAACGGCGAGGACAATCAGGATGGCAGCAGTGACAACGAGAGCAACAATTGGGGCGTGGAAGGCGCCACCGATGATCCATTGATCATCGAGCGGCGCGCGCGCGTGCGCCGCGCGATGCTGGCGACGCTGCTGTTCTCTCACGGTACGCCGATGCTGCTGGGCGGGGACGAGTTTGGCCGCACGCAGCAGG
>Ga0335075_10012776_pt1 | contig 12673 bp, 8 predicted proteins | sample Lox_Sample_24_FD_206723 | JGI IMG/M metagenome (GOLD analysis project Ga0335075, IMG submission 206723) | Soil microbial communities from Loxahatchee National Wildlife Refuge, Florida, United States - Lox_Sample_2.4 | ecosystem: Environmental > Terrestrial > Soil > Wetlands | place: USA: Florida... | reverse complement strand
GACCGATCTTCTAGGCCTATCTTCGGCCGGCTTCGTCCAGTCCTCCGGGAAGCCTTGGAGGCGCTCTGCGTCGCGAATATCTGGCGTAACCACCTGGCCGTCAGGCAGTAGAATCGCAGGAGGGGCAGGTATATTGATGGCGGATCCAACTTTAAGCGTTGGCACAGCGTTGGGCGCCCAACCGAGACCGCGCGTTCCTTCGGTCCAATAGAAGCCGTGAGCGTGCTCGTCGAGGTTGGTTTGGCACCGGGGGGGTACCCTCTCGTCTGCCAAGAGTACATCGGCTGGATCAACACCTGTTCTCGTGGCGACGAGAAAGACCCGCTCGCGACGCTGTGGCACAAAGGCGAGCGAGTTGACAACACGGTAGGCCCAACGATAGCCGCGATCCTCCAAGGCGCCGACAATGACCCGCAGCGCCTTCCCGCGGCCGAGTCGAAGCATGAAAGACACATTTTCAAGGATCACCCACGGAATCGGGCGGTCATCGAGGAGGCGAAACACATGCTGCACGAGGCTCGACCGATTCCCGTCGATCCCGGCGGTCATCCCTGCCTGACTCAAATCTTGACAGGGAAAACCCGCTAAGAGGAGTTCGACGTCAGACGGAAGGGATTGCAGTTCGGTTATGTCGGGATGGCAATCCACCCCGGCGAATCGCCTTCCCAACACGGCCTTTGCAGCCGGAGAAATCTCACACAGTAGGATCGATTCGTGCCCGCCCCGCTTGAGACCGAGTTCGAACCCGCCGATTCCGGCAAAAAGTCCCGCTACCTTCATAACCCCACACTTTGTCGCCATGAACTACCACCGCGCATGGTCTGGTAGCGCAATGCGGTCTTCTCCGCCATGGAGACGAAGACCCATTGATTACCTTGGCGAAAGAGGAGGACAACTACAACGAGAATGTTCATAATATGTTCGTATTAACTACAATTTTGATAGCAAATTAGTGGCTGGAGCTGGCCAAGAGGCTGCGCGGGAGCCACAACGCGACCGCCGCCTACCAGATCGAGGGTGCCACCCGCGAAGGAGCTGGCCAAGAGGCTGCGCGGGAGCCACAACGCAGCTCCATTGGTTCAAATATTCTAGGTCTGTTTGAAAAATCTGCTGGCGTTGTCCCAGAGGAGGTGGCGGCGGGTGTCGGAGGAGAGGCTCGGCCAGGCGAGAATGTTGTCGATCGAGTTCGGGAACTGGCATTCCGAATGCGGGTAGTCGGAGGCGTACATCAGCACCCCGTCGCCGAGAAAGCCGCGCACCATGTTGAACATGTCTTCGCCTTCCTGCCGCTCGATGCTGCAGAAAAAGCGGCCGCTCTTCAGATAGTCGCTCGGCGCATGCTGCAGCGCCGCGGTGCCGCCGACATAGACCGCCTGCTCGTCCATCCGCCGCGCCCAGAACGGCAGCCAGCCAAAGCCGCATTCGAGCACACCCATCCTGAGCCCCGGAAAGCGGTCCATGATGCCGCCGCCGATAAATGCGGCGACAAACCGCATCGCCCCCCAAGGGTGCGAGGCGAGACGGCCGACAAAGATGTTGTCCCAGACATCGCGGTAGGCCGGGTAGTAGGGCGGGTTCCAGGTCGAGCTGTGGTGGGCGATCGGCAGATCATGCTCCGCGGCGGCGCGCCAGATCGGGTCGAGATCGGGATGGTCGGGTGGAATGTCGAACGGCATCAGCGGCTTGACCGCAACCGCCCAGTTCGAATTCCCCCACTCACGGATCTCGCGCACCGCCGCCTCGACATCGCGCGTCGAGGCGACGATCAGCCCCTTGAGCCGGTTCGGGAACTGGCCGCAGAAATCGGCCATGTGGCGGTGGTAGGCGCGGATCAGCCCGACTTCGAACACCGGATCATCGAGCCCGACCAGGCTCATGAACGAGCCCGGGATCAGGAAATGGATGTCGGTCCCCTCGTCATCCATGTCGGCGACGCGGTTCGCCGCCATGTCGTCCTGCGTCCCCGGGCGGGGGCGCTTGCCGCCACGCCATTGCGATTCGCGTCCGGTGAAGGTCTCGCGCGGCGCTGCCTCTCCGAGCACCCGGCGATAGAATTTCCGACCGAAACTGTAATGGTGGCGACCCTCGCCGCCGGTCTGGCGATAGGAGGCCAGTTCGGGCAGCCGCGCGCGAAAGCCGGGGTCGACATATTGCTCCAGGGTCTCGGCCGCGGGATTGACATGAGTGTCGGCATCATAAACGCGAAAGCCGTTTTTCATCGTTCGCCTCCTCGTTCCCAGCCTGTCGGATCATACCAGTTCGAGCGGTCGTTTCCCACGATGCACGACGTTTTCTTGTTGCTTGCAGTCTTGCTGGGGGACCGCGAGCGCCCCGGTCCGATGATCGGGCGAGGCGACGACATGACCCTAGTCGCGGGCAGCCGCTTGCGGCGTTACGTGGTCCCGTCTGGTCGCGGCAATTGCCGCCATACCGCGGCGGCGTAGAGATCGGGCTGAAATTCGGGCGCGACATCGCCGCTGAGACGCTGCTGATGGGCCGGGAAATCGGCGAAGAACAGGTCCCGGCTGATCCGGGCGGTGACCGCCGGCAGCCCGCGCTTCATGCTCGGCACATCGCCGACCGGCACGCCAAAGCTGACAAAGCCGGCCGGGTTGTGGACATGGATATTACGCAAATAAGGCGCTGTTCCAGGCTCCTTCTCCAGATATTCGTGCGCCGTGCCGAGATAGGGATGGGCACCGAGATAGGCATCCTGTTGGTCCGCGGGCGGTGCATAGCGGTGGCGCCACAGCAGGATCTGGTCAGCGAACGAGGCGAACTCGGGCCGCGCGCCCGGATCGGCAAAATAGCCGGTGCCAGCGATTGCGAAATCACCGCGGAACTCGCCGTCGCCGGCCTGGGCGACGATCCGGCCGTCCTGCTCGGCCGCCGCGAGCCAGGGAGCGGCCAGATGCATCCGGAAATTCGCAAATCGCAGCACCCGCTCGATGGCGTCGGCGGGTGCCGTCGAGCCGGCGCGGCGAAAGCGGATCGCCTGCTGCCAGCGTACCGCGTCGGGCAGTTCGGGATAGTTGTCATAAGCGCCGGGATAGCCGCGCACCCGGCCGACCGGCAGCGAGGCCAGGATCGGGCGGCGCGCGAACAGATCGACCGAGACCGCACCCGCTTCGAGCGCCACCGCCGCGGCATCAAAGGCCGAGGCGGCACCGCCCAGCACCGCCACCCTCTTGCCGGAGAGTTGGGCGAAGTCGATCGGATCGGCGGTATGGGCATAAAGATGTGCCGGCAATCCGTCGGTCAGCACCGGCGGGATATAGGCGCCGCCGCTGCCCGCAAAGCCGGTGGCGAGAATGATCTTGCGTGCGGTCTCGATCCTCGCCACGCCATCGGCATCGAGATGCAGCTGGAAATACCCGTCCGCCGGCGCGATGCGCAGGAGCCGCGTGCGACAGCGCACCTCGATCCCGAGAAAATGCCGGAACCAGGCGAGATACCGGGCCCATTCCTCGCGCGGGATGCGCTCGATCGCGGCATAGGCGGTCTCGCCGTGGCGCGCCTCGTACCAGGCCTGGAAGCCGAGCGCCGCGATGCCGTTTTCCGGCCCCGGCAGCGTCTTTGGCGTGCGCAGCACATTCATCCGCGCGGTGGTGCGCCAGATGCCGGCGCTCGCCTCGTCCGCGGCCATGTCGATGATCGCGACCTTGCCGATCCCAGCGCGGCGCAGCGCGAAGGCAAAGGCACAGCCGCTCTGCCCGCCGCCGATGATCATGACATTGTGGTCGATCCCGGGCCGGTCGGGGACCCAGTTCAGCGGCTCGGGACCGATCAGCCGCAGCGCAGCGCGGGCGGCGGCATCGGGGTCGTTCGGCTCGGCCATCGTCGTTTTGTTCCTTTGGTTCGGCCCAACCCCTAGCCGAGGCTTGGCGCTTGTTGTGCCGGCGGGCGTGCCAATCTATCATCGCGTCCAGCGTGTGGAGGAGCCCCGATGGCGCAGTTCGCCGAACTCGATACCGAGCGTGAAACGCTCGACGCGATGCTCGACTATTTCGTCGATACCAAGGCGACACCGGTCACGATCGTCGCCGCACCCGGCCAGTCCGACCAGCGCACCGGCGGCGGCGCCTCGGAGCAGCGCCGGGTCACGATCCGCAACGGGCGCCCGCATATCGGCGAATTCGCGCTCGAAAAGACCGGCTTCCGCTTTGTCCGGCACGACACTAGGGTCGGCGATTTCTATGATGAGGACGAGATCCGCCGCGTCTACTACCCGGAGATGGAGGCGCTGGTCAAAGCTGAGGCCGGCGCCCGCCGCGTCGTTGTCTTCGACCACACATTGCGCACCGCCGACGCGGCATTGCGCGAAGCTGCCAAGATTCGCGATCCGGTGCGTCGCGTCCACAACGACTATACCGAATGGTCGGGGCCGCAGCGGGTGCGCGACCTGATGGGCGACGAGGCCGAGGCGCTGCTCGCCCGCCGCTTCGCAATCGTGCAGGTATGGCAGCCGATCCGCCATCCGGTCGAGAGCTGGCCGCTCGCCATCGCCGACGCCCGCAGCCTCTCGCCCGACGACATGGTCGTGACCGAGCGACATTATCCCGACCGCATCGGCCAGACCTCGGCGATCACGTGGAACCCCGATCATCGCTGGTATTGGTTCCCGCATATGCGGCCCGACGAGGCACTGGTGTTCAAGACTTATGAATCGCTGAAGGACGGCCGCGCCCGCTTTACCGCGCACACCGCCTTCGCCGACCCGGATACGCCGCCGCACGCCCGGCCGCGCGAAAGCATCGAGATCCGCACATTGGCATTTTTCTGACGAAGGGGCACGTCGCCGTCATTCTCGCAGCGGAAACCCGGGGGCAGCACTGGCGCGGCAGCCCGGGAGACCCCTGCGCGGGAATGACGGGGAACGAGAGGTGCTGAATGGCAGCAGGGCACCAGATCGACAGCCGGAACTCCGCCTATTTTCGCCATGACTACGCTGGCGAGCATGTCGATCTGCGGCATCTCTACGAGCAGGCCAAGCTCGACCAGTGGAACGCCGCAACCGATATCGACTGGGCGCAGCCATTGGACGGCGATGGCGGATTGATCGCCGACGATCTCGTCGATATTCACGGCACCGGATACTGGGACCGCCTGTCGCCGCGCGGGCACGTCGAAATCAACCGCGCCGTCGCGCGCTGGCGGCTCTCGACGTTGATCGCCGGCGAGCATGGCGCGATGCTCGTCTGCAGCCAGCTGGTCGAGAACGTCAAAGGCCAGGACGCCAAGCTGTTCCAGGCGACGCAGGTCGTCGACGAGGCGCGGCACAACGAGGTCCTGCAACGCTACCTGACGCTGCGGCTCGAAGGGCGGAACTACCCGCTCGCCAACAATGTCAGGGAGATCTTCGATACGCTGCTCGGCACCGAGGCGTGGTATCTGAAAACGATCGGGTTGCAGCTGGTCGCCGAAACCTTTGCCGTTTCGTTGTTCCGCATGCTCGCCGAATCGTCGAAGGACAGGGTGTTGCGCCAGCTATGCCGCCGCATCCTGCAGGACGAGGCGCGCCATATGGGCTTTGGCATGCTGTCATTGCCGGTGGTCGTGGCCGAAGCGAGTGCGGCCGAGCGGCGCGAGATGGAGGATTTCGCGATCTGGGCGCTGAACCGCACCTTGCGCGGCATCTTCCCGCTCGCCGCCTATGAAGAAACCGGCTTCAGCCGTGCGGAGATCGAGGATATCCGCCAGTTGCGGCGCGAGCGGGCGGCGGGCGGTGACGAGACCGCGTTTCGCAAATTCTTCCGCCGCGACCTGCATGCGGGGCTCGTGCGCAACCTGCGCAAGGTCGGCGTATTGAGCGACCGCGTCGCACCCGACCTCGAAGCGCTCGGCATCTCGCTCCTCGCTGCATGATGCCCGAAGCTGCATGATGCCCGAAGCTGCATGATGCCCGAAGCTGCATGATGCCCGAATAGGAGGCAAAACATGGCCAACGAGCTGATCTCCTGCGACGACCATATGGATCTGGGGCAATTGCCGTCGGACCTGTGGATGACGCGTCTGCCCGCGTCGTTGCGCGACCGCGCGCCGCGCATCGAGGAGCGCGACGGCCAGGCGGTGTGGGTGTGCGACGGCAAGGTGTGGGGCAGCTGGGTCGGCAAGCCGCCCGCGACCGGCAACCAGCGTGTCGTGAAGCCGCTCTACAACTCGTTCGACCGCGCCGGCATTTACGACCAGAGCGCGCGGCGCCCGGCGGTCGCCGAGTTGCGGCTCGCCGACATGGATCTGGACGGCGTGCAATCCCAGGTCATCTTCGGCCCGATCTTCCAGATCTCGACTGAAGATCCGGTGCTGCGCCAAGCCTGCTATCGCGTTTACAACGACTGGCTGATGGAATTCTGCACCGCCGCCCCCGACCGGTTGATCGGGGTGCCGATGCTGCCGGAAACGCCGGATGCGGCGACCGCGGAATTGCTGCGTCTTGCCGAGCGCTGGCCGGCCAAGGGGGGCGGGGTGCGCCAGGTCACGCTGATGATCGCCAACATCAAGCCCAAGCTCGACGATCCGGCCTGGGAGACGCTGTGGACCGCATTGGAGGAGACCGGGATCATCCTCAGCTGGCACATCACCGTGTTCCTGCCGGACCCCAAGAGCCGCGCCGCCGGTAAGGCCGCGATCGTCTTTGAGAACACCAAGGGGTTTCTCAACAATTTTCTCGAACCGTTTGTCGATCTGTTCGCCTGGGGCATCCTCGAACGCCATCCGAAGCTCAAGCTGGTCATGGCCGAGGCCGGCACCGGCTGGCTGCCCTGGCTCGTCCAGGAGCTCGACTATCGGCATTGGCGCTTGTGGGAGGCGAAGGATTTCTGGGCCGACAAGGGTGGTGCCGCACTCGAAACCAAGCCCAGCGAACTCTTCAAGCGGCAGATCTGGGCGACGTTCCAGGAAGACTATGCGGCAATGGCGCTGATCCCGTTCTTTGGCGAAGGCCATTTGCTGTGGGCGTCCGACTACCCGCATCCTGATGGGGTGTGGCCCAATTCGCGCAATGCGATCGAACGCCAGATGAAGGATCTCTCGCCCGAGATGCGCCGCCTTTTGACCCACGACAACGCCGCCCGCCTCTACGGCCTCACGTGATCCGCCCCGACCGGCATCAGCCCCGCGGAGCGGCACTCTCGTCACGAGCATTCTCGTCACGACTCTGGAGAACACCATGAGCGCTCATGCGACCCCCGAGCAGATCCATTCGCAGCTCGGCCATCCGGTCATCGATGGCGATGGTCACTGGATCGAATACACACCGGTGTTCGCCGAGAAGATCCGCAAGGCGGTTGGCGACAAGGGTGCCAACGGGTTTCTCGCCGCGCAGCGGCGCATCCCCGATTCGCTCAGTCTCGGTGTCACCGAGCGCAAACGGCGCGGGGTGGCGATGGAAGGCAATTGGGGGCGGCAATCGACCAATACGCGCGACCGCGCGACGGCGATGATGCCGCGCATGCTCTATGACCGGCTCGACGAACTCGGCATCGATTTTGGCATCATCTACCCGACCGCCGGGCTCGGCATCCACCGCATCGCCGACGACGCGACCCGGCAGGCGGTGATCCGCGGCTTCAATATCGTCACCGCCGACTATTTCAAGGGGCTCGAAGACCGGCTGACCCCGGCTGCAGTGATCCCGGTGCATACCCCCGAGGAGGCGATCGCCGAGCTCGAATTTGTCACAAAACAGCTCGGCAGCAAGGTGTGCATGTTCGGCAGCGGGGTGCGCCGGCCGTTGCCGCAGGCGAAGGGAACGGACCCCGAAATCGCCCGGCATGCGCAGGGCTTCGACCAGCTCGGCATCGACAGCGATTATGATTACGATTCGGTCTGGCAGAAATGCCGCGAGCTTGGCATCGCCCCGACCTTTCATACCGGCGGCCGCAGCTACGGCATGCGCAATTCGCCGTCCAACTTCACCTTCAACCATATCGGCCATTTCGCCGATGCCGGGCACGCGGTCGCCAAGGCGTTGTTTCTCGGCGGGGTGACCCGGCGTTTCCCCGATCTGCGTTTCGCCTTTCTCGAAGGCGGCGTCGGCTGGGGCTGCCAGCTGTTCTGCGACCTGATCGAGCATTGGGAGCGCCGCGGCGCCAAGGGCCTCGCCTATATGGACCCGAAAAAGCTCGACCGGCCATTGCTGCGCCAATACGTCGACAAATACGGCTATGCCGATATCGCCGCCGAACTCGATAGACGCGACGGCTGGCCGATGAAGGAAGAGGACGAGCTGACCGGCGGCGTACCGATGGACGATTATGTGGCGTGCAATATCGGCCGCAAGGAGGATTGGATCGAGCTCTACGCCAGGCCCTACTATTTCGGCTGCGAGGCCGACGACCGGATGAACGCCGTCGCCTTTGGCAAGGGCATGCCGTTCGGCGCGCGGATCAATGCGATCTTCAGCTCGGATATCGGCCATTTCGATGTGCCCGACATGCTGCAGCCGCTACCGGAAGCCCATGAGCTGGTCGAGGACGGGCTGATCACCGCCGCCGATTTCCGCGATTTCACCTTTGCCAATGCGGTGCGGCTGTGGGGCACGCAGAACCCGCGTTTTTTTGCCGGCACGCGGATCGCCAAAGAGGCTGCCGCGGTGCTCGCCGAAGCGCACGCCCCGACCCGCGTCGCCGCCGAATAGCGGCGCATTGCGTCCGCGAGCAGTGCCGCACGCGGTGCGCTCGCGGATTGCCTGCAGCAGCCGCGGCAAGTCCGGCCACGGCAGACCAGCGGCTGCGGCCATCCCGTGGCGGGCAATGGCGCAGCCTCGATCCGAGCGACACCGATGCAATTCATCACCTTGACCCGACCGGATCGAAGCTTGATCGCGATCAATGTCGCGAACATCCTGTCGATCGCCGAGGTGCCGCCCGCTGGCAGCCCGCTCAGCGGCGCCCCCGGAGCAACCGCCCGGATCACATTCGCCAATCAGACGCACCAGGATGTGCGCGAAACGGTGCAGCAGGTGCTCGACCTGATCAAAGCGGCCTGAGCGCCAAGCGGCGGGTGCCGGCGATTTGCGTTCGGATAGCATCGCCAGCACGCGGTCATTGGCGCGTGGCTGCAAGCGCGCACCAGCGGTTTCGGCACTGCACCCGACATTGCTTAAGCGAAGATCGATGTGACGCTGCCGGACCGGTTTGGTCGGGTCACGCATGCGCGCAATGCAGGCTCGATTGGGCAAATCATGTTGGCGCTCATGATCAGCCGGCTCAGGATAGAGCTGCTGCAACAGCCATTCTGCGGAGCAGGCAATGAGCGCTCATATGACTCCCGAAGCGGTCCGTGCCAAGATCGACCATCCGATCGTCGATGGCGACGGCCATTGGGTCGAATACGATCCGGTGTTCAGCGACCGGATGCGCAAGGTCGGCGGCGACCTCGCTGCGGACGGCTTTCTGAAGGCGATGGGCACGACCCGCGAGGCGCTGTCGATGGCGCCGGCCGAGCGCCGGCACAAGCGCATCGGCCAATCGGCATTCTTCAGCCGGCAAGCCGAAAATACGCTCGACCGTGCGACGGCGATGATGCCCCGCCTGCTCTACGACCGGCTTGACGAGCTGGGCCTAGACTTCGTCATCGTCTACCCGACCGCCGGGCTGCGCTTTCCGCGGATTCAGGACGACGCCACCCGCCGCGCCGTGATCCGCGCCTACAACATCGTCTCGGCCGAGTATTTCAGCGGTCTCGGCGACCGCCTGACGCCGGCAGCGATCATCCCGATGCACACTCCTGACGAGGCGATCGCCGAATTGGAGTTCGTCACCAAAGAACTCGGCTCAAAGGTCGGCATGTTCGGCAGCAACATGGCCCGCAAGGTGCCGGCAGCCGCCGCCAACGACCCCGACACTGCGCGTTTCGCGGTGTGGTACGATGTCATCGGCCTTGACAGCGAGTATGATTACGACCCGGTCTGGGCGAAATGCGTCGAGCTCGGCATCGCGCCGACCTTTCACAGCGCTTCGAGCAACCAGGGCCTGCGGCTGTCGCCGACCAATTTCGTCTACAACCATATCGGCCATTTCGCCGCGGCCGGCCATGCGACCGCCAAGGCGATCTTCCTGGGCGGCGTCACCCGGCGGTTCCCGAAACTGCGCTTCGCATTTCTCGAAGGCGGGGTCGGTTGGGCCTCGCAACTGTTCGGCGATCTGATCGAACACTGGGAGCGACGCAGCGCCAGGGCCTTGGAGCGCATGCATCCGGACCGGCTCGATCGTGCCCAGCTGATGAGCCTCGTCGAGAAATACGGCTATGCCGACATCGCCGCGGCGTTGCGCGAGCGCGGCGGCCTGCCCGACCCCGATCAGGCCTACCTGACCGGCGGGCTCGACAATATCGACGATTTCTCGGCCTGCAAGATCACCCGCAAGGAGGACTGGGTCGATCTCTACGCGAAGCCGTATTATTTCGGCTGCGAGGCCGACGACCGGATGAATGCGGTCGCCTTCGGGCGCAACAATCCGTTCGGCTCGAAACTGAACGCGATCTTCAGCTCGGACATCGGCCATTTCGATGTGATCGACATGCGCCACCCATTGCCCGAGGCCTACGAGCTGGTCGAAGACGGGCATATCACCGCCGGCAATTTCCGCGACTTCACGTTCGAGAACGCGGTGCGGCTGTGGGGCACGCAGAACCCGAAATTTTTTGAGGGAACGCGGGTCGCCAAGGAGGCTGCCGCGGTGCTGGCGCGGGCGCAGACCCCGACCGGCGGCGCCGCCGACTAGCGAGCGCCAACGGTTTTCTTCAACACGCCGACAAGCAAAACGGCGCCGTCCTCCGGGGCGGCGCTTTTTTCCGCCTTGATCAGGGGACCGCGGCAGCCTCGGCCGCGGAAATATAGGCTTGGACATCCTGCGCCAACAGCAGACGGCGGCTTTCGAGCTTTTGCGCCGCGGCCGTCACCAGCGCCACATAGGTGGCGCGGTCCTTGTAGCGCTCCTGCAGCGACAGCCTTGGGTCGCCGATCGCCAGCCGCTCCACCTTGGTCTCCGCGAACGGGATCTTCTGCCCCGACGCGTCGCAGCCATCGACGATCGGCACCGGATCGGCCTTGTTGCCGGCGCGCAGCCCCCAGCCGGTGTAGGTCGCCACCGGCACCGCGATATCGGGCGTGCGGATGCCGGCGATGTCGTTGCCATCCGCATCGGTCCGCGGAACAAAAATCTTGTAGGGCGTGCCGAGCAGCTGCGGCGGCAGGACCGTCAGGATCCCTTCGTCGAATTTCGGCCCGAAGTTCCACAGATCACCGGTATGGAGAAGGCCGTTATAGGCGACGTACTTGGTCGTCGGCAGCGTGGTGCTCGGGTTTGGGATGTTCGGGAAACCCACCCCCGATTGCGGCAATGACGGAGCCAGGGTGTGGCTGGCAAAGCTCGGCACCGCATTATTAGGTGGCTGCTTGCCGCTGCTGACCCATTGGTCGAGATCGACCAGCAATGCCCGCAGCACCGGGTCCGGCGTCAGCGGGTTTTGTTGCTGGCGGCAAATCCCGGTCCCGGTTCCGGCACCATGCGGCAAGCTCGCCAGCTGGTAATACCGCACCCCGGAAGAGGAATTGAGGTTCAGATCGTGGCCCTGGCCATCGGTGGTCAGCATCGAGCCGCCTTTTGACCAGTATTCGTTTTCCGAGTTGATCTCGAAGATCTTCGGGCAGGTGTTGCTGCGCCGGCAGGAATCGAGCCGGCTGCCATACTTGCCGGTAGCACGGTCGAAAAACGGCACATCGGCAAACGGGAACTGGAATTCGGGCGTCCAGCGGGCGATATGCTGGCGCTGCGTGCGGGTCGGCTGCGCAAAACGGTAGTTCATAAAGATGCCGTCGCCGCCGCCAATCCAATTCAGCATTCCGTCAAACACCCGCGCATGCGTCTTTTCCGCCTCGTTGAAGCCGAACAGCAGAAAGTCGCGGGTGGTGCGGCATGGCTGCGACACGCAGGTCGTGTAGATGTACCGGACATTGCCGGCGAGCGGATTGGCGACCCCGTTGTCGTCGCTCTTCGCATCGCGCAGGAAGGTCGCAAGGTCGCGGATCGCGGCAAAGCCGAGACCAGCCACCAGCGGGTTCTTTGCGGTGTAGGTGAATTCATAGAGTGCCGTCGGTCCGAACGAGCCCGGACCGCCGAAATTGCCCGAATTCAGCTTGACCGCAGTCAGCGTGTCGTCGGTGTAGTCCCAGCCGCTCGCTGGCACCAGTTGCGGGGTGTCGCCGTAATTCTCGCGGACGGTCAGAAACGCCTGCGACTTGTCGGCGGTCGCTGCCGGATAGGTCAGGGGTTCGCTCGCCGGCGTCGCATTCTGATCGATATCGAACTCTTCCGTGGCGCGGCCGGTGATCGTCGAGCCGTTCTTGTTCGTGGCGATCGGGAAGGTCACGCCGAATGCGGTGCCGCCCTGCGCGGCGCTGATGTCCCAAGCCCCTTCGACGATCGTGTAGCCATGGTTCATCAGAAAGCCGTTGCCGGGGCTTCCCGCGGTTGTCGTGTTGTTGGCGCTGGTGCTGTCGTTGAGGCTGGTCAGCGCGGTCGCGCGGCCTCGGTTCGGCAGGTCGAAAATGACCCGGTGATTGCCGTTTGCCAGGTCGACCGGGCGCAGGATCTGGAAATCGCCGGTATAGCCGACCTTCCCATCGGGATTTTTCGTCGCGAGGCTGATATCGACGATATCGCTATCCAGC